>Ga0209536_100009860_pt1 | contig 14136 bp, 11 predicted proteins | sample DeeMarSeWOR28_12_FD_187461 | JGI IMG/M metagenome (GOLD analysis project Ga0209536, IMG submission 187461) | Marine sediment microbial communities from White Oak River estuary, North Carolina - WOR-2-8_12 (SPAdes) (version 2) | ecosystem: Environmental > Aquatic > Marine > Intertidal zone >...
CGTCGCGATTTCCTTCACCACCTTCCAGCTCTGCGTATCGATCACGCTCACCAGAGGCGCCCTGAGATTCGGCGTGGCAAGCACGCGCCGGCCCTGCCATTCCCAGGTGATGCCTGAGCCGAGGTGCGGCAGCCCGGGCAGGTCGATGGACTCGATCGCGCGCTTGACGTGCAGGTTCACCACCTGGCCGCGCTTGGCGCCGCGCGCCGCACCGACCAGGTTGGCGTAGGCCGGGTCGAAGAAGAAATCGTCCAGGTAGTCCTCGACCTCGATCACGCGCACCGGAAACGGTCCGCGCTCGACGATGCCCTCCTTGAAGCGGTAGTCATGCACCAGGCCCTTGTAGACCGGCTCGGCGTCGCTGCGGTAGGGGATCTCCCAGATCTCCTTCACGTCTTTCAGGGCGGCGATGAAGCTGCCGCGCGGTGCGGCGTCGTAGACCGCCGAGACGCGCGAGCTCTTGCCGTTACGGTCGCGCACCTCGAGCACCTTGAGCGGCTCGAGCGTCGCGGCGTCGAGTGCCACCAGCGTGTGCGGCAGATAGTTCGCCACCATGACGAAACGCCCGTCCGAAGACACGGCGATGTTGCGGGTATTGATGCCTGCGCGCACCTCGCGCACCATGCGCAGGTTGTACAGGTCGTACTTCGACACCCAGCCGTCGCGTGAGCCGAAGTAGACGTAGCGACCCTCGGGCGAGAACTTCGGCCCGCCGTGCAGCGCGTAGCGCGTCTTGAAGCGCGTCAGCGGCTCGAAGCGGTCGCCGTCGAGAATGGTCGCATGGTGATCGCCCGTCTCGACGACAACGAACAGGTTCATCGGATCGGCGCCGTGCACCGGCCGCGCGGCATCCGGCTGCGCGGCCGGGTGCTCGACGCGGGACGCGCGCATGTCGGCGAGCGTCCAGCGCGGTGGCTCGGCGGGCGGCGTGTAAACGTAGTCGGCGAGCGCACGGATCTCCTCCGGCGAGAGCTTGTCGGCGAAGCCCAGCATCTGCGTCGCGATGCGCCCCTTGGAAATGGTCTCGATCGCCGCGCTGCGGCGCAGCCGCTGCAGGTTTTCCGGCAGCAGCGCCGGGCCTGTGCCGCCGAGGCGCGAAGGGCCATGGCAGACCGCGCAGTGCTGCATGTAGAGCGGCTCGACCGGCGGCGCCCCGAACGCGGCTGCCGGAAGCAGCGCGAGCGCGGCGAGCGTCAGACCGAGCGCACCCACGTCACGCCTTTGCCGCGATACGGCAGCACCGGTACGCGCTCGCCGGCCGCGGTCACGCCGATCTCCTCGTCGGTCAGATAGCAGCCGGGGTCTTCTTCCCAGGCGTCTCCGGTGAGCTGCAGCGCCCGCACCCGCGTATTGCCGCCGCAGATGTCGAAGTACGCGCAGGCCGCGCAGCGCCCCTTCACCGTGCGCGGGCGCTGCTTGAGCCCGGCCATGATCGGGTCGCCGCAGTCCTGCCAGATGGCGGAGAACGGCCGCTCGCGCACGTTGCCCAGCGTGTGGTTCCACCACATGGTGTCCGGATGCACGTTGCCCAGGTTGTCGATGTTGGCGACGTTCACGCCCGAGGCATTGCCGCCCCACTCGGCAAGCTTGGCGCGCATCCGCGCTTCACGCTCAGGGAAGCGCCTGCGCACCCAGAGCAGCAGGTACACGCCGTCCGCATCGTTGTTGCCGGTGACGAATTCCTTCGCCACGCCGCGCTGCTGGTAGTCCCAGGCGGTGTCGAACAGCAGGTCCATCGCCTGTCGCGTGGTCTGGAAATGCGCGTCCGTGCCGCGGTTCTTGTTGCCGCGCCCGGCGTAATTCAGGTGCGAGAGGTAGAACTTGTCGATCCGCTCGTTCTCGGCGAGCGCGAGAAGCTCGGACAGGTCGGCGGCATTGTCCTGCGTGACGGTGAAGCGCAGGCCGACCTTGACGCCGCGATCGCGGCACAGGCGCAGCCCGGCGAGCGAGGCGTCGAAGGCGCCAGCCTTGCGGCGGAAGCGGTCGTGCGTCTCGCGCATGCCATCGAGACTGATGCCGACGTAGTCGAAACCGAGCGCGGCGATACGTTCGGCCATCGGCGCATCGATCAGCGTGCCGTTGGTCGACAGGCCGACATAAAAACCCATCGCCTTGCCCCGCGCGGCCAGCTCGAACAGGTCCTTGCGCAGCAGCGGCTCGCCGCCGGACAGGATCAGCACCGGCACGCGAAAGGCCTTCAGGTCGTCCATCACGGCGTTGACTTCCGCGGTCGAGAGCTCGCCCGGAAAGTCGACATCCGTGGAAATCGAGTAACAGTGCTGGCAGGTCAGGTTACAGCGCCGGATCAGGTTCCAGATGACGACCGGTCCGGGCGGTTCGCGCCGGCCCGACAGCGGCGTCGGCTGCGATAATTCCTGCATGAATTGCGATACGCGAAACACCTTCGACGACCCTCCCCTGACAGATGGCAGCATGCTACGGCGGGGCAAGCTGCTACAGTTGACCTGCGTCAATCACCCGGCCGTGCCCGGCGCCTGAGCGCGCCGCGCAGCCGTCCCCATGTCCGCCATTCGCAAAATCACCGTCACCACCGGAATTTACTGGATCGAGGTGGCCGATGCCGACCTGCGCCTGCTCTGCGGCTGCCCGGCCGATGTCGTCAAGCACCTGGCGCGCCGCGGCCTGATCCTGCCGATCGAGGTCGACGGCGTGGCCTGCGAAAGCGGCCCCAACGCGATCCTGCTCTCCGACCTCGCGATCCAGAACGGGCAGCCCTGCAACCGGGCCGAGTTTCCGGTACTGCAGATGCTCTACCTGCAGGGCATGCTGGTGCCCGAGCATCCGAACAATACCGGCCGGCGGCCGCGCATCGTCGGCTCGCGCCACCAGATCGAAACGCAGATGGCGTATCTGTTCCGCGGCAACTACGGCCTCGCGTCGCAGGACGAGTTGATCGAGACCGGCATGCCGCCGGCGCAGGCCGAGGCGATCATGCGCATGAAACTCGCATTCGCCTTCGGCCGCATCCGCCCGACCGAGGAACTCATCGAGCCGATGCCGCTCGAGCAGGTCGCGATCGAGATCCACAACGGCGTGCGCCTGCGCCGGGTGCGCACCAATGTGTTCGAGATCGCCTACGGCGGCGAGACGGTCGAGATCGATCTCAACCTCGCGCCCGGCGAGCACTACCCCTCGCCCTACACCCTGGGCAACTACCTGCTCGAGCCGGATTACTTCGCGGTGGCACATACCGGCGATGGCGACGGCTGGGACATGAACCGGCCGGCGATGGGCTGCATCGTGTTCTTCCAGGGCCGCGTCTACCTGGTCGACGCCGGGCCGAACGTCGAATACGCGCTGTCCGCCCTCGGTGTCGGCGTCAACGAGATCGACGGCATCTTTCAGACGCACTGCCACGACGACCACCTGGTCGGGCTGACGTCGCTCATCACGGGCGACCGGCGCATCGCCTACTACGCCGTGCCGATGGTGCGCGCCTCGGCATTCAAGAAGCTCGCAGCCGTCATGCAGCTCTCGGAGCGCGAGTTCGGCCGGCTGTTCGACGTGCACGACCTGCAGCTCGACAGCTGGAACGACGTCGCCGGCCTGGAAGTCAGGCCGACCCTGTCACCGCACCCGGTCGAGACCACGGTGCTGTACTTCCGCGCGCTGTGGGAGGGAGGCTATCGCGTCTACGGCCACCTCGCGGACATCGCCTCGGAGCGGGTCATGAACGAGCTCGCCGCGCCGGACGACGCGCCCTACGGCCTGTCGGCGGCACTGCGCGCCCAGGCGCTCGACGCCTATCGCATGCGCGCCGACGTGAAGAAGATCGACATCGGCGGCGGCCTGATCCACGGCGAGGCGCGCGACTTTCGCAACGACCCTTCGGGCAAGCTGATCCTCGCGCACACCGCGCGCCGGCTGACCGAGGAAGAGCGCGCAATCGGCTCCGGCGCTTCGTTCGGCACGGTCGACGTGCTGATCGAGGGCAGCTCGGACACCTTCCGGCGCCGGGCCTACGAGTACCTGCACAGCTACTTCGCCGACGTGCCGAAGTTCCGCATCCGCCACCTGCTGAACTGCGAGCACGTCGTCTTCAACCCCGAGGTGCTGCTGCTGCGCGCGGGCGAGGCCGTGGCAAACGTCTATCTCGTGCTGAGCGGCTCGGTCGAGCTGCTGCGCCCGGGCGTCGCCGGCGCCAGCCTGCTTTCAGCCGGCTCGATTCTCGGCGACGCCTTCGCGCTGCTCGACATGCCGGCCGCCGAGTCCTACCGCGCGCTGGGCTTCGTGCGCGCGCTGCGCATTCCGCGCGATCTCTATGTCGACTTCGTCACGCGCAGTGCGCTGTATCGCCAGACGGTGCAGTCGCACGACAAGCGCGAGTTCCTGCGCAGCGTGCCGCTGTTCGCCGACGGCGTTTCGGGCATCACGCTCAATCGGCTGTTGCAGGCCGCCGAAGCGCGCACCATGCGGCGCGGCGATCGCCTGCTGCCGCCGCGCGACGAACTGGTCGTGCTCGAGTCCGGCTCGGCGCAGCTTTCGACGTCCGCCGGCTACCGCGAGCGGCTCGGCGCCGGCTCGCACTTCGGCGCGGTCACGCTCGCGGGCGTGCCAATCGACGGCGCGGATATCGAGGTGCTCGAGGATCTGCGCGCCTACAGCCTGCCGATCGCGGAAGTCCTCGAGCTGCCGGTGGTGCGCTGGAAGCTGCTCGAGACGCACCGCCGGCGATATATCGACCGCTAGCCGTCGATCGAATTCGTCAGACCTGCCCTGTGGGCGGCTGAAAGACGCGCGCGAAATAGTCCTCGGCAGGCGCCTCGACCGGCCCCGGCGCAATGCCCGAGAGTGCGCGCGCGAGCTGCTTCCTGAATTCGACCTGCATGGCGCGCGCAATCTGTACGCGCTGCGCCTGCGGCGAGCCGGCGCCATGCATGGATTCGGTGAGGTAGCCGACGGCGTTGCGGCCGAGCGTCATGTTCTCGATGAGCCGCAGAATGCGGATGCGGTCCTCGGTCGGGATCTCCTCCCGCCCCTTGAGGTACTTGCGCACGATCTCGCCGATCTCAGGGTGGCGCAGCTCCGCCTCCGAGGGCAAGGTGACCATCAGTCCGCCGGCGAGGTCCTGCGCCAGCCGGCCGATCTCGTAGGGCAGCCGCGTGACGTGGTGCTTGCAGACGTTGGACAGCATGTCGTCCGAAAGGTAGACCCCGGACTTCATGCGTGTCGCCTGGTAGCTCGCCGAGATGCCGGTGGCGTAGATCGTCTCGTTGAGGTGCGTCATCTCCACCAGCTTGTCGCGGATGTGAGAGGCCTTCTCCACGCCGTTCTGGTCGGCGATGACGGCCGCGGCGCCGATCAACACGTCGCCGACCCCGCTTTTGCAGACGTAGCTCCGCCGGTGGTAGCAGGTAAACCGCTCGACCAGCATGGCGGCGAATTCGTGCTCGCCATCCATGAACACCTGCGCCCACGGGATGAAAGCGTCGTCGAACACGATCATCGCTTCCTGGCCGGCATAGCGCGCATTGCCGGCGTCGATCTCGCCGCCGTCCGTGCTTCGCGTGTCGCAGGACTGGCGCCCATAGATGTAGGTGATGCCGGGTGCATCCACCGGCAGCGCGCCGACCACCGCGTAGTCCTTGTCCCCCGCGCCGAGCCGGATCGTCGGCATGACGATCAGCCAGTGCGAGTTCACGCACCCGGTCTGATGCGCCTTGGCACCCTTGATGTAGATGCCGTGCTGGGTGCGGCGCGTGACGTGCACGTACAGGTCGGGGTCGGCCTGCGCGCTCGGCGCCTTGCTGCGGTCACCCTTGACGTCGGTCATGGCGCCGCCGATCACCACGTTGCCGCGCTGCGCCATCTCGACGAACGCCTTGAAGCGCTCGTGATAGTCGGTGTGGTGCTGCGCGTCGATCTCGAAAGTGACCGAGTGCAGCGCGTTCAGCGCATCCATTCCCACGCAGCGCTGGAAGCAGGTGCCGGTCAGCTGGCCGAGTCGACGCTGCATCTTGTTCTGCATGACCAGGTCCTCGGCGCTGCCCGCGACGTGCAGGAATCGGTTGACGCGCCCCTGGGTGTAGGGCGAGGCCGCGGTGGCGAGCTCCGGATTGCGCAGCGCCAGGTCGTAGGTTTCCGCGACCGAGTTGATCGAGGGACGGATCACCGGATGGTCCACCGGCTCGGCCACCCGCTCGCCGAAAAGGTAGACCGTGAGGTTGCGGCCTCGCAGGCTCTCGATGTATTCGGCGCCGGTGCGAATCGCTCCGGCTTCGGCACGCTGCGGTGCAGGCGCTGCCTTTGCGACGGGTTCTGTCATGGCCTCTCCCTTTGCGCCCGCGCTGCACGCTTCGCTCTCTGCTGGCGAAAGGCGGCTGCGGCGCGATGCATGGTGTCCGTTATCAAACTGCGGGCGATCAGCTCAGCCGCAGGCCGGTCTTCTTCAGGATGCGCGTGCTGTAGAGCACGTCGTGCGCGCGCAGCGCGGCACCGAGCAGGGCGCGGATCTCGCCGAGCCTCGCCTCGACCTCGTCGCGGCTGCGCGCGTGCACCATGGCGAACAGGTTGTAGGGCCAATCCGGCGGGCGCCGTGGCCGACGGTAGCAGTGGCTGACGAAGGCGAGCGCACCCACCTGCCGGCCGAGCGCATCGACCTGCGCGTCGTTCACGTCCCACACCGACATGCCGTTCGCGGTGTAGCCGAGCGCGTAATGGTTGGGCACCACGCCGATGCGCCGCACGCGGCGGTCGGCGAGCATCGCCGCGAAACGCTCGAGCAGCTGCGCCTCGGAAACGCCCAGCGTCGCGGCGAGCGCGGCGTACGGTTCAGGCACCCGCGGCAGGCCGCCCTGCGTCGCGCGCACGATACGCGCGTCGAGATCCTGCAACGCTGCGCTCATGCCGCAAGCCTCAGCTCGATGAAATACTCGGCCTCGCGCGGGAACTCGAACACCGCGAGCCCTGTCTCGGCCTCGATCGCGGCAATCACGCGCGCAATGTCGGCGGGCGCGCGCGTGCCGAGCACGAACCACATGTTGAATTCATGCGCGCGCTCGTAGTTGTGCGCGACCTCGGGGTGCGCATTGACCTGCGCCGCGACGCGCTCGAAATCCGCCTCCGGAACGCGCAGCGCGCACAGGGTGAACGCGCCGCCGAGACGCTCGGCATCGAACAGCGGCCCGAACCGCGTGAGCGTGCCGTCCCCCAGCAGCGCCTCGATACGCGCCATCAGCGTCGCTTCGTCGGTCCCCAGCTCGGCGGCAGCCGCGGCGAAGGGCCGCGTACAGAGCGGAAAACCGCCCTGCAGCCGGTTGATGATCACGCGATCGAGCTCATCCATGCGCAGGCTCCGGCGCCGGCGCGGCGGCCGCGCTTGCGTACCGCGCGCCGCGCTGCGTGAAGCAGCGCCCGCTGAACAGCACCTGGCGCGGATAGTCCGACAGTCCTGCGGCACGGGCAACGTCTTCGATCGCGGCGGCAACCTCGTCGCGCGCGCGGCCATGCAGCATGCAGTACAGGTTGAACGGCCAGGTCGGCCGACGCCGTGCGCGCCGGTAGCACAGCGTAACCTGCGCCAGCCCCGCGGCGCGCACGCCGGCGGCACGCACCGCAGCGTCGGGCACGTCCCAGACCACCATCGCGTTCGCTGCGTAGCCGAGCGGCCGGTGCCGCAGTACCGCGCCGAAGCGGCGCACCACGCCACGCGCCAGCCAGTCGCGCAGGATCGCGATGACCTGCGCCTCGTCCAGGCCGGCGGCGGCGCCGAGCGCCGCGTAGGGCGCCTCGACCAGCGGAATGCCGTCCGTGAGGGTCTCGACCAGGCGCCGCTCCGCCGCGCTCAACACGATCGGCGCGCCGGCCGCCGCCGGTCCGCACCGCGGCACCGAGCCGTCGGCGAGATCGAAGCCGAGGTCGATGTGATATTCCTCGAGGAGCGGCAGGCGCAGCACCGCGTGCCCGCTCAGCTGCTCGATGCGCGCCAGCGCAGCCTCGAGCGATGCGGCGTCGACTGCGGTTGCGACGAACCACAGGTTGAGCGCGTGTTCGCGCTCGTAGTTGTGGTTGACTTCGGGCTGGGCGCTGACCTGCGCCGCAACCCGGTCCAGCGCCTCGGGCGGCACGCACATCGCCGCCAGGGTGCTCGCGCCGACCGTGTTCGGTCGGAACACCGCGCCGACGCGCGACAGGGCGCCCTCGGCGGCGAGCACGCGATAGCGCGCGAGCACCGCCGCGGCGTCGAGTCCGGCGCGCTCGGCGATGCGCGCGAACGGCCGTGGTTCGAGCGGGAAGTGGCGCTGCCAGCCGTTGAGCAACGCGAAATCGGCGGCGTCGGTCAGATTCACGTTATCAGCCTACCCCTCAGAATCCGGTCATCAGTGCGCGCGCGGTGAGGAAGATGCCGCTCGGCCGCTCGGCCGGGATGCGCACCCGCTCGGCGAAGCGCGCCGTGTCGTAGACGACCACCACGTTGTCGTCGCGCGACGAGATCCAGACCTGCTCGCCGCGCGGGGTGAATTCGAGGTGCAGCACGGCGCGCCCCGGCTGCAGTTGCTTCACCACCGCGAGCGAGGGCACGTCGATCACCTGCACCACGCCGTTGTGCGGAAAGGCGAAGTTCACCCAGACCTGGCGCCCGCCGGGCTGCGCCACGACAAACACCGGCTGGCCGTGCACCTTGACGCGCCCCGCCTCGCGCCAGGTCTCGGTATCCACGACCAGCACTTCGTGACGGCCGATCGCGGGCAGGAAGGCGAGCCGCCCCGCGACGGCCCAGCCGCGCAGGTGCGGCATCTTGTAGACCGGCAGCGGTGCCTCGCCGCGCCCGTAGCCGGTGAGAATCTTGCGTGCGCCCTTCTCGAGGTGCCACAGGTCGACCAGCGCGAGGCCGTCCTCGCCGTACAGTCCGGCGATGTAGTGCCGGCCGTTGGGCGTGATCAAGCCATCGTAGGGCTGCTTGCCGATGCCGGCGAGTTTGGTGACGCGCGGTGCGCGCGGGTCGGACGCATCGACCACCCAGATCTCGCCCGCCTCGAACAGGCTGAAGACGAAACGGTTGCCCGGCGCGTCGGCGATGCCGACCACCTTCGCGCGTCGGCTGCCGTCGCCATAGGTCGACGCCACTTCCGACAACGGCTCGAGCGTGCGCGCATCGAAGATGCGGATCCCGCCCGGCGTGTAGTTCGCCGCGACGATCAGCCGGCCGTCCTGCGAGATCGCGCCGCCGATCGCGTTGCCCGATTGCACGATGCGCTTGTCGAGACGCGCGGTGAGCAGGTCGACCTTCGACAGCCCGCCGTCGCGTCCGAAGACGTAGGCGTAACGCCCGTCGCGCGAGTAGACCACCGAGGCGTGCGACAGGTCGCCGAGGCCGTCGACGCGGCCGAGCACCGTGCGCCCGGTGGTCTCGATGAGCATCACCCGGCCCGCGGCGCGCTCGACCACCACGCCCATGTCGCCGGTGCCGCGCAACGTGACACCGCTCTCCCCGGTGCCACCCGGCTGCGCGCAGCCGGCGAGCAGCAGCGCGCAGACGAACAAGACGCGCAGTTTCATTCGGGCCATCCTCTCTTGAGCTGCTCGGCGATCCAGCGCGCCTCGTCCTCGCTGAGAAACGGCCGCCAGGGCGGCATCGCCGTGCCCGGGCGCCCATCGAGGATCACGGATTCCAGCAGCGTCACGTCGCGCTCGGCGAGCGCCTCGGGCAGCAGCGGTGGACCGAGCCCGCCCTTCAGCGTCAGGCCGTGACAGGAGCCGCAGTCCTGGCGCACCAGCTCGACCAGCGCGGCGCGGCGCGCGCCCTGCGGCGCGGCGGCCTGCGCGGAGAGCGCGAGCACGAGGCCGGTCGCCGCGATGAGGCAGGTTCGGAGCATGTGCGCCAAGATGCCGCAGCAGGCTGCAACCGCACTTAACATAGATCAAAGCCGCGACCCGGGGCGAACTCTAGGGTCCTGATTCATGCAGAGGCTTCCGCAATGAACACGCGCATCGCACCCACCGCCGACCGGAGCTACTTCGCCGCCTTTCTCGACCTGCGCGGCAAGCGCGGCATCGTCGTCGGCGGCGGCCCGGTCGCGGCGCTCAAGGCCGAGACGCTGCTGCGCTCGGGCGCCCAGGTCACCGTGGTCGCGCCCGAGCTGTGTCCGCGCCTCGCCGAGCTCACCCTGGTCGGCGCGCTGCGCCACGAGGCCAAGCGCTTCCAGCCGGGCGACCTGGTCGGCGCGGAAATCACGATCGCCGCGACCGACGATCCATCCGTCAATGAATCGGTCTCGGCCGCGGCGCGCTCGCTGCGCATTCCGGTGAACGTCGCTGACAACGCCGCGCTGTCGTCGTTCATCATGCCCTCGGTCATCGACCGGCCGCCGCTGCAGATCGCCATTTCGACCGCCGGCGCCTCGCCGGTGCTGGCGCGCAAGCTGCGCACGCTGATCGAATCGCTGCTGCCGTTCGCCTACGGCCGGCTGGCCGCGCTCGCAGCACGTTTTCGCGGCGCGTCCAAGCAACGCTACCCGGAGCCCGACGCGCGACGCCGCTTCTGGGAAGACGTGATGGACGGCCCGGTGGCCGAGATGATGCTCGCCGGGCGCGAGCCGCAGGCGGTCGAAGCGCTCGAGCGCCTGCTCGAGACCGATGCCGCGAGCGACGTCGCGGCCGGCATGGTGTACCTGGTCGGCGGCGGCCCGGGCGACCCGGGATTGCTCACGCTGCGCGCGCTGCAGGTCATGCAGCGCGCCGACATCCTGCTCTACGACCACCTCGTCGCCAAGGGCATCCTCGACCTCGCGCGGCGCGACGCCGAGCGGCTCTACGTCGGCAAGGAAGCGGACAACCATGCCTTGCCGCAGCAGGACATCAATGCGCTGATGGTGCGCCTGGCGCGCGAGGGCAAACGCGTCGTACGCCTCAAGGGCGGCGACCCTTACGTCTTCGGCCGCGGCGGCGAGGAAATCGAGACACTGTCGCAGGCCGGCGTGCCGTTCGAAGTCGTGCCCGGCATCACCGCCGCCTGCGGCGCCGCGGCCTACGCCGGCATCCCGCTCACGCACCGCGACCATTCGCACGCCTGCGTGTTCGTCACCGGCCACCTGAAGGACGGCACCCTCGATCTGAACTGGGACGTGCTCGCCCGTCCGCGGCAGACCGTGGTCATCTACATGGGCGTGCGCGGGCTGGCGCAGCTCTGCGAGCAGCTGGTTGCGCACGGGCTCGGCCGCGAGACGCCCGCGGCGCTGGTCGAGAAAGCGACGCTCGATACCCAGCGCGTCGTCGAAGGCACGCTCGCCACCCTGCCGGCCCTCGCGGCAGGCGAGAACGTCAGGCCGCCGGCGCTGGTCATCGTCGGGGACGTGGTTCGCTTGCGCGGCCGGCTCGGGTGGTTTTCGCGAAACCAGGTCCCGAATGCGGCCGGCAGGCCGTCGGCCGTGAACTCGGTGCAATAGGACAAGAGAACCCCCAGGTAACGCAGCGAGCGTACGTTGTCGCGCGGCGACGCCCAACCGGGCGCAGCAATCGTGGATTTCCCTGTTTCCCAGACGTAACATGTCAACGCGCGCGCGCGGCGTCGCTTCGACGATGCCGCGCGCGACTGCGTCCGACCCTCGTTTCCCACCTCCAAGGAGCACCATCATGAACGTCTATCGCATTTTCGCGAGCGCCCTGCTTTTCACGGCGTTCGTCTCCACCGGCAGCGTCGCGGCCGACGACAAGGCGAAGAAGCAGGCCGAGATCCGCAAGGTCGCGCAGGCGAGCCTGCAGCGCTTCTACAAGAGCGACCCGTCGCTCAAGCGCAAGGTCGAGCAGGCGCCGGGCTACGGCGTGTTCACCACCTACGGGCTGAGCTTCCTCATCGGCGGCGCCGGCGGCAAGGGCCTGGTGCATGAGCGCGCAACGAAAAAGGACAGCTTCATGTCGATGGCGCAGGCGAGCGCCGGCGTGCAGATCGGCGCTTCGGAAAGCGAAACCCTGATCATCTTCAAATCGGACAAGTCGCTGCGCGCTTTCGTCGACAGCGGCTGGGAGCTCGCGGGCGGCGGCGGCGCCAGTGCAGGCGCATCCGGCAAGACGACCGGCAGCCAGGACGCCGGGAACGTGATTACCGGCGCGGAGTACTACACGCTGACCAAGACCGGCCTGCAGGCCGGCGGCGCGCTGGCGGGGACGAAGTTCTGGAAGGACGAAGAGCTGAACTGAGCGCTTTGCGGGCGTCGCCGATCCAGGCGGCGCCCCCCGCAGCCTCACGCCCGCGCGACGACTGCGGGCGCTGCCCAGCGCACCGTATACAGGTACAGCAGGCCGAGGATCAGCAGGTTGATCACGCCCGCGATCGAGGCGTTGGCAAACGCCTGCACGTAATTGCCGCTCAGGTCGTAGAACAATCCCCCCTGCCAGGCGCCGAACGCCATGCCGACCCAGCCGAAGAACGCCACCAGTCCGATCGACAGGCCGGTGTTGCGCGGCGGCGAGAATTCGCGCGCACAGAGAATGAGCGCGGTCATCACGCCGGCGTAGCCCAGTCCGAACAGCGCCGCCAGCGCGTACAGCCCGCCGAGCGTGTGCACATGGGGGAACCACAGCGCGAGCACCGTCTGTGCGAGGGACACGATCACGTAGGCGCGCAGATTGCCGATGCGATCGGCCATGCGCCCGGTGAGGATCCTGCCGGCGACGCCGAAGATCATCATCACCGTCAGCAGCCCCGCCGCCTCGCGCGGTCCCAAACCGGAATCGGAGCCCAGCGCGACGACGTGCACGATCGGCGTCGCCATGCAGGTGCAGCAAAAGATCACCGCGAGACAGACGAGCGCCACCAGCCAATGCCGCGGGATCGCGTAGGGGGTGGGCGCGTCGGCACCCTCGCCCGCTGCTGCCCAGCCCGAGGCCTGCGGCGGGTTGCGGATCAGCAGCGCCAGCGGGATGAGCACCACCAGATAGATCAGGCCCATGGTCTGGTACGCATCGCGCCAGCCCTGATCGAGAATCAACTGGCGCGCGAGGAAGGGCATCAGCCCCTGGCCGAGCGCGCCGCCCGCCGAGGTGAGGCCGACCGCAAGCCCCCGGTTGCGCGCGAACCAGAAAGTGGTGACGTTGGTGAGCGGGGCCATGATCGCGCCGAAGCCGAACAGGCCCATCAGCGCGTGAAAGGCATACAGCTCACCCGGCGTGTTGAGGCCGGAGAGCAGGAGGAAGGCCACGCCGGGCGTGATCGATCCGACCAGCACCACGCGGCGCACCGACAGCCGGTCGGAGAAGTGTCCCATCACGATGCCGCCGAGGCCGGTCGCCACCGTGACCACCGAGTACGCCGCAGAGAGCTCGGCGCGCGGCCAGCCGAACTCCGCGGCGAGCGGCTTGAGGAACACCGAGATATTGACGATCGCGCCGAACGCCATGCCGATCATCACCGCGGACGCGGCGAGAATCACCCAGGCGTAGGGCGGTTCGCGTTCGGGCAGGGAAGCAGGCAAGTCGGCGCTCCGGACTTATCCACAGGGGTCTGACCCCCTTTTTTGCTTCTTATCCTAGGACTTTCGTTCTTCCGGCAGCCGCACGACGTTGTCGGCCGCCGGCTCGTCGAGCTCGGCCGACTCGATCCTCTGGAACTGCTGGCTGATCTTGCCGCCGGTGACCTGGATCTTCTCCACATCCTCGTGCGCCTGGCGCACGTGGCGCGCCAGGTCGCGCAGTCGCTCGTCGAAGCGCCCGAATTCGACCGCCAGGCGCGCGAGCGCCTCCTTGATGACGTGGATCTGCTTGCGCGTCTCGACGTCCTTCAGCACCGCGCGCGCGGTGTTGAGCACCGCCATCAGCGTGGTGGGCGAGACGATCCAGACGCGCTTCTGATTGGCGTAGTCGACCACCTCGGCGTGATAGGCGTGGATCTCGGCGAACACCGCTTCGGCCGGGACGAACATCACCGCGCCGTCGGAGGTCTCGTTCGGCACGATGTATTTCTTGGCGATGTCGTCGACATGCTTGCGCACGTCGGCGCGGAACTGGCGCTGGGCGAGCGAGCGGTCGACCTCGTTGACGTCCGGCTCGAACATGCGGTGGTAGTTCTCGAGCGGGAACTTGGAGTCGACGCACACCAGACCGGTCGGATCGGGCAGGCGCAACACGCAGTCGACGCGCGCACCGCTCGGCAGCGTGTACTGCAGCTCGAAGGCGGCGGGC
>Ga0209536_100009861_pt1 | contig 14136 bp, 11 predicted proteins | sample DeeMarSeWOR28_12_FD_187461 | JGI IMG/M metagenome (GOLD analysis project Ga0209536, IMG submission 187461) | Marine sediment microbial communities from White Oak River estuary, North Carolina - WOR-2-8_12 (SPAdes) (version 2) | ecosystem: Environmental > Aquatic > Marine > Intertidal zone >...
GAGGAGGCATTGATGGAGCGTTCAAGCAAGTCATCGAGAAGCAGTCCCAGGCAGATGAACCTGCAACGGCCCAAGCCTCTGCGGGCGGACCGACTGCGCCGGATGGAACCCCCGTTCGCCTGGATCCCTTTTGCGTTTCTGCGGGACGGCCATCTGGCCGCCCTTTCTATGTATTAATCTAAAAGTGTATCTCTAAATCGGTATTTCGATCAGAATCCGATTCCAACAGAAACTGTGTATAGATCCTGATCTTCAACTCCTGCCGGGGTGAAGATGGGCAGGCTGGTCTTAGCAAAAGCCAGGTCTGCGACCAGGAAGTGGAATCCCGCACCGTATGTCAACTTGCCCCGGTTTCTCCTTATTGCGTTATTCTGCTCCATCTCACTAATCCGCCCGGTGAAAACCTTCTGGGCAGATCCTACTCGCACGCATAGCGATAGCGGATGGTGGTCGAACAGGATTCCTCAGGTCTATCTGCACATGGGATGGTGATCTCACCGCTTGCGATCTCAATTTGGGAAAAATCTACTTCGATAGTAAAATCCCAATCACCGAAAGGGGTGCTGACACCTGAAGTATGGTCCTCCTGGTCCGTCCAAAGGTCGAGTCTACCAATTATACAACCGAAGTCGAGTATGGCCCGGTCAACCCTATTGGAAAACCCATTATTCATAAGTCTTGGCCTGAGACGCATGTGCGTGATCTCCCCATCTTCGTTTTTTATGGCCTCCAAACTCACAGGTTTCCATTCTTCTCCCGTCCAATCCTCTAAATGCGAACCCCGTGTGGTTTCCTTTTTGCTTTCCCACAGAGTACCGCACTCTCTGGAGTAAACTATCTTTTCAAGGTAATCCTCGGAACCGCTTGCATACGAGCGCTCCAGAACCAGGTCGCCATCTTCATTCTGCACCAATTCGTCCTGAGTGGAAAATTCGGACGAGGATTTGATAGTGCGCACTGTGTAGTCGCCACTGAGAGTCAGATGGGTTCCTTCTTCGTGAAAGTCGTAGCGGTTGCTAATCTGGATGGTACCGTGCAATCGGGGTTCGCACTCGCCGTGAGTGTCCAGTTCATACGAATGAAAAAGGTCCTCTTCCCTGTGGGCATTGGAAAAGATCAGTATGATAATCTCCACCCGTTCTTGTGGGCGATTCCGGCAGAAGGTGCGCTCAAGCAAGTAGGTCCAGTCCTCTACGTGCCATTCGTTGTTCACCCGCACCAGGGCCTGGCGCCGTCGCCAGCTGTCACCCTCGCCTTCGATGAAGCGGAATACTATTTTTTGGACGAGGTCGTCGAAGACAAGGGGATCATAGAGCATACTGAGCGGACCAGTCTGAACCGCACAACTGTGTTGCTGATCCGGAAGAAAACGTCGTCCACCAGGGTCGCACGTATAGCCGTACGCATCTCCACCCCTGGGACTACCGGGGAAATTAGGGTTGTCCTCGTAGTATTCGACGGGGCGTTGATTCCAGTTCCACAGGGCAAAGTCGGCAAAATACGAATCAAAACCGTCAAATCCGACTGCAGCATCGGTGGCATTTCCCTCTGCAGCGTCCTCGAGGATTTGTCGCACCCGCTCATCGTAGCCCGCTGCCTGGGTCAGGTAGAGAAACCAGGGATAGGTCTCGTATTCCCTTTCTTCTCCAATTGAGATCATTTGCTTGTCGAGGTCCCTGAAAAAACCAGATAGCCAACGATGCTCGTCGTTGTAATTCGGGTAGATGAAGTGCTGAGACCACACCGCCGTGGCTTCCCTCAGCCAGCGCTGTTCTGGAGTGTCTTCCTCCAACCCCATCTGACGCTGAAAAACGTGAAAAAGCTCGTGAGCCAAAGTCGATTTGGTCTTCTCTTCAGTCATTTCCTTGCGGACGAGGATCAATCCACACCGGACACCTTCGATGGTCCTCATTCCGCCAAGACCTGCTACTCCAAGTTCCGGATATACAAAGATGTAGAGATCACTGTTCAGTTGTTCATCCAGCAACCTTGTGAACCTAGGATAAGCATACAGAAAGGCTTGCCCAATCCAGTCGGCTTGCTCACGGGCGGCAGCATCGCCATCGGGATAATAAATTCTCGCGCTTCGATCTGGTATGGGATATACGTCCCTATCCACACCGGGCACAGTAACCGTAATGTGGGACCAGCCGGTCGTCGATGAGTTGTTGAGGCTAGTGTATGTCTGTTGCAACCTCTCAGCGGTCTCCATCTGGGGCTGATTGCTAAAGATGCTGTCGGGATCATCCGGCAGCACGTAGTAAGGTCTGAGTTCGCTTTGAAGCTCGGGGTTGAGGCTCTGAAAATTCTCCTGAAGCCATGTGTCGGCCAACTGCAAGCTGCCCCTAGTGATGCGCATATCGCCCACGTATTGCTCGGGAAGCCGTTCCGGTGAATATCCGGCAAATATGCGAAACCGCATGGCTTCCGTCTCTGTAATCTCACCCCTCCGGTAGGCAGCGTCGATTTTGTCAAAACTGGTAGGCGGCAGTACGGGAATCGGTGTGGGGTAGAGAATATCGAGCAGTTCGGGATCGTCGGTAAGCCTTGCAGTTCCACCTGCTACCTGTATGGCATAGAGCCCTTCCTCTGTGCCGATCCTACCATCCCCGTTCACGTCCGCAGCAGATGACGCGTAATCTGAACGTATACCGTTGGGAATCCTCCCTGAGAGCACCTGCAGGGCAATGATCACGTCAGCCAGGTCTGTCAATCCATCTCCATTCAGGTCGCCTTTGACTCCAGTAACTGTTACCTCCGTATTGGGGTCGGTCCCAGCGGCGACCTCATCTCCATCTGTTACCCCGTCACCGTCGCTGTCTCGATGGGTGGGATCGGTCTCATAAGCAAACTCTGCCGAGTCTACGAGGCCGTCATCATCCCGGTCCAAACTGCCATCGCGGCCTAAGTTGGTGAAGTATTGGATCTCCCACCAATCTGCCATGCCGTCGCCGTCTGTGTCTGGCTTCCAGGAGGATCTCAGCCCGAAGGGCACCGGCCCAGCGGAACGAAAGCTGATCCAGCCTATATTCTCACCCCAGGCTTTGCCCCTGAACTCTCCCGTGTCAAAGTCGATGCTGACCCCGTAGTCCACGGTGCTGCAACTGCCGGTGTTCTCACAGGAGAAACTGATCCATCCCACGTTTTCTCCCCAGGCGTAGCCCGAAAGATTGCCTCGGCCATCATTGGTGACCCCGTAGTCCACCCTGGCACAGCTGGAGGTGTTCGCACAGGACAGGCTCAGCCAGCCGATATTCTCTGCCCAGATGTAGCCCGTAAGGTTGAAACCTTCCACCTCTACCCCTGGGCCGCCATTGCCTGATGGTTCCGCATTCAGCCAACCTACATTTTCCCCGTAAGCGTATTGGGAGCTATCAGCGTTCGGGTCGATATTTTCTGCCAGCACAGGGCGGGTTCGGAAGGCAACTCCTAGGCCCAGGATGGTGACCCAGAGGATGGCAAGTATCATTCGATAACGCATCTCACAACTCCTCAGAAGGAAACATTACCGCCACCATCCGTAATACCTGAGGGGGCCAAAAGAAAGTCAGTAGTGAATCTTAAAACACGATTATTTGCGTAAAAGTTGCTAGTGCTCGGTTGCTCTATGAAATGCGCAAATTGGATACCGATCCCGCAAGTATGAACCGTATTACTCTCAATAATGTTCCCACTACCACGAACATAAATACCTATCCCGGAACCATATATCTGGTTTTCAACAATCGTATTTGCACCTTCATTCGTTGAAAAAATGCCATCCCGTTTATTATCTGACAAAAAGTTATTTCTTATGAAACAGTTCGAGTCCGCTCTAATTCCTCCTTCATATTCAGTGTCAGATAGATTGTTTTTTGTTACTAAATTGTCTGTTATCCTGCAATTGGCCATAGCTGTTATGCCGGTAGCTTGATTTGAAGATACATTATTACCAGTTATATTTGTATCTTCGCTGACATTAATACCTCGATGACCGTTTTCACGAGAGGTGTTCCCAACAACATTGCAACCAGAGGCACAGTTAAATCCGTCATACATATTAGAATAAGAAGTATTATTCGTCACCGTGCAACCATGTAAGCAACCAATCCCAATACTACCGTTATTATATGCAACATTTCCCGTTATTGTGGAGCCTGGAGAAGCAACTATGCCAACGCCTCCATTGTCTGCTGCAATGCAATCTTTTATCAGATTGCCAGGGGATTGAGACGCGCTACCGCCACCCAACACTATACCATGTCCATTTCCTATTGCGCGCACGGCAATTATACGATATTCCTTACCCGGAGGTGATCCAGGTTGAGATATGCCAGCGGTCCCAAAGCCGCGTACCGTACCGTTTCGCACCTCCACGTTCGTGGCTGCGTTTATTAGAATGCCATAATTGGTCCCAGAACCTGGGCCGATCAATCTGTACCCCATCAGGTCAATGGTCACATCATCGGCATTGACTGTGATCCCGCTGCCAGTGCTCGACAGGTTACCTGTAAGGTAGTAGGATCCGGAGGCTGAGATGGTATACGGCAGTGAGGTAATGGGCATTCTTGGCTCGACCTGATCAAGGGTTTTCATGGTCGGACCAGGAGGAGCCGAAGGTTCCAAACTGCCGGCCAATGCCGGCACCGCAATACTCATGAACAGCACCAGGGCCATCCATATCACCAGGTTTCGCTTTCTCTTGTCTGGCATCACGCTCACCTCCTTAAAAATTAGGCTTCACGAAGTAAAACCGAACCGCGAAATGTTTGGGAATGAGTAATTAGACCAACACATTCCAAGGGTCTTTAAAGGGTAGTGGGTCAGCAGCAGGTCTCAAATAAACACCTGGTGAAAAACCCCATACAAAATCCTGCCATAAACTAAGTCCGAGGTCGGAAGGCTACCAGAGGTTTGGTTCCGGGAGCCCATAAGGATAAATCAGTTCTAACCGTGGTGATGAATTCCTCAATCTTCTCTCTGAAGATCAATGGTCCTTAAAATGATTATCAGGAAAAAACTGTTTGATATTTACTGTCGGTGAATGAATGCTCACGAATGAGACCAAACCGAATTGAAATCTTCCCCGAATCCAACGGCACTCGGGCAATGCGTGCACGAGCAGCCGCTGGAGCGAAAACCTGGTTATTCTCACCGGCATGACGACCCAAGAGAAGATAAGAGTCAAGGCGGCAACGATCGCTTCGGGCCACATTACAGTTCATTTTGTGGAGAGAAAAATTTTATGTGTTGCTGGCTATATTATTAGGCACGAGCAAGATAGCTCGTCGAGATAATATCAAGATAGCAAATACTTACCATATTTCCTTGGCTCATGTCAAGGAAACACTATTCGCGGCAAGATTTCTATCATTCTAAATCAGCATATATACGGATAAACAGAACGAATACAGATTGAAACAATTCAAATTCCTGTCATGTGGTTGAATATAAAGAGGGTAAAGTACGATCTGAATATGAAATTATTATAACAATTAATCCTATTGACTTAATAGTATATTCAAGGCCAGCAACAATCTATTCACTGTTAACAGATTTGATAAAGCAATTTTGGGAGAAACTCCCGCAAAGTCTCATCCCGCCCTTGGGTAACCTGGTTTACTCTGCATGAGATATCCATGCAGTGTCAGACAAGGGAGGTCCATGAACAGCTGTTTCTGAAACCAGAAGGGTACAATGATGGAGAGATAATTTTTTGGTTGGCGATTTTAATATGAGAGGACCCGGACACCGTTACGGTACAAAAATTCGGTCAGTGAATGGGGAAAAGACACGGGGGTCAGCAGGTAACTCTGGCTGCCGTCCGTGACCAGATTTCCGGGACAACGGACCAGGATGTTTCTCTCCGGCTCTCGCGCTGATACAGAGAAGGTGTAGGAATTGCTTACGTTTAATTTCAGGTGTTCTATCATCGCTTTGAACACCTGATCGGTGGTGGAGCGGGGGTCAATCACCAGCACCCTGAGATGCCACTCTTTTAGCAGGCTGATGATTGAAGGGGACAATCGGTGAAAATCGATCAAGTGGTAGTCGCCGTCTCTTTGAAAGTAAAAACCGGCCATGACGCTGAGGGTGATACCCCGGTTAGCGCCACTGTCAAGGGGGACACTGGCGTCGCGCTTGTACTCCTGCCCCAACACTTCCAAGAAGGCTTCTACCAAGTCCGGGGGAGATGAGGAGCGGCAGACCACAGGCTTCCTGATTTTATTGAATGCCCTTCTATTCAGTGGGGCGCTGACAAAGGGTAGCTGCTGCTCTTCTCTCAGCTGCACATCTACAACCCGTATCCCTTCGTCGCTTAAATAGGCCTGCAAAGCAGGATCGGTTCGCTCTTCCGGACTCCTGAGGAGGTTTATGACAAAGACCTGTGGCCGCTGGCCATAGGTTAAGACCCAGTCGCCGCGAACGAATATTTCCAGAGGATTGTGGACAAGGAAAGGGTCAGAGTCGTTCCACAGATTCATCTGGGTCAACTGGGCTATCACCCGCTGCCAGATTGAAGCGAAATTGTCAGATTCTTTAACTTTTACCACTTCATAGAGACCCTTGTAGTTGGCCCGAATGGCCTCTTCCAAACTGGAGGGCAAACGGTCACCTAGATCCAAGAAGATACGTTCTCCGCTCGGAAACTCCAGTAAAGGGAAGTGCTCGAGTTTGAAACTGATCTGGCCCTGGTTTGGTAGCGGCAAAAAGTAGCTCCCCTTATTATCGGCCTTGCCTCCGAGACCAATTACCGTTGCTCCCACACTTTCTCCCAGCACCTGAAGTCGCTTCTCACCCGGTCCGGGGTGAGAGGGATTCGCAACAACCGGGGAGGCCGCAATGCTTTCCTCTGCAACCGCTGAGCTGACTGGTCTTTGATTCGACGCTTGGACAGTGGTGGTGGGTTCATTCGACCTGGGCGAGGGTTCAAACTCCTGCCCGTCACTCAGCTCATTTGTTGCCGGGGGAGCCGGAGCTTGCAATTGTGCTGCGGCAGAAGTCCCTGTCTCGCCGGGAACACGAGTTCCTGCCAGATCTGCTGATCCGGTGGACAGAGAAAGGGGAATGACGATGCGCTGTCCCGGCGTTATTGCGTCAAAATCCTTGACGTGAGGATTCAATGACTTGACTTCGTTAATCGCCTCGTTGAAAACAAGACGAAAAGGAATATTGAATCGATAGCGAAGAATGGTGCTCAGGGTGTCACCTGGCTCTACCACGTAGATTCTGGTCTTCCCTTCTCCAGGAGGCAGTACCGTTTCAGCCCTGGCCTGGCTAAGAAACCCCAAAGGAACCAGTAAATGCTGGCCTGGATAAATTATGTTGGGATCAACTATTTCAGGGTTGAACTCCTGCATTACGTTTGACCAATGCTTCATTTGACCAAGGGTGCCGTCAATCCGTTGGCGCAAGATCTTCCAGACGGAATCGCCCCTGTTGACCACGTACTTCTCGCACAAAACCGGCTTGCCCCGGTACGTCTTGATCACATCGCTGCTGCCAACAGCCAACTGGGGGAAATCCTCTCTGTTCCGCTTTACTTGCTTCTTCCCGGCCCATCCAGCTCCATAGACCACAAGAGAGGGAAGCAGAACAACCAGGAGGGGAACTATGACTCGCCTGAGGCAAGTAACTCTTGCAGTCTCCTTCGTCAGCACCTTGTGTTGCAGATCTTTAACCTTTTGAAACATTGGGCCCTTCCTTGTCAATGACCTCGTCCCACGATATCGTGACCTGCCAAAATATGGTCGTTGGGAGGTGTTAGGTGGCAACACACTTCGGCAGTCCATGTCTGCAATTGCAAATTGGGCGCAGTTCACATTTTTAGCATTCTGAAGTAGCTAGTCAGGCGCAAATGAAAATGCAAGTTCTGTGCCTCAGCTCTTGTTGGAAACCGATGAAAAAAGACTCTTTACATTGCAGTGAGAAGGACTATTTTTGCGAATGAAAAATGCGGAGTGCGAAGCCGAGAACCTGCCTGTGGAAGATACCGCTTGTCGAAGATACCGCTTGCGGTGCGGTGCGGGCCTGACTCTCCTGCGTGTCTGCCACGGAGGTTGGAGTTGCACGAGGGCAAATAGCTGAAAAATGACTGGCTTGACAAAGCGACACGGGTATAATAACAACAAGTGCTCGGGTCTGCGATTTGCTTTCTCTGGTCAGAGAAAACCAGGGATTGCAAATCGAGGATTATTTGCTTTGAACAAAACCCTTTGATCTGGGACAAATGGACATGCTTGACTTCCAAAAAAGTGGCGGGCTGGTACCAGCAATTGTTCAGGATGATGACACCGGACAGGTACTGATGCTGGCATACATGAATGAGGAGGCCTGGGACAAGACACTCAGCAGCGGCAAAGCTCATTACTGGAGCCGCTCACGACAGACATTGTGGCTCAAGGGGGGGACTTCAGGCCACATTCAAGAGGTGCGTGCCATATACGTCGATTGTGACCAGGACACGGTGCTCCTCAAGGTCCACCAGGTGGGGGGGGCCGCATGCCACGAAGGGTATGGCAGCTGCTTCTACCGCAAGGTCGAGGATGGCGAGCTTATTACCACCACGAATAGAGTATTTGATCCTAGGGACGTATATAAATAGCACTAGAAATAAATGAAGAGGAGGTAACCGGTACCGTGCAACAGTTGAGATTAGGCGTGCCCAAGGGCAGCCTTCAGGACGCCACCATAGGTTTGTTTCAAAAATCCGGCTGGCGAATTTCTCTGAGCTCCCGCAATTACTTTCCGGAGATCAATGACTCTACAATAAGTTGTTCCATTTGCAGGGCTCAAGAAATGTCGCGCTACGTTGAGAGTGGCACCTTCGATGTGGGGCTGACTGGAAAGGACTGGATACTCGAGAACGGTTCCCAGGTAAAAGTAGTTGCGGATTTAATCTACTCCAAGGTGAGTCAAAGACCGACTCGGTGGGTACTGGCAGTTCCCATGGAGTCAGAAATCAGAGAGCTGGCCGACCTGGAAGGCAAGAAGATCTCCACGGAGCTGACAAACTTTACCCGCAATTACTTCAAAGAAAAGGGAGTTAATGTTACGGTGGAATTTTCCTGGGGTGCCACAGAGGCCAAGGTTATTGACGGGTTGTGTGACGCTATCGTCGAGGTCACTGAAACGGGCAGCACCATGCGAGCCAATGGCTTGAGAATAGTCCACGAGCTCATGCAGTCCAACACTCAGTTGATAGCCAATTTCGACTCCTGGAAGGACCCGTGGAAGAGAGAAAAAATAGAGCAGATTTCCCTTCTTCTGCAAGGTGCGCTGAAGGCTGAGAATATGGTTGGCCTGAAGATGAACGTACCTGAAGACAAAGTGGGAAGCGTTATGGAAATTCTTCCCAGCCTCAATGCCCCCACCGTATCCCACCTCTACCAGAGTAATTGGTTGGCAATTGAGGTTGTGGTGGATAAAGACCAGGTACGGGAACTCATCCCCGCTCTCATGAAGCGTGGGGCAGAGGGTATTATTGAGTATCCCCTGTACAAGGTAATCTAGGAGCAGCGGGCAGCCCTTCGACTTCGCTCAGGGCTTTCAGCAGTACGAACGGGTGATAGGGTGAGATGGAGAGACGGTGACGCGGCGAGAAAGACAGAGGACAGATGACAGCGGTTCAACGTTCCAGGTTCCAAGTTCCAAGTTCTAAGTTTAGAGTTAGAACCAGGTATAGATTGAGCTTTTCCGTATAACGGATAACGGATAACGTATAACATCTTGTTCCGTTTACCGCTTACGGTTCACCGTTCACGCTTTGACCAATTAACTAATTCTCTAATCGACCAATTGACCAATCAACGAATTGACGAATCGACGACTTGAATGACCCATAACCTATTACCCATGACCCCTTACCAATTGTTAGGCATTTCCCATGATCACCAAACGTGCTGAAGAAATCAGGCCTTTTATAGTCATGGATGTGCTCGAGCGTGCCCAGGAGCTCGAGAAGCAGGGTGAGCACGTAATCCATTTGGAGGTAGGAGAGCCGGATTTCGACACTCCCACCTGTATCCGAGAAGCTGGCGAAAGATCGCTACGAGAAGGAAAAACCCACTACACCCACAGCCTGGGGCTCCTGGAACTGCGGGAAGCCATTTGTGAACACTACACCAATAAATATGGAGTGACCATTGCTCCAGATCAAATTATTGTCACCTCTGGAACCTCACCTGCCATGTTGCTTATCTTCGGGGCCTTGCTGGAGGCGGGAGATGAGGTAATCATCTCAGACCCACACTATGCCTGTTATCCCAACTTCATCAGGTTTGTGGAGGGGGTTCCAATCAGGATACCCGTGGCAGAAGAAGATGGTTTCCAATTTCGACCCGAAGAAATACGGCGGAAAATGACACCTCGCACCAGGGGGATCTTCATTAACTCCCCTGCCAATCCTACCGGGAATATTCTGTCCGCAGAGCGGATGGCTGAAATTGCCGATCTTGGATCAAAGGTTATCTCAGACGAGATCTACCACGGTCTGGTGTATGAGGGGGAAGAACACACGATCCTCGAATACACTGACGAATGTTTCGTCTTGAATGGGTTCTCAAAGCTCTACGCCATGACTGGCTGGCGCCTGGGCTATGTTATTGCACCTCAACGTTTCGTTCGGCCGATGCAGAAAATGCAGCAGAACTTTTTCATCTCTGCCAGTGCCACGGCCCAGTGGGCTGGAGTCGAGGCCCTGCGAAGCAAAGAAGCCGCTGAAGAAGTCGCACGCATGGTCAGCACGTACGACGAGCGTCGGCGCTATATGATCCAGCGACTCAAGAAAATGGGCTTTGGTATTACCGTTGAACCGACTGGTGCATTTTATGTTTTGGCCAATGCCAAAAGGTTCAGCAGCGACTCCTACGGTTTTGCCTTCGACATTCTGCACAATGCCAAGGTGGGGGTTACTCCAGGAGTTGATTTTGGCCCGAACGGGGAAGGGTATATCCGGCTCACCTACGCGAACTCTTTAGAGAACATTGCCGAGGGCATGGACCGGCTGGAGCGTTACCTGGAGAGCCGCAACGTGGAAAGTGCATAGCAGCATCTCATTTGACTTTTCGCATTTCTCATTTTTCATTTGTCATTTAGCATTTTTCAATTGCTGGTTGGAGGCTGAGACTGCTGAGCACGGCCCTTTCAGCTCCAGCGATTTTACATGTAGAATGGGCAATGCAAAATGAGCAATGGGAAATGAGAAATGACCGCTTATGCCGTTCGTACAGCGGTAGCGTGAACCATGCACATTCGTTCAGCCAGATTCGTTTGCAGTGCTGTAAAGCCGGATCAGTACCCACCCGCTGATTTGCCCGAAGTGGCCTTCGCTGGCCGATCAAATGTGGGTAAATCTTCGCTGATTAACAAGATACTGAATCGCAAAAAACTGGTGCGTACCAGCAAGACACCTGGTCGCACTCAGCTGCTCAATTTTTTCGAGATAAATGAGGTTTGCCGTTTTGTCGACCTACCTGGATACGGCTACGCAAAGGTGCCTGCTGAAGTACAAGAACGTTGGCGCCCCATGGTGGAAACCTATCTGACCAGCAGGTCCAACCTGAGGGGAATGGTTCTTCTGCTGGATATTCGCCGTATACCTTCCAAGGAAGACTTGGATCTCTACCGTTGGCTCCAGGCGATGTCCATTGATGTCATAACCGTTGTCACCAAAGCTGACAAGCTTTCCAAAAACAAACGGAATAAACAGATTGCTGCTATTGCCAAAACACTCGGATGTAAAGGGGAAACGTTGGTACAGTTCTCGGCTATGACCGGGGAAGGGCGTGAGGCGATTTGGAAAGAGTTACTCAGACTACTAGAAACTCAACATTAAGTGAACCCCCTTCTGAGAGAGTGCGAGGAGTTAATAGCAATTATTGCGAAAAGCGTCAGTACTGCTAGAAAATCTAAATCGAAGAGCAGATCAAAGTAATTAATAGTGTTATCTCTCTGACATTGGTCCCCGGGAATGATAAATGTAAAATGAGAAATGCAAAATGAGAAATGACAAATGAGAGCAGTGGTGCAACGAGTGAGTGAGGCAAGTGTGCGGGTTGAAGGCCAGGAGGTGGGGAGCATCGAGCAAGGCATCTTGATTCTGCTGGGAGTGGGCCACAAAGACGGACCTGAAGATGCCAAGTACATGGCTGAGAAGGTGGTTCATCTAAGGATATTTGCCGATGAGCAGGGCAAGATGAATCGATCTCTCCTGGATGTGGGCGGTAAACTGTTGGCTGTATCGCAGTTTACCCTTTGGGGAGACTGCCGCAAGGGCAGAAGGCCTTCATTTGTGGCTGCGGCAGAGCCTGCCAAGGCCGAAGCACTATATGAGGCTTTTATCGACCATGCCAGGAGTCTCGGTGTGACCGTGGCCTCTGGACGCTTCCAGGAGATGATGGAGGTGTCGTTGGTAAATGAGGGACCGGTTACGCTGTTGCTCGACAGTAAGAAGGAGTTCTAAACAGCTGGTAGCTGGCAGGGGGCATGGAGCATGCTCCCTGCTCCCTGCCCCGTGCCCTGGTAATCGCTGTCAATGAATAGAGAAAATGAGCCGGCAATAAGAATGAGCGAGACTGAACTACCTCCCTGCGGCATCTTCATAGACCAAGAAGGGGACTGGTACTATCGCGGGAGTCCCATGCAGCGCGGTGACATCGTTTCACACCTCTGCCATCATCTGCGGAGGGAGGCATCTAGTGGGCACTATATTATCCAGATGGGCAAACAGAGGTGCTATCTGGAAGTGGAGGATACACCTCTGGTTGTAACCGGTGTTTCTCAGGAGGAAGGGAGAGAAGAAGAGGGACAAGAACAGCTTTACCTTTCCATAAAACATCTCACTACCCGCGAGCCCCTTAACCCTGCAACTCTCTGGGTGGGCGACGACAACGTGCTTTACTGTAAAGTTATGGAGGATCTACTTCCTGCTCGCTTCCTGCGGCCCGCCTACTATCAGCTGGCAGAGTTCATTCATGAAGACGAAGAGGAGCATCGCTTTTACCTTTTACTCGGAGAGAAGCGCTACTACATAGACTGAAAGTGAGTTGTCAGCAGGAGAGTTTTCATGAAGACTGGCAGACGCTGGTCAGCAAATGTGGTTCTACTGGCCCTTGTCTTTTTAATCCAATCCAGCTGTCCTGTTTGGGCCCAATCTTTTACGCCGCTCAATCTCGAGTCCAAGGGAGTGCCCTGGAGTGATCTTTCCTTTCGCGCCAAAAGCACTGTTGTAGACGTGGACATTGACATTCGCCTGGCTCCCTTTTCCAGAGCTGCGTTCGAATCGATATGGCGAAGCTACCCACAGTCGATTCCACTGCCAACCGTAGGCCAAGAGATCTATAATCTCGAGGTCGATAGAGTCATAGATCACATCTTCACTCGAGCCGTACGGTTATGGAATCAGGTTTTGTTTGATCCCAGGCAATCAAACTCCCTCTACAGGGTTCGATTGCGCCGCGGAAAGGATGATATCAAGCGAGCCTACTGGTTCAGCGGGGAAGGGGTCCATCGTCTGCGGATAATGCCCGAAGCCAAGGATGAGGCCTCACTAGATCCGGCAAAATGGACTGATGTGAAGACGAGCTTCTATCCCTACGAGCTGAATCGACTAGAATGCTCGCAGGTCGTTGATCCCATGCTTCTCATATATGTTTTGTCCGCTGCCCCGATTGACGGAGAGGGCGAGGTTTTATCCCTGTGTGTCTTTGGCAAGCAGCAGTTGCATCAGGTGCGTCTGCGTTACCAGGGACTGGAGGCTCTCGAGGTTGACTATTCCGTCAAGAGCGAGGAAGGCACGGTGCGGAAACAGGGCACGGTGGATGGACGAAAGGTAACAGTAGAGTCCGAACCTCTGGTACGGGACAAGAAGAATGCGGAGAACTTCTCCTTTTTTGGCATGCATGAGGACATCGCTATCCATGTCGATCCAGAGTTGCGGATCCCTCTCCAGGTTAGCGGGAAAATTCCCACGGTTGGCCTTGTGACTTTGAAACTAAGTGAAGTCAAGATGAAAAAGGAGCCGCAAGGTAATCATCAGATTTCCGACTAGATCACGTTGAGTGCAGGTTGGTTTGTGGTTTAGGAAAGCTCGCCGCCCGCAACTCATGCTTTTTTCTGACGAAGGCTTTCACCACGGCAGGACAGGCTAGCCGCTAT
>Ga0209536_100009862_pt1 | contig 14135 bp, 9 predicted proteins | sample DeeMarSeWOR28_12_FD_187461 | JGI IMG/M metagenome (GOLD analysis project Ga0209536, IMG submission 187461) | Marine sediment microbial communities from White Oak River estuary, North Carolina - WOR-2-8_12 (SPAdes) (version 2) | ecosystem: Environmental > Aquatic > Marine > Intertidal zone >...
GATCTACCCCTCTATTCAAGTCATTGCTTCAGGGGGAAGATTTCCATGGTTCAACCCAGAAAAACCAAACGAATGGGAACGTTGTTGTCCTGATCCTAAACGTCCAGTAGTTTTTAAAATTGTAGGTTATGATCCAGAACCAGAGACTTGAATAAATTAGTTTAACTCACTTAAATACCAAAAAGTCTCAATTATTGCTGCAAAATTATCTTTACAAGTAATTGATTTAGAATTGAGTGATAGAGTATTTTCATATGTCTCTCCACGACAACCTCCCAGACACCAATATTTAACTGGACACTCTTTACAGTCGTGGTTTCTATTAATGTGATAATCCTCTCTTAAATTTAAAAATTGGGAGGAACTCAACCAAATTTCCTTAAAAGACTGTTCTCTGATATTACCGCTAGAAAATTCGGGTAGAAGATGATTTGGACAAGGGTATATTTGCCCATCTGCATCAATTAAAATTGTATTTAATCCCGTCCCGCAATATGGGCGTTTTTGTGAAACACGACAGAGATTTTTCATGGTTGAAAAAATATCTCTTTTAAATAAACGCTCTGTATTTCTATTATATTGTATGATTTGATTAATTTCCTTTATGATTTGAGTCAGGGAGACTGCTTGAAGGTTATTTTTCCGTGCATTTCCCATTATTTTTAAGGGAATGAACCGAACTTCTGTTACTCCTAATTCAATTCCTAGTTTAGAAAACGAATCCATTTCTGAAAAATTCCCTTCATGAACTACCATGGAGATTATTGTATAGACACGATGAGCTACTAAAATCTTTATTCCTTCAATTATCCTTTCATAGGAATTTTTTCCACGAATTTTATCGTTAGTTTCTTTTTCTGCTCCCTCTAATGATACCTGAACAATCAAATTGAATTTTTTAGCAATTTGTGCGAATTTTGAGTCGATTAAGGTTCCATTAGTTGATACTATTACTTCTTGTTTTCGTTTTTGTCCTAACTTCGCTATTTCAAGGACTTTATCTTTAACCAATAATTGTTCTCCTCCCAAAATAATGAAGTTGAGATTTGAAGATAAATATTCTCTTCCTTCTTCAAGAAATGTCTTTAAATGGGATATTTCAAGATTTTCTTCCACTTCATAGAATAGATCTAAAAACAATGTCTACATCGCAGATTGCATCTTCGGGTTACATTTATTGTAAAATTCTTCAGTATTGGATTAAGGGTTGATAAAGAATAAGATATATCGCCATCATTGATAATACCTTTTTTCCCAAGGAATTCTACTAAACTATCTATTTCTGCAATTTTTTTCTTCTTATCTTCTAAGCTAATGTAAGATAATTTTTCCACTATTTTATCAGATGATTTAAATTCATTCCAGAAGCGTATTATACATTCAACTTCCTTATCAACAATCATCCAATACGGGATCTCTCTCCATATCAATAAAACATGGTTTTCTCGTTGTTCTATGTAATCTGGAATGATTATATGTTTCATATTATAAAACCGATTAGATTAAGTGATGATACAAAGTGTGAAAAATGGCCCTCATTCTTTTTATGTAATCTTTGTTTTATGAAGCTAATAAGTTTCCAGAGACTCTCTTACTCTAATGTGTCTGTTGAGGTCTTTTGAATATGTTACGTGAAGGCAAAGTATTAATTATCGGTTCTAGTAATGTTGATTTGAACATTTATTCTAATAAATTTCCTATCCCAGGAGAAACAGTTACTGGAGGAACATTTGTCCAATCTTTTGGAGGAAAAGGAGCTAATCAGGCAGTTGCTTCAGTTCGTTCAGGATCGAAGACTGCATTTATTGGAAAATTGGGTCAAGATACTTTTGGTGACCAAATGATAGAGAATTTAAATCAAGAAGGCATTGATGTTCACAAAGTGTTCAGAGATCTTAAATATGCAAGTGGGGTAGCTTTTATCCTGATTGATTCCTCAGGTCAAAATATGATTAGTGTTGCTCCTGGAGCAAATCAAAAATTAACCCCTCAAGACATAATTTCGTGTAAGGATTTGATCCAAAGTGCGAAAACTATTATCATGCAAATGGAAATTTCTCTTGAAGTTATTCAGGCAGTATTAAATTGTACCCAACAAAAAGAAATAACAACAATCCTTAATCCAGCACCTTTTAAACCAATGACACTAGATTTTATTCGGCAATTTGATATCATCACCCCAAATGAGAATGAAATTACTCAGCTTCACTCTTCATTAGGCTTATCTACCCCTAAAGAAGGTCATTTGATTGAAAAGCTGAAGGCTATTAATATAAATCTCCATGAAATAGGTATTTCAAATATTGTTATCACTTTAGGGAACAAGGGGTGCTTAGTTTCCACTCCAAATGATGAATTTTCTTATATTGATGCCATCAAGGTGGAAGCGGTAGATACGGTAGGAGCCGGAGACTGTTTTAATGGAGTTTTAGCAAGTTATCTAACCAGAAGCAAGAAACTTCTTGAAGCAGCTCAATTAGCTAATGTAGCAGCATCAATTGCTGTGACCAGAAAAGGAGCTCAATTATCAATGCCCTATGAAGCTGAGATTCAGACACAGTTCGAATCACTCTATGGTAAGACTATATAACCAAAATAGAAAAATAAAGATGAGGAGATAAGTTGTGATTATCAAAAAGGTTATAATATAGAAAGAATCAAAAGAATTTTATTCTATAAAAGGGAGTATATTAAATGATTAAATTTTGTACTAATTGTGGAAAAGAATTAACTGGCGAACGGTTCTGTGTAAACTGTGGATATGATTCATGGAGTGATTTTCCTTCAAAAGAGCCGGTTTCACGACCAATTACAGAAACTTTACAGCCTGTAATTATTTCTCCTGGAGCACGAACATTCAGTTATACAAGTCTGATCTTCGGATTGATTCCCTTAGTAGTACTCATTATGGTTTTTATTCCAATTTCAGGAATTGAATTATTCACGGATGTGATTGGTTATTCAGCTATTCCATTGTTTGCTTTTGGGCTATATCAATTTGTAAAGGAAATCCCTTATCAAATGCAATCGGATGGAAAAACAATAGTATGGATCTTGGTTTCTTATACTATAATTGGGATAATTTATGACTTCGTGATGATAAATTTCATACCTGAAATACCTGAAAATCCAACCCTAGAGACATTACAGAATATTATAGTCATATTAATTGTAATGATTGCTTTAGGTATTGCAGTAGAAGCCATAATGTTACTGGGGTCATTGAAATTTACCACTTGGTTTAATGGTTTACTTTTTCAACTTAGAATTCCAGGATCTACGACTAGATTGAAATGGTTTGCCCTCTTTGGCCTCCTATCAATGGTATTCATGTTTATAGCGATGTTAATAATATTATATTCTCTGTCAACCCAGTCTCTAGATATTTTCGATTCATCATACCTTTTCTTAGGTATAAGTTCGCTCTTAGTTCTAGTACAGATTGTAATGCAGTTTCTTGCAGGGTATAAGATCTATAAATTAGTCAGTGGTTCTACTGTACGGGCATATTAGCGATTTAAATGTGAAATTTCCAATTTGATTTATAAATTCATGTTATCTTCTTCGTCGATTCAGGTAATAACCCACTAACACCAAAACTAAAAGGTTCGGTAGAGAAAATTTAATTGATAGTGGTTTACTAGTGGTTGGAGGAGGATTAATGCTTATCGTAGAGTTATTTATAGACTTAGATTCTAATTGGAACGAATAAGTAAGGGTTTCTCCTACTTTAACACTTTTCAGGTTAATTGAATACCCAAATCCAAACATAGGATCATGCTCTAGGATGGTTATAGAACCAGCTTCTAATGGAGAACTTAGACTAATGAATGAATCTAAATCCCACAAATCTAGTTTCTGATGACTAGAATTTTGAGTAAGTACTTCAAAATGATTTTTCCCTCCCTGATACAATATTTTCTCATTTCCTGAAGTAAAACTAATTCCAATGATGGGTTTTATTTCAAAATTTTCATTATTGGTTATTTGATAGTCTATTAATAGAGGACTTTCATTTTGAAGATTAAAGACCTTGCTAATTCTTCGACTAGAGAAATCTAAATAAAATTGAATGAAGTTATTTCCTATTATAACAGTTCGATTTCTCGCTTTCCATAACCAATTAGCTTCTTCATCCTCAAAGGTATCAATGAATGCTTTGGGTCTAAGCTGATAGGTTTTTTGAGTTCTTCCCCATAAATCAACACCATTTATTTGTTCAATAGGAGAAGCTAAAAATGTTCCTCCTGGGTAATCTAATCCAGCAACGGTCCATGTTGCATATGTGTTGGGAATATCGTTTGCTAATAACACTTCACCATGTTCGATGTCAAACCAGTTAATTAATCTTCCACCAAGACCAGTAAAAACAAACATTGCTTGGTTATTCCGAAGAATATATTCATTATTTCCATCAAAATCTAAATCAGTAATTAATGCCTCTGTTGTTAAACTCGGATATAGTGCATACCGAGCAGCTTCTACAGAAATCAAAGCAGTTTTAGCGCGATAATACCATGGAAAATAACAGCCAATACAACCAAATTCGTACTGATTAGCCACGAAAACAAATTGAGCATAACTGAAAAGTTTTTCAGCATTGTCTCGTTTTAAAGAAGGCGTAAAGGATTCGATTTCAGTCTCCACAGTCTTCATAGCTTGTCGTACCGTATCAAACTGTTTCCGATAATCATTTAGACGAGGGTCATTTGCTGAAAAGTCAAACCAATCAATATGACCTTCAGCTTTAGAAGGAGCTTCCATCCAAACAGCTGTACCATCAATAATATGAGGAAGAAATATGAATTCATATGATAAAGGAAGTGACCCGAAAAATTCAGTGGGAGTTCCAACATTTAACCATGCAGCTTCCTGTTCCAAGCGAGTAAAGAGGTAATCTAATCGCGCAACAGTGTTTTCCCATGTATCACTTGGACGACCCTCTTCTTGCCATAACCCCCATACTTCCATATCTTGCCCATAAAAAACAAGAAATTCATCATTTGTATCGTTTACATAAACCGAATATAGATAATTAATTAAATTGTCAACAGCCTCTATAACAGCAAGAGAACTTGGTGATTGAGTTGTAAAAGCAACATTATCAATTCGATCAATAATTTCCTTATCATCATTAATAATTAGAAGTGATTGATCTAGTGAGGAAGTTTTTCGAACTAAATATTCAGCATTTGGATAAGGAAAAGGTTCACTATCATTTAGAATATGATCTTCAACAAAGGTGTATTCATATCCTGCCTCTGCGAGTAATTTTACGTATCTTTCTTGATTCCAGCATCGTTCAGGATTCCAAAACCCTTTTGGTTTTACTTCAAAGATTTCTTGAATAATTTTCTGATGTTTTTGAATCTGAATCTGGTTATCATAATCATCTGTTGAATAAATTATATTTTGAGCATAGGTTGATCCAATTATTTCAAATTGACCTTGATTTACTCCATCTTTTATTAGATTAATAGTTGATTGGTTAAACCATATTAAATCTGTTAATAGAGTTCCTGATACATGAAGAGGAAAATGTAATGTGGGATGAGCCAGCATTGTCTCTAAAACTGCATGATAACATAGATCATTTGCTACATCTCCATATGGAACAATTGCTTGATTTGCATGAAGTAGTAACACTAGGTCTAATTTATTTCCATCAAGTTCAATCGAATATGCTAAAGAAATATTATAAGAAATAAGCAAAATCAATAAAATAGATAAAAAAAAGTAAAAATTTCTATGATATTTCATTTTAGTGCCAACACTATTCTTATTTCATTCAAGACCATGATTACTAATCACCTTGATAAAAGCTTTCTGAACTACGAATAGAATATAGGTTGAATCTCCCAATTCACCCATATAGTACATAGGGGACTATTTTATTCGAACAAATAATGAATCAATCTAGGTTTTTAAAGAACTCATTGGAGTTCAATCTGATATCTTTTTTATTCCATCAAGAGAAGGGTTTTTATATTGAAGATTAATTAAGTATTGTTAAGTATGAGGGTAATATGAATCATGTCTAGGTATTCTTTTTTGGTATTAGACCTATTATCCCAGAATCTAAATCATATGAGATACTAAGAAAGCATGATAATTATTAAAAATATATTCAGTAAAGAACTTTAACTAAGATCTGAGTAAAAAGAGGAACGAAAAAGACATTTTTCGACTCCTCTATGATCTTATTACTCTCGTAAATATATCTAAAGTAATTCTATTTTTAGTGTGATGAAAAAATGAAAAATAAAGGAATTGGGGTAGTATTATTAGTTGTAACGTTTTCGATGTTACTCATACTACCAAAAGAAATTGCTGCTCTTCCCACTACCATCATGTCCGATACATCGACACATAATACAGTAATAATCGATGGGACTATCGGAACTGACTGGTGGGATGGCAATAAAACTTACACACCAGATCCTACCGATGATGGTTTGGTATCTGATGCCAATAAATGGCAATTAAATGGATTATATGTATCCATTAATGAAACTGGAGTAACTTTCGGGTTAAATACTACCATGGAAAGTTCTGCTAATGGTTGGCTATTATTCATTGACTCCGATAAAGGTACTACTGGTGCCAATGATTTTAATGTAGATGATGCGAATCTACCTTGGGATAAACGTCCTTATGAATTTGTTGGAGACTTCTCCCCTGATCATATGTTTGGTGCTTGGGGAAATAATATGAGCTGGGACAGCGGAGGTCAAGAATACTTCTATTGGACTTTTTTTAACATTTCAGAACCTGGTGAATCCCCAATTGATCCAGCAAATGGTTGGAAGAGTAGAACATTAAACCAGTCAGCATCTGCAGGTCCATCAGTTTTCCATTACGAAGGATATGTAAAATGGTCACTATTCTTCCCTGATGGAAATGCAACACATCCTGTACCAGCAAACGCAGAATTACGACTTGTAGCAGGATTTACAAAAGGTGATTGGGCTTATGGTCTTCTTGATACTATTCCAAACCAATTAGATGACTCTGCTAATGAAATACAAAACTATCTTAAAATTCAAATCGATGGTGACGGTGATATGAAACCAGATCTTACTCCTGAACCTGCTATTGGATGGGCTGGAAATGAAGCAGATAATTCATTTGCTGGACAGGTTACTGCAGGATACATCTTAGAGACAAAAATCTCAATATGGTTCAATAATGTGCATGATCATCCAAATTCAAGTGATGATGCCATTCTTTCCGTACGATTGTACGATTATAGCGCTGGGTACACACCTGGAAGTTGGATGAATTTCACGATGAATCATCAAGCTGGAGACTATCAAGGTAATAATGATTGGCATAGATATCAAATCGATACTACAAGTTATAGTGAGAATGATACCCTTGAATGGTTTATCACAACTTCCTATGGAGTTACAAGCAGATATAATGTGACTATTGGACCATTACCTCCAATCGATATTGGATATGTCGGTGCTACAGACCCCTCAGGAGGATTTAAGCTCCCTGGTGAACCTATTGAAATTACGACTCAAGTAGGACAACTCCTTAATGGAACTACCTATATCCACAATGCTCCAGGAACTAAAGTCACTCTTTATTATGAAGAAAACAATTCAGGTACTTGGAAAACTAAAGATTTTACATTCCGTACTGAAGCTGGTGTAGAAAACGATCTATTCAATGTTACTATCGGTCCATACATGTACCCAACCAATGTAACCTTTTATATCAACGCTACTAATAATAATACATTGATTTCATCGAACATTACCATATATGTGCTAATTCCTCCACCAGAAGCTACTATTTTCACCATGACGGATCCTTCGGGAGATGAATATGGTGATTATCCAACAGATGCATCTTTTGCGCCTGGATTTGGTCTTCTGGATATACTGAACTTCACCGTTACTGGAAATGTTTGGGTTACAACTTTTCACTTCAAAATGCTTAATAATAGCAATCCTTGGGCAGGGCCTTCTGGTTTTTCCCATCCAACGTTTGTTGTTATGGTAGACAATGCTGCAGGTGGTTCTACAGAAGCCATTGCTAATGCATACGTCAACACCAATGTAGAGTGGGATCATGGATTCCAAGTAACTAGTTGGGAAAAATGGTACTGGAGTGACCCAGATACTGTTCAGCAATCTGGTACAGGTATTTCTGTTTCAACTGACTTAAATGTAACAGGAAATGGCTTTTGGGTTAGTTTTTCAGTCCCAACGTACCTCACTGGTGGAGTAGCTGATTCAACTTGGAAGTACGTTGTAATGGTAGGATCTAATGATTATACCAATTTCCGTCAACACAATGCTGCTGCTGAGCAGTGGGTCTTTGGCGGTGGTGTTGATGGTGATGTTGATCCAAACTATGTTGATCTTCTTGTTCCTGCAGGTGGTAACTCCACATGGCTTCAAGAATATATCACCAATAGTTATGATGTTGCCTCCTCTACTCGCGCGACTGTGATGGCTGTTGGCCCAGGAATTAGTTTTGTAGCTGACACCACAAATCCAGTTGTGACGATCACTAGTCCAGCTAATAACGCTGAATTTAACATTACTTCGGGAACAACCTACACAGTTACTGTATCATGGACAGCTTCAGATCCTAGTGGACCAACGCTTGCTGGATTGGAATCATTAGAACTCTTCGTCGATGGAGTACTTCAAACTGACGTAGGATTAGACGATACATCTGCAAATCTAGCACTAACTGCAGGTACTCACACAATCCGTATCAATGCTTACGATCTTACTGGGAATTTCGGATTTGCTACAATCACTGTAAAAGTGAATGCACCAAAAACAACAACAACGACAACTACTAAACCTGCTCCTGGTTTTGAATTCTTTGGAATTCTAACTATGCTTGGATTGGCATCGCTATTCATCCGTCGTAAGAGATAAATTATCACTTAGACAAACGACTTGTTTGTCTTCCCTCTCTCTTTTTTTATGCTTTTCAAAAGAACCGGTTGAAAGTGTTTATTTTTAGTATTTTAATTAAAAACCTTAGGTAGAATTTTATCTTCTTCGTTTACTACGAAAATGAATGAATGTTTTCCCAGTTAGTGAAAAATTACCTATTCTTAAATAAGGAAAAAAGCTTAAAGTAGATTAAACATCTTATGTTTCTTTAACCTCATCATAAGGTTCAATTCGTAATTCAGTCGAATAATTGAAGAAATGAACGTGTTCTGGTAGAAAATCCACATCAACAGTTTGGTCAAGCTTAAATGGAGCAATACCTTCAACTTTGACAATCATTGATGTGTCTTTGGGAAAATCAATATAAACATATGTATCAGATCCTATTGGCTCTAACACCCCAACAACTGCTTCTAACTTGTCTGGATTCCCGCTGAAATCTTTTAATACAATATGTTCTGGGCGAATTCCAATCCAAACTAGCTTATTCAAAAAAGAGTCTTTTAAAACGGTGTGATAACGATCTGGGACAGAATAATTAAACGCAGAACATTTAAATATTATTCTACTTGATTCTTCAACTATTTTTCCTTCAATAAAATTCATTGATGGACTTCCTATGAAGCCTGCTACAAATTTATTTACTGGGAAAGTGTAAACTTCTCCTGTTGTCCCTAGTTGCTGTAATATTCCTTTATTCATGACTGCGATCCGATCAGCTAAAGTCATAGCTTCAATTTGATCATGAGTGACATAAATCGTTGTGGTTTTCAGTTTCTTTTGAAGACGCTGTAATTCAGCCCTCATTTGTACACGAAGTTTTGCATCAAGGTTAGATAGTGGTTCATCCATTAGAAAAACTTGCGGTTCACGTATGATAGCCCTTCCGAGGGCAACTCGTTGTCTTTGACCCCCACTAAGTTGTTTAGGCTTTTTGAATAATTGCTCCTCAATTCCAAGTAATTCAGCTGTTTTATGGACCTTTGTTTCAATTTCTGATTCTACATGTGCTATTGATGAGAGGGGAGAAAATACTATAGATCCAGTTTGAAGAATGAATTTTCGTATATCAAGTCTAACCTCAGCAAACATTAGAATAGTAATAATGCCCCCAATTAACCCTGAAATAAATATTAATGCCCCGACACCAGGAAGAATTATATCAATCAAAGAAGTTAAGAGAAATAATCCCATAAAAGCTAAAACGTAAAATAAAAATTGAAGAATCATAATGAGTAAGTTTTGTGCAAGTGAAATATTTCGCATTCGTAAACCAAAGGCAAGATTATCATAAATTGTCCAATGTGGATACAAGGCATATGATTGAAAAACCATTGCAATATCACGGGATTTAGGAGGATCATTATTGACAATTCGTTCTCCTATTTGAATATTACCTCTGCTAACATCTTCTAAACCAGCTAACATTCGAAGAGAAGTAGTTTTTCCACAACCACTAGGTCCAACGAGTACCAAAAACTCATGATCCTCAACTGTAAGATTCAAATCATTAACTGCAATGAAATTTCCATAGAATTTTGATATATTAGAAAATTTTACTGATGCCATACTTAAAACCTTTTATTTTATTCCTCCAGCTACTGCTCCAGCTGCTAATTCTTTCTGTAATAACAGGAACATGATAACCGGTGGTAATGCTACTAGAACAGCATAAGGAGCTAGTAGCTCGAAAAAAATGGGATTATCAGGAGCAGCTGTATTCTGATAATTATAAAACAACAATGGTAATGTTGCTTGGGGAGCTGTTTCCCCAATAAATGTTCTTGCTAGAACAAATTCTGACCAAGCAGTTAGAAATGTAAAGATTAAAACTGCAACCATACCAGGTTTTGCTAATGGAATTGCTATTCTAAAAAATGTTCCTAAACGACCTGCACCATCAATCAATGCAGCTTCCTCTAGATCAATCGGAATTGTTTCAAAATATCCTTTCATCATCCAAGTACAATAAGCAACAGCGCCTGAGATATAAGCTAATAAAACCCCAAAAAGTAAAAGATGTTCTTGGAGCAATCCTATGTCTTTCCAAATCACATATTGAGGTATTAAAAGGATAAGCCCAGGAAACATTTGCGTTGCCAAAATCATGAAAGTAAGAATTTTGTTTCCAGCAAATTTAAAACGTGCTAAAGCGTAACCAGCTGAAAGGGATACAACCAAGCCCATTAACCCTGTACCAAATCCGAGAATAACACTATAAATAAATGCAGTCGCAAAAGCTGGATCACCCACACTAATAGCAAAAATAACGGATGAAAAATTCTTAATGAGTGAATAGATTGGATTTGTAGGTAGTTGATAAAGCCTCAAATCTGCAGTAGATGATAAGGAAACAATTATTGTCATTATAACAGGAATTAATGTAAGGACTAAATATCCAATTATAACGATATAGAATGGAATACGTTTTAAAAGGTTAAGAATAAATAAATAAGGATTGAATTCACTCTTGATAAGCTTGATTTCCCTTTCACGATTAATAAATAATATAATGAGGGTCACAAATAATACTATAAGGAAAAAAATTTGTATTATAAATCCTAACAGGCTTAAATAGCTCGAATATTCACCAATTTCAACTTCAATCCATTCAAGACCATTTTTTCCTCCATTGACCGCTGGAAAAGATTTAATAACTACAACTGATTGAAAAATCCAAAAACCCATTAGAGAAGTGAATAAGCTAGCAAGGGCAAGAAATCTAAATAATAATCGTCGATTATTGTCCCAACGGGTACTTTTAAAAAAATTAATTCCAATTATTATTGAAATTAATACAGATAACAATAAACCAACAGTAAATAAAATGATATTTGAGAATAACATTTCTCTTAGTATTCCTAAATCTGTCTGTAAATAAATGGGGAGGCTATTAGCCCATTCTCCGTTGGAATATACGATTCGATTCCATAATATCGTTTCACTTGCCCAGAAACCCCATAAAGTAAGAATAAAACTGAATATAAGTAATAAAAATGCGATCTGATTAAAGGTTACACGAGGTCTTTCCAAAGAACTAAATGATTTGGCTATTGTCATTTTATTCTTACTCTCCTTCAAATATCGCTTCTGCTTTCAATAATTTCCTATAAACTAAGCTGAAAGATACAAGCATCACGAAAACTGTGAAGCTTAAAGCTGCAGCTGCATTATAATTAAATCGATTAAATTGCTCATAAATGAAAGTTACAAAAATATCATAATTTGCCCGATTCCCTAAACCAGTTTGATTTTGAGATAATATATAAAAAATATTAAACAAATTAAATGTCCAAATAATACCTAATAAACTGACAGTCATCAATGTAGGTTTTAATAAGGGAAAAGTAATGTTTCTGAACTTACTCCATATTCCTGCACCATCTATATCTGCTGCTTCATAAAGATCTTGTGGAATGCTCTGGAGAGCAGCTAAAAAAGATACCATCATAAAAGGGACTCCTAACCAAACGTTTACGAGGATCGCGGAGAATGTCATCATTTTAAACCGAATACCAAATATATAGACATCATCAGTATACCAAAAAGTTGAGCTTATAGAAGGAATATCTACAACTTTATAACCTAGAGACTGAAGAAAATTTAACCCAGCATCGAAAACAGGATCAAAAATACCCAATAGAATAAGTAATAATCCTGCAGAGATTATTAAAAATGTCCCAAATAGAAATCCAAAGGTTCGGAGATGAAAATTAGAAAATTTGATTCTTATATTCTGAATGAGAGAAATTATCACCACTAATAATAAAAGAAGAATGAGGATTATAGTTAAATCCTGCATCAAGGATAATTTTGCTTGATCAGCGAGTTGTGTTAAATCCTGGAAATATTCAATGAGCTCAAGTCCAATCCAAAATATTATTACCAAAAAGAAATATTTCACAAGATATAAAACAATACTCTCTTTTGGTATGAATTTAGATAATTGTTGATTTATTAGAATTAAGAGAAGAACTATTATTGCTATAATTAAAACAATTCCAATAATATCTGCTATCGTAATAACGATGGAATTAACTCTCCCCTCTGCAGCTGCTTCCGCTGCTGCTTGTGCTGTGACTGAACCCAGAAGACCCTGTCGTCTATTAAAGATAAAAGATTTCCAAACTAAGGCCGATACAAAGCTTGGAATGGCCCAAGGAAGAATAAAAATACCACGAAAAACACCTTGAGCTGAACTACCTCCCCGATTCATTAAAATAGCTAGGATCATCCCTAAAACAACGTGAAGAATAACACATGTCGCAGTCCAGAAAACTGTATTGAAGAAGATTCGAAAAAATTCAATCTCGTTTGAGGTTAAAACATCACGATACCCCTCGACTGGTAATTTTATTGCCACAGGAACTAAAGATAGTCCAAATGTCACAATATTTAACAAAAGTGGTGTTACACTCGCAGCTAATAGGATTGATAACCCTGCAATTAAGATTTTTAATGGAACAGACATTAATTCATTGTGAGCCTTTTTACCAATCCTTTGATAAGAAAATGATGAAATTAAAACTAAGGATATAAGATAAATTATAAGATAGATTCCTTCATCACGTAAAATACCAATATCATCTCCTAGTGAGGCTGTGAAGAAATCCCGAAGATTTCTCCACCATAAATGTGAAAAATCAAGATAATATTGAACTGCATTACGCAAATCCACAACTGAAGGATTCGCATAGATTGACATAATGAATGCAAATCCAAGAGGTACAAAAATAAACAAGCTGATGGCTACAAATGAAGGAAGGAGAAAGAAGTAAGCTGTAGAGATTTCACGTATCTTTCTTGAATAAAAACTTCCTTGTTTTGCTAATTCTTTCTCCATACAATTTACCTCTTAATTCGTCTTTTAAATACGTTTTCGCCTTTTTCGTTCTATGAATACTACAACTGGGAGAGTAAGAAATACTAGAAAAGAAAATCCAGGAGTTTCTTCTCCTAATCCAGTTGTTGAGGTTGTTTGCGTACCTGTTGCAGCTTGTCCTAGAATTTCCTTCCAGATAGTCACTGTCTGAGCAATACATTCATCCAAAGAAATATCATTTGCTAGATATTCATCAATATTGTTAGCAAATTCTGTTTCTAATCTAGCCCATCTATGGTCTACAGGTACTTGATAGGCTTTATCAACATTTTTCTTGAATCCTAATACGTATTCATATCCAGCGGATGCCTTCACATCGGCTCGTT
>Ga0209536_100009863_pt1 | contig 14134 bp, 15 predicted proteins | sample DeeMarSeWOR28_12_FD_187461 | JGI IMG/M metagenome (GOLD analysis project Ga0209536, IMG submission 187461) | Marine sediment microbial communities from White Oak River estuary, North Carolina - WOR-2-8_12 (SPAdes) (version 2) | ecosystem: Environmental > Aquatic > Marine > Intertidal zone >...
CCGGGAGGCGCTGGCCCGCAAGGAGAAGATCATGGGATTCGGTCACAGGGTCTATACGACCTCCGATCCGCGCAACAAGGTCAACAAGGAATTCTCGCGGCGATTGTCGGAAGAGGTCGGCGACGATCGGCTGTACGCCGTCTCCGAGACCATCGAGAAGATCATGTGGGATGAGAAGAAGCTGTTCGCGAACGCGGACTTCTACACGGCCTCCACCTATCATTTCCTGGGTATCCCGACGCCGCTGTTCACGCCGATTTTCGTCTGTTCCAGGGTGACAGGGTGGGCCGCTCACGTCATCGAGCAGCGGGCGGACAACCGTCTGATCAGGCCCGGTGCGGACTATATTGGACCGGAACTTCAGGACTGGGTGCCCATCGAAAAGCGCGCCTGAACTGCGGTGACCGCGGGCGGCGGCCGTTAGCCCCTAATCTGTCAAGGAAGCAAACATGTCTTCAGAGGATATCCGTTCGGCGAAACGACCCGAGGCTGACTCGGTTCTGGCGGACATCGCCGATTACGTCATCAAAACAGAGATCTCGAGCCAGGTGGCCTACGAGACCGCACGTTACTGCCTGATGGATACGTTGGCATGCGGATTTCAGGCCCTCGATTACCCCGCCTGTACAAAATTGCTGGGCCCCGTCGTTGCCGGTGCCACCATGCCCGGAGGCAGCCGCGTTCCGGGGACGAGCTGGGAGCTGGACCCCGTGCAGGGTGCTTTCAATATCGGGGCGCTGGTCCGCTGGCTCGATTTCAACGACACGTGGCTTGCGGCGGAATGGGGCCATCCGTCCGACAACCTGGGGGGCATCCTGGCCGTGGCGGACTACCTCAGCCGTCAGGCGGTTTCGGATGGCCGCCCACCGCTGACCATCCGGGACGTGCTGACAGCCATGATCAAGGCGCACGAAATACAGGGCGTCATAGCCCTGGAGAACAGTTTTAACCGCGTTGGTCTTGATCACGTTCTTCTCGTCCGGGTGGCCACGACCGCCGTCGTCACCGGAATACTCGGCGGCACACGGGAGCAGGTGATCAATGCTGTCTCCAACGCCTGGATCGACGGTGGCGCCCTGCGCACCTATCGTCATGCGCCGAACACCGGATCAAGAAAGAGCTGGGCGGCCGGGGATGCAACCAGCCGGGGTGTGCGGCACGCGCTGATCGCCATGACAGGAGAGATGGGATATCCCTCGGCCCTGTCGGCGTCACGCTGGGGCTTCTACGATGTCCTGTTCGGCGGCAAGCCATTCACGTTCCCGCAGGGCTACGGGAGCTACGTGATGGAGAACGTGCTTTTCAAGATTTCATTCCCGGCGGAATTTCACGCTCAGACGGCGGTGGAATGCGCGATGGAGCTCCACGACGCCGTGGCCGGCAGAGAGGACCAGATCAAGGAAGTGGTTATCGAGACCCAGGAACCGGGGGTTCGGATTATCGACAAGACCGGCCCTCTCGATAATCCGGCTGACAGAGACCACTGTATTCAATACATGGTGGCTATTCCCCTTCTGTTTGGCCGGCTGACGGCAGAGGACTACGAGGACAGCGTCGCCCGGGATCCGCGGATCGACGCGCTGCGGTCGAAGATGAAAGTCAAGGAGAACCCCCGTTTCACCCGGGATTACTACGACCCGGAGAAGCGCTATATCGGTAACGCAGTTCAGGTTTTCTTCAAGGATGGTTCCGCGACTGCCCGGGTGGAGGTGGAATTCCCGATCGGACACCGGAAAAGAAGGGAAGAGGGAATCCCGATTCTGGTCAGGAAATTCGAGGACAGCCTGCAGGGCAAGCTCGAGCCGAACCAGTTCAGTCGACTGAAAGAACTGTGCGCGGATCAATCTGCCCTCGAGGCGACCCACGTCGACGATTTCGTCGCGCTTCTCGTTCGCGGCTGAATAAATCAGGGTCGTCAGAGAAACCGCCGCGGACATCGTGGCGGCTTCCTGCTGCATTCTGTCAACCGATTGCCCGGCCCCGCGTTGAGTGGAATGAGACTGGATAAATTCACTCTCATCACGCGGAGTATCGAAATGAAACGCAATATAATCAGTGGGTTGGCCGCCTGCGCCGTTCTCATGACAACCTTTATTGCCACGGCCCAGGAAACGCAGTCAGAGGCTGACGCCGATGCCGCGCGGACGCAGCAGCAAGAGCGTCAGCGGGCGCGAATCCAGGAGCCGGCGCTGACCCCCGAAGAGCGGCAGGCTCGACGCGAGCAGTGGGAGGAAATGAGTGCCGAGGAGCGCGAGCAAGTACGCGAAGAGCGCCGCCAGCAGTGGCAGGCAATGACCCCCGAGGAGCAGGCTCAGATCCGTGAACGACGCCGCGAGCAGTGGCAAGCGCTGACCCCTGAGGAGCAGGCTCAGATCCGTGAACGACACCGTGAGCGGTGGGAAGCAATGAGTCCGGAGGAGAAGGACCAGCTTCGACAGCGACGGCAGGAGCGACAAAAGCTCCACTCGGGAGACCGTAGCGGCAACGGCGGGATGCCGAAAGGCGGCGCCGGCAAGAGATCCGGGGGCAGATCCTGAATCCCAGGGCTTAGTTTCTCCTGAGCAATGGCCGCGATCCCGAGGGGTCGCGGCCTTTTTGTGTATGTCTCCGGGCAACAGTCCGGCCGTGAAGCGTTATACTGCGCCGCCTTCCGGAGGGGCGGGTCCCGATGACAGGGCGCACGAAACAACGGCTGCAGGCAGGTCTTCCGAGACTGAACATCGAGCTCTCGGATCATCAGATGGAAACCCTGGTGGAGTTTCTTGCCCTGCTCGTAAAGTGGAACCGCACTTACAGGCTCACCGCGGTGACGGACCCGGATGAGATGGTGTCCAGACATCTGCTGGATAGCCTGAGCGTTCTGCCCTTCATCGTCGGTCCCCGAGTGCTCGACGTAGGGTCCGGAGCCGGGTTGCCTGGAATCCCCCTGGCGGTGGCCCGGCCAGAGTGGGAATTCACGCTCCTGGACAGTAACGGCAAGAAGACACGTTTCATGACTCATGCGGCGGGACGACTGGGTCTCGACAATGTCCGTATTGCCAGGGCCCGGGTAGAGGACTATGCCGACGAGATTGGCTTTGATACCGTCATCAGCCGGGCATTTTCCAGCCTCGCCGATTTCGTGCAGCGCGCGGGTCATCTTTGCTCGGAAAGGGGCTGCTTGCTGGCGATGAAAGGACGATTGCATGACGAAGAGATGGCCACGGTTCCGGCAGGCTGGGGTATTTCAACGACGACGCGGCTGTCCGTTCCCGGAGTGAAGGGCCGCCGCCACCTGGTGGTGATGACCAGGAACGGGCGACACTGAAACCCATGACGAAGATCATTGCAGTGGCCAACCAGAAAGGCGGAGTGGGCAAAACCACGACTGCCGTCAATCTGGCCGCCTCTCTGGCGGCCAGTGACCGGCGCGTACTCATGGTGGATCTTGATCCCCAGGGCAATGCGACCATGGGCTGCGGGATCGACAAGGGTTCCCTCGAGGTCTCGGCCTGCGACGTGCTGCTGGGGGATGCGGAGGCCAGGCAGGCGATTCAGCGTGCCGCGGAAGGAGATTTCGACGTCATTCCGGCGAATGCCGATCTTACGGCTGCCGAGGTGCAGCTGATCAATGAATTCGGCCGCGAGACAAGGCTGCGGGCCGCCCTCGAGCCCATTCTTGGCGACTACGACTTCGTTCTGATCGACTGCCCGCCGTCGATCAACATGCTCACAGTCAACGCACTGACGGCCGCCAGCGGAGTCCTGATCCCGATGCAGTGCGAATACTACGCGCTGGAAGGTCTTTCATCCCTGCTGAACACCATCGAACAGATCAGGGATGCGGTGAATCCGCGGCTTCAGCTGGAGGGCCTGCTCCGGACCATGTTTGATCCGCGTAATAACCTGGCCAACGAGGTCTCAGGTCAGTTGATCATGCATTTCGGGGAAAAGGTGTACCGGACGGTGATCCCGCGGAATGTGCGTCTGGCGGAAGCCCCCAGCTTTGGAATGCCGGCGCTTTTCCACGACAAATATTCCCGCGGCTCCCTGGCCTATCTCGCGCTGGCCGGCGAGATTATCCGTCGGCAGGGCCAGACGGCGCAGGGAGCCGCCTGAGCTCTGCTACACTTTCCGGCTTCCCAGGGAGCATTTCGAGAGAACCGTACATGGCCGCCAAGCGCCGTACCTTAGGGAGAGGGCTCGACGCCCTGCTCAGCACACCGTCCAGCGGGACCGCGGACCAGTCGTCCGCCCCGGTCACGGATGAGTTGCGGAATATTCCCGTGGATCTGCTGAAGCGGGGCCGCTATCAGCCTCGCCAGGACATGCGCCCGGAGTCCCTGGAAGAACTCGCCAGTTCCATCCGCGCGCAGGGCGTCGTTCAGCCAATAGTAGTCCGTCCACTGGATCGCGGCTCGGGCTTCGAGATCGTTGCCGGGGAGCGGCGCTGGCGGGCCGCCCAACTGGCCGGACTCCAGGAGATCCCGGCCCTGGTGCGGGACATACCGGACGAGGCCGCCGTCGCCATGGCCCTCATCGAGAACATCCAGCGGGAAAATCTGAATCCCCTGGAGGAGGCCCGTGCCCTGGAGCGGCTGATCCAGGAATTCGACATGACCCACGAGCAGGCCGCCAAAGCGGTCGGCCGGTCCCGAACGGCGGTGACTAACCTGCTGCGGCTTCTGGATCTGGGAGACGAAGTCAAAAAAATGGTGGAGCGGCGGGAACTGGAGATGGGCCACGCCCGGGCCCTGCTGGCGCTGGGCGACGCGCGCGAACAGGCGGCGGCGGCGCGCAAGGTGGCCGCGGCCGGTTATTCGGTGCGGGAGACCGAGCGCCTGGTCAAACGACTGGCCAGCCATCCTGCCGGCGCCAAGGGCAAGGCACCGGCTCGCAAGGACCCGGATATCCAGCGCCTGGAGGCCTATCTGGGCGACCGCCTGGGCGCTAGCGTCAGCATTCGGCATGGCGCGGGCGGCAAGGGCAAGCTGGTCATCGGCTACAACAGTCTCGAGGAATTCGAGGGCATCCTCGCCCACCTGAAGTAAGTCAGCCTCACGTTGCGCCGCGACAGCCGCAGACTCTATAATCATGGGGTTCCGAGCCGGTGTTCCGTGATTGGTCCCGGGATCGGGGCCCGGTGGTCACGCCACACACCGCTCGACCGGGGGTAGTGGCGTTTTTATTTCCACCGGGACGTTCAACAGGATTTTCGATGAAATCGGGTGTTGGGGGCTCTCTGCAGCGTGAATGTCGCGCCGGATGTAAACCCCCTGGCGGCCATTTTCAGGATACTGATCGCACAGCTGTCTGCGAGCCTGCTGATCGGAGCCGCGGCCCTTGTTCTGGCCGATAGCACAGCCGCGCTGTCCGCGGTTCTGGGGGGGCTGATCTGCGTGATCCCCAATGCCTTTCTGGCGCTGCGGATCATCGCTGGCAGCTCCGGCCGTGACCCGCGCGGGATGCTGAGAGCGTCCTACGTGGGCGCGGCGGGGAAACTGCTGCTGACGGCGGCATTGTTCGCGGCGGTTTTCGGGCTGGTGCGGCCGCTGGCCGCAGGCTGGTTGTTCGGCGCCTTCGTGCTGGCGCAGGCGACAGTTTGGATCTTCCTGGTCACAGACCGGGGAACAGGAACCTAGAGAAAAGGGTTGACGGGTAGCGACGATGGCCGGTTCAGAGCAGACGTCAAACGAATACATCCAGCACCATATGCAGAACCTTCAGGTCTGCCGCGTCGACGGCGAGTGGGTCTGGAATCAGTGCGCGGGGAACTTCTGGACACTCAACGTCGATTCCATGTTCTGGTCTATCGCGCTCGGCCTCGTGTTCGTGTTTCTGTTCCGCAAGGTTGCGAAAAATGCCGAAACCGGGGTGCCCGGCCGCTTCCAGGCGGCCATCGAGTCCATCGTCGAATTCGTGGACACGAGCGTAAAGGAGACCTTCAGGGGCAAGAGCGACCTTATCGCCCCGCTCGCCCTGACGATTTTCGTCTGGGTATTCTTCATGAATCTGATGGACCTGGTGCCGGTGGACTGGCTTCCGCTCACCGCCTATGCGATCGGCATCCCCTACATGAAGGTGGTCCCGACCACCGACGTCAACATCACGTTCGCCATGGCGCTGACGGTTTTTGCACTGATCATCATCTACACGATCAAATTCAAAGGCGTCGGCGGCTTCATCAAGGAATACACGCTGCAGCCCATCAACCACTGGGCGGCCATCCCTTTCAACCTCATCCTCGAGGGCGTGGCCCTGCTGGCCAAGCCCCTGTCGCTGTCGTTGCGACTGTTCGGCAACCTGTTCGCCGGCGAGCTCATCTTTATCCTCATCGCCCTGATAGGGATCTGGCAGCTGCCATTGCATTTCGTCTGGGCGGTGTTCCACGTCCTCATCATCGTGTTGCAGGCATTCATCTTCATGATGCTGACGATCGTCTATCTGTCGCTCGCGGCCGAGGAGCACTAGTTTTCTTGGGTTTCTTTTTCCTCCGGGCACATGCCCGAACAACGTAGTCAGGAGATCTCGATGGAATTTGTAATTGGAATGACCGCGATCGCCGTTGCGCTGATGATCGGTATGGGCGCCCTGGCCGTCGGTATAGGCATGGGTCTGCTGGGCGGCCGCTTCCTGGAAGGTGCCGCACGTCAGCCGGAGCTCGCGCCGATGCTGCAGGTAAAGATGTTTATCGTCGTCGCATTGCTCGACGCCGTCGCCATGATCGGCGTGGGTATCGCGCTGTTCCTCACCTTCGCGAATCCGTTTGTCGGTCAGTTCCAGGCCGCGGCTGGCTGATCAGCGCCAGCCGGCGAAGGAAAACCGTTCCGGTCCATCGGATCCGCGAGGAGTCTGACAGTGGATTTAAACATGACGGTGCTGGGCCAGACGATCGCCATGGCGGTCTTCGTCTGGTTCTGCATGAAATACATCTGGCCGCCGATCATGCTGGCGCTCGATCAGCGTCGGAAGGCCATCGCCGATGGTCTGGCCGCCGCTGAGGACGGCCAGAAAAAGCTCGAAGAGGCTCAGGCCAGATTCGAGGCGACCGTGCGGGAATCCCGCGAGAAGGCGACGGAAATCATCCAGCAGGCCGAAAAACGCGCCCGGGAGATTGTCGATGAAGCCCGGCAGGACGCTGTTGCCGAGGGCGACAGGCTGATTGCCCAGGCCAAGGCGGAAATCTCCCAGGAGGCGAGTCGCGCCAAGGATGCGCTGCGCGGCCAGGTTGCGGCAATCGCCATCAGCGGCGCCAAGCAGCTGCTGGAGCGTGAGATCGACCCGGCAACGCACAAGCAGTTGCTGGATAAACTCGCGTCGGAACTCTGACGGCCTGGAGTCGGCGATGGCTGAAAACACAATCGTTGCGAGACCCTACGCCAAGGCGATTTTCGAGCTTGCCAGGGAAGGCGGCGCGTTCGAGGAGTGGGGAAACATGCTGGCGCTTGCCTGTACGACCCTCGAAGATGACGCGTTTCTGAACTATATGCACAGTCCGGATGCGGAGCAGGAGCACCTCGTCGACATCATCCTCTCGGTCTGCGGGGAGCACGCAGGACAACTGCAGCAAAATTTCCTGCGGCTTCTTGCGGAGAACCGGCGTATCGGCAGCCTGCAGTCAATCGCCGAGGAATACGAGAGCCTCCGGGACGAGTACGAGAACGTAGCCGACGTTAAGGTGATCTCGGCTGTTCCGCTTTCGGAAGAACAAAAGCAGGAAATCGGGGCGGCCATGAAAAGCCGCCTTGGCAAGAACGTCCGTCTCAATTGCGACGTGGACGCGGCGCTCATTGGCGGAGCCATCATACGATCCGGCGATATGGTCATCGATGGATCCCTTCGCGACCGGCTCGATCAGCTGGCCGGCGTCGTGACGTATTAAGAGGTTTTTTTCATGTCAATCAAGGCATCCGAGATCAGCGATCTCATCAAGCAGAAAATCGAGCAGTTCCAGGCGACCACTGAGGCGCGGAACGAGGGGACCGTCGTCTCGGTCACGGACGGTATCGTCCGCATCCACGGCCTTGCGGACGTGGCCTACGGTGAAATGCTCGAGTTTCCGGAAAACACTTTCGGGCTGGCGCTGAACCTGGAGCAGGACTCCGTTGGCGCCGTGGTGCTCGGTGAGTACACGCACATTTCCGAGGGCAATGTCGTCAGGACCACGGGCAGAATTCTGGAAGTCCCGGTCGGCGATGCCCTGCTGGGCCGGGTGGTCAACTCGCTGGGCGTGCCGGTAGACGACAAGGGCCCCATCGAGGCCTCCGAAACCTCGCCCATCGAGAAGGTAGCTCCCGGCGTCATCGCCCGTCAGTCGGTCAGCGAGCCGGTGCAGACCGGCCTCAAGTCCGTTGACTCCATGGTACCGATCGGCCGGGGCCAGCGAGAGTTGATTATCGGCGATCGGCAAACCGGCAAAACCGCGGTCGCGGTAGACACCATCATCAACCAGAAGGGCACGGGAATTAAGTGCATCTACGTGGCCGTCGGGCAAAAGCAGTCGAGCATCGCTGGTGTGGTGCGGAAGCTGGAAGAGCATGGCGCCATGGAACACACCATTGTCATCGCCGCGGGCGCCGCGGATTCGGCTGCGCTGCAGTACATCGCTCCCTATGCCGGTTGTTCCATGGGCGAGTATTTCCGGGACAAGGGCGAGGATGCGCTGATCATTTATGACGATCTGACCAAGCAGGCCTGGGCCTATCGCCAGGTATCGCTCCTGCTTCGCCGCCCGCCGGGCCGAGAAGCGTATCCGGGTGACGTGTTCTACCTTCATTCACGGCTTCTGGAGCGGGCCGCCCGCATCAATGCGGACTACGTGGAGGAAATCACGAACGGGAAGGTCAAGGGCCGAACCGGATCGCTGACGGCGCTGCCGATTATCGAGACCCAGGCCGGCGACGTATCCGCCTTCGTTCCGACGAACGTCATCTCTATCACTGACGGCCAGATTTACCTGGAGTCGGACCTGTTCAACGCGGGCATCCGCCCGGCCATCAACGCGGGACTGTCCGTGTCACGAGTGGGCGGTGCCGCGCAGACCAAGATCATCAAGAAGCTGGGAGGAGGTGTCAGGCTGGCCCTGGCCCAGTACAGGGAACTGGCCGCGTTTGCCCAGTTCGCCTCGGACCTGGATGAGACGACCCGCAAGCAGCTTGATCGGGGCGAGCGGGTGACAGAATTGATGAAACAGCCCCAGTACAGCCCCCTGTCGGTTGCCGAGATGGCGACAACCCTCTACGCGGTCAACTCGGGTTTCACCGACAAGGTGGACGACAAAAAGCTGCAGGCCTTCGAAAAGGGGCTGCACGCCCACATGCGGACCAACTACGCCGATCTGATGGACAAGATCAACGAGACCGGCGAGTGGAACGATGAAATCGAGGCCGAGCTGAAGAAAGCGGTGGAGGAATTCGCCACCACCGGCAGTTACTGACCCGGAGAGCCCTATGTCCGGCGGCAAGGAAATCCGCTCGCAAATCACGAGCATCAAGAATACGCAGAAGATCACCAAGGCCATGGAGATGGTGGCGGCGAGCAAGATGCGTAAGGCACAGGACCGGATGGAAGCATCCCGTCCCTACGCCGATCATATCCGGACGGTGATCGGCCACCTCAGGATGGCCAACCCGGATTCACGGGTAGAGCTGCTTCAGGAGCGGCCGGAGATCAGAAGAGTCGGTTATATCGTGGTTTCCACGGATCGCGGCCTTTGCGGGGGACTGAACGCCAACATGTTTCGCAGTCTGCTGACCGAAATCGGCGAATGGCAGGGCAAGGGCGTGGAGGTGGATCTGTGCCTGATGGGCCGCAAGGCTCGCCAGTTCTTCCGTCGAGTGGACGTCAACGTCGTGGCGGCCGTGACCGATCTGGGGGACGTGCCCCACGTGCGCGATCTGATCGGAACGATCCAGGTGATGCTGGACGGCTTCCAGGACAATAACCTGGACCGGGTTTTCATCGTACATAACACTTTCATCAACACCATGAGCCAGAAGCCGATGGTCAGAACCCTGATGCCGGTGGAGACGCCGGATGCGGATGACCTGCAGACGCACTGGGACTACATCTACGAACCGGACGCGTCCGAGCTGCTGCCGGGTGTGCTGGCGCGCTACATCGAGTCCCAGGTGTACAGGGCCGCAGTAGAGAACGTGGCCTGTGAAATGGCGGCCCGGATGGTGGCCATGAAGAGCGCTACTGACAACGCGGGCAAGCTGATAGACGGACTGGAGCTGGCCTATAACAAGGCCCGGCAGGCAGCGATCACGCAGGAGCTTTCTGAAATCGTCGCGGGCGCGGCGGCGGTCTGACATCCCGGAAAGCCCGAACAGGAATTTGTTTGAGAGGAATCGATAGATGAGCACCGGAAAAACTGTGCAGATTATCGGCGCGGTGGTGGATGTGGAGTTCCCCAGGGAAAGCATCCCCCAGATTTACGACGCGCTGAAGATCGACGATGCTAGTCTGACGCTGGAAGTACAGCAGCAGCTCGGTGACGGGATCGTCCGCACCATCGCCATGGGATCCTCCGAGGGTCTGAAGCGCGGGATGACGGTCACCAACACCGGCGGACCGATCACCGTACCGGTCGGCACGGCCACGCTGGGCCGAATCATGGACGTGCTGGGCGAGCCCGTGGACGAAGCCGGGCCCATCGGGGAAGAGCAGCGGCTGCCTATCCACCGTCCGGCCCCCTCCTTCGAGGACCAGGCCGCTTCGGTCGAGATCCTCGAGACCGGAATCAAGGTCATCGACCTGATTATGCCGATCGCCAAGGGCGGCAAGATCGGGCTTTTCGGCGGCGCCGGCGTGGGCAAGACGGTCACGCTGATGGAGCTCATTCGCAATATCGCCATCGAGCACAGCGGCTACTCGGTGTTCGCCGGCGTCGGTGAGCGGACGCGCGAAGGCAACGATTTTTACCATGAGATGAAGGACGCCAGTGTTCTGGACAAGGTGGCCCTGGTATACGGTCAGATGAACGAGCCGCCGGGCAACCGTCTGCGAGTTGCTCTGTCCGGGCTGACCATAGCAGAGCACTTCCGCGACGAGGGGCGAGACGTGCTGATGTTCATCGACAACATCTACCGTTACACCCTCGCCGGTACCGAAGTCTCGGCATTGCTGGGCCGCATGCCCTCGGCGGTGGGTTATCAGCCGACCCTGGCCGCGGAAATGGGTACTCTGCAGGAACGCATTACGTCCACCAGCACCGGTTCCATCACCTCATTCCAGGCCGTTTATGTGCCGGCTGACGACCTGACGGACCCGTCACCTGCGACGACCTTCGCCCACCTCGACGCAACTCTGGTGCTTTCCCGTCAGATCGCCGAACTCGGCATTTATCCCGCCGTGGATCCTCTGGATTCCACCAGCCGACTGCTTGATCCGCTGGTGATCGGAGAAGACCACTACGAGGCGGCACGGGCGGTGCAGGCCACCCTGCAGCGTTACAAGGAGCTGCAGGACATCATAGCCATCCTCGGTATGGATGAGCTTTCCGAAGAGGACAAGCTTGTGGTGACCCGGGCGAGGAAAGTCCAGCGTTTCCTGTCTCAGCCCTTCTTCGTGGCCGAGACGTTTACCGGTTCTCCCGGAAAGTACGTCAGCCTTTCGGATACCATCAAGGGCTTCAACGGAATCATCAACGGCGAGCACGACAGCCTGCCGGAGCAGGCCTTTTATATGGTAGGCACCATCGAGGAAGCAGTCGAAAAGGCCAAGACCCTGCAATAATCCCGGCGGCGGGCCCGACCTGTCGGGCCGCCCGGCGCGGTAGGTGAGAGCATGAGCAAGATTCACGTGAATATCGTCAGCGCGGAGGGCGAAATCTTCGACGGAGACGCCGCAATGGTCTTTGCGCCGGCGCAGATGGGGGATGTCGGCATCGCGCCGAACCACGCCCCGCTCCTGACCGGGCTCAAGCCCGGCGGGGTCAGGGTGCAGCCTTTTGTCGAGGGTAACGAAAAAGCCGAAGAGCTCTTCTTCTACGTGTCCGGCGGCGTGCTAGAAGTGCAGCCCAAGAAAATCACCATCCTGGCCGATACCGCCATGCGGGCGAAAGACCTGGACGGGGCCGCCGCGGAAGAAGCCCGCCGTCGGGCCGAGGAGATGCTGACGGAGCGGACCAGCGCCGTGGAAGTGGCCACCGCACAGGCGGAACTGGCGGCGGCCGCTGCTCAGCTGCATCTTCTGGAAAAGATAAAGAAGGCCGCCAAGACTCGTTGATTCAAGCTGAAAAGCGACCACGGAAAGCCGCTGTCCTGTTCCGGGAGCGGCTTTTCTTGTGAGGTCGATGACCACGAACTTACGCCCCGGGCGCCGATCGTCCGGCCAGACGCCGCCCCGGGACCCTGCCCGTCAGCGCCAGCGGATTGCTGCTGCTTCGTCCCCGGCCCCCGCGGCCGGCTACAATATCCGGCCTCCGTCTGATCCCGGTGGTTCATGTCCGTAGACGTCGTCATTCTCGCCGCAGGCCAGGGCACCCGTATGCGTTCCCGCCTGCCCAAGGTTCTCCAGCCCCTGGCCGGTCGGCCTATGCTGGCCCACGTGATGGACATGGCGGCGGGGCTCGACGGGGCAAGGCTTCACGTGGTCTACGGACACGGGGGCGCGACTGTTCCCGCAGCCTTTTCCGATATGGGTGTCAACTGGGTGGAACAGGCGGAGCAGCTGGGTACCGGCCATGCGGTAGAGCAGGCCATGCCCGGCATCGAGGATGGTTCCACGGTACTTGTTCTCTACGGTGACGTGCCTCTGGTAAAGGCGAAGACGGCCGCCAGTCTGATCGCTGCCGGGACCCGGGGGGTTGCCCTGCTCACGGTCCGGATGTCTGATCCTGCCGGTTACGGCAGGATCGTCCGGGACGGGGAGGGCAGGATTGCGCGCATCGTTGAGCAGAAAGATGCCGGCACCGAAGAACTGGCCATCGACGAGGTGAACACGGGGCTTCTTGCGGCGCCGGCCGCGAGCCTCAGAAACTGGATTTCACGTCTTGAGAACAGCAATGCCCAGGGCGAGTTTTATCTGACGGACGTAGTGGGCCTGGCGGTCGACGATGGCGTGCCGGTAACAGCGGTCCAGGCCCGGGACCCAGAGGAGGTATTGGGTGTGAATGACAAGATACAGCTGGCGGAGGCCGAGGCCGTCGTTCGCCGCCGACGGGCAGAGGCGCTGATGCGGCAGGGCGCCACCGTGGCAGATCCGGACAGTCTGCAGATCCGCGGCCAGGTTCAGTGCGGACAGGACGTCTTTCTCGATGTCGGCGTCATTCTTGAGGGCACCGTCATGCTCGCCGACGGCGCGCGCATCGGGCCCTACTGCGTGATCCGTGACTGTGAGATCGGTGAAGACGCGGTCATCCATCCCCACTCGGTGCTCGAAGGAGCCGTCGTGGGGGCAGGAGGCAACGTCGGTCCATTTGCCCGGTTGCGCCCCGGAACCCGGATGGCGACCGGTTCAAAGGTTGGCAACTTCGTGGAGGTCAAGAACAGCGAGCTCGGTGAGGGCAGCAAGGCCAATCACCTGAGTTACGTGGGTGACTCGACTGTCGGCCGGGATGTCAACATCGGTGCGGGTACGATCACCTGTAATTACGACGGCGCCAACAAGCACCGTACCATCATCGGTGACGGTGCCTTCATCGGTTCCGGAGTCGAGCTTGTGGCTCCGGTGGAAGTGGGCGAGGGCGCGACTATCGGGGCAGGCTCGACCATCGGCAAGAACGCGCCTCCCGGTCAGCTCACGGTAGCGCGCAGCAGGCAGACGACGATTCCCGGCTGGAAACGGCCGGCCAAGAAGGGCTCCTGAATGTGACGGAGTTCGTCGTGGGCATAGGGCTTCTTTGATAAAAGATCCATCTCGCTAGGGGAAATTCCAGATCATGTGCGGCATTGTTGGCGCTATCGCCGAAAGAAATGTGGTTCCGATCCTCATGGAGGGCCTCAGACGACTGGAATATCGCGGATACGACTCCGCCGGTATTGCCGTAGCCACCCCTGGCGGCCCTGTCGAGAGAAGGCGCACCGAAGGCAAGGTCCAGCGCCTCACCGAAGCCCTGGAAGACAGGCCGGTCAGCGGTATGTGCGGCATCGCCCACACGCGCTGGGCGACTCACGGAGTCCCCAGCGAGCGTAACGCTCATCCCCACATG
>Ga0209536_100009864_pt1 | contig 14133 bp, 17 predicted proteins | sample DeeMarSeWOR28_12_FD_187461 | JGI IMG/M metagenome (GOLD analysis project Ga0209536, IMG submission 187461) | Marine sediment microbial communities from White Oak River estuary, North Carolina - WOR-2-8_12 (SPAdes) (version 2) | ecosystem: Environmental > Aquatic > Marine > Intertidal zone >...
TGTGGGGGGTCATGCTCTCACACCCCCTACCCGTCATTGCCTTGGTGAGCCGTCACCTCACCAACAAGCTGATAGGATAAAAGCCCCTCTCAGAGCGACCGAAGCCTTTCATCTTAAAACTTATGTTTTAGGATAATATGGAGAATTAGCCCGCCTTTCGGCGGGTTGTGCTCCACTCTGAGGTAGGTTACTTTTATATTACTCACCCGTTCGCCACTAGCGCTATTCTGTATTGCTACAGAATAGCAACCCGTTCGACTTGCATGTCTAAGACACGCCGCCAGCGTTAGTCCTGAGCCAGGATCAAACCCTCCATAGTAAAAATAGAAGGAATTTGAATCTATGACTCAATGCCCTGGAAAATTCTTACGGGTAATTTTTCAAAGATCAATTGTACCTTGTCTTTAGCATATTATTATAATCGAAAGGGTAAGAATGTCAAGGGGTAAGTAATGGTTCAGATAGTGCTGCCCGAAGGGACGCTTTTATGATCCTTCGTTGTTAAACGTGCGTCGGGGTTGATCACGCAATTCTTGCCGATCGTTATGCCTGGGGCGATCGACGCGAGCTTGCCAATGATCGATATGCCGGTGTAGAGATGGGCGGGATGCTTTTTGTTGGGGATGAGCTCGCCGCTGCCGATTTGCGTTTTTGCACCCACCGAAACCTGCTTGTCGATGATACAGGATTGCACAAGACATTCCTTGTCGATCATTGAGTCGTGGAAGATTACGGAGTCGGTCACGCGCGCCTTTCGCGCCACGCTCACGCCCGGCGAGAGAATAGAATTCCTTACTTCGCCTTCGATAATGCAACCACGGGCGATCAGCGAGTTTACGACATTGGCATTTCGACTTATGAAAGCTGGGGGACGATCACCGATTTCACCTTTAGCCGAGAGATTCGTTTTGATACCCCAGTCTCTTATTTTCAGCTCGGATCCAGGATCGAGCATTTCCATATTAGTTTGCCAGTATGAATGAATGGTTCCCACATCACGCCAGTAGCCGTCGAAGATGAAGCCGTAGACGCGTTGCTTCCTCATCATCCTCGGAATTACATCCTTCGCAAAATCACTACCACTGTCTTTAGCCGCTTCGGTAATTGCTCTAATGAGCGGTTCCCGTTTGAAGACGTATACACCCATGGAGGCAAGATTTGATTTCGCCGTCTTAGGTTTCTCCACCCAGTCTGTGATTCTTCCCGTGCCGTCGGTCTCTGCAATGCCGAAATGGCTGACCGTCTCCTGGGGTACACGGATAAGGCTCACTGTAGCATCGGCATCACGTGCACGGTGGATAGCGATGATCTCATTGTAGTCCATCGAATAAATGTGATCGCCAGAAACGATCAGCACAAATTCTGGAGAATGGTCTTCGACAAAACCGATGTTCTGAAAAATGGCATCGGAAGTGCCCTTATACCAATCCGAAATTTCTTCGCCGGTTTTTGGCGGCAGTATTTCAACGAGTCTTGTGCGGCCGAAAAGATCCCAGGGGCGACCGCCATCGATATGCTCCATCAAGGATAGCGGCTTATATTGTGTAAGGATGCCAACGACATCGATGTTTGAATTTGCAATACTGCTCAGTGTGAAGTCGATTATCCTGTAGATCGCGCCGAATGGCAGCGCGGGTTTTGCGCGCTTGCTGACAAGGACATTCAACCGGGAACCTACGCCGCCGGCAAGGAGCATGGCAATGATATTCTTCTTCATCGGATCGTGCTCCCGGGTTCGATGTGTTCCTGTGTGATCCTTGCCCCAGAGTAGATCGCAGTATTTGCACCGATCTCTGTGCGCGCGGGCACGATGGTATTTCTGCCTATCATCGTTATCCCGGAGCGCAGGAGTTCTTTGTACTCCCGAGAAGGCGTGTCTGCGCCAAAACCGCCAACCGTACTTTCGCTGCCGATTCTTACGTCCTTGTCGCAAATGACCTTTGTCAATTTTGCGTTTGCTTCGATGCTCGTGTCGTGGAATATTATTGAATCGTACACCTCGGCTCCCGGAGCGACAGTCACACCGGGGGAGAGCAGTGAATTTTTTACAATTCCATGAATGACACAACCCTCGCTCACGACCGAATTGGCAACCTTACCATTTATATGAGCTGGCAAACGGTCACCGCGTACACATCTTTCGAGCAGATTGGTACGGACCTGCCAGTCGCTTAGAGCGACCTTGCCTCTTATCAGGTCCATATTTGTATCATAATAAGAATCAACTGTACGTGCATATGCCCAGTAACCGCGGAACTTGTAGGCAGATAGACGGCAGTTGGCACCAATCTTGGCTATGATGTCGCGGCCGAACTCATGAGATTGTTCTTTTGCATTCGTTTTGAGCACGTCGATCATGAAGTCGGTCTTGAAGAGATAAAGGGTCATTGAAACCCAATCGGATGGAGGCTTGTCGGGTTTCTCTTGGTAGTCAATCAGCTTACCCGTGCGATCGATCACACCGTAGCCAAAACGTGATGATTTTCTTTTCGTCATCGTGAAGCAAGCTGTTGCATCGGCTCCGCGGTCGATATGGAAGTCAATGAAGGGACGGTAATCCATCCGGTAGATATGATCAGCGGAAGCGACCAGAAGGTGTTCGGGGTGAAAATGCTCGATGTATGAAATGTTCTGATAGACTGCGTCGGCCGTTCCTTTGTACCAGTCCGATGCTTTGGAGCCACGGTAAGGAGGCAGCATGCGGATGTCGCGGCTACGTCCGACGAAGTCCCAGTGCTCGCCCGTTCCTATGTGCCGGACCAATGCATAGGGACGGTACTGAGAAAGCACCCCTACATTGTTGACGCCGGCATGCATCAGATTACTGAGCACAAAGTCGATGATACGATAGGTGCCAAAGACCGGAAGGGCGGCCTTTGGTCTCATCTCCGTAAGACAGAGTAATTCATCGACCCTCCCACCAGCTAACACCATGGCGAGAACATTCATAAGGGGATTATAAAAGTAATGGAGGAGAAGTCAATACAACTTAGGACCACAAATACGAATATCGAAATACGAAACAATATCGAACATCTAAATTTCAAATGTTCCAAACATCACTGACTCTTCTGCAATATTACGCCGAAGATGTTCATTAACTCGGTAGCTTCTCTGGCCAAATCTGTCCGTATCTTTTCCAGTTCGGTACTATCGTTCGTATCAATTATTTCTAACCAATAACGGCTTTCTTTGGCTTCTTTACGGCAGATCTTTATTCTCATGACGAAATCTTTCCTGCTGAGTGCTTCATTGGCTTCGATGTAGTTTGCTCCCACAGATCCAGAAGATTTCACTAACTGCCGGCCATCTTCGATATTGGCAACAGTCTTTGGAGGTTGCGTAAAAAAAGATCTAACTTTCTTAGCGAACTCTAGTGTGCGTCTCTCCAGATCATACTGTTTTGTATTGCGAATTTTTGTCATTATGATTTGTTTCGAATTTCGGATTTAGTGTTTCGGATTTCTCTTCACGCTATATTATCTCCTGTACGATCGTCTCTTTATCTTCGTCCGGTGTGCTGCATATTACATTGAGCATTTGGGCGTCGCGGAAATAGCGTTCGGCTGGATAGTCTTTTATATATCCATATCCACCGTATATTTGAATTGCTGCCGTGGTGATGAAAGTTGCTGCCTGCCCCGCAAAGAGTTTTGCCATTGCTGCCGCGCTGCGATATTCTTCTCCACGGTCCATGCGCAGTGCCGCGTCATATACAAGATGCCGGGCCGCTTCGATTTTTACCGCCATCTCTGCGACCTGCTCGCGCACCATGCCAAAGGTTATGATCGGTTGATTGAACTGGATGCGCTCTTTTGCGTATTTGACTGCAGATTCGGTGGCGCCTTCGGCAATGCCCAGAGAGATCGCGGCGAGGAGGATTCGCGCGTAGTCATTCATTCCGTCGATCACCTGTTGACCCTGATCAGGCTGACCTATGATATTATCGGCCTGGGTGCTGCAATTCTCAAATCCGTATTCACCAATGCCAGCAGATTTGAGTCCGAGCGTGTTGCTTCTTTTGATGAATTGGCATCCAGTCGTCTTATCCAGGACGTAGACAGTTTTAGCATCGGATCCAGGTTCCGCGATAGCCACGACAATAGGTCCTTGGGCCGCAGCGTTGATCACAAACGGATTCCTGCCGTTGATGTGGTACCCGTCTGCAGATTTCTCGACCTTCAGCTCATTCGTCTTCGGCAATGCATAACCACCGATTACATCACCGCTCGCTGCTTTGGGCAGATACTTCCCATGTAATTTGGGATTCCCAAATTTCAAAAGCGGGTAGGCAAAAAAGGCATTGTGGCTGGCAATGATGAATGCTGTTGTCGCGCACACCTTACTAATCTCCTCCAGGACTACAGCAAAACCGATCGTGTCCAAAGCAGCACCACCGTGCGCTTCGGGTATTATTGCACCGAGTATGCCCATTTCAGCAAGACCCTTAATATTATCTGCGGGGAAACTGCACGATTTCTCGAGCGCGTCTACTTTGTCAGCAAGGACTTGCTGGGAGAATTTTTTCAATTCTGTCTGAAGCATTGTACATTCCTGACTGAGTTTCATGTGACACTCCTCCTTGAAGATGGTTGAAAAAGGTGACGGTTACGAAACCCGTTTCGTTGCCCGGCAACGTCTTTCGTTTTGTTAACGTCACCGTAACCCTTGTACGACACGGGCGTCGTTGCCATCAAACGATAGAGGTAACCTTTTATCGAAGCGTGCATCGTATCCCTAACCGGATTCCTTTTTCGCCTTTTCAATGATTCCCATTTCCCGGGTGAGTTCGATAGCGATTTGTGCGCGTTGTATTTGATTGGTGCCCTCGTATATCTGAGTTATTTTCGCATCGCGGAGCATCTTCTCCACACGGTATTCATTCAGCAGACTGTGTGGCCCGAGAACTTCGATCGCCTGTGATGCGATCTTGACGGCGATATCCGATGGATAGAGTTTGGCGAACGAGGCTTCCTTGGTGAAGTTCTTGGCCCCGGAATCGACCATGCGTGCCGCTGCATAGAGCAGAGCACGAGCAGCTTCAACCTCAGTTGCCATATCCGCAATGTTTCTTTGTACATACTGGTTGTTCATGAGATTATGCCGGTAAGCAAAAGCTAGTGATGCTTCATAGGCACCCTGCGCAATACCGAGCGCAATTGCACCAACTCCCGGACGTGCCCGGTCAAAATTTCGCATTGTATAGATAAAACCTAATCCCTCTTTGCCCATCAGGTTCTCGGCGGGTATTCGGCAGTCTTCAAAAACAAGCTCGGTAGTGGTTGATGCGCGAATACCCAGCTTATTTTCTTCTTTGCCAAAGGAAAACCCGGGAGTATCTTTTTCAACGATGAAAGCCGAAATGCCTCGTGCACCCCTGGCTTTGTCAGTTGATGCTAAAATTACGTAGACGTCAGCTAGACTTCCACTCGAGATAAATTGCTTGACTCCATTCAGGACGTAGTGGCCATTCTCTTTACGCGCCGTGGTCTGGATATTGGCGATATCGCTGCCAGCCTGGGCTTCGGTGAGGCCAAAAGCGCAGAGCATTTCACCCGTGGCGATCTTGGGAAGATATTTCCTCTTTTGGTCTTCGTTACCGAAATAAACGATCGGCCCGGAACCGAGTGCATTAACCGCGTAAGCAGTGGCAATACCCGCACATATTCTCGATATCTCTTCGCATGCTATACACATATCCATGATCTTCGCGCCGGTGCCGCCATATTCAACCGGGATGAAGATCTTAAGCATCCCTTGTCTGCCCATCTCCTTCACGAGCTCCATGGGGAATTCGGCTTTCTCATCAAATTCGCAATGAACGGGTCTGACCATAGTCTCAGCCAGGGTGCGTGCTTTCTCTTTGAGCTTTTTTTCCTCATCAGTGAAAAAATATTCCATTAGACCTCCTTGGACGGATTGTTTAACGTTGGACGGTTACGATGCTCGTTTCGTAAGGCGGTAACGTCTTTCGTATCTATAACGTAACCGTTTAATGCTAAACGATAAGGGTTTCGTAACCGCGACCGTTGGACGATACGTATAAGTTTAGTCCGTTTCAATGCAGTGTCAAGTGAGCCCTGAGCGGCCCAGCATCAAAATAGCATTTATTTCTTGACAATTCCGGAGATATGAATATGATTAACAATGCTTTTAATCGTGTTGGTTATTGCCAACCAGATCGCATTAAAAGCCTTCGACACTCCGAATGATGATGGTTCAAGTATCACTTTGGAGTGGAAGACCGATAGCAAGTTTCAATTCTATGAGATATTCAGAGCCCCCAACCTCAGTGATGAATTCCAGAAGATCTGCAAGCTGGATGGCGGCGCCAGCACATATGTCGATGCACAGGTTCAGTCGGGCGTTCAGTATTACTATGTGGTAAAGGGACTCGGTAGTGATGGCGATACCCCCTCTGAAACTGCCGGGCCCGTGAGCGGTGCGGCCCAGATCTTCAATCTCGGTCGGATCAATATCGCGATCTGTATAATCATCCTCTTTGCTGCCATCATCTATTACATAACCCGGGCGCGCCGGGGTGAGAAGCTCTTTGTGAGAAAGATACCGGGAATAGCCGCGATGGAAGAGGCGATCGGACGTGCAACGGAAATGGGTAAACCAGTACTATATGTTCCGGGGATCATGGATATTGACGAACCTGAAACGATCGCCTCAATGAGTATACTCGGGCGTGTTGCTGAGAAGACCGCTGAGTACGGCACGCCCCTCTATGTTCCGACGAGCAAGGCGATGGTCATGAGCATGGCCCAGCAGGTCGTCAAGGAAGCGGCAATCCGGGTGGGCCGTCCTGATTGGTTCAATATCGATAATGTGAATTACCTGACCGATGACCAGTTCGGGTACGTATCAGCCGTCGATGGCATAATGGTGCGTGAGAAACCGGCGACGAATTTCTACCTCGGCAAATTCTACGCCGAATCGTTGATCCTGGCTGAGACCGGATTCTCCACTGGTGCCATACAAATAGCGGGAACTGCCTTGCCCGATCAGTTGCCTTTCTTTGTTGCTGCGTGTGATTATACGCTGATCGGAGAGGAACTCTATGCGGCAAGTGCCTATCTTTCCCAAGAACCAGTGCAGCTTGGTTCACTGAAGGGTCAGGATGTCGGCAAGTTGATATTTGTGGTCGTCGTGATCCTGGGTGTGCTCGATCGACTCATAGGTGTGGATATTATCTGGCAACTTTTCAGCACTAACTAGATCTATGAAGCAAACATTACCACTGATAATCGTTTTTGGTTTCGGTTTCTTTGTGATTGTTGCTTTTTTCATCCCCCTGAGAGGCTTTCAGGATGCCTCCCAGACCTTTGAGACATGGTATACCGGAGTTATTGCCTTTTTTGTTTTTGTCGGCATCTTCAATATCGTTAAGGTGAATGTGAACAAGATTCAGAGGAGGTTGCGCGACTGGCAGTACAGCATAATGCTGCTTTTTTTTCTGGTTCTGATGATGACGGCAGGTTTTGTCGGCGGCCCAGACGGAGGGTTGTTTGACTATCTGTTCGAGCACATGCAGATCCCTCTCGGTGCAACTATGTTTTCCCTGCTTGCATTCTTTGTCGCTTCGGCGGCGTTCCGTGCCTTCCGGGCCCGAACCCCTGAAGCGACCCTGCTCTTGATCGCTGCAGTGCTGGTTATGATCGGGCGTGTGCCCGTCGGCTATTATGTCTGGCATGGCTTTCCCGATCTTGTCGAGTGGATAATGAATGTGCCAAATACTGCGGCCAAGCGGGGCATATTGTTCGGAGCAGATCTTGGGCTGATATCGATGGCGCTGCGGGTACTTCTTGGGATCGAACGCAGCTACATGGGCGGTGGGCGTGAATAAGGATCGTCCCACGTTCAATGGTAACGATGCCCGTTTCGAACAAGGGTTACGGTTACGTAACCGCTTGACGCTAGACGATACGGGTTTCGTAATCGACCAACGGAGAACGTAACCTTTATGAATGTAATTGACCGGGTGGCAAAAATGGACCGGCGCATCATATTCCTGTTGGTCGCGTTAGCGGTCATCATTCCGTTGATCGCGCCACTCGGTCTGCCGGTTGATATCACCAAGCCAGTCCGTGATGTCTTTGATGCGGTCGATACACTTCCTGAAGGTTCGATCGTCGTTGTTTCGTGTGATTATGACCCGGGAAGCGAGGCTGAGTTGTCACCGGCAACGGCGGCATTCGTAGAACATTGCTTTCGTAAGAACCTCCGGGTTTACATGATGGGCTTATGGCCGGCCGGTCCTGATCTCGGCAATCTTGCCTTGGAAGAGATCGCGGTGAGGTACGATAAAGAGTACGGAATTGACTATATAAATGTTGGTTATCGGCCTGGTGGTCCGGTAATGCTGGTAAGCCTGGGCAGAGACGTTGGAGATATCGTGAGGGCTGATCATGCTGGTTTGCCGATCGATTCATTTGCGCTTGGACGTGCGGTAAAAACGGCCAGGGATATGGATTTTGTGATGACGCTTTCGGCCGGCGATCCGGGCGTTCTGCACTGGATAATCTATTTTCACGCCCGCTATGGAACGCCGATCGGGACGGCAACGACTGCGATCATGGCGCCCCAGCAGTATCCCTATCTCAGTTCTGGCCAGCTGGTCGGACTGCTCGGCGGCTTGAAGGGCGCGGCTGAATACGAGACCTTGATCGATATGAAAGCCCGTGCGGTTGCCGGAATGGATTCGCAGTCTATCGTACATTTGCTCCTGGTAGTATTCATCGTGATCGGTAATATTGTCTTGTTATACGAAAAGAGGAAGAAATAATGCTGGCGACTGTCGGAATCTGGATCGCCGCGCTCCTGACCCTTGCTATCTATTCTTTTTTGTACAAGGATAATCCAGTATACAAAGTCGCCGAGAATATTTTTGTGGGCGTTTCAGCCGGATACTGGGCCGTGGTGCTCTGGTTCAATTATGCGTGGCCGAATCTATTTGAGCCTCTGATCGTCCGCGGCAACTTCATCTACCTGATACCGGTTCTTATCGGCCTTATGATGTTTGCACCCCTGATCCCCAAAGTGAGCTGGCTCATTCGCATACCATTGACCTTCACAATGGGCGTGGCCATGTCTTTGGTAGTACTACAACGGATCCAGGGTGAGATATTCCCGCAACTGCAGGCAACATTCCTTCCGTTGAGCGGTGTAAGTGCAATGCAGCTGGTAACGAACATACTGATAATCTTCGGTGTCATCTCGACCCTGATTTATTTCTATTTTTCAAAAGCGCATAAAGGTGTCTTGGGTGTATTTGCGAAGCTTGGCATCTGGTTCATGATGATCGCCTTTGGCGCTTCTTTTGGCTATACAGTCATGGCTCGTATATCGCTCCTGATTGGCCGCGTGTACTTCCTGCTGCACAACTGGCTGAATATTATATAGGTATGACCTTTGAAATTAACCTGCAGGATTTTAGTCTGACCGATGTATTACAATTCATACTCCAGACAAAAAAAACGGGTGTGCTTTATGTTGAAGGTGATTCCTCTGGCGAAATTTATTTTTCTGAGGGACTCGTCGTGCATGCGAAAAATGCAATGAGTGAGGGTCTTGATGCCCTTTTTGAAATGTCGGTCTTGCCAACGGGCAAGGCGAATTTTGTACCGCGCGTAAATGCTCCCAAGGAGACAATATCTGAAGACACGGGTAAGCTGGTGGAAACGATCGAAAAGAGGCGTATCGAATTTCAGGAAGTGAGAGAAAGCCTGCCGCCGATGGATTCAACTTTTGCAAAGACAACACGCGACCTTGAATCGTCAGTAGCCTTGCGTAGGTCAGATTGGCAAATACTGGCTCTTATTGACGGAAAAAGAAAATTGGCCGATGTGATCACCGGATCGAAACTCGGTGGTTACGAGGCGATGAAGACGATCGTTTGGTTGAAGGAAAAAGAACTGATCTTCGAGCCGGAAAAAGCGGCGCGTGTTGTTTCAAGACTGGTTACATACCTGAATCTGTTCTTCGCTGATTTCGGCAAGAATGGCCTGATATGGTTCCGGCGTTGGGCTTCGAGCAGTGACGCCAACAAAGAAATGGCTCACGTCATGAGTGTTGATGAGGGTACGATGGAGCTTTCTGTGAGAAGTGAACTGAGTCCAGAACAGATCGACGGCTTTATCAAAAGCTTTGAGGAGATCGTGAAGGCTGAGGGTCCCAAGATCTATGGCAAGGTGTTGTTCAGAAAGAAATTCGATGATTTCAGAGGGAAATTAAAGGAGCCAGAAGAATAAATGGAAACACTCGACAGGATCCCCGGGATCATTGGGTATGCGGTGGTGAAGGCCGAGGATGGCAAAGTCGTTGAGGTAAAGGGGTCCTCCTCGACTGCGCTCGCGGATCTGACGGCTTATTTCTCATCCGCAGGTGAGGTAATAAGGAACAATTTCGAAATGGGCAATCTGAAATACATGTCCTTGACGTATGGCAGCAATCGTTTGGTAATTGCTCCGTTCGAGAATAAATTCATGGGCATAGAAGTAGAAGGTGATGTACCACCAGCAACAATCCTTGAAAAGCTGGCGGCGCCGGTCGCCATTGAGAAACCTGAGGTTCAAGTGCCAAGAAATCTTGCCTCGAAGGTTCATCAGATAAACCTGTTGATCGAAGAGTTCGGCGGCGAAGCCGATCGGGAACACTGGTTTGACCTTTTGAATCAGAGCCTGAGTGTGCTGGGTAGAGAAATCTCACCGATCCTGGGGATTGTCGAGAACAAGCTTGCGTTCAAGGAAAGTCCTCCGAACGAAAAGGAAGATGATTTCACGCAAGCTTTGCGGTATGTTGTCGATTTCTTGGTGAAGAAGGCGGTTGAGGAAATGGGTTCTTCAGAAGCAAGAGCAAAGGTCCAGTCCGTCATTGTGAAAATGAGGTGATCGTGGATCAAGAAACCTTGAACAAGGTCGTATCAACAGGGTTGCCGATGCCGTTTTCGGTGACGAAAGCCGGCATGGCGCTCGTCGCCGGCCCCGCGGCTGCGTACAAGGAGCAACTCGCACAGGCCTCACTGGTAATATTCGAAACGATAAGTGCATTGGGCGAGGTCAAGATAGAGACGATCGAGATCGTCGGTGAGAAAAGAGGCGTGATAATGGACCTGGACGCCGATGGTTTGATCGGCTCCATCTTCGAACCGCTACAGGGGTCGGTGCCTGCCGAATATTGGCAATTGCTGCGCCTCATGCGCGCGAAGCCAGCCAAGGCGGTCGCTATGGGAAGGATGGTTCTCGTCGACGCGAGTATTCTCGATAAGATCAAGACGATCCTGCAGGAGTATGTGGGCGATTTTACAGAGCGTATTTTTCAAAACCAGATGAAGAACCAGGGAATAAATATCGAGGAGCTGCATGGTGAGGACGTTCGCCGTCTGATCCTCGCGCTGGCTAAGGCAACGAGCATGATCGTAGGGCGCCGGAAAGGGCGCGAACTGTCAAGCAGACTCACTGATTTGGTCAAGGGTGGAGAATGAAGTCCATGCCGGTCACGGAGAATGTAGCGCCGTGAGAATTCCAGGGTTCTGTTCAGAAAAGAGAAGGAGGATATGTTAGAGCTGTTATTGGTAATGGCACCTTTTGGTATTGAACCGGGTCGCTACCAAACGCTTGCGGTCGTGCCTAACTATCTCTTGATTCTTGGAGCGGCTATACTCTGGTTTGCGTTCGTCATATTGGGTGTTATTGCACGACGTTATGAATTAGTGCTCGGTGAGAAGACCGGTTGGCAATTCATGATGGTCGCGCCCACGGGCATCCTTGGGTTCGCGGTCATCCAGCTGATCTATTGCGGGATTCTTGGCAATATGATGTTACCAAAGGGAGGCGTAAACTATGTTGCGTATCTCCTTTTTCTTATTTCCGGGAGTCTTTCCGTACTGGCTAACTACCGTTTCTACAAAGTAACGAAAGGAAAATAGAATATGAAAGCAGATCTGCCTGCGGAACTGATCTTTCTGTTTGCGATCTTGCTGACTATTGGGGCATTAATCCTGTATGGTTTGATCATCAGGCGTTTACTCGTCCTAGTAAAAGCCAAATACATCTGGATACTTCCGATGCTCGGCGGTTTGGTCCTTCTGGCTCTCGTTGCCGTGCACCTGTACCGCATGCTGCTCTACTTCCCCATGCTCGGGACGGCAGGTCCGGCCGATCTATATGAACTCATAATCGGCTCTCTGAGCCTGGCCAGGATTGAGAGTCTTCTCTTGCTGACGTCGGGAGTCGTTTCGCTCATTGGCGGGCTATTGTACTACCTGATTAGCACCAGGTGATGCATAGTCAATTGGCTGCACATATTCGCTTCGTGCTTGACAATAGGTGCATTTTTATTATAATTTTGGAATTCTCGACGGATGACTCGGACTTCACGAACGGTCATCGACTTCGTAAGAAAGGAGGAAAAACATGATAAGGGACTTTCAACTAGGCGTTGAAGGTGGTGGTGGTTTTGTGATGTGGTTTTTGCTTTTTTGTGCGGTTGTGGGCATCGGGTTGGTATTCGAGCGTCTTTTCAGTCTGTATATCAAAGCTCGCCTCAACCCAAGGAGCTTTCTCGAGAAACTCATTTCAACGATCAAGTCACAGGGTATCAACGCGGGCATTGCGCTCTGCAAGAATACCCCGGCACCAGTAGCAAAGATCCTGCAATCGGTTCTGGAAAAAGCACATTGGGGTAAGGATGCCATGGAAGAAATGGTGACGCGTAGTGCAGCGATCGAGCTTTCATTTTTGGATCGTGGTATGGCATTACTTGCGGGGCTTACGACTGTAGCACCATTTCTCGGTTTCTTGGGCACGGTGATGGGAATGATAACTGCGTTCGCAGCCATTGCGAGAGCGGGCGAGGTTGAGCCAACAGTGGTCGCCAGTGGAATTTCGACGGCCCTTATTACTACAAAGTGGGGTCTTTTCATTGCCACACCTCTCGCGATCATCCAGATCTTATTCTCCGGCAAAGTTGATGGCTACACGAGGGATATGGAGGAGGCCGCGAGCGGATTAATCGATTATGTCATTGAAGAGCATGCAAAGAAGGATAAATAATGGCACTGAGAAAGAAGAAAAGGATTAAGCCGTCTATCCCGACCGCATCGATGGGTGATGTTGCATTTCTGATCCTGATCTTCTTCTTAACCTCGACGATTTTCACGCGTGATAGAGGCTTGAAAATGCTCTTGCCCGAACGAACTGAGGAGCAGGAAAAAGTTAAGGTGAAGCCGGAGAATATCGTGACCGTGGCTATTAACCCTGCCGGTGAGGCGAAGATCAAGGCGGTTGGTTTCGACCTGATACTTGGCCCGGCGGAATTCAGTGAGATAAAACGGGTGGTTGAGGAAAAGCTCTTGGAACGCGATACGCTTCTCGTCATCTCGCTGCGTACGAGCAAGGATGCACCATACCGGAGCATGGTCGAGGCGCTGGATCAGATAAAGCTTTCGCGGGTCACTTCCGCTGACGGACGGGAATTGCGGGCAACAAAGATAAGTCTCATACCAACAAGTGAGGAATAATGAGAAAAAGCATTATTCGCAGGTATAAGGAACCCGCTGAAATACCGACCGCTTCAACCGCCGATATCGCATTCCTCCTTATATTGTTCTTCATGGTGACGACCGTTTTCCGCACGACGACATTGCGCCTGAAGATTCAACTGCCACAGGCAAAGTCCACTGAACGGATCCTGATCCGCCGTAACATAAATCACATCTTGGTGGATGTAAACTCCAAGATCTACATTGATGATCACGTGGTTTCCATTGAGCGGATCGGAGGTCTGGTTGCGCAGAAGGTATGGGATAATCCTGATCTGAATACGGTTTTGAAGGTCGACGAATCCGTGAGCTATGGAGTTGTAGATCAGATACTTGACAAGCTGAAGGAGGCAAAGGCATTCAGAATTACTTTTGCGTCCGAGCAAAGGAGATAGCCATGCGTGATCACAAAATGATGTACGGTGTATACTTAAGGGCTGGTTTACTTTCGAGCCTGATCCTCTTTATCTTATGAGAGCCAGCTACCTTAGTCTCGCTCTCTAGCTTCTTCTCTTCCAGGACCATAGGCTCTTCGAATACTGGTCTGACCCTCAGCTTCACCTTGGGCTCGAATTCCTCCTTAAGGC
>Ga0209536_100009865_pt1 | contig 14132 bp, 11 predicted proteins | sample DeeMarSeWOR28_12_FD_187461 | JGI IMG/M metagenome (GOLD analysis project Ga0209536, IMG submission 187461) | Marine sediment microbial communities from White Oak River estuary, North Carolina - WOR-2-8_12 (SPAdes) (version 2) | ecosystem: Environmental > Aquatic > Marine > Intertidal zone >...
CTTGAAAACGAAAAATAACTCTAAATCACCAGAGCAAGTTCTCAATGCGACTGATAAACCGCGTATAGTGGTAGGTACGGCTACCTGCGGTCGTGCAGCTGGTTCTATGAAAGTGCTCAAAACCATAAGGGACGAACTTGAACAACACAGCATAGATGCCGATGTAACAGAGGTTGGTTGTATCGGTCTTTGTTTCGCAGAACCACTTGTCGATATCATTAAACCCGGCAAGCCACGCATCGTTTATAATGAACTTATACCATCTAAAGTGGCGGGATTGATAGAAGATTACCTTATTAATGATAATCCTCGCCCCGACCTAGCATTAGGCAGCATCGGTGACGGTATCGTAAAAGATATCCCCAGATTATCCGAACTACCAGTCTTCCGTTCTCAGGTACGCATTACCCTGCGTAATTGTGGGCACATTGATCCTGAAAAGATTGATGATTATATATCTGTCGGTGGCTATAAAGCGCTTGCAAAGGCTTTAAAAGAAATGAATCCCCAGCAAGTCATCAACAAAATCAAAGAATCAGTTTTGAGAGGGCGTGGTGGTGCTGGTTTTCCGACTGCCACTAAGTGGCAGTTCTGTCATGATGCTCTAGGTATTAAGAAATATATAATCTGCAACGCCGATGAAGGCGATCCGGGCGCTTTTATGGACCGTAGTCTAATGGAAGGGGATCCCCATTCGGTTATTGAGGGAATGGTTATCGCCGCATATTCCGTGGGTGCCGATGAGGGCTATATTTACATCAGGGCGGAATATCCTCTAGCGGTAAAACGTTTGAAAATCGCTATAAAAGAGGCAGAAACCAGAGGTTTTTTGGGTAGAAATATCTTGGGTTCCAAATTCAGTTTCAATCTCCATATAAAAGAAGGTGCCGGTGCCTTTGTCTGCGGTGAAGAGACAGCATTGATGGCATCCATTGAGGGTAGACGTGGTATACCACGTCCCCGCCCTCCCTTCCCAGCCCAATCGGGTCTTTGGGGAAAACCAACAAATATAAATAATGTGAAAACACTGGCTACAGTGCCGATAATCATCCAGTGGGGTAGTAAATGGTACACACGTCTCGGTACCGAAAAAAGTAAAGGAACGAGTATATTCGCTCTTACAGGCAAGATAAATCGTATGGGGCTAGTGGAGGTACCAATGGGTACTACCCTTTACGACGTCATTCATAACATAGGTGGCGGTATTCCTAACGGCAAAAAGCTTAAAGCAGTACAAACGGGTGGACCTTCTGGTGGCTGCATCCCAGCTTATATGGCCAATCTACCAGTCGATTATGATTCTCTTACCAAAGCCGGCTCAATAATGGGGTCTGGCGGTATGGTGGTAATGGACGACGATACCTGTATGGTGGATGTAGCCCGGTTTTTCATCTCATTCACACGTTCGGAGTCCTGTGGTAAATGCGTCCCCTGCAGATTGGGTACAAAGCAGATGCTCGATATCCTAGAGAATATTTGTAATGGTAGTGGTAAACCAAACGACATTAAACTTCTCGAGGATCTGGCTCGATCAATCAAAGCAAGCTCCCTATGTGGACTAGGCCAGACAGCTCCCAATCCAGTACTAACAACATTACGCTACTTCAGAGATGAATATGAAGAACATATAAACGACCGCCGCTGTAGAGCGGCGGTCTGCAAGGAGTTGGTGGCATACTCGATCATAAGTAAAAATTGCCCTGGCTGCGGACTGTGTATAGGGGAATGCCCGGTCGAAGCCATAACGTCCGCTGGTAAGAAAAAACCAGTCATCCTTGACCAGTCTAAATGTATAAAGTGCGGTGCTTGTTTCAACATATGCCGTCTTGGTGCTGTGGCAATCAGATAGGTGAAATTATGAACTATCTAAAGTTAAAGATTAACGGCAGAGAAGTAAAGGCAAAACCGGGTACAACGGTTCTACAGGTTGCACAGGCAGCTGGGATATACATACCAACCCTATGTGCCGACCCCGATCTCGAACCAAATGGTAGTTGTCGCCTCTGCATTGTTGAAGTTAAGGGTATCCGAGACATGCCAACTGCCTGTACTACTATAGTCTCTGATAGCATGGTGGTAAATACAGAAACAGAAGCAATCAACATAGCGCGACGTACTATTATAGACCTTATTATAGCCGACCATCCGATGGACTGCCTCACCTGCGTTAAAAATCAGCGGTGTGAACTTCAGAATGTGGCCGCCTATCTTGGTATCACCGAGAGAAATTTATCTGGGATTATCAACGAGCGCTCAATTGATGATAGCAATCCTTTTTTCACTCTCAACCACAATTACTGCATTCTCTGCCAGCGGTGTACCCGCACGTGTGATGAGATAACAGGAGTAAATGCAATAGAAATAATAAACCGTGGTTACGACAGCAAAGTAAGCACCTTCGGTGATAAGCCACTGATGGAATCAATATGTAAATCATGCGGCGAGTGTGTCGTCCGCTGTCCTGTAGCGGCGCTGGTGGCGAAAAATAGCGCAGTGCCCACCTCGAAGGTAGAAACCACCTGCCCCTATTGTGGTGTTGGCTGCATGATGGATCTAGGTATACGCAATGGTAAGATCGTTTCCATTGAAGGCAGCCGAAGCAGCCCAGCAAATAACGGGCGTCTTTGTGTTAAGGGACGTTATGGAATCGCCGACTTTGTTCATCATCCAGAGCGCTTGACACAACCCCTCTTGAGAAAAAATAATAAATTAACAGAAACGGGCTGGGATGAAGCCCTAGATATTGTTGCCGAGAAGCTATCAGCATATTCAGGCGGCCAGATAGCTGTGATAGCATCTGCCAAATGCACCAATGAGGAAAACTACGTTGTGCAGAAATTTGCGCGATCGGTACTAGGCACCAACAACATAGACCACTGCGCCCGCTTGTGACACGCCCCTACAGTAGCCGGTCTGGCCACAACCTTCGGCAGCGGCGCCATGACTAACTCAAATAATGATATATTGCAAGCTAACTGTATATTCGCTATTGGTAGCAATACCACCGAAACGCATCCCGTTATCGGTTTCAATATTAAAAAAGCAACTCGCAGCGGTACAAAGCTGATAATAGCCAATCCCCGCCATATTGACCTTGTACGATATGCCGATATTTGGCTCCGGCATAAGCCGGGTAGTGATGTTGCCCTTCTAATGGCGATGATGAAGATCATTCTAAGGGAGAGATTACATGATTCCTCTTTCATAATGCAGCGTTGTGAAAATTTCGAAACCTTTAAGCAATCACTGGATAATTTTGATCTAACTAACGTCGAAACAATCACCGGCATACCTCTCGAGCAGATAGTAGAGGCAGCACTTATGTATGCACAAAACAGCCCATCTGCCATCTTATATGCCATGGGCATCACCCAGCACAGCCATGGCACTAATAATGTAATAGCTATTGCTAATCTAGCAATGCTCACCGGTAACATAGGCAAACCTGGTAGTGGCGTTAACCCGTTGCGCGGACAGAATAACGTACAGGGTGCTTGCGATATGGGTTCTTTGCCCAATGTATGCTCTGGTTATCAGAAGGTAATAGAACCGGCGATAAGACAGAAGTTTAAAATCGCCTGGGGTGTTGATCTACCGACTGAAGAAGGATTATCGATCACTGAAATAATCGACAGCATACTACAGGATAAAATAAAGGCGCTGTACCTTATCGGTGAAAATCCTATACTGAGCGATCCTGACGCTAATCATGTCCAGAAGGCCTTATCTAATATAGATTTCTTCGTCGCTCAGGATATCTTTATGAATGAGACAGTAGAGTTGGCGCACGTGGTGTTACCTGGAACCTCTTTTGCCGAAAAAGATGGCACTTTTACCAACACCGAACGCCGTATCCAAAGGGTGCGGAAGGCGATCGACCCGATAGGTTATTCTAGGCCTGATTGGTTGATAACTTGTCAGATTGCACAGCGTATGGGCGCTAAGGGTTTCGACTTCGAGCGACCATCACAAATTATGGACGAGATTGCCGAGGTGACACCGAGCTACGGTGGTATTTCCTATAAACGCCTTGATAAGGGAGGCCTACAATGGCCTTGTCCCAGCCTGAAGCACCCAGGGACTTCGATTCTACATACCCAACAATTCACCCGTGGAAAAGGTAGATTCATACCACTAAAGTATGAACCTCCAGCAGAGCTGCCAGACAAAGACTATCCGCTGATGTTAACAACGGGACGCAATTTATTTCAGTTCCATACCGGCACTATGAGCCGTAAAGTGGCTGGTCTTAATAGATTCAAGGGTGAAGAAAAGGTTGAAATCCATCCCAAGGATGCCAAAAGACTATTCCTAAATGATGGTGACAAGGTTAAGGTAATATCAAGACGTGGTGAAATAACCGCAAGTATCAAAATATCCGAAGCCTCATCACCGGGTGTTATTTTTATGACTTTCCACTTTGCAGAAAGTCCGACAAATATACTCACAAACCCAGCTCTTGATCCGGTATCTAGGATACCTGAACTAAAAGTATGCAGTGTAAAAATTGAAAAAATATAATGTTAGAAAACAACGGATTATGCAGTGTATAGGCATTGATATAGTTGAGATTAACCGCATCAGGAAAGCAATCGACCGCTGGGGATTGAATTTCCTAAAACGGGTTTATACAGACTCGGAACTAGCACTATATCTGAATAACACCTCATCATTAGCAGCTCGTTTTTCTGGTAAGGAGGCAGTTATTAAAACATTAAACTCCAAGGGTATTGGTTTAAAGGATATAGAAATACTCCCTGATATTCAAGGTAAACCTAGAGTTAAACTTCATGGAAAAGCTCGCCATCAAGCAGAAGATATGGGATTAATAAATCTTGATATCAGCTTGTCACACTGCCACGACTACGCTATTGCCTGTGCCATCGGCGAAACTAAAAATTGATCACGTCTATTAGCAGAAAGTAAATTCCGTGTTTCCTCTTTTAACTTATAATGTATACGTGTTAAAATTGAGTTATCAATTTCGCCTACCAGGAGGATTCATATGTCAGGACATTCCAAATGGTCTTCAATAAAGCACCAGAAGGGAGTAGCTGACGCCAGAAGGGGTAAGCTGTTCACTAAATTGACCCGAGAGATAATCCTTGCAGTCCGCGAAAATGGGAGCAATCCTGAGACAAATTACCATCTACGTCTAGCCATTCAGAAGGCAAAGGACAATAATATGCCCTCTGATAATATAGAGAGGGCGATAAAACGGGGTGAGGGCACACTGGAGGGAGCTGCGCTTTCGGAACTGATTCTAGAGGGTTATGGGCCCGGTGGTGCGGCTATATTAGTAGAAGCACTTACTGACAACCGCAATCGCACTATCCAAGAAGTAAGGAGCATTTTTTCACGTAGCGGGGGTAGCCTAGGAGAAAACGGCAGTGTTACTTGGTTATTCGAACAGAAGGGATTGATCACAATAGAGATCGGTAATGAGGATATTGACGAACTTTCGTTACAGGTGATAGACGCCGGTGCTGAGGATGTCATACCCCAAGCGAATTATGTAGAAATCTATACAAAACCCGAAGAACTTGAGGTTGTAAGGAAAACCCTTGAGGAAAACAAATTGGCCATTTCCTCAGCGGAGCTTGCCAAAATACCCAAAACAACCGTCCAGCTCGAAGAGCAGGCTGCTACACAGGCTTTGAAGCTACTGAATAAGCTTGAGGATTTGGATGATACCCGCAGTGTTTGTAGCAATGTTGATTTCCAAGATGACGTTCTTGAGAAATTCAGAAATCAAGAGTGATCTATCGCACTATGAGGATATTGGGCATTGATCCTGGTACACTGGTAGTTGGTTATGGCATCATAGATAGCCAAGAAGATGACATGGAGCTAGTCTACTGTAATGCCCTTACCTGTTCGCAACGCTATCCAATAGCAGAACGCCTCAGCCATTTCTTCAATAAACTATCCGAGATTATCAATGAATACAAGCCAGATGTAATGGCTGTGGAACAACCTTTTGTCGATAAGAATGTCAGAACAGCACTAGCGATAGGCAAAGCTCAAGCGGTAGCCATATTAGCAGCAAGCCAGCATGGTATTCCAGCTTATGAATACAGCCCGGCACAGATAAAGAGGGTGGTTACCAATTACGGAGCTAGTTCGAAAGAGCAAATTCAGGAAATGGTTCGCTTACAGCTTGGATTACTCAAACCACCCCAGCCAAACGATGTTGCAGATGCCCTAGCGGTGGCTATCTGTCACTTGAGGGAAACTTACCGTCGTGAAATACTGGCACGTCAAGGAGATGGTAATTGATAGCCAGTCTTGAAGGTAAACTGGAATCGCTGGGTAGCGACTGGGTTATCGTTAATGTCGGTGGTATTGGCCTCCAGGTTTTTATACCAACTACCACTCTCAGCCAGTTGGGTAACATCGACAGTGATATTAAACTATACACACACCTGCATGTGCGCGAGGACAACTTAACCCTTTATGGCTTTTTCTCAACCAGCGATTTAGAGTTATTCAACGCACTCTTAAATGTGTCCGGGTTAGGACCCAGAATGGCTCTGTCAATTCTCTCGGCAATGGACACAAAAGAGATCGTTACAGCTATTGCTAGTGGCAATATCAATCTACTAACCGACATCCCGGGTATTGGTAAAAAGATGGCAAGCCGTCTAATTCTAGAGCTCAAAGATAAGATAGGCGCTGGTTTGGTAACAGCTGGGGTTGTTGAATTTGCACAAAAAGATACTGATGTTCTTGCCGCCCTGACATTCTTGGGATATTCTGCTGGTGAAGCTGCCCGTGCCCTGGCCAGCATTCCACACGACCAGCAGTTCAACCTTGAAGAAAAGATTAAGCTAGCATTGGCTTATTTAAGGAAACAATAGAATTCAAACAATGAGGTAGAAATGAAAATAAACGAATATCTTTTCAGCGAATATAAAGCTTTAACAAACAAATACATAGCAGCCAGCCAACACCTGAGAGAATTGCTACCCCGCTTTACTAGCATGCCTCAAACAGACAAGGTTCCAAAAAGCACGACCTGCAAAGAACTGCTCCGCGAGCTTGATAAGATTGAAGAGGAAATCGAAATAGCTCTTGCTAGGCTGCGCAACATACGTCACCGTCTTCTGGAACTTATATAGCAAGCTAAATGACAGATTATATTATAGTGGAAAAGGATTAATCGATGGATAATGTCGAAATACGTTCCTAATGAATACCGGGGTTTAACTGATAAATAGGTAACCGCCATCCAGCATATTAAAGAGATTCTATGCCAGATAATCGCTCTGCCTAATGAAAAGAAGTCGGAATTTCACACAGTATAAGAGCTGTTATTTGAACTCTAAAAGCTTGAAGATTTTTAGAAACATTTTCCAAAAAGAGGAGCAAACAATAAGAAAATAATTATAGAAGATTTCTACTCACTTCCTTCAGTTCTCCCTCTTTAAGATTGCCCAGTTTAAGATTTCCCATTCTTACCCGTTGTAGTTTAATAACTCGGTGTCCTAGAGCACTGAACATACGCCTAACCTGACGCTTTCTGCCCTCATGGATGGTAATGGTGTAGTTATAATCATTACCTCTCAATTTCTTAACTTTTGCGGGTGCGGTCTCGCCATCTTCTAACTCTATACCCACCTCTAGTCGGTGTATTTCACTGGTTTTAAGCTCACCTTGTATTTGAACTTTATATTCCTTTTCTTTTTCAAAGCTTGGATGAGTCAAGTGATAGGTAAGATTGCCATCATTTGTTAACAATAGAAGACCTGTACTGTTTTTATCCAATCGTCCCACTGGATATAGGTAGAGGTGGCGATATTTCCGAGGTAAAATATCAATAATGGTTCGTCGCCCGCGCTTATCCTTGATTGTCGAAAGGATACCTTTAGGCTTGTTTATTTTAAGATAGATAAAGTGCTTTGCTTTTATGTCAAGCTGATTACCGTCAAGTGCAATACGATCTTTGCCCCTTGTTACTGGACAATTGAAATCATTTACCGCCTCGCTATTAATACTTACCCTACCCTCTTTTATGGCAATGGACATCTTCCTGCGGGAACCGATACCAGCCTGGGTCAGCGTCTTGAGCAGTGACTGCTTTTCCATCGCTTAATTATAGCCCTACTGGGTTGGAAGTGACCAGTATTAAAGCTATACTATTACTATGCCGCAATTTAAAATCTTTTGCAATTTCGGTCTTACCGGAGACCAGCCCCAAGCAGTAGACAAAATAGTAGCCGGCTTAAATAACGGCTACAAGAAGCAGACGTTACTTGGCGTTACTGGCAGCGGTAAAACCTTCACCATAGCCAATGTCATCGCTCGACTACAGAGACCAACCCTAGTCATCAGCCACAATAAAACCCTTGCCGCCCAACTATACTCCGAGTTCAAGGAGTTCTTCCCGAACAACGCCGTCGAGTATTTCGTTAGCTACTATGACTATTACCAACCCGAAGCCTATATACCCCGTACCGACACCTATATTGAGAAAGAAGTAGATATCAACGAGGAGATTGATAAGCTACGCCATGCCTCTACCCGTGCCCTCTTCGAAAGGCGAGACGTGATCATAGTTGCCTCCGTATCCTGTATATATGGGCTTGGCGAACCAGAGGAATACTACAGCTTTATATTGAACCTTAAAAAGGGAGGTAATTATCAGCGGGATGAAGTACTGCGTAAACTGGTGGATATGCAGTACGAAAGGAACGACATTGACTTTACCCGTGGCAAGTTTCGCATCCGTGGCGATACTCTGGAAATACAGCCATCATATGAAGAAATAGCTACTCGGGTGGAGTTTTTTGGTGATCAAGTAGAACGCATGGTAAAATTAGACCCAGTCACCGGCGAATTCCTAGACGAGATAGATACCACTGATATTTACCCTGCAAAGCATTTTGTTACCTCAAGGGAGAAGTTGCTCGAGGCGGTAGCAAGCATAAAACAAGAGTTGGCGGAACGTCTCACCGAGCTTAAAAAAAACAATAAGCTATTAGAGGCCGCGCGTTTAGAACAGCGTACTTATTATGACCTAGAGATGCTTGTTGAAGCTGGTTACTGCAATGGCGTCGAAAACTATTCTCGCCACCTTGCTAATCGTATTGCCGGCAGCCCTCCGTATACACTATTGGACTACTTCCCTTCCAATTTCTTGCTCATTATCGATGAATCGCATATGACTTTACCACAGATTCGCGGTATGTATAACGGAGATCGTTCGCGGAAGAAAACGTTGGTGGAATATGGCTTTCGCTTGCCATCGGCACTGGATAACCGTCCACTCAATTACGATGAGTTCAATAAGCGTATAAATCAGGTAATCTATACATCGGCGACGCCATCGGAATACGAATACGAACACAGCCAACAAGTTGTTGAGCAACTTGTACGTCCCACCGGGCTACTCGAACCGACGATAGAGGTAAAACCGACACGAGGGCAAGTGGATGATCTCTTATACCAGATAAAATTGAGAGTAAATAAAGGGCAGCGCTGTCTAGCAACAACCCTAACAAAGAGACTGGCAGAACAGCTAGCCGATTACCTAACTGAGATGGGTATAAAGACCCACTACCTTCATTCGGAAATTGATACCTTACAACGAGTGGAAATACTACGAGACCTACGCCTGGGCATTTATGACGTTGTCGTTGGTATCAACTTGCTGCGGGAAGGGCTTGACCTGCCCGAAGTGAGCTTAGTAGCTATACTTGATGCTGATAAGGAAGGGTACCTTAGATCTGAGGGAGCACTGATTCAAACAATGGGTAGAGCCGCCCGTCATATCGACGGACATGTAATTATGTACGCTGATAAAACCACCGGTTCTATGGAAAGAGCAATAGCAGAAACAAAACGTCGCCGCGGCATACAGCAGGTTTATAACGAAGAGCACGACATCACCCCCCAGGGAATAAAAAAAGCTATCAAGGATATTACACAGCGGGTAAAAACAGTCACCGAGACTAAAACAGAATCTATGACTATCCCTCAAAAAAGAGAGGAAATGGTTCGACTGATTAAAGATTTAGAGAAGCAGATGAAAGCAGCAGCTAAGAACCTTGAGTTCGAGAAGGCGGCACTGCTGCGGGATCGTTTAATAATGTTACGCCGCGAAATGATAACATCGGATCTACCGGAATGAAAATTGATAGTAACACTGAAACAAGGCAGGAACGTCGCGAAAAGAAGCTACGAAAGAAGAAGGAGCGCATGTCCGGGCACGGTAAGGTCTTATAGAAACATACCGCAACGCTATACTTAAGAAATTGAGGAAAGCAGAGGTAGTAAAAAGTAATCAGAGCTGATAGAATGAAGTGCAAATACTGCGCAAGGAGACCATCATGGTAAAACCAACCGCTATGAAAGAACAACTACACGAACAGATTTCATCGGAGTTGAAGCAGGGTACTCGCACTGATACGATTGTCGTTGTTGTCGCCATCTTTCTCAATTTGCTATTTTTAGGCATCAACTCTGGGGTTGCTAGCGCTGTACGTGAAATGGATTATATTGGGCCAGGCGTGGAGAGGACAAACATCAACCCAACCGCAGTGGTGATCATGGTCATCCTTATGATCGTTATAATCGCCATCAATTTTTTCGTTCTGCGAATAATGGCAAGGGGTAAGGAAAGAAGAGCTAAGCTTATGGCTGGATTGATGAAGATATATCAGGAAGAGGGAGTGGAGCAGTACTATGACTTTTCTATTGAGAAGGGATACGAAGCCAGGTACAACCTCTTCAGCGCCGTCATCGTTTCTCTAGGGGCAGTTGCTGTCCTAATACCAATCCTTGTTTCTTCGATGAGTTGCTGATATAGGCATCACTATCCTTTTTAAACCTCTGCCCCCCCATTTTCTATAGCTTTGCCCATTTCCTCCTCAAGCTGCTCCATCAGTCGAGCAGCGCGTGGGTAGCCGATGTGGAGCTTTCGCTGTAGGAAAGACGTAGATATATTCTTATGTTCCTCAGCCAGCTGCTTAGCGGATTCCAGCAGAGGATCTTTCGGATAGCTACCACCTCTAGTAGTAGTGATTACCGGTGGTACTATCTCTTCAATTCTTAACTGTTGGGTCGCTTCTTCCGGTTTCTGGTTGCTCCAGAAATAGACGAGCCTCTCCACCTCAGGATCAGATACGAAGCATCCTTGTAAGCGTTTTGGTTTACTGGCTTCTGTCGGCATGTATAACATATCTCCCCTTCCAAGCAGTTTTTCAGCACCACCGAAATCAAGGATGGTACGCGAATCAACCTGGGAGGTTACGGCAAAGCTGATGCGGGTAGGAAAGTTAGCCTTTATCAACCCAGTAACCACATCCACTGAAGGTCGTTGAGTAGCTACCACTAAATGTATGCCTACTGCCCTAGCAAGCTGAGCGAGGCGGCAAAGGATATGCTCTACCTCATCAAAGCCAGCCATCATTAGATCAGCCAGTTCATCTATTATCAGAATAAGGTTTGGTAGCTTTTCACCGCCTTGTCTTGTTTTGTTATAACCATCTATATTACGCGCACCAGCATCAGCAAGCTTCTGGTATCGTTTGTCCATTTCCTGGTTGAGCCAGCGCATCGTATTCAGAGCTTTTTGCGTATCCACGATCACCGGTGCTGCCAAATGGGGTAGTGCGTTGAACTGAGCCAACTCTACACGCTTTGGATCAATCATAATGAGCTTGGTATCGAAAGGTGTGTTGTACATCAACAGGCAGCATATTACAGCGTTCAAACAGACTGTCTTACCGCTGCCAGTGGCACCAGCAATCAACAGATGAGGCATCTTTGCCAGATCACCTGAAGTGGATTCCCCACCAGCTCCCTGTCCCAAAGCCAGAGCTAGGCTGGAGCGTGCTAGTATCTTCTGGAAGGAACTGCTTTCAATAACACCACGTAAACTGACGATACTAAAAAAAGTATTGGGTACTTCTATTCCAACTATCGGTTTGCCTGGCACCGGAGCTTCAATCCTTATAGTCGGTGCTGAAAGTGCGAGAGCTAGGTCATTTGCCAAGGATGTTATCTTATCCACTTTGACTCTAGTGCGGGATATTTCTTCTTCTCTGTCACTGAGAACGCCATTTTCATCTTTCTGTTTTACCTTCTTTGTTCTGACATCCCAACCGGGCTCAACACCGAATTGAGTTACTGTCGGTCCCACATTTATCTGTACCACCTTGGCGTTTACTCCATAACTGGCAAGGGCATCTTCAATCAGTTTAGCACGTTGAACATTATCAGCTTGCCCAAACTCAATCTCTGTGGTTTTATCCAGAATATCAATCGGCGGCAGTTTCCAACCGTCAATGGAAACTAAGGTAGGCGATTCTCCATATTTACGCCATACTTCCTGAGCCACCTGCTTTAAATCAGGCTGCGGTTGCACAACAGCCGGTTTGGCGTCTTTAGCAACCGGTTCTTTAAGAGAAACCTCCGGTGGTATCAAAACAGGTGGTGGTACCATTTTCTTCGGTTGAGATTCTTCCTCCGTGTGTTTTTCTATAAACTGCGGCTTAATAGCTAGTGTTTTATCCTTATTCTTTGCAAGGGGCAATGATGGCATTCTAAATAGGTTAACCAACCAAGTAGAAAAAACCACTAGAGCTTGCCAGCACCGGCGGGGGATAATAAGGGCAATCCCAACTAATAGCAATCCCAGCACTCTGAGAATACCAAGCGGTATACTAGCACCAATAAGTGCTTCTCCAAAGCTGCCCCCTTTTTTATAAAGAGCTAGTACTCCCCAAATAGCTAAAAAGAGCACAGTCGCTCCTAACCACTTATTCCATTGGTATAGCTTCCAACGCGTAATAAAAGCAGTGAGCTTCCGGCGGAACATGATACCAAATACAATAGTCACCGCCAGAGCAATAAGAACCAATCCCCAACCCAGAAGGCCGATGGTGCCTTCGGCGACATTATTGACCCAAGAAGACACTGTCTCCCACTGCCAGAAGAGCAATACTAGTATTATTGCGATTAGAAAGAAACGCCTCAACCACTTTGATGTCAGAAACCGAACCAAACTGACCAGATCAAACCTATTCCCTCGCCTTCCCCCCATTTTTTCATTATTCATCTTGGTTCTATTCCTCTTTTTATCTTTCTTCTTAACCATCGATGTTAAACCTTAACCATAACAGGCAGGATCATTGGCCTGCGCTTTGTCTGCTGGTAATAGAAACGATTGAGCGCATCCCTTACCTTGCTGTCAGCAAAGCCCCATTCGGCGGTATGGCGACGTCCGTGATCGAGAATCTTGGCTACTAGATCACGGCTTTCTTCGAGCATATCTTTCGATTCGTTAATATCAACAAAACCCCTTGAAACAATATCGGGTCGGCCAACAAGTTTGCCTGTCTGTTCATTGACAGCGATAATAACGACAACAATGCCATCTCTTGATAACATTCTCCTGTTACGCAGGATAATGCCGCCGACGTCACCAACACTAAGGCCATCGACATACACATTACCAGTACCGACTTTGCCTGTTATCCTACCATAGTGGGGATTTAGTTCAAGAATATCACCATCTTCAAGAACAAAGGTATTTTCGACTGGGATACCTATCGATTGAGCCAGCTTGGCGTGCAAGTTAAGATGGCGGTATTCGCCGTGTATAGGCATGAAAAACTTTGGTTTTACCAACCTCAACAACAATTTCAGTTCCTCTTGGCTGGCATGGCCATGGACATGGGTTTGTGCTATATTCCCATAATATACCTCGGCCCCCTGCTTAAACAGACTGTCTATAGTACGGTTAATAAGCGATTCGTTGCCTGGAATTGGTGATGCAGATAAAATTACTATATCACCCGGTACTATATTGACTTGACGGTGGTCACGTTTGGCAATGCGTACTAGACCAGAAGTGGGTTCTCCCTGGCTGCCGGTAGTAAGGATAACTGTTTTCTCATGTGGGTTATTACGCAGTTCATCCATTCTCCCCAATGCATTTTCCGCTATTCTTAGATAACCAAGTTCATTTGCCATGCGCACATTATCTGACATACTGCGACCGACTATAAAAACACGACGTCCGTGTTTGGCAGCAGCATCAATTACTTGCTGGATACGTGATATCAACGAGGCAAAGGTGGTGATGATAATCCTGCCTGTTGCCTTTACCATTATATGTTCCAACG
>Ga0209536_100009866_pt1 | contig 14132 bp, 10 predicted proteins | sample DeeMarSeWOR28_12_FD_187461 | JGI IMG/M metagenome (GOLD analysis project Ga0209536, IMG submission 187461) | Marine sediment microbial communities from White Oak River estuary, North Carolina - WOR-2-8_12 (SPAdes) (version 2) | ecosystem: Environmental > Aquatic > Marine > Intertidal zone >...
CAGACAGTATAACAGAAGTAGTCCAGTGCCTTACCTTCAAACTGGATGCAGAAGTCTTTGCAATAGACATATCCAAAGTACGTGAAGTACTGGAGTTTTCATCGGTAACAAAAGTACCGAAGACACCTGAATTCATGTGCGGTGTGATCAACCTCAGAGGCAGTGTCGTCCCTGTTGTGGACCTGCGTTTGAAGTTCGGAATGGCAGTGGCAGAAAAAACAGTTGATACATGCATTATTATCTCTGAAGTGGCGCTTGAAGGAGAAACAACGGTTATTGGTTCACTTGTTGATTCTGTCCAGGAAGTGTATGAGTTTGAGAGCAGTCAGATTGAACCGGCACCGAGGATTGGAACAAATTTAAATACAGAGTTTATCTGGGGAATGGGGAAACGGGACAATGAATTTATTATCATCCTTGATATCGACAAAGTTTTCTCCACTGATGAATTTTTAGTGATTCAGCAGACAGAAGCATATGCCCCTGAAAAAAATCATCCGTCAGAAACTACGAAGAACATTCCTGAGAGCAGTGGATCGTAAACACGCTCGTCCCGTACCCGCCGTACTGTGAGAATTGGAAAACCATGAAAAGTGCAATTCAGGATAAAAAGCAGAAGACCCTCTACCATTCATCTCTTTCGGATAAGGACTTCCGCCGTTTAAGAAAATTTATATACAACGAGTGCGGTATCAATCTTCCCGATTACAAAAAAATACTGATCGAATCGCGCCTGCAGAAAAGACTCCGTATATTAAAAATCTCATCTCTTTCCCAGTACTGCAATTATTTATTCAGCGCCCTGGGAATGAAAAATGAATTAAGTAATATGATTGATGCCATTACAACAAACAAGACTGATTTTTTCCGGGAACCGGACCAATTTGATTATCTGACCCAGACAGTTCTTCCCGAACTGATCTCTGACAAGGGGATCGGGATACGAAAAACAATGTCTTTGTGGAGTGCAGGCTGCTCATCGGGAGAAGAGCCCTACACACTGGCTATGGTGCTCAGTGATTATTCTGAGCGCATCTACCATAACAGCCTTGATTTCAGGATCCTTGCAACTGATGTTTCCCTCTCTGTCCTTAAAAAAGCAAAAACAGGCATTTATGAGCATGAACATATAGATCCCATCCCTTATCATCTGAGAAAAAAATATCTTCTGAAAGGGAAAAAAACCATGGAGGATCTTGTCCGGGTAACGCCAAAGATCAGGGAACTTGTGACCTTCAGAAGACTGAATTTCCTGGACGGGAGCTTTGGACTGAGTGAGCCGCTGGATATTGTTTTCTGCAGAAATGTAATTATTTATTTTGACAGGAAAACCCAGGAACAGGTATTGAGAAGGATATGTTCTCACCTGCGACCCGGAGGGTACCTGTTTCTCGGACATTCTGAGACACTGAATCAGCTTACCCTGCCCCTTGTCCCAGCGATTCCGACTGTGTACAGAAAACCATTATGATACCCTACGACAAGACATTACCGGTCGTGTATCTCAGACCTGGTGAGATGTATATCTCTAAAAAACCGGTTGTCGTTTCCACAGTGCTTGGCTCCTGCGTATCGATAACCATGTTTCATAAAACGCTCAGAATCGGTGCTATCTGTCACGGGCTGATGCCGGTCTGTAACCATACGCGTGGAGATAACTGCAGAAAAACCTGTCCCGAGCCCTATAAATTCATTGATTGTGCCTTCATGTATATGAAAGAGAAATTTCAGTCCCTTTCAATGAACCAAGATGAAATTGAAATCAAGCTCTTCGGAGGTGCCGAAATACTCGTCCATAATAACCACAATCCCGGACAGCTCTCCATAGGGGAAAAAAACGTACGCACTGCTATGAAACTGATCAACCAGGAAGGATATACAATCACCGCATCTGATACTGGCGGACCGGTAGGGAGAAAACTTTTTTTCCTGGCTCACGAGGGTGATGTATTTTTGAAGCTGCTGAAAAAAACTGATATTGTGAATGTTCACGTGAGGCCAGTGCTATGAGACAAAAAATTACTGTTCTTGTCGTTGATGATTCAGCCGTTGTACGTCAGACGCTCAAGGAGATTCTTGACTCAGACCCTCAAATCGAAGTCATAGCTACAGCCTCAGATCCCTATGTGGCAGCAAAGAAAATCGGACAGCAGGTTCCCGATGTTATTACCCTCGATATAGAAATGCCGCGTATGGACGGCATCACATTCCTCAAGAAGATCATGACCCAGCATCCGATCCCTGTCGTTGTATGCTCAAGCCTGACGGTCAAGGGTTCGGAAACACTTCTGGAGGCGATGGAATTCGGTGCAATAGACATCATAGAAAAGCCAAGGATCAGCGCAAAAAAATTCCTGGAAGAGTCACGAATATTAATCTGCGACTCTGTAAAGGCAGCCTCAGTTGCAAAGGTAAAGCACATTCCTGAGAAGGCGCTTTCCGTCACGCCCAAGCTTACAGCTGATGCTGTATTAACAAACCCAAAGACAAAGGCGATGATCCAGACTACCGAAAAAGTCATTGTTGTTGGTGCATCGACGGGAGGCACAGAGGCACTGAGAATATTTCTTGAGGCGCTGCCTGCAGATTCCCCGGGGATTGTTATCGTTCAGCACATGCCGGAAAAATTTACGACTGCCTTCGCGCGGCGACTGGATACAATCTGCCAGGTTTCCGTGAAAGAGGCTGAGGACAATGATACCGTGCTCAGGGGACATGCATTAATTGCTCCGGGAAACCGCCATGCCCTCATTAGGAGAAGCGGAGCACGGTATTACGTTGAAATAAAAGACGGACCCCTGGTCAGCCGTCATCGTCCATCAGTCGACGTCCTGTTTCGATCTGCTGCCCGGTATGCCGGCAAAAACGCCCTGGGCGTTATTATGACCGGCATGGGTGATGACGGAGCAAAGGGTATGCTGGAAATGAAAGAGGCAGGTGCCTTCAATATCGCTCAGGATGAAAGCACTTCAGTCGTATTTGGCATGCCCAATGAAGCCATTAAACGCGGCGGTGTAGACAAGGTACTGCCATTGCAGAGAATAGCTCAGGAAATCATCTGGAGCTGCGGTGACCCCCAGGAAGTACCTTTGAACAGTTTGTAAGCTTTATAACATCAATAGGCATACACTTTCCCCTTCCTTGATTTCATACCTGTATTTGATATACTTTATGGTAGTGGGTGTATACTCTTTCCCGAATACTATTTAATTCAACACGTTAGAAAAAGAATGTTTTCCAAACTGCAGCGAAACATAGCGGATGAACATCTGGTCATAATACTTGCCTTTTGTGCAGGAGTTGGCATGTGGGTACTGGATGCCTTTATAGACTCTTATATTTTCCATGAAACTTCCTTTCTGAATTCAATCATTTTGGACGTTTCAGGCCATGAGATATATTTCCGTTTATTTATCTGGATCGGCTTTATCATTTTCGCAGTTATCATTTCAAGGTTTATCAGAGGTCATAAAAAAATAGCGCATGAACTTCATATCGCCCTGGCAGCCGTCGAAGAGGAAAAGGCCAGGTCAGAAGGTATTATTGCTGCAATTGGGTACGGAATCAGTATACAGGACAGGGATTTCAGGGTCCTCTATCAGAACGATATGCACAAAAAAATGATAGGAGATCATACCGGAGAATACTGCTACCAGGCCTATGAAAAGAGGGACAGCATATGCAACGGATGTCCGGTAGCAAAGGTCTTTGAAAAAGGGAAGGTATACAAGACCAACAGAAGTGCAGAAACAGAGCATGGGCAAATGCACGTGGAGATTACTGCCTCTCCGCTGAGGGATGCTACGGGAAGTATTGTAGCAGGGATTGAAGCTGTCAGGGACATCACAACCCGTGTTGATACGCAGGTCATGCTGGCTGAACAGGCAAACCTCGCGATGCTTACTGCCAGTGTCGGCATTGCATTGACAGAGGGGAAATCGCTCAGGGAGATGCTCCAGCGGTGCAGTGATGCCTTTGTCCGTCATCTGGACATAGCCTTCTGCCGCATCTGGACAGTAAACAGGGATGAAAACATTCTGGAACTGCAGGCAAGTTCAGGAACATATACACACATCGATGGCGAACACAGCTGTATTCCTGTTGGCAGGTATAAAATAGGCCGTATTGCCGAACACAAAGATCCCCATATTTCAAATAACATTATTGGTGATCCCGAGGTCCATGACCAGGAATGGGCTCAACGGGAAGGGTTGACCGCATTTGCAGGTCATCCGCTGATTGTATCCAATACGGTCGTAGGGGTTGTGGCTATGTTTTCCTCTTCACCATTTTCAGATCTGACTGTCAAGACACTTGATGCAGTATCAGATGAAATAGCACTCGGGATTGACCGCAAACATGCAGATGAAGCGCTTCGGCACAGTGAAGAAAAATTCAGAACATTTTTTGAGTTTTCTCCAGTCGGCATCATTATTATGCCGTTAAATCCCGATGGTTCTCCTAACCTGCACACTGCATTCAACTCTACTACATTTAACACGTCATTTCTCAATTGCTTTGGGTACAGTGATGATGAGCTTCGGGAAAAAACTGTAGCAGATATATCCTATCCCGAGGACATGGATGAAAATGTCAGGTTATTCAATGAGCTTCTCAGCGGCCGGCGTGACAATTATCAAATGGAGAAGCGCTATAGAAAGAAAGACGGAACGATACTATGGGGACATCTGAACGTGACGCTGCTGAAAAACTCAAAAGATGTGGCTACTCATACCATGACTACCTTGGTCGATATCACTGACAGGAAGATGATGGAAAGTCTCCTTCTTCAGTCCAAGCAGGATTGGGAGGAAACCTTCAATACCATACAGCAAATGATAACCATTCATGACCGGGAATTCAATATTATCAGGGCCAACAGGGCTGCAGAAGAACATCTTGACCTGCTCTCGCAACGTGGAAGCAATGGAAAAAAATGTTATACCTACTATCACGGCAAAGATGCCCCCCCCTCTGCATGCCCAAGCTGTAACTGTCTGAAAACGGGAGAGCCTGCAAATTTTGAGGTTTTTGAACCCCATTTTAATAAATATTTAGAAATAAGTGTCATTCCCCGCTTCGATAAACAGAATGCAATAACCGGTCTGATCCATATAACCCGCGATATTACCAACCGGAAAGAAGCTGAAGAAGAGCTCAGAAAACACAGGGAACGGCTCAGCGATTTAGTGCAGGAGAGAACATCGGCATTAACAGCATCAAACAGACTGCTGAGTCTTGAGATTAGTGAGAGAAAGCAGGTGGAGATGGCCCTTCGTCTGTCAGAGAGCAAATACCGTGACCTGTACAATAATGCACCAGACCTGTATTACACGCTTAATAAAGATAAAATTATCATCGACTGTAACGATACCGAGACAAGAATGCTTGGTTACGAAAAAGATGAGATCATTGGCCGACCGTTAGCGGATTTCCTCAGTGATGAATCAAAAAAATACCTTGAAGACGACTTTCTGAAATTAAAAGAAGAAAGGGTCTTAAAAAATCGTGAGCGTTATTTTATCAGAAAAAACGGCTCTGTATTTCCGGCCATGATTAATGTCTTTGCCGAAGTTGACGGAGGGGGTGAAATTGTAACAGCTCGTGCCATTGCGAGGGATATTACAGGACTGAAAAAAACAGAACGTGAACTGAGAAACGTTAACAGAAGCCTGAAAGTCCTCAGTGATTTCAATAACGCCCTTATTCATGTTACTGATGAATCAGAGCTGCTCAATGAGGTCTGCCGGATTATCGTAGAAACCGGGGGATACACTCTGGCATGGGTCGGATTCCTGGACAACGATGGAGGAAAGACCATTTATCCTGCTGCGCAGTCAGGCCTCGACATGAGGTGCTCACAGACTATCTCCATAAAAGAAAATGATAGATCCCTCATATCCCGGACAGTTCTTCAGGGAAGGACACACCTGTCACGGGAAACAGCAGGAGATCCTTTCATCCGTTGTTGCAGAAAAATGATTTCCATGAGCACCTTAAGCTCAGCAGCGTACATCCCCGTGGAGGGAGAAAAAGGTGTGATGGGAATACTTTGCATATATGCCCGTGAAACTGATGCCTTTGATTCAGAGGAACTGGACCTCCACGAAAAGCTGGCCGCGAACCTGTCCTACGGAATCGGGGCAATACGCTCAAATATTGAACGCAAACGCGCTGAAGCTGAGGCCCTTCGCGCGAGCCACCTGGCTTCGCTGGGAGAACTGGCTGCAGGCGTTGCCCATGAAATTAACAATCCCATTAACGGCATAATCAATTATGCCCAGATACTTTCAAATAAATATAGTGACGGTCTTAAAGAGCATGAAATCACTGACAGAATAATAAAAGAGGGTGACCGCATCGCCAACATTGTGCGCAGCCTGCTTTCATTTGCTCGTGACAGAAAAGAGGGGAAGCGTGAGGTCAGTATAAAAGAGATTATGTCTGACTCCCTGGCATTAACTGAAATGCAACTGAAAAAGGACGGCATTCATCTTATCATGAATATTCCCGATAATCTGCCAAAAATTACTGCACAGGCCCAGCAGCTTGAGCAGGTATTCCTGAATCTTATCAGCAATGCCCGTTATGCACTGAACCAGAAGTATCTTCAGGGCAATAAGAACAAAATTTTTGAAGTAACTGCCGAACATGTCGACAATAAAGGTGAATCCGCTATTCGATTAACGTTCCGTGACAGAGGGACAGGTATTCCGTCTCATATCAGCAATAAAGTAATCGACCCCTTTTTCTCAACCAAGCCAACCAGTATCGGGACCGGACTCGGCCTCAGTATCAGCCACGGGATAATCTCAAACCATGGCGGCAGCATTACCATTGAGAGTGTTGAGGGGGAGTTTACCTGTGTCACTATTGAACTGCCGGTACATTTGAAGGAAAAGGAGAAAGTATGAAGTCCAGAGTGCTTGTCGTGGATGATGAAGAAAGCATACGGTTCACCTTTGAAACATTTCTGTCTGATGAGGGTTATTCCATCGTCACTGCAGGTTCCTTTGATGAAGCGGAAGAGCACATTGTAAAGACTGATTTCGATGTGATCTTTCTCGACATTATACTGGGAGACAGATCAGGCGTGGACGTCCTGAAAATAGTAAAGGAGATCAAACCTCATTGCCCCGTAGTGATGATAACAGGGTATCCCAATGTGGAGACAGCCGCTGATGCTGTCCGCATAGGGGCTTTTGACTATATCCCCAAGCCGGTTCGTCAGGAAACACTGCTTCATGTGACTCGAATTGCTGTACAGCATAAACTGCTCCAGGAGGAGAATGAAAAATTCCGCCTCAATCTTGAGGCCATTTTTAACAGTGTCAAGGATGGAATCATCACTGTTGACAGGGACCTGAATGTTCTTGAAGTGAATGAAGCAGTATACACAATCTGCGGCATTGATCGTAATGCGATCGGCAGACCATTCCAATCTGTCCTTACTTCCTGCAGCGAAACCTGCCTTCATGCACTGCAGAAAACCGTTGAATCCAAAAATCCTGTTGAGGTAATACGTTCAGAGTGCAGGCACAATAAGAATCCCCGCCAGATCGTCACCATCAACTCTACTCCCCTGATAAACCGTGAGAAGACTTACTCAGGAGCGGTCGTGGTCATACGTGATTTGACCCGCATAGACGATCTTGAACGCAATTTGAGGGATCGGCGTCAGTTCAATAATCTCATTGGGCAGAACAAGCGAATGCAGAAGATCTACTCCCTTATCGAAGACCTCGCAGATGTACAGACAACGGTTCTTATTACCGGTGAAAGCGGCACAGGAAAAGAACTGGTTGCAGAAGCTATCCATTATACAGGCCTTCGGAGTGACAAGCCTCTCGTAAAGGTAAATTGTTCAGCGCTGTCAGAAAGCCTGCTGGAAAGCGAGCTCTTCGGGCATGTGAAAGGTGCCTTTACCGGTGCCGACAAAGACAAGACAGGCCGATTCCAGATGGCAGAGGGAGGAACCATCTTTCTTGATGAAATAGGAGACATTTCACCAAGAATGCAGCTCCGCCTGCTGCGGGTCCTGCAGGAAAAGACCTTTGAGCGTGTCGGTGACTCCTCTCCCATCAAGGCTGACGTCCGGATCATTGCAGCAACAAACCAGAACCTGACAGGAAAAGTGCAGCTCGGCGAGTTTAGGGAAGACCTGTACTACCGTCTTAAAGTCGTTGAGATTGCACTCCCTCCTCTCCGGGAAAGAATGGACGATCTGCCCATGCTGGCTGATCACTTTTTGAAAACTCTTAACAAAAAATTTAACAAATCCATAGAATCAATATCCGATGATGTTCACAGAGTATTCATTTCATATACCTGGCCGGGGAACATCCGGGAACTTGAACATACACTTGAGCACGCCTTTGTTATCTGCCGGGGAAAGACTATTACGATTGATCACCTCCCCGATAATTTTGCCGGGACAATGGCAAAAGTCAGTACTCTGTCTCCTGATGAGAATGCCCTTGATGCCAAAACTGTTCTGCAGGCCCTTAAAAAAGCAGGATGGAATAAATCAAAGGCAGCCAGACTTCTCGGAGTAAATGTTCGAACAATTTATCGAAAAATCAATAAATTCAATATCAAAGAAGAGAATACTGCAAAACCATGACATGTCATGGTTTTGTGACACCATCAAACCATGACATGTCATGGTTTTGTGAGTTAAATCTGATAGTTTAATTTACAAAATCTTCGCTGATCTCTCTAAATTAACTTACACTGCATTTTTCTTTTTTAAGACCCAGCCTAAATAAGCTTATAAATTAATAGGTTAAGCCATCCCAGAAAAGTCATCATCCCTGAATTTTTCATTCTCTCGATTCTGGCATCGATCTTGTAATAGTAATCATAGTCACCGTCACTGAAATCCCGGAGGTATTGATAGAGGTGAATAATCAGCAAAAGAGAAAAAGCCTGATAATGACAAAATGTCCGAACCTCGTAGAATGGCTGGACTGGGTAATTATTTTATGCAAAAAAGGAGAAAGACCCTATGTTCCGAGTCTTGCCGAAATGCAGCGGTACTGCAAGAACAACAGTTTCAGCAGATGTCCCTATTATCTCAAAACAGAGAATATTGATAAATTTGACAGCGCAACAAAGTAAGGAGAGAAAACTATGCTTTGGGAAGAACTAAATGAGAGTCATGAGAAGAAAAGTATGGACAGTAATAGAAATAACAAGATCTGTCCCTATGTGAAGCAGCCCTTTTCATACTGCTACTGCTTCAGCCTGACCAGCAAAGACATAGATTCGGCCATTTATTATTGCAGCAACAATTATAAGGTCTGCGATATATACAAAAAGAATTACACACTCAGCGATACTGTGCATGGGGAGAAGCGTGTCTGATATGGAAATCCTCTTTGAGCAGCACGGAAATACAGGGATATACAATTTTAACGGTACTATTGCCGACAGGTGTGAAAATGACCTCAAAGACCTGCTCATACAGGCCATTCATCGCATGGACAGAGCAGTACTGAACTTCAAAAATGTGACGAAAATCGATGAAAAATGCAGGAATTTACTGAAAACAGCTTACTGCACGTCACTTCGCCTTCGCAACCCCCTCATACTGACGAACGTGCCTAAAGTCTATCTTCCTGACCTGTTCAACTGTAATTTGCAGACTGACGCTGACCTGTCTGGCAGTATCAAACTTTTATCACGAAAGAAGAGTAACTATGTCAAATCCAACGAGCGCAGATAACAGGCATGGGATCGTAACGCTGGCTGAAGCCATAATACTTCAGTCCCTTGAAGATCTCTGGAGCCCTGAACACAGGCAGGAAAGTGAATGTTTTTTCTGTGGTGAGGGGTTCAGCATCTGTTCCGAAATTGCCGGTCTTCAGATAAAGAAATCATCGGGAATACTAAATCTCATAGGAGGGATACAAATTGGGAAGACAGATAGAAAACACAGTGCTTGACCGCACCAAATCAAATCATATACCTGCCGCTGCCTTTGAAGAGTTCATTTACGACAGCAGAAGTATCGCCATGTATGGAAGCCATATATCTGATGATCCCGTTAAAATGTATCTGAAAGAAATGGAAACGCTCCCCCTCCTGACCAAACAGGGTGAGGTGAAGATTGCAAAAAAACTTGAAAAAGGCAAGGAAAGAGTTGTCCGTATTATTTTTGCATCTCCTGCAACAATTAAACAGATTCTGCACATACCCAGGCTGCTGAAGGATGGGACAGCCACAATAAATCAGATCTGCTTCATTGAAAAAGATATCCCTCAATCGGAAAAGGCAGAAAAACTGGGGCAGCTTCTTCATACATTACGTTCTGTCAGGTCCCTGTTCCAGAGCAGGAATCAGTACCTGAAGAAACTCTCCAGCAATGGCGTCAGCGAAAAAAGCATTGCATCCATACAGGCACGCCTCAGGAAAAACATTATCAGGACTACTGACAGGATTATTGACCTTAACCTCAAGACTCAGGTCATCTCACGCCTGTCAACCCAGTTCAAGAATCTGGCACACTCATACCTCGATATTGAGAAGGAATCCCGGAGATTGGGAGACATCATAAACAGCGAATCTAAAAAAACAGTCACTGCCGTCCCTGTAAAAGAGAGCGAGGCAGCTTCACGGGCTGACGGCAACCTCTCAAAACAGTATAGAAAGTTACAGAATGACCTGGCATTTACAGAATTGGAACTGGGGGTCAGGGGAAGTGAGGTAAAAAGGGCCCTTGAGATAATCAGTGAAAGTGAACAGGCCATTGAATATGCAAGAAAAACCCTGACTGAATCAAACCTTCGACTGGTCATTAGCATAGCAAGAAAATATATGGGGAGAGGGTTAAGCCTCCCGGACCTTATCCAGGAAGGAAACATAGGTCTCATGAAGGCCGTGGATAAATTTGATTACAAAAAGGGATACAAGTTCAGCACCTATGCTACGTGGTGGATCAGGCAATCCATAACCCGTGCCCTTGCAGACCAGGCAAGAACCATCAGACTGCCTGTGCATATGATAGAGAGCATTAATAAACTGACTCAGATATCAAAAGAGCTTGTGCAGGAGTTGGGGAGAGAGCCCCGTCCGGACGAGATCGCCGAGAGAATGCATCTTCCCATCGATAAAGTCAGGGCCGTCCTGAAGACCTGTAAAGAGCCAATCTCTCTGGAAACTCCCATCGGAAATGACGCGGACAGTCATCTGGAAGACTTTATAGAGGACAAGGCCTCCCTGATGCCTCTTGATTCGGTGATTCAGCAGGAATTAAAGACACAGGTTACAAAGATCATGAATTCCCTTTCAAAGAAAGAAGCTGACATTATCAGGAAACGTTTCGGCATTGGTGATGGAGTTTCACAGACCCTTGAAGAAGTGGGAAGAGAGTTTAAGGTAACAAGAGAAAGAATACGGCAGCTTGAAGGCAAAGCCCTGAAGAAACTGAGGCATCCCGCACGAAGCCACTCTCTCAGGTTCTTTCTGGATAAGGCATAAATTTCAAACGTGCAGGACAGGAATTTCTCTTCGACCACTTTCCTGTCTTGCACCCTCTTATCCATGGCCTTATAATGATAGGACATGGATGTCATCACTACCCATCTCAATGCTGATTTCGATGCTCTTGCATCAATGCTGGCTGCCAGCAGGATGTACCCCGATGCCATTGCTGTATTCCCCGGCGCACAGGAAAAAAGCGTACGTGATTTCATCGCCTCATCTGAGCTGCCCTTTGACTGCAAGAAACTGAAAGACATTAACCTGAAGGACATAACCAGATTAATCCTTGTTGATGTCAAAAACCCGGATCGAATAGGTAAATTTTCTGAGATCATCGGCAACAAGGGACTCGCCATTCACATCTATGATCATCACCCCTTTTCCGAAGAGGATATACGGGGCCAGAAAGAGGTCATTGAACCCGTCGGTGCTACGACGACCATCTTCACTGACATGCTTCAGAAAAACCGTAGAAAGATTTCGCCAGCTGAAGCCACGATACTCATGCTCGGTATTTACGAAGAAACAGGATCACTCATATTCTCTTCTACAACAGTAAGGGATATTTCTGCAGCGGCCTTTCTTCTGAAGAAAGGCGCTAACCTCAATATCGTTTCAAGCTTTATCACCCGTGAACTCGGAGCTGAAGAGATAGCGCTGCTCAATGATCTCCTTAATTCCTCAAAAGACTATGTTATCCATGATGTAAGGGTAAAGGTCGCAAAGGCATACAGGGAAACCTATATAGGGGAGATCGCTCTCATTGCTCACAAGATGCGGGATATGGAAGATGTTGATGCACTCTTCCTGCTCGTTATGCTCGAGGAACGGGTGCAGATTATAGCGCGCAGCCATTCACCGGAAGTCGATGTTTCTGAAATACTTCATGACTTCGGCGGTGGTGGTCATGCTCAGGCCTCATCAGCTGTTGTAAGAGACATGTCAGTGGAAGAGACGGAGACGAAACTCCTGGCAGTACTGAAACGTAAAATCCGTCCCTCCAAGACAGCACAGGACATCATGACCAGTCCTGTAAAAAGCATTGATGCAGGCAAGACAATCTCAGCAGCAGAAAAGGCCCTGACAAAGTATGAAGTCAATGTACTGCCCGTCCTGAAGCAGAAAACCTATTATGGCCTGATCTCACGGGAGGTAGTCGAAAAGGCCCTCTTCCATGGCTTTGGCAAAAGCAGGGTAACAGAGTTCTGCACTACCGGTGCCCCGTCTGTAACACCCACTACTCCGCTGAACCACATAGAAGCCCAGATGGTGGAGCAGAACCAGCGGTTCATGCCCGTTATAAAAGACTCACGGGTAGTTGGCGCCATAACAAGAACTGACATTTTGCGATCTATTTACGAAAGTCTTCTGAAAAAAAACAGGATCAAGAGCCATGAGCAACTGACTGAGAAACCTTCAACAGGCAAAAATCTTACTGCAACAATGAAGGCCAGATTCCCGAAAGAGGTTTTTCAACTCCTTGAATACGCCGGAGTCATTGCCCGGGAACTGGGTTATTCAGCTTATATTGTCGGCGGTTCAGTGAGGGACCTCCTTCAGGGAGAGGCCAATCTTGACATTGATATTGTTATTGAAGGCAATGGCATAAAATTCGCCCGTTATCTCGGAAAAAAAATCCAGGCAAAGGTGAAGAGCCACAAGCGGTTCGGCACAGCCGTTATAATTACTGATTTTCTGAAATTTGATGTTGCCACGGCGCGGACAGAATTTTATGAATCACCTGCAGCCCTGCCCCAGGTTGAAATGTCTTCCATAAAAAAGGACCTCTACAGACGGGACTTTACCATTAACACACTTGCCGTTAAATTAAACCCCGAGAATTTCGGACAGCTCATTGATTTTTTTGGTGCCCAGAGGGACATCAAGGACAAGACAATCCGGATCCTCCATAATTTAAGCTTTATAGAAGACCCGACCCGGGCATTCAGGGCAATTCGCTTCTCGGAACGTTTTGGCTTCCGCATCAGCAAGCATACCCTGAATCTCATCAAGACCTCAGTGCGCATCAACCTTTTTGCTAAACTCTCCGGAACGCGGCTCTATGATGAACTGAACCTCCTCTTCCTTGAGACGGAGCCTTTGCGCTCCATACAGAGAATGGCAGAACTGGACCTGCTCAAATGTATTCATCCCGGGCTGGTCATAACAAAAACGCTTATGGAGACCTTTGAGTCAATACAGGAGACCTTTTCCTGGTTTAAACTTCTTTATATTGATGAAGAACTTAATAAGCCGCACCTTTTCCTGATGGCCCTTATTGAGACCCTTGCGCCAGATGAAAGAACGGTAACATTGCAGAGGCTTGCTGTTCCTCCTAAGGCACAGAGGGAGATGCTGAAGGGGATTGAACAGGCAAAGATTGTTCTTTCAAAACTCACAAAGGTATCTCATCGAAAAATATACCACCTTCTCTTGCCCCTTGAGCTACAGACCGTGTTGTTCGCAATGGCCAAGGCAGAGAAGGAGGAACAGAAAAAAAATATTTCCCTCTATCTTACAAAGCTGAGGCATATACGCCCTTCCCTCACTGGAAAAGACCTGAAGGCCATGGGCTACGCACCGGGGCCGCTGTATAAGAAAATTATGCATGCAGTACTTGATGGCAGGCTTGACGGCAAAGTGCAAAG
>Ga0209536_100009867_pt1 | contig 14131 bp, 11 predicted proteins | sample DeeMarSeWOR28_12_FD_187461 | JGI IMG/M metagenome (GOLD analysis project Ga0209536, IMG submission 187461) | Marine sediment microbial communities from White Oak River estuary, North Carolina - WOR-2-8_12 (SPAdes) (version 2) | ecosystem: Environmental > Aquatic > Marine > Intertidal zone >...
TCCGGGCCAGCCCCTGACCGAATCCCGCAAACAGATCACAGAGGGGATTGCATCCGTTCTGGATCATGCTGCTGGAACCAATGTTAAGTTGTCTGTCGAGCCACTTCACCCGATGTATGCGGATGATCGGTCAGCTGTTGTTACTCTCGGACAAGCCAATGATATTTGCGATGCATTAAAAAGCCCTTTGGTTGGTGTAGCTGTAGATGTTTACCATGTTTGGTGGGATCCTGAACTCCGTCAGGAAATCGAACGTTGTGGAAAAAGCGGTTATCTGTTTGCCTTCCATATCTGTGATTGGATGACCCCAACCACGGACTTGCTCTATGATCGAGGCCTGATGGGTGAAGGCTGTATTGATATTAAGGAAATCCGCGGCTGGGTTGAAGATGCAGGTTTTATCGGTTACAACGAGGTCGAAGTTTTTTCAAATCGGTGGTGGGGAAAAAATCAGGATGAGTTTTTGGAAGCCATCGTGAATGGATATTTACATCACAGTTAATAGAAAACCTGTGAATGAAACCTGACCTGATAATATAAGTTAAGGAGAATAATATGGAAACCCGAAAAATTGGCATTATCATGAACGGTGTAACTGGCCGGATGGGAACAAACCAACATTTAGTCCGCTCTATCTGTGCAATCCGTGACCAGGGAGGCGTTTCTGTAGCAGACGGACCAAATATTATGCCAGAGCCTATTTTAGTTGGTCGCAATGAAGCCAAGATACGCAAACTGGCTGAAGAAAACGAAATAGCTGCATATTCTACTAATCTTGACGAGTGTTTAGCGAATGACAAATACGAAATTTATTTTGACTCTCTGACAACAGATCTAAGAGTGCCTGGTGTTCGGAAGGCAATTGCTGCAGGAAAACATATTTACTGTGAAAAACCAATTGCATCTGACCTGGAAGCTGCCATGACGCTTTGGAATGAAGTAAAAGCTGCTGGTCTTAAAAATGGTGTTGTTCAAGACAAGCTCTGGCTACCGGGTTTAGTTAAGTTAAAAAAACTGATTGATAGTGGTTTTTTCGGCCGAATTCTCTCGGTTCGAGGTGAATTTGGGTACTGGGTTTTTGAAGGCGAAGATGGAAAGCTTCAACGCCCATCCTGGAACTATCGAAAAGAAGATGGCGGCGGCTTGATTATTGATATGCTTTGTCACTGGCGCTATGTTATCGATAACCTTTTTGGAGATATTAAATCTGTTACCAATCTGGGCGCCACTCATATTCCCAAACGTTGGGATGAAAACAACAACCCTTACGAGAGTACGGCAGATGACTCTGCGTACACAACCATGGTGTTGGATAACGGTATTATCGTCCACATGAATTCATCATGGTGTGTTCGCCCTCGTCGGGATGATCTTCTTGTTTTACAAGTGGATGGAACGGAAGGTTCTGCTTACGCTGGCTTAAGAAAATGCCGTGTACAGAAAAGAACCGAAACCCCCTGGGTAGTCTGGAATCCGGATGTTGAGTCAGCTATTAACTACTTTGATGGTTGGACTGAATTCGAGCCTGGCGCTGAATATGAAAACGCCTTTAAAATCCAGTGGGAACTTTTTCTCAAGCATGTGGTGAATGATGAACCCTTTCGCTGGTCCCTGCTTGAGGGCGCTAAAGGCGTTCAGCTTGCTGAAAAAAGTATTGAGTCCTGGAAGAATCGGGCTTGGGTTGATTTACCAGAGTTGGAGTAAAAAAGGATTTTTTATCTTGGCGATGTTGTAATTCATTTGAATAGAGCAAGATGTACCATAGAAGGGAATACGGACTACTTGGCAATGAAGACATCTCAACTTCTTTCAAGGTTGCTCAAGCGGGTCAATCAGAAAGCCGAAACCCGGTTGCGATTGGCGGATTGGTCAAAATCAATCAAGTGGGAGGTTGATGGCGAATCTTTCTTTTGGGATGTACACGCAGGATTACTCAGGGATTCGGAAAATCAACAGGCGGATATTGTTCTTAGTTGCACGCAAATCACGTTGCAGGAAGTAGTTGATCGCCGGTTGCCATTATTCATTGGCATTTGGGTGACTGGAGGTATTCAAATCCAAGGTTCTTTCGCCGATGCTTATCGACTAGGTTATTTATTTCTTGACGATGCAAGAAAACGCAAGGTTGTGTTCTTGGCGCATTGTTTTCTTAATATAAATACTCGCTTCCCACAGGGATGCGCCTTTGCTGGCGCAAATACACCGGTAGTTAAAACCTTGTTGCAACACGACTTGGGGATTATCCAGATGCCATGCCCTGAATTTTTATGTATGGGGTTAGAAAAAGAGTTGTATGGGGAATTACCTGAAAGTGAGCTGCGGGATTGTTTCCGAAATCTTGCATCTGGAGTAGTAGACCAGATCGAAGCCTACTTAAGTCTGGGGTATGAAATTGCAGGAATCATTGGAATGGACCCAAGCCCATCATGTGGCGTAAGTGCATCAAAGGGAAAGGGAACCATGTTAGGTCTCGATCGGGATACTTCGGAGAAAGAAGAAGCTGGTGTGTTCATAGAAGAGCTAATGACACTTGCAGCGCAGCGTGGAATTGTCAAGCTTCCTTTTTTTGGCATCCGCCGCGTATTGCCAGGGGAAGATGGTATTGATGATCAAATACGATCACTTGATTCTTGTTTATCGCAAGTAAGAGGAAGTTAATGATGTTAAGGGCAAAATTATTTGTGCTAATCTCCCCCTATTTTTAGGCTGGAACTCATAGCGCCCCGTGACCGGTGTGGCATGCTGTAAGTCGGATGTTGCAGGTAAATACCTCGAATCAGTAGGGCATCAAGCACTTCAATCTCTAAGATGAACTTCATTTCAACCAAAATCGCCAATAATTTTAATTAGTGCATAATATATAATCGATTGTTTTTCCCTGTGGCTGCATTAAACAAGAGTACGCCTGAAACTTTTGCATGTTGACTTGCTCTCCCTGCGGATTGCCCTTACAATCAGGATGACTCTTGTCTGGAAAGGATTACAGCATGGCAGATATCAAAACGTTTAGTGAGCAAGTGATCGAGAATCTGGAGAAGGTTGTTGTAGGGAAACGACAGTCGCTTGAATTGATTGTTATTGGCTTACTGTGCCAGGGCCATGTCTTGATTGAAGATGTTCCCGGTGTAGGTAAAACCGTGATGGCGCGTAGCCTTGCCCGTTCACTGGATTGCTCTTTTAACCGCATCCAGTTTACACCTGATATGCTCCCAAGCGATGTAACTGGCGTCTCCATTTTCAACCAGCAAAAACGTGAGTTTGAATTCCGCGCCGGGCCGGTTATTGGGCAAATCATTTTGGCCGACGAGATTAACCGGGCTACTCCTAAAACACAAGCTGCATTACTCGAGGCTATGGAAGAGCGTCAGGTCACTGTAGATGGCGTGACACACGAACTCCCCAGACCTTTTATGGTGTTGGCGACACAAAACCCGATCGAGTATGAAGGGACATTTCCCTTGCCCGAAGCGCAACTGGACCGCTTCCTGCTTCGGGTGCGTATGGGGTATCCCAGCATCTCGAACGAGATCCGCATCCTTGAGGAGCAACAGTTACAGCACCCGATTGATGCGCTCAAACCGATTGTCAAAACTAAAGATATCTTGGGAGCTATCGACGATATAAAAAAGATATATGTTTCACCGGCGATCAAGCGGTATATCGTTGAATTGACTGGTCGCACGCGTCAAAGCGACGATGTATACCTGGGGTCCAGTCCGCGAGGAAGTTTGGCGTTATTCCGTACCGGGCAAGCACGAGCAGCCTTGATGGGGCGCGACCATGTTCTGCCCGATGACATTCAAGAGATGGCTGTATCAGTATTAGGACATCGCATCCTTGTAGGCCCGGCTGCCCGTTTGCGCGAGGTGAGCGCTGACCGTATCGTGCGAGAGATTGTAGAAAACCTTCCGGTTCCGGGTGGTGAATTTCGGGTGAAAGAGCTAAAGGGAAAACTGGAAAAATGAGAGCTGGCCGCATACTGGCTGCTATCTTATTGGTAGGAGGCCTGATTGGAGTGCTGGTCAGAGCAGGAGAAATCTATACCCGATTTCTATATCTTGGCGTACTGATCGTTGCTCTGTCGTGGCTTTGGACGCAGATTTCCCTGCGAGGCTTGAGTGTTAAGCGGCGTGCCCGTTCGTTGCGCGCCAGTGTTGGTGACATTTTCGAAGAGTATTTTGAGTTGTCCAACGAGAGCCGCATTGGCAAGCTGTGGGTGGAGCTTGCCAATGCATCCAATATGCCGAACGCTTCTGGTTCACGTTTGTTGACAATGGTGGGACGCAAACAGAAGCGGACGCATATTGCGCGCACCTGGCTTATTCGCCGTGGTGGTTTCAAACTTGGCCCCACACGCCTTATATCAGGCGACCCCTTTGGTCTGTTTCGGTCAGAAATGGTTTTCCCGGCAGAACATTCGCTGGTTGTTCTGCCTATGATCTATGAGATAAGTTCGTTCATTTCACCACCTGGCTTGCTCCCCGGTGGACAGGTTATCCGCCGCAAGGCCCTGGACGTTACACCGCATGCCTCGGGAGTACGAGAATACGTTCCTGGTGATCCTATGAAACGCATTCATTGGCCTACAACTGCTCGGCGCGGGCAGCTCATCGTCAAGGAATTTGAGCAGGACCCTCAGGCTGAAGTTTGGCTGTTTCTGGATGCGCAGCATGCGGTTCATGTTGAAAAGCCTCATGCATATCCTGAATTGTATACTGATGGTTGGATGCTGGATCGCCGCCCGGAATATGAGTTGCCGCCATCTACCCTAGAGTATGCCATCAGTACGTCGGCTTCTCTTGCGCATTATTATCTCAAGCAGCGTCGGGCAGTTGGGTTAGTGACAGTCAGCCACCAGTTCAGGGTCATCCCAGCGGAGCGCAGTGAGCGCCAGGAAAGCAAGATATTGGAAACCCTGGCTTTTATAGAGGCTGAAAGCGATCTCTCTATTGCCGGCCTGGTCGCTGCACAGGCCGGGCAGCTCCCACAAGGCAGTAGCGCGATTCTTATCACGCCCACTATTTATCCTGAATTGCTGGCTGCGGTGGACGATCTCCAGCGCCGTAATTTGCGTCCGGTGGTTGTGTTGCTTATCGCCGATTCGTTTGGCGGCGCGAAAGGCGGTGAAAAGCTTTATGGATCGCTGCTAGAGCGTAATGTGCCGATCTGCCGTATTTATTGTGGCGCAAACCTTGCTCTGGAGCTTTCTGGCTTTTCGTCAAATATGAGTTCACAGGATTCTTCATGGCAAAGACCCCCGTTATCACACTTGACTTAACCTTTCAGGGACGTAAGCAGGCTATCGCAGCCTATTTAGTTCCCCATTCCAGCGGCGCGATACTCGTCGAATGTGGATCCGGCTCGACTCTTCCTGCGCTTCAAACTGCTCTCGCTGAAGAAGGCTACTCTCCCGCAGATGTAACCCACGTTCTGCTCACGCACATTCATCTGGATCATGCCGGGGCTGCGGGCTGGCTGGCCCGCCAGGGCGCGGACGTGTATGTCCACCCGGTGGGCGCGCCGCATATGTTGAACCCTGAAAAATTGCTGGCCAGCGCCTCACGCATATACGGCGACAGGATGGATTCGTTGTGGGGGGAATTCCTGTCGGTCCCGGAAGACAGGCTCAATGTTCCGGAAGATGCGGCTGAGATCGTCATTGGGAACTTGCGCTTCGTCCCGGTCAACACGCCCGGACATGCCTACCATCATTACGCCTATCTTTTCGAAGATATTTGCTTTTCTGGCGACATTGGAGGTGTGCGCATCCCGGGATTCCCATATATGCGTCTCCCCATGCCGCCGCCGGAGCTACACCTGGAAAAGTGGCGTGAAAGTGTCCAGCGCCTGAGAGGGGAGAAGTTCAACCGCATCGCCCCCACACATTTTGGCATCTTCGATGACCCATACTGGCAATTGAACGAACTGGAAAAGAGCCTAGATGCCATATCGCGCTGGCTGGATGAAGTGATGCCGGACGATCTGCCAATTGAAGAACTGCGTGAGAAATTTTCAACCTGGATGGACGAGCAGGCGCTTATCTCCGGGTTGAGTCAAGAAGTTACAAAGGTGTATGAAGTGGCCAACCCGGTAGGCATGTCGGCGGACGGGTTGCGGCGTTATTGGAAGAAATTTAGACAGGCAGACTGAAGATTTCGCCTATGATAGAATCTGAATAAACAAGTAAATCGCCTCTCGACTGCGTGGCGCTCGAGGCAAATCTTTCGAACCTTCAAAAGGAGATTCCCCGTATGAAACACTTCCTCGACGTGGCTGACTATTCCCCCGCTGAAATCCAGGACATTCTCGATCTCGCTATTCGGCTCAAGAAAGAGCATTTTGAGACCGGCAACCAGCCGCTTTTCAAAGGCAAAGTGCTAGGCATGATCTTCCAGAAACCCAGCCTGCGCACGCGCGTTTCGTTCGATATGGCCATGCGCCATATGGGTGGCGACGCGCTTTATCTTTCCCCCAACGAAATCGGATTGGGCAAACGTGAAGCCATATCGGATGTTTCGCGTGTGATGTCCGGCTATGTGCAAGCCGTCATGGCGCGTGTTTTCGATCATGCGCATGTGGTGGAGCTGGCAGAGTGGTCGTCTGTGCCGGTTATCAATGGCCTGAGCGATTTCAGCCATCCTTGCCAAGCCATGGCTGATGCACAAACTATCATCGAAAAATTTGGCTCGATGAAAGGCGCAAAAGTCTCCTATGTGGGTGACGGCAACAATGTGGCTGTCTCGCTAATGCATATCGTCGTCATGCTGGGCGGGGACTTCACCATTGCCAATCCTGAAGGCTACGAAATGCCCGATGCGGCCAAAGAAACCGGTGCAAAACTGGCCGCTGCATCCGGTGCGCAGATTACGTATCTGACCGATCCACATGAAGCGGTTAAGGGTGTGCAGGTTATTTACACTGACACCTGGACAAGTATGGGCCAGGAAGAAGAAACAGCCAAACGCGAAAAGGTTTTTCCGCCCTATCAGGTCAATACACAGTTGGTGAACGAAGCAGACAAAGATGTGATCGTGATGCACTGCCTGCCCGCACACCGCAACCAAGAGTTGACCGACGAGGTAGCGGACGGTTCGCACTCGGTCATCTTCCCGCAGGCGCACAATCGTTTGCATGCACAAAAGGCCATTTTGGCAAGGTTGTTGGAAGTAGCATAATAATTAAAGCAACGTTCAATCGGGGGCTTTGCAAAGCACTCCTGAAGGGAGCAGCCCCCATTTGAACGAAATATTAATGCCTCTCGACTGCGTAGCGCTCGGGGCACGTTTTCGGAAGAGGTAAAAATGAAAATACAGGAATATATACAGCTCGAGGAACAGTACGGAGCACACAATTATCACCCCCTCGATGTTGTCATTGACAAAGCCGAGGGGGTCTGGGTTTATGATGTGGAAGGCAAAAAGTATTTGGATTGCCTGAGCGCCTACTCGGCGGTCAACCAGGGACATGTGCACCCAAAAATCCTTGAGGCATTGGTTGACCAAGCCAGGAAAGTTACATTGACTTCTCGTGCATTTCGGAATGACCAGTTACCGCTTTTGTACAAGGAGCTTTCTGAGATGACTGACTATGAAATGTCATTACCAATGAACTCGGGCACTGAAGCGGTTGAGACGGCCATCAAATTGGCGCGCAAGTGGGCTTATGAGGTCAAAGGTGTGCCGCGTCATCAGGCAGAAATTATCGTCTGTGCGGGCAATTTTCATGGACGGACAACAACTGTAGTCTCGTTCTCTACCGAACCACTCTATAAGGACGATTTCGGCCCTTTCACACCCGGATTTGTTACCGTTCCCTATGGTGACTCAGCGGCGATCGAGGCTGCCATCACACCGAATACGGCGGCTGTCATGCTGGAGCCGATCCAGGGCGAAGCAGGTGTGATCATACCGCCGGAAGGCTTTCTCAAGCAGGTTGCTGATATTTGCAAGAAAAACGACGTGCTCTTCATCGCGGACGAAATACAGACCGGCCTGGGGCGCACAGGTAAATTGTTTGCCTGCGACCACGAAAGCGTCCGCCTGGATATTATGGTGATCGGCAAGGCGCTATCAGGAGGGTTTTACCCTGTCTCTGCGGCGCTGGCTGACGAGGCCATCTTGGGATTGTTTACTCCGGGGGAGCATGGGTCCACTTTTGGCGGGAATCCGCTGGGGGCAGCGGTAGCACGCGCCTCGCTGCGTGTGATCCGTGAGGAGAATCTTGCAGAGCGGGCAAACCAAATCGGCACATATTTCATGGAGCAGCTAGCTGAAATTCCCAGTCCACATGTAAAAGATGTGCGTGGTAAAGGGTTGCTGATCGGCGTGGAACTCAAACCAGAAGCGCAGGGAGCGCGTCGTTTCTGTGAAGCCTTGCAAGAACGCGGGATTCTGGCAAAGGAGACGCATCAACACGTTATCCGTTTTGCGCCGCCATTGGTAATTGATAAAGAGACTGTTGACTGGGCGTTACCGCACATCCGCGAAGTGTTGAATATGCCTTAATAATTTGACGTTCGAAGTTGATAGACTTCGGATGTTTGATGAGGAGGATGAAAATGAATATAGGAATCCCAAAAGAACGACGCCCGTTCGAGTTTCGCGTTGGGCTTCCCCCAGCGGGTGTCGAAATCCTAAAACAGCATGGACATGCAGTTTTTCTGGAGCATGAGGCTGGGGTGGGGGCAGGCTTTTCAGATGAAGAGTATGAGCGCGCCGGGGCGCGCGTTGTGTATTCGCCTGAAGAAGTTTTTGGACGCGCAGATTTTCTGCTGAAAATTGCGCGACCGATGAAAGAAGAAATTGAATGGTTGCAGCCTGGTTCGATGATTGCAGGCTTACTACATCTGGCCTCTGCGCGGCAGGACAAGATCGACCTGATGCTCAAAAACAAGATCACTGCTATTGCGTATGAGCAGATCGAGGAAGAAGATGGGACTACACCGGTCAAAAAGCCCCTGGCAGAGATTGGTGGACGTATGACCGCTCAAATCGCGGCTCACTACATGCAGAATTACAAAGGTGGCAAAGGTATATTGCTCAGCGGCGTTCCCGGAGTCCCACCAGCAGAAGTGATTATCCTCGGAGGCGGCGTTGCCGGCACTGCTGCGACTCGCTCGTTCCTTGGTCTGGGTGCGCACGTGACAGTCCTTGATATGGACTTAGGGGCCTTGCAGCGCATCAGTGACCGCTTCCCCGAAATCGTAACAATGATCGCGACGCCAACCAATATCGCGCGCACATGTGCCTTTGCAGATATTGTCGTCGGCGCTGTGCTCGTGCCGGGAGAAAGGACGCCGATCATTGTTACGCGTGAGATGGTGCAGAGTATGAAACCGCGCTCTATGATCATTGATATGAGCATCGATCAAGGTGGCTGCGTGGAAACATCCCGCCCTACTACGCATGAGCATTGCACGTACATCGAAGAAAACGTCATCCACTACTGTGTTCCAAATATCCCGGCGGCGGTCGCGCGCACAGCCACGCACGCTTTTGTTAATGCGGCCATGTACTACATTCTCGATCTGGCGAATAAAGATTTTGACACGGCCATTAGGGAAACACCCGCACTTGAGAAGGCGGTCAGTACGCACGCAGGCAAAATGCTCCACCTGTTTCGACTGAATGGCGCTGAAGGAATTAACGATGGATTGGACTAGCACCTACAAGTCACGGGTGGTGACCGCTCAGGAAGCTGTCAAAGCCGTACAATCGGGAAACCGCATCTTTTTGACCGGGAACGTGTCCGTCCCGCAGAAGATTTTGGCCGCACTAGTGGATCATGCTCCGCAACTCCAAGACGTGGAAATTTGCCAGGCACTAACAGTTGGTTCTGCCGATTACGTCAGCCCAGAGATGGAAGGACATCTGCGTGTCAATTCAATTTTCATCAGTGCTAATATCCGTCAGGCGGTACATGAAGGCCGTGCGGACTTTACCCCGGTATTGCTGGCTGAATTTCCGCTGCTTTTCAAGCGTGGTCTACTGCCCCTTGATGTGGCGATGATTCATGTATCCCCCCCGGATGAGCATGGATTTTGCAGTCTGGGTGTGGAAGTAGGCCTGACCAAGACCGCTGCCGAATCTGCCAAGATTATTATCGCGGAAGTCAACGAGCAAATGCCGCGCACGCTTGGAGATTCGTTTATCCATGTCAGCCGTTTGAATTACATTGTTCCGGTTGATTATCCAATTGCTGAACTTCCGATGGGAGAAGGGGAATCATCAGAAGTTGTGGAAAAGATTGCTGGCCATATCGCTGAATTGATCCCTGATGGCGCGACCATGCAACTGGGTATAGGCGCAATTCCTGATGCGGTGCTTAAATTTCTCTTCCACAAAAAAGATTTGGGGATTCACACCGAGTTGTTCTCAGATGGCGTGATCGACCTTTTTGAAGCAGGTGTGTTGACCAATGCGCAAAAGACGTTACATCCCGGCAAGATCGTGGCAGGTTTTATGTTGGGTACCAAGCGCTTGTATGATTGGGCGGATGATAACCCGCTGATCGAATTGCACCGCACGGAGTATGTCAACGATCCCTTTGTGATTGCACAGAATGAGCGTATGGTCGCCGTCAACTCAGCCATCGAAATCGATCTGACCGGACAAATCTGCGCCGATAGTATTGGCCCCAAGTTATATTCTGGCGTTGGCGGCCAGTTGGATTTCATCTATGGCGCCTCCCGCTCCAAGGGTGGCGTGCCAATCATCGCGCTGCCCAGCACGAACGCCTTGCACGATGGGACAACTCTAAGCAAGATCGCTCCGATGTTGAAACTAGGCGCGGGTGTTGTCACTACCAGAAACCACGTGCGATACATTGTTACCGAATATGGCGTTGCCGACCTGTACGGAAAAACCATACGCCAGCGCGCTGCGCAGTTGATCAACATCGCGCATCCTGATTTCAGGGAAGAGTTGAAGAAACAGGCACAAGAGTTACATTACATCTAACTTTGCTCACTACGCAAGTGGGGTTTTTGGGGAAGAGTCCCCTCTCTCAGTGGGAGAGGACGGAGGGTGAGGCTGGTCATCTTGTAGAACAAAACTCTTCTGTCGCAGGAACATTTCCCTCAGAGTGACAAGCATTTTGTGTTATCTTCTCTGATAGAATCCTGTATGGATAATGTCCTGTGGAAGATATGAGCATATGTTAGCGAGTTTTGAAATGAACCGTAAAGTAAAAATTGTTGCTACCCTCGGCCCGGCTTGTGATGGCGAGGGAATGCTTGAACGCCTGATAAAGGCCGGAGTCAATGTTGCGCGCTTGAATTTTTCGCATGGTACACATGAACAGCACGCAGAGCGCATTGCTGCTGTGCGGTCGATTTCGGAGCAGATGAACAGCTCTATTGGGATTCTACAGGATTTGCAGGGTCCAAAAATCCGTATTGGAACCTTGCCAGCGGCCATGCAATTATATTTGAACCAGCGTGTAACCCTGTATGCAGCGGAAGATGAAGCGCCGGACTCAGTTGGGCAGGTAATCCCAGTGGACTTCCGTGAACTCTTCGAATACGTCCAGGCCGGGGAACGGCTTCTGCTTGATGACGGCCGTCTTACGCTGGAGGTGGATTCCGTCAGCGATTGCATTTTGCAGGCGCATGTCATCGTGGGTGGGTTATTAACTTCCCATAAGGGAATCAATTTACCGGGCGTCCAGTTGCGTATGTCCGGATACACATCCAAAGATGAAGCCGACCTGGCTTTTGGCATTGCCCAGGGTGTTGACGCAGTTGCCGTCTCGTTCGTCCGCACCGCTGAAGATATTACTCAGGTGCGCGAGGCGATGGAGCGTTTCTCGAAGGGGAAACCTGCTCCCATGCTGATCGCGAAGCTGGAACGCCCGGAAGCGATGGACAATTTGGATGCCATCCTGGGGGTCGTGGATGGCGTTATGGTGGCGCGCGGCGACCTGGGTGTCGAACTGCCCCCGGAGCGCGTGCCGGTGTTACAGAAGCAGATCATTCAAAAAGCCAGCGCGCGCGGCAAGCTGGTGATCACTGCCACGCAGATGTTGGAGTCGATGATCCAAAATCCATTGCCAACGCGTGCTGAAGCATCCGATGTCGCCAATGCTGTTTTTGATGGCACAGATGCGGTGATGCTATCCGCGGAGACGGCTTCCGGCCAATATCCGGTTGAGACCGTAGAAATCATGGCGCGTATCATTATAGATGCAGAATCTAATTTTGGAGATTGGGGAACAGAGTTGCAGCCGGGCGGACTGGGCGATAGTGATGCGGTATCGATATCTTATGCGGTGCATACTCTTGCGCACGACCGCGACGTGCGGGCGGTGGCGGTGTTCACTTCGCAAGGCAGCACGGCCTGGCTGATGTCAAAAATCCGTCCGGAAAAACGAATTTTAGCGTTTACACCGCACATCAATGTCTATTGGAAATTGGCTTTTCTGTGGGGAGTGTATCCGCAATTGGTTTCTTTTGCCGAAACATTGGAGGAAATGATCGGCTATGTGGATGCAGCGCTGATGCAGAGCGGTATTCAGCAAGGCGATCAGGTGGTTTTGGTTTGCGGCTTCCCAATTGGCTCCATGCGCCCGCCCAATATGGCGCTGCTGCATAATGTGGGGGAGTAACGATATATTCACCTGCCTGCAGTGGTGCGGGCCGACAATTGCAATCCACGATTTCAGACTGTAATTTTGCGCCGCGTACACTCTTGCGAAGCAGATCGGGTTCAATTTATCAGTTCAAGCATAGCAAATCTAATCTAATCTAATGAGAAATTCATGGATGTCTTTTTTTGGGATTTACCGTAGGACTCACAGTTTTTCAGCCTCAACAATACAGTAAAACGGTTCAATATCTAGTTTTTCACCGAATCGAATAAATTCTGTCATCTTCAATCCACATTCTTTTAAGAATGTTTCAACTGCTGCTTTAGGATCATTTGACATATCTATTGTAAACTTCCAAGGCTCTCCCATCTGTTCTATCATACTCATGTTTTTTGTAGCTATTTTGGAAATTTCACCTGACATGAATGCTTTGGAATAAAAATCTTGTGCGATGATACTTCCATCTACACATAGATCAGCCATTTTCCTGAGTGCATCTTTAACGATATCAGCTTCTAAATATAAAGAAACACTTTGCCAAAGGATGAGAGTCTTTTTTGTTTTGTCAAAACCAGCTTCTAGTAGTTTATCAACCCAAGATTCGTTTGAATAATCAACTGGGATATAGGTGATCCAATCATACTTTATGCCTGCTTTTTTTAACGTTTCAACTTTAAGATTTAGCGTATTAACTTGGTCGATTTCAAAAACCTTTACCTTTTTTCCTTTTGTGAAGTGTAAGGCTATTAGATCAAAGCCAGCACCTGGAATGACAATCTGCTCCATTTCATCAACATATTTTTCCATTATCCTGTCAAATATGAGTACCCGAATACCCGCTGTTGAATCTAAGGTCTCTTCACCTGGTTCAACAAGTTTTCCAAGCCTGGTGGTGAAACCAAATAACCGCTGGGAAATGATAAGAGCTCCCAAAGTCGACCACAAGCCAAAATGTGATTCACATGGAAACTTTTTAGTAAATGCAACCGAAAGGGGATCCGGTCTGGTGTTAAAATAATGCATGATCCACCGGTATTGTAGCGCTTGAACTGCCGAGAAGGAGACACCCAGTTTCTTGCTTTTTCCCATTTCCTTATAAATTCCATCAATTAATCCAATGATAGCAAAAGGAATGAAGATTATTTGAACCGGTATATAAAGGATGATTTGAAAAAGCTTAATTGATAAACGTAATATTCCGGGAAGTTGTTTATTTTTGATTTTATCTGTCATAAGTTACTCATCATGCAAATGGACTGTTTAAAGCTTTTTCGTGCCATGGATGATAAGAAAAAACACATTCGCAAAGCTGTTGCGCCTAGCTCTTGTTTACATAACCTTCATACCCTTTTGGACACTCTGTAACATCTTAAAAGTTTTAGGGCGGTATGCGACTATAGATTTATTTGAGGAAGAAAATTATAGCATGGCTCACTTCTCGGTACTCGAAATCAGCAAGCCAACCCCGATCAACACGCCGCCAATAATAAAGAGCGGCGTGATCGCTTCTTTGAGAAAGATCGCTCCCAGAACCGTGCCGACCACT
>Ga0209536_100009868_pt1 | contig 14131 bp, 9 predicted proteins | sample DeeMarSeWOR28_12_FD_187461 | JGI IMG/M metagenome (GOLD analysis project Ga0209536, IMG submission 187461) | Marine sediment microbial communities from White Oak River estuary, North Carolina - WOR-2-8_12 (SPAdes) (version 2) | ecosystem: Environmental > Aquatic > Marine > Intertidal zone >...
AGGCAACTGTGCTCTGGAGTCGATGGGTTTGAAGACCTTTGGCTTTGGTGGTGGGCGCGAAGACGCTTGGGAGCCTGAAGAAGTTTACTGGGGCGGTGAAAGCAAGTGGCTTGAAGACAAGCGCTATACCGGCGATCGGGAACTTGAGAATCCTCTGGCTGCCGTGCAGATGGGATTGATCTATGTGAATCCGGAAGGGCCGAACGGCCAACCGAGTGCAGTAGCTTCTGGTCGCGACGTTCGAGAGACCTTCTCGCGCATGGCGATGAATGATGAAGAGACAGTCGCACTCATCGCCGGCGGGCACACTTTCGGTAAATGTCATGGTGCTGGTGATCCTACCCTTTTGGGTCCTGAACCAGAAGCTGCCGGTATTGAAGAGCAGGGTCTTGGCTGGAAAAGTAAGTTTGGTAGCGGCAAGAATGATGACACGATTACCAGTGGAATTGAAGGCGCATGGACGCCGAAACCAACTAAATGGAACATGGAGTATTTCGACATGTTGTTCGGCTACGATTATGATCTAGTGAAGAGCCCCGCTGGTGCATGGCAGTGGGTTCCGGTCAATCCAGATGAAAAGGATCTCGCACCAGCCGCTCACGATCCGTCGAAGCGGGTTACGACCATCATGACCACGGCGGATATGTCGTTACGGATGGATCCGATCTATAGGTCGATCTCGAAGCGGTTTCATGAGAACCCGGAAGAGTTCGCAGATGCGTTTGCTCGGGCATGGTTCAAGCTGACTCACAGGGACATGGGTCCCCGTTCACGCTATCTGGGCGCGGATGTTCCTCAGGAAGAGCTCATTTGGCAAGACCCACTGCCTACAGTAGATTATAACCTAATTGACGCACAAGACATCATAGACCTTAAGAGTAGGATCCTTGCCTCCGGGCTGTCAATTTCGGAGTTGGTTTCGACCGCTTGGGCGTCGGCATCTACGTTTCGTGGCTCCGATAAGCGCGGGGGTGCAAATGGAGCGCGTATCCGTCTTGCGCCACAAAAGGATTGGGAAATCAACCAGCCTGAACAACTGGATAAAGTGCTCGAAAACCTCAAGGGTATCCAGAAGGCGTTCAACAACGCGCAGTCCGGAGAAAAGAAGGTTTCGCTCGCTGACTTGATTGTCCTTGGTGGATGCGCAGGTGTTGAGCAAGCTGCCAAGAATGCTGGTTACAAAGTAACTGTTCCCTTTTCGCCAGGACGCACGGATGCGTTGCAGGAGCAAACCGACGTGGAGTCATTTGCCGTACTTGAACCGGCTGCAGATGGGTTCCGTAACTATCTCAAAACCAAATACGCTGTATCGGCAGAGGAACTACTGGTTGATCGTGCGCAACTGTTGACGCTTTCTGCTCCTGAAATGACGGTTCTTGTTGGTGGTATGCGCGTTTTGAATTCGAATTTTGGAAAGTCCCAGCACGGAGTCTTCACTAAGCGGCCAGAGACGCTCACAAATGACTTCTTTGTGAATCTGCTTGACATAAACACGACATGGAAGGCAATCTCAGAAGATGAAGATGTGTTTGAGGGTTATGATCGCGCAACGGGCAAACTAAAGTGGACCGGCACTCGTGTTGATCTCATCTTCGGTTCGAACTCCCAACTTCGGGCTTTGGCGGAAGTCTATGCATGTGATGACTCTCAAGAGAAGTTCCTTAAGGACTTCGTAGCAGCTTGGAATAAGGTGATGAACCTTGACCGCTTCGATCTCGCCTGATAGTAGGGAGAGTTAGCTAACAAAGATAATATGGTAAGACACCTCTTCAAATCTACTAAAGTCCATATTTGAATAACCGTCGGAGTGGAGATGTAACCCAATAGAATGCCTCAAACTCCCCTTTTTTTAAAAAGAACTAAAAAATAGGTTTTAATCTAAACCCGAAAATCAGTCTTACAACTTGAATGTCAGAAGAAATCACATACTTCGTAACGGAGAAAAATGATTTTTTGCTAATAAAAACAAATGGACAAGGGCTTATTACAAAGTTTTCATCGTGGACAATTTTATCTTTTCTAGTTAAAATAACATTTGTAAATATACTTTTTAAAAGTAGACTTAATAAATAAGCATTTTTTTACTATTTGGCAAAATAGTCATATTTTTTGCTTTTTTTTCAAAATAAGTTTTGATATGATCTCTGGTATTTGAAAAAAGGCTCAATGGAGACATCACCCGTTGCGAACGCGTAAGAATTAAATCTATTTATTTTTTCGATTTTAAATGCGGACGATTACATCAAGACACCTAATGAATTGCGCTGTTTCAACATTTTTATGTAATATTAAAAACGTAAGTCTCAATTTTCATGAAAATGTTTCATAACCTCCCGACAGCTCTGACGTTTTCAACTCTAATCCAAGGCGCAACAAGATGTCCAAGTTTCCTGACGTTATTGCCAAGGGCTGACACATTCTTCAGTACATCAAAGAAGACACCAACTAACATAACATCACGAACCGAATATGCTATGTTACCGTTTTCTATCTTCCAAACAGGAGTAGCGACAACAGAAAATTCGCCACTCTCCGGATTGCTGCTATGTGCACCCTGAACACCGTATACAATGAGTCCATCTTTTACTTCACCTACAAGGTCTTCTGTTGTTTTGTTTCCTTCTTTGAAAGCAAAATTGTTTGCCTCGAGAACAGGTGTAGAACTGTAAGATGTTTGTCCTGATCTAGAAGCGTTTCCTGTACTCTGTAACCCTTCTTTGTTTGCAGTGTAGTTATCATACAAGAAGTTTTTTAGCACACCTTTTTCGATAACCAAAGTTTTCTGGCATGGAACACCTTCACAATCAAATTTACTTGTCAAAAGTCCACCATCAAGAAGTCCATCATCATATACTGTTACAAGTTCAGAGGCAACTTTTTCTCCAATTTTGTCCTTAAACGCCGACCGTTCTCTCTGAACAAAATCCGCTTTAACTGCGTTAATCACAGTATAATATAGTAGTGAATGAAATGCAGCTTGAGTAAAAATAACTGGAAACACACCAGATCCCATCTTCTTAGCCCCTAAAGAAGAAACAGCCTGCCTAGATGCTTCAGTTCCAACAACTATTGGATCAATATCATAAACTCGTTGTGCGTCCAAATCAAAACATGCCGGAGTAACATCAGATCCATCCCGACCAATCGTTTCCATAGAGCAGCCAATCGCTGTTCCTACTTCAGATACTTCAATTCCATGAGAATTTACAAGAGCATTACCAAAAACTGAAGTTGAAGCTCCACCAGCAACCGCCAAAACCCGCTTATCATAATCACAAACTACACCCAACATCTCTGCGGCAATATCTACGAGCGCGTCAGAAGATAACTCAGTTATCCTTTTGTCATATGTTTTATTGGTGTCACTATAGCTTCTGGGGTTTGGTAATTTAACCCAACTTTTGTCTGGCTTGCTAGCTTTAGCCGCTCCAAATGCTCTTATTGCGGTCTCGTTTACGTTTTTGTCTGATAAGATATTAGTGTAAGAAAACCCAACAGCTTTGTTGAAGATTACCCTTATTCCTAATCCTTGATCCATGCTTTTTATGCTTCTAACAATTTGTCCGCGTTCAATATCTATCGAAATTCCTGTTCCAATACTAAGATATGCTTCTGCCTCGTTTGCTCCTCTTTTTATTGCAGCAGCAATTGCTTTTTTTCCAAAATCTAACAATTCACCGAGCTTAAGCTCCGCCACCAATAGTCACCTCTCCCACTTTTATGTGTGGTCCACCATCGCAGATGAAAGCCGTCTGAGCCTTACCACACCTTCCAGGATACAATTCAAAATCTTTGCCAACAGCCTCTATCATAAGAAGCGTTTCAAGCGTGTTTCCACTTATGGACGCGCTCCTAACTGGCTCCCCAATCTGACCATTAACAATCTCGTAAGCTTCTTGTATGCCCACCTGAAACGTTCCGTCCAAATTCGCTTGACCACCACGAAAACTCTTCAAATAGTACCCAAAATCTACTTTCTCAAGTAGTTCCTCAAAACTGCTATTACCTTCTGCAAGGTACGTGTTTCGCATTCTAACTATTGGTTCAACCCTGAAATCTTCTCCTCTTGCGTTACCTGTGGGTTTCATGTTAAGTTTCTTTGCAGTTTCACGGCTATGCATCAATCCTGTTAACTTTCCATTATCAATCAAGCATGTTTTTTGTGTTTGAACACCTTCATCATCATATTTGAAGGACCCAAAAGCGCCTTCAATTGTTCCATCATCAAAAACAGTAACTAAATTAGAAGCAATCTTTTTTCCAAGCTTATCAAATAGCACAGAACCGGACAGTGTAAGGTCCGCTTCAGCAAGATGGCCCATCGCTTCATGAATGAAAACACCTACAACATTTGGCCCAATAATTGCGGGAAAACTTCCTCCCTTAGGCGTTTTTGCCTTAAGCTGGTCGACAACACGTTTGCCGACCATTTCTCCAACTTTTTCTGGTGTTTGTACGTCAAAAACTTCATAGCCTGCAGTCGAACCTATTTCTTCTCTTGCAGAAGCAAAAACATTTCCTTCTTTGGCTGACGCAAGAATTCGTGACCACACATACAGTTTATCTTGTTCTATGGATGCTCCGTCGCTGTTTACAAAATAATTTGTTCCTGTTACATCCAAGTAGCTGATGGTGCAACTTCGTATTCTGTTGTCAAAACTGAGTGTTGCTTTATCCGTCTCTAGAACATCATTGATTTTTTGTTCCAAAGACACATCCTGAGGCTTCTTCCTTGAATTAGCCTTTACTATGTCCTCAACAACTTTTACGTCGGCAAGCTCAACAGGTGATTTAATATGCAAGCTAGCTGCTTTTGCTAATCTAACAGCTTCAAAAGCAGCCTCTGAAAGAATTTTCGCATCTAGTTTACCCAAAGAGACAAAACCCCAAGCACCCTTCGTTAATACTCTAATGCCTACTCCACTTTCTGTTCCTTGTTTTGCGCTCTCAACGGTACCGTCCTTGGTTGTTAAGAGAGTTTTGAACAGATTTTGTGCCCTGACCTCAATATACTCTGCGCCTAGGTTTCTTCCATACTCAACGGTTTTTTTTAGCAAGTCCTTCAAATAGATCCCACCTTGACTGTGTGTCGATTAAAAACCAAGTCCAATCTTAAAACTGTTAGCAAGTTAAAGAAAGTCTGCCATGCTTTTTTGTTTAGGTTTTTGAACTTTTTCTAACGGCTTTTCATCAAAAATTACTAACTGCCCATACACTCCATCATATCCAGGTATTACATATGCTTTTTGCGTTCTAACTCGGACTACTGCTTCTGCAATTATAGTGTCTACAACTTTTTCCAATTCTTGTTTAGGTGCATCCATCAATACCGTATACTCGTTACCAAACCTTTTAATTAGTGGGTTGTAAATGCTCCAGACTTTTTGTGTTCCAGGATTACTCACTCCTAAAACCGCAGTTATAATTTCGGACAAGGGTAAAAGTCGTCTATATCCTATGGGATTTTCTGGGGTGTAGTCTTCTGGTCTGTCTGCCAACTCTTCAATTCTTTGCTCAACTCCTCTGGTGAGTTTTTTGCCGCAAACAGGACAATGATTACCATACTTAATTGCCTCTTTGGGAGAAAGAGAAACTTTGCAGTTTCTATGACCTGTCAAGTGATATTTGCCATATGCGGGATTGGTTTCTATCGTAAACTTGAAACGTTTATTGTCTTTTTTGCGAATCGCATCAACCACTTCCATGTAAGTCAATTTTTCCATTTCAAACACGTTGGCTTCTCTTCCAATTCTCCATGGCCAGTGACTGTGGCAATCGCTATTTGAGATTAATGTGAATTTGTCTAGGCTGCTTAATCTCCAATTCATAGGCGGATCTGAAGAAAGCCCTGTTTCGAGAGCGTGAATGTGTTTAGCCATGTCCTCGTAGCAGTCTTCTATAGTGTCAAAACCACTAAATGCTCCAAAAAGACTAAACCATGGAGTCCAAATGTGAGCTGGAATCACCTCATTTTGGTCTGAAACCTGCTTAACTTCCTCAACAAGCTGCGCCGAAGTCATCTTCAGTGTTGGCCTGCCGTCAACTTCCAATTTACCATAACCTTTCAATTTATCATTGATTTGAATTGCTGTCTCAAGACTAGGAGTAAAAAGAACATGATGTATTTTTTTTGGTTTCTCGTGAACATTGTATATTGTGCATATTTCAGCAGTTAGCATGTAACTAATAGGCGACTCAGGGTGTTTAGCTGAACTATATAAACTGGTACCCGAAATTTCAGTTAATTCCTTAGACAATTCATTGAACCATTTTGGATGTGTAAAATCGCCTGTTCCAACCAATTTTAGGCCTTTAATTTTTGCAAAACGCGAAATTTCGGTTATATTCATATTCTGGCTTGTAGCACGACTAAACTTGCTATGAATATGAAGATCAGCAATAACTCTCATGTCTAACACGAACTCTCAAAATGTTTTACAGCCTGTTTTATCTATAATATTGTATGTAATAGCTTCTTGGGTGGCGAGTTCAATCACCCCTAGATTGTTGAAGTGTTGTTTATTTGTTTCTTTTGAATAGCAAATAATGATTAATTTCTGAGCCTCGTAATTGAGCAGCAGAATATGTTTGAAGGCTCCATCCTCTATTTTCGAATTCTTCGATTGTTTTTCCAACATTATCGTGGTGATTAACCTGTATACACTCCCATCTATTCAATCCAATATTCCTCCCATGACTTCCAAAACTACCAATATCTAATTGTTGTATTCCCAAATAGAATTATCTATATTTAAAAATTAGTAAAAAAGGGGGTTTCGGGAGGATATCACCACTAACTGTCAGGTCAGCAATAACTTTCATGTTTCTCCAATTGTATTAATGTTTGTTAGTTCATTTCTGGAACTTATGTTTTTGGAATTGTATTTTTGTGAGGATATGTTTTGTGAAAAAAACTAAATATATAATTAAATCCTCTATACAGACTAACATGTTGCAACTGATGCTAAATGAGTGACTACAAATGAAAAAAATTTTTATTTTATTCTTAGCGATCCTTCTATTGGGGGCAACATCACTAGTGTTTTTTAGCACGTTTGACAAGGCAACCGCTAAGGTGGATTTGGATGATGTTGAGATTTTTGTTGTCACTCATGTTAACGATGATTTGGAGCCAGAAGTAATTCATTCTATGCTTGAAGAACTTGGGGTTGTTACTGGAATTCAATTGTGCGTTTGGGTTGGCGATAATACAACTGACGCTATTTGGGATGCAAAAGGCAGATTAGAGATTTGGATGGAGGAATTTATTGATTATAAAGTTGTGATACAATGTGATTATGCTTTTAATGACGTGTATGGGGTTTATAGGTATCCTTTTTGGGTGTATGAAAATATGGAAACTATGAGCCAAGAATGGTACACTAATTGGTTTGGAAACTTGACTGAAGTAGTAAACCAGTACCCAAACGTCGTATTAATGACAGGTTTTAATGAGCCTTACAACCATTTTGCTACAAAAGAAATGGCGCAAACAGTAATAAAACGGGAATATTTGACATGGAAAAGTATGAGTGACATCCCATTTAGTACAGAGTTTTTGATGCCAAGAATTTTTTGGGCGGAATATTGGGGATTTCCAGAAAATATTTCCATTGAAAGCGATGTGGTACCTTATTGGAGAGACTACTCTGATTACATCGGTGTTAATTTGTGGGCATATAACCGGCCCCCACAATATGGTGCTTCTCCTGGAGCATATGAAAGAGCAATAGAAACAGTAGAGTTATGTGACTACTATTCCAAGCAGTTAGGTAAACCCATTCATGTTAACGAGTTTCCTGCTTGGAGTAACGATGTTTTCAAGTACACTGTAGAAGAATTGTGTATATATCCAAACATTGGCCAAGTCTATCAGCTTTGGTATTGGACTGACTCTGAAGAAATGCACTATGATGGATGGACTTACGGACTATATAATGTTGACACAGAAACGCACATAGCGACTAGAGCAAAGCCCTCATGGAACGTTTTCGATGAAGTATTAATCCCTTAACGAAATTAAAAGCGGTCTATGGTCTGTAAAAGAAATTGATTCTGAAGAAGTCTTTATTTTTTTGTCTATTCGTCTTTTTGGAACAAGTAATGGTTGATTTCTGAGCCACGTAATTGGGTTGTAGAATATGTATTAAGTTTCCATCCTTTGTTTTGGAATTCTTCGATTGCTTTTCCAATTGTTGTGGTGATTTACTTGGGCACATTCTCACTTCTTCATTTCAGTCTTTTATATCAACAATTTTAAAATTGTTTCATTTCCAAAACATCTTTCAGACAGTTCCCAACCACAAAAGGCAACATTTAAAGCATCTTCATTTTTCTATGCCCTTTAATCTATTTTTTGGTAAAAAAGAATTCATCTCTAATGACTGACTAAAAACATATATTTATTATCTGATGCTTTACATGCTACTTAATATTATTAATTCAGGTTGTTGAAATATAATAGTTTAGAGTTTGTAGCCTATTTTTCTAAGAAACTCCTTTCTAGCGACAATGTCCTGTTCTGATTCTACTCCTTTGGTGTTAAAACCATCAACTACTCCAAGAATTCCTTTGCCCTGCTCAGTTTCGGCGACTATAACTTCTAGAGGATTAGCTGTTGCAGCATAAATTGTGCAGACTTCGGGAACCTGTTTAATCTTGTCCAGAACGTTAATCGGAAATGCATTTTTCAAGAATATGATAAACGAGTGGCCACATCCCAATTTCAAAGCATGTTCTATTGCCAACTTCTTTAATTTTTGATTTGTCCCTTCTGATCTGATCAAGCATGGTTCCGAAGCTTCACAAAATGCTACTCCACATTTGATGGATGGGACAGCGTTGATTAAAGCCTCGTAAATATCTTCAATAGTTTTGATGAAATGTGCAGTCCCCAAAATTACATTACAGTTCTCGGGTACTTCAAATTTAACCGTGCCAAGTTTCACGTAAATTTACCCCCTTTGTATATTTTGTTTTTTGAATAATAATTTTCGCCATGCAAATGAATCACTTGGACTAAAATCTGAGTGATATTTTATTCCCACTCTATTGTTGCTGGCGGTTTATGTGTAACATCATAAACAACCCTTGTTGCTTGAGGTAACTCGTTTGTTATCCTTGTTGAGATTCTCTCTAGAACATCGTAAGGAATTCTGGCAAAACCCGCTGTCATGGCTTCCTTACTTTCAACTATCCTGACAGCAACGGTGTAACCGTATGCTCTGGAATCACCTTTCACTCCTGTACTCTTTGTTTCTGTTAAAACCGCAAAATACTGCCACAAACATTCTCCAAGACCACTAATGTCTATTTCGTCTGTAACAATTTTATCTGCTTTTCGTAACATGTCTGCTTTTTCTCTTGTCAATTCTCCAATAATTCTCACAGCTAAACCTGGACCAGGAAAGGGCTGCCTGTTAACTAATTCCTTTGGCAAACCCATTAACTTTGCCACTTCTCTGACCTCATCTTTATATAAATCACGTAATGGCTCAATGATTGCCTTGAATTCTATGTCTTTAGGTAATCCTCCCACATTATGATGTGTCTTTATTGTGTCAGAATGTTTCCTGAAACCAGACTCAATTCTGTCAGGATAAATTGTTCCCTGAATAAGGTAATCTGCCCCAATTTCTCTTGCCGCTTCCTCAAAGACCCTGATGAATTCTTCTCCAATAATTTTTCGTTTCTGTTCCGGGTCAACTACGCCCTTAAGCCTTTTCAGAAAACGTTCCTGAGCATGAATTGCAACAACATTAACCCCAAGATTCTTGAAAATTGTTTCGACGTACTCTGTTTCATTCTGCCTCATGAATCCGTGGTCAACGTAAATCGCCAAGAGTCTTTTGCCAATTGCTTGAGCAGCCATGAATGTAGCGACGCTAGAGTCTATTCCTCCACTCAAACCAATTATTGCCGTTCCTTTTCCAACTTTTTCTTTTATTTCATTTACTGCCTTGTCTATTACTGATTCTGGTCTCCAGTTTGCTTCGCAATCACAAACTTTAAAGATAAAATTCCTGAGCATTTTAATACCATTTTCGGTGTGAACCACTTCTGGGTGCCATTGAAGCCCATATATCTGTCGTGTTTTATGACGAAAAGCAGCAACTGGACAACTTTCTGTGTATGCTAACATCTCATAACATTCAGGAAGTTCAAAAACAGTGTCGCCATGGCTCATCCAAACTTTTTCTTTTTTGTTAAGATCTTTGAGAACTCCAACAGGTTTATCAACTGTAACGTAAGCTATTCCATACTCTTTTGTTTTCCCAGGTTTTACTTTTCCTTTTGAAAAATAAGCAATCATCTGATGTCCATAACATAGACCAATTATTGGAATTCCCATTTCAAGAATTTGTGAATCAAATTTTGGTGCGTCCTTTTCATAAACACTCCATGGACCTCCAGACAAGATTAAGCCTTTAACGTTCATGGACTTGTTAAGTTCTCCGATTTCTTCAGGAGTGATGTCAGAGGGGACAATTTCCGAATATACTTTATGCTCTCTGACTCGTCTAGCAATAAGATTGCAGTACTGTCCGCCAAAGTCAAGCACCAAAATTGCGTCATGTTTCATGTATGTCACTTCTTCACTGCTTTTAATTCAAAAGTACTTCATTTAAAGGCTTCTTTAATGACATCCAAACATACTTAACAATGATTCAAACTGGAAAAATCCTCTTAATTGTTTAGATTCTTGTCATCTCTTCTATAGGTAAAAAACAATGTGGTGCAAACGTAACATCTTTTTCCACATCCTCTACCATTGCTGCTCCAGGAACAATTCCACCAACCATACAGATGCCAAACCTATCCATACCCACAGGTACTCCAAGAACCGGCTCATTGGGCTCTCCCAAAACCAGTACTCCTCCCCATCCCTTTTTCTGCTGTTTTTCTAGAATCTTCACTGTTCTGTCTCTTGCTTCGGAAGGTACCTCCCTTAGCGTCGCCAGAAGCATTCCTGAACCAGTTTTCAATATACGTGAAATAGATGTCATTTTTCTGTAGACAAAAACCTCCAATGGTGGTATTGTAGTTCCTTCATAGGAGATTATTTCCACAAATCTGATGGGTTTACGGTTAACTACCTGAACTAAGCCGCCATATTTGAAGAACAATGGAATACCAGAATGAATAAGAATACTATCTAATGTCAAGTTACAAACTGTAAACAATGCAAACTGACCCTTGGGAACAGTTATGTCACAGTATTCTTCGTTCTCGTTGAGTATCTTAATATATGGTGCTGATAAGAGGTTCATGCTCTGAAGCACCTTCATGGTGTTTATCGTTTTATGTTGTAGTTCTTTATCAAGAAGCGCCACATTTCCAACAACTGTTCCAGAATCTGCTGAAGGGTCGTAGGTAGCTGCGTAAGCTAATGACATGAAACGAGTTATTGTAAATCCTAACCTTTGGGTGGCTAGAGACCTACTCAATTCTTCGAAACCTTGCTCAGTTAATGTTCTTCCTTTTCGATCATGACCCAGCACGAAACCTTTTGCTTCCAATAATTGAAGGTGGTATCTTACGGTTCTTTCACTGAGAAGGAAGCCTCTTTTACGCAACTCCCTCTTCAGCAAAGTTGAGCCTACGGGACTGTCAAACTCGCTCAAAATTCTAAGTATTTCGATTTCTTTTCTGGCACTTTCCTTTTCCTGTGACATGAACCTTCCTCAATTCAAGAAATACTCATTTATTCTACTAATTTCTGATATTAAGTTATATGCTAATTAATCTATGGAAAAAATCAATGTAAATTTTGTCAATCACTTTTAATGACTTGGTATAATTTTAATCAAATGTAGCTTTAATCTATTTTGTTCAAATCTTTTTGTTAATCTATTCGTGACTCAAAATTGAGACGAAATATGACATACGTCATATTTAAATATTGCTTCTAGTACACTATATATAGTCACATAAAAAGGGGTGAAAAACAACGTGACAAAACAAATGGTTACAATGAGGTGTCCCGAATGTGGGAGTACAAATCTCGTTTTAGACTCAGAGATGGGAGAATACATCTGTAGTAGATGTGGTTTAGTAGTCGAAGACAAACTACAAAGTCAAGAAGCTGAATGGAGAGCTTTTACTCCGCAAGAAAGAGACTCCAGAGCAAGAGCAGGAACCCCAACAAATTATTCACATTATGATAAAGGTTTATCAACTGTCATCCGTGTGGAAAAAGATGCGTTTGGTCGTCCACTTTCGCCAAAAGTAAAACAACAAATGTGGCGTCTTAGACGATGGCAAACACGTTCAAAAGTTCATGCATCCCAAAGTAGAAACTTAATGTTGGCTATGAGCGAACTTCAGCGTTTATCTGACATCCTTCACATGCCATCTTCTTTGCATGACATGGCTGCGATAATCTATAGAAAAACCTTAAATGAAGGTCTAGTCCGGGGACGAAGTATTGGAGGCATGGTGGCCGGATCCTTATATGCGGCAGTTAGGTCCACAAAAATTCCACGTACATTGAAAGAGATTTCTAAAGCCAGCCAACGGAGTGCAAAAGAGATTGCTAGATCATACAGTGTTATTGTCAGAAATTTGGGTATGAGAATGCCAATAGATGATCCAACCGACTACATCACGAAAGTTGCTGAAAAAGCAGGTGTATCAAGTGAAGTCGAAGGTTTAGCCATAAATTTGTTAAGAGAAGCAAAAAGAAATTATGCTACAACTGGAAAAGACCCATCAGGGTTGGCTGCTGCAATACTTTACCTTTCAGCAAAGATGCTAAAAGTAAAGGTCACACAAGCTCAGCTTGCCAAAGCTGCAAACGTAACAGAGGTTACTGTTAGAAATAGAAAACGAGATTTGATGAAGAGTTTGAGCCTTAAAAAACCAAAAACATAGATTTTCACACACCTTTTTTGTTTGAAATAAACGAAATGTAAACTATCGTAGATTATTAACTCCGCAGTTAGTTTCAATAAATATCTCTTTTTTATGTGAATTAGATGATCATTTTGAATTAATGTACAAAAAGTCTTTAAGAGCTATTATTGTGTTTATGTAATAAATAGGAGCGACAGAAAGAGTGTTAATATTGCGCTGGAGTGTAGATCCAGTGATGGGTCAAGAACTCTACACTCTAGGTTGTATGCTCTCTATCCCTACACAGAGGTCAAGGGTAAGGATTAGGAGGATAGGTTGGATGGACGGAAGTGAAAGCGATGACGAAGATCAACCTAGCCGTTGCTTTATCAAGCGAGAAGCTAAAAGATAGTCTTGGTCAATCATTACTTTCTTTGTCGTTTGACATAATTGGATTCCTTACTGGAACTCTGCTTGTTTTGTATCTTGGTGTTCTTTCAATTGGTGAAGCACCATGGGCGTTGTTTCTTTTTCCAGGCATTCTTAGTGTCAGAGGTGCTGTAGGCGGTCTGTTTAGTGGACATTTGGGTACAGGTCTGCACTTGGGTACTATTAAACCAGTTTTTACTAAAAATACTAAAGATTTTCAAACGCTCCTTCGCATCGTAGTTACATTGGCTCTTATAAGTGGACTCAGCGTGGGAGTTGGAACTTGGCTTTTTGGGGTATTTCTTTGGAATGCAACTATACTCGATTTTGTACCCTTAATGAGCGTAATTCTTGCAACAATGGCTTTGTCTGTGGTTTTTGTTTCTCCTATAACAATGGTGTTTTCTGTTTTTTCATTTAGACGAGGTTTGGACCCAGATGTTATTGTGTACCCTGTAACTTCGCCAATTTCTGATATTATTAATACTAGCTGTTATGTTCTTAGTTTGGCTCTGTTTTTTTTGTTTGGCTCCTTTGGCAGTTACTTGATTTGGATACTGGATGTTGTTTTTCTCTGTTTTGTAGCTTATATTATTGCAAAAAATTTTTTTGACAAGAATTTTGTTAATATAATTAGAGAGTTTCTTTTAACATTGCTTTTTGTTACTGTTATAGTTAATCTTACTGGTTCTCTATTAAACAAGATTGCTGGAATAGCCAACAGCACTGCGATATATGCTGTTTATCCTGCAATAATTGCAACTATTGGAGGCGTCGGATCGATAATTGGCTCAACAGCTACTACAAAGCTTGCTTTAGGTTTAATCAAGCCATCGTTTTCATCAATAAAAGAGCACTTTAATGAGAT
>Ga0209536_100009869_pt1 | contig 14130 bp, 10 predicted proteins | sample DeeMarSeWOR28_12_FD_187461 | JGI IMG/M metagenome (GOLD analysis project Ga0209536, IMG submission 187461) | Marine sediment microbial communities from White Oak River estuary, North Carolina - WOR-2-8_12 (SPAdes) (version 2) | ecosystem: Environmental > Aquatic > Marine > Intertidal zone >...
GTTCCTTTCTTCACCCGTCCTGCCTTCACTGAACGGCTGCGAGGTGTTGAATACGCCTTGGCCGACAGTGAGTATGATTTGATTCTCTTCAATGTGGAGACCACCACCAAGCGTGACGAGTACTTCCAAGACATACCCCGGCGTGAACGCTTTGATGGTTTACTGATCGTCTCTCTCTCGCCCCGAAATGGAGAGGTAGAGCACTTCTTGGGAGCGGGAGTGCCCACCGTGCTGGTTGATGCCCGCCATCCTGGTCTGAACCGGGTTGTCATTGACGATCTTGCGGGTGGTCGATTGGCAACGCAGCATCTTATGCAACTGGGCCATCGCAAGATTGGCTTTGTGGGCGACCAGCTTGACAACCCCTTTAACTTCATCTCCAGCCGTGACCGCTACGAGGGCTATCGCCGGGCGTTAACGGAAGCCGGCATCCCCTTCCGGCCTGAGTATCATCGCCAAGGTCAGCACGGGCGGGAGCAGGCACGCCGGATGACCAGTGACTTGTTGGCTTTGCCTGATCCACCCACGGCCATTGTCGCTGCTAGCGATACCCAGGCTTTTGGAGTGCTGGAAGCTGCCCAGGATGCCGATCTGAAGGTACCTGGAGATGTGTCGGTTATCGGATACGACGATATTGAAATTGCTGAGTATTTGCACCTAAGCACTATTCGTCAGCCCCTTTTCGCTTCGGGCGTTGAGGGCGTGCAGCTTTTGCTTGACTCGATTGCCAATCCCTCCCCCGCGCCGCGTCGGGTCCTGCTCCCCGTCGAGTTGGTTGTGCGAGGTACCACGGCTCCGCCAAATTGACAGGCGTGCAGGTGAAGATAGCCAAGATCTTCGGATTTGGTCGTTGTTGCATAGGTAACAAATTGATCGGAATGGCCGATCCAAGTGAAAGGAGGTGATGCAGCTCATCCATCAATTAGATAGTTTGCTGATCAAATGGTTGACCAATCTGAACGTTCATTCTTGAGGAGGATGAAAAAATGAAACGGAACCTGTGGTTTGTACTTGCCTTGCTGGTGGTATTTTCGTTAGTCGCCGCCCAGTGTGGCGCGCCGGCCACCGAAGCGCCGCCTGAGCCGGCGCCAGCCGAAGAAGAGGTGGCCGAGGAGCCGGCCGAAGAGGAGATGGCCGAGGAGCCAGCCGAAGAAGAGATGGCTGAAGAGCCAGCCGAAGAAATGATGGCTGAGGTCGACTTTGCGGTGTTGCCGGGTGGTGAACTGGAGAAGGCTCTGGCCGGTGAGTATGCTGGCACGACGGTGACGGTAGACGGTCCCTTCACTTCTCCGGACACCGAGCTATTCCTGGAGTCGATGGAGGCCTTTGAGGAGGCGACGGGTATCACCATCAACTACATCGGCGATAAGGAGTTCGAAGCTCGCCTGGCCATCGCCGTGGACGCGGGCGACCCGCCGGACATTGCCGACTTCCCGCAGCCGGGCGCGATGGCCAATTACGCCCGACAGGGGTACATCGTGGATCCGACGACGTGGATGCCTGAGGACTGGCTGGCGCAGCAGTACAACCAGAGCTGGCTGGACATGGGCACGGTGGAGGGTCCGGACGGCGAGGATATGAACGGCGGAGTGTGGCACCGCTTCAATGGCAAGAGCCTGGTGTGGTACCCCAAGGACGACTGGGACGCAGCTGGCTACGAGATCCCGGAGACGTGGGATGAGCTGCTGGCGTTGACGCAGACCATCGCGGACGACGGCGACACGGCGTGGTGCATCGGCATCGAGTCGGGCGCGGCCACTGGCTGGGCGGCCACGGACTGGACCGAAGAGATGATGTTGCGCACCACCTCGCTGGAGAACTACGACGCCTGGGTTGACGGTGCGCTGCCCTTCTCCTCGCCTGAGGTAAAGAATGCCATCGAGACCTGGAGCGAGGTGTGGTTCAACCCGGACTACGTCTTCGGCGGCACGGACGCTATTGTGTCCACCTTCTTTGGCGACGCGCCGGCGCCCATGTTTGAGGATCCGCCCCAGTGCTGGATGCACAAGCAGGGCAACTTCATCACCGGCTTCTTCCCGGAGGGCGCTGAGGCAGGCGTGGACTACGACTTCTTCTATCTGCCGCCGGTGGACGAGGCCTATGGCAAGCCGTTCCTGGTGGCTGGCGACATCATGTCGATGTTCAACGACCGGCCGGAAGTGCGGGCCTTGATGGAGTACTTCACCACCCCGCAGTCGGCGGCTGGCTGGTTGAACAACGGTGGTGCGTTGGCGGCCCACCAGACGGCCACGCCGGATATGTACGGTGTGGACCTGGAGCGGGGCATTGCCGAGTTGGTGACAGAGGCGACTGCCTTCCGCTTTGACGGCTCGGACCTGATGCCGGGTGAGGTTGGCGCCGGTTCCTTCTGGACGGGTATGACCGACTACGTCAGTGGTCTGTCCGATCTGGACACGGCCATGGCCGAAATCGACGCCTCCTGGCCCCAATAGGGTTAACCCATAGTCAGTACTGAGACTGCCAGTCCGATGAGGGCTGGCAGTCTCTCCAAAGAAGGAGTTGACTCATGACATCGCTTGAAACAGTTGAAGAACGCGAGGGCGGCGTGGTCGCCAGATTACTGGCCTGGCTGGGCCGTGTTTTCCTGGCCGTCATCATCCCACTGATCGCCTTCGCGGTGATCTATGTGGGCTTCATATTCCTGCGGGACAGCGATGCACCCAAGTGGGTCATTGCCGTGGTAGCTATCATCTGGGGTGTCGGCGGCGTGGCTCTTCTCTATTGGGTGTTCAACGGCATTGTTGAACAACTGTCCGACCAGTGGAGGCAGCGTTTGCAGCCCTTTGTCTTCGTCGGGCCGGGGATGGCCATTCTCCTCTGGTATCTGGCTCTGCCAGTCTACCGTACCTTCTGGCTGAGCCTGTTTCACAGGGATGGATTTCCTGAAGGATTTTCGGTTTGGCTTCCTTGGAGCTGGCCCGCGGCTATGCAAAGCGACGCGTTCGTCGGCGTGAGTAACTATGTGGCTATGTTCAGCGAGCGACTGTTGCAAGAGGCCTTCCGAAACAATGTGATGTGGATCATCTTTGGTAGCACCTTTTCTGTTGTCTTTGGCTTGCTGGTGGCCGTGCTGGCCGATCGCAGCCGATTTGAGCGAGTCTCCAAGTCGCTGATCTTTCTACCTATGGCCATTTCCTTCGTGGGCGCCAGCGTCATCTGGAACTTCATGTACGAGGTGCGGCCCGCCGAACTGCCCCAGATTGGTGTGTTGAATGCCATCGTCGTGGCTCTGGGCGGTAGCCCCCATCCCTGGGACAAATGGGTAGCGGTTGCGCCGTGGAACAACCTGTTCCTGATCCTCATCGTCATCTGGCTCCAGGTCGGGTTTGCCATGGTGCTTTTCTCGGCCGCCCTGAAAGGCATCCCCGAGGAATTGCTGGAGGCGGGCCGGGTGGATGGCGCCAACGAGGTGCAGATCTTCTTCAGCATTATGATTCCGTACATTATGGGAACGATCATCACCGTCTGGACGACCATCGTCATCTTCACCTTGAAGATCTTCGACGTGGTCTGGGTCATGACCGGCGGGCAATTCGGCACCCACGTCATCGCCACCCAGTTCTATCGCCAGTCGTTTACCGCCCGCAACTCAGGCATTGGCTCGGCCATTGCCATCATTCTGCTCATCACCGTCATCCCGGTGATGATCTACAACCTGCGGCAGTTCAGGGAACAGGAGGCCTTCTAAGATGAAAGGGCAAAGATGGATTGGTTTCTTGCTGGTCAACGGCGTGCTGCTCCTGCTGGTACTCGTGTGGAGCGTCCCCACCTTAGGGCTCTTCATCTCCTCCTTTCGGGACCGTTTTGACATCCAGACATCGGGCTGGTGGACTGTATTTCCGCATCGAGAGTGGGAGACGGTAGCCGTCCTGGATCCTAAGGAGCTGGGCCTGGACCCTGACGGCGTAATGGCGGTGGAAGGTGTGGAGGGGACGTTTACAGAGCTGCGTGAAGGCGTCCAATCGCCGGATGGGGACACGCGCGTCACCTGGGTCGGCAATAAGCGCCTGGGCCGCATCGAAGTCCAGCAGCAGACCTGGACCACTAAATGGAATTTCACTCTGGAGAACTACAAGCAGGTGCTGCTGGGCCAGGATACTGAGATCACCAAGGCCGACGGAACGGTGGAGGTAGTTCCAGGCCAGGACATGACGCAGGCTTTCTTGAACAGCCTGACAGTGGCCATTCCTTCGACGATCATACCCATCCTGATCGCCGCCTATGCTGCCTACGCGTTTGCCTGGATGAACTTCCCAGGCAGGCGGGTCTTGTTCATCATAGTTGTTGGGCTGTTGGTCGTTCCGCTGCAGATCGCCCTGGTGCCCATCCTGGGAGACTACAACAAACTGGGCTTGAACGGCACGTTCCTGGCCATCTGGCTGGCCCACACCGGCTTCGGCCTGGCCCTGGCCACGTATTTGCTGTTTAACTACATCCGCACCTTGCCCAGGGATATTCTGGAATCTGCCTTTATTGACGGGGCTTCTCACTTCACCATTTTCAACAGGCTGATCTTACCGCTCTCGGTGCCGGCCCTGGCGTCCTTCGCCATCTTCCAGTTCTTGTGGGTCTGGAACGATTACCTGGTGGCTCTCGTCTTCCTGGGCGTCGATCCGACCAACAAAGTCGTCACCCAGCGGCTGGCTGACTTGACCGGCACCTTCGGCAACGACTGGCACCTGCTGACGGCCGGCGCCTTCGTCACCATGATCCTGCCGCTGCTGGTCTTCTTCTCGCTGCAGCGCTACTTCGTGCGCGGTCTCCTAGCCGGCTCGGTGAAGGGTTAGGGCGGAATTGATCGCTGCCGCTATCGAACGGGATAGATGACCTGTGCTTTGCCGCGATCCAGTGGCTTCAACTTGAGCCGATCGTGCCAACCCCAAAAGGGAAAAGCAGGGTGAGTTACCGATCCCCGTTCTGCTTTTGGATAGTACTGCGCTGAATGTCTGGTCAAACAGAAGCTCCCTTCGATTGGACCCTTTGGCTCCAATGGCTTATGGCCACAACTCTTGGCTGGCTGTTGGGTGGGGTATTGCTCCCCGACCTGGCCATGTTCACGGCCGGGCTTGTGATTGGGGTTTTTCAGTGGGTTGTCCTGCGACAGCGCGTACCCCAGGTCGGCTGGTGGGTCTTGGCCAGTGCTGCGGGTTGGGCCGGGGGCTGGGCGATTGTTATTGCGACAGTCCCGCCGGAGATTGGTATCTTGACCGGAACCGTGCTCGGGGCGGCCATGGGTACACTACAGTGGTTGTACCTACGTCGCCACTTCCACCGAGCCGGCTGGTGGATTGTGATCAGCACTCTCGGCTGGACAATCGGGCTGGCAGGGATCATGGGCCAGCTATTGGTCGGGGCTGCGGTGGGCGCGGTAACCGGCATCGCACTGGAATTGCTGCTGCGATATCCCAGCTTGATGAAAACACAATAACCCAAAGGGGAACCCAATGTCTGCGCGGACCCGACCTGCACGGGTTGAATCCTCAAGCGCTCAGGATTTCCCCTCAGAGACGGGCATCTAAACACATCTTTCTCTTTGCAGAGGAGGTAATGCTGTGGAATATAGATCACTGGGCCGTAGTGGCCTGATGGTCTCTGAGTTGTGTCTGGGTACTATGGTCTTTGGGGAGGAAGGCGCGCGGGGCACGGACGAAGCCAGCGCGCTGCGTATGATCGCCCAATTCCTGGATGCTGGGGGCAATCACGTTGACACCGCCAACGTCTACGCCGACGGGCGTTCCGAGGAAATCCTTGGTCGAGCACTACGGGGCAAGCATGATCGCGTGGTATTGGCCACCAAAGTGCGTTTCTCCATGGGCGAGGGGCCCAACGATATGGGGCTCTCTCGCTATCATATCATGCGTAGCGTGGAGGATAGCCTGCGTCGACTGCAAGCCGATACTATCGACCTGCTCTACATGCACTGCTGGGATCCCCTCACTCCTCTCGAAGAATCCTTGCGAGCCTTTGATGACTTGGTAAGCGCTGGCAAAGTGCGCTACATCGGCGTCTCCAACTTCAAGGCCTGGCAACTGATGAAAGCCTTGGGTTTGAGTGATGCGCGTGGCTGGGCGCGTTTTGTGGCTGCCCAATACCAGTACAGCTTGGTGGTGCGTGATATTGAACCAGAATTCATCGACCTGTGCCTGAACGAAGGTGTAGGGCTTGTCCCTTGGGGTCCGCTGGGAGGTGGCTTCTTAAGCGGCAAGTACCAACGCAGTGAGCGTCCAACCGAGGGCCGGATTGCGCTTATGCCGGATCACGCCGAAGAAGCCTGGGAGCGCCGCGCTACACAGCGGAACTGGCGCATCCTGGACGTGATGGACGATATTGTCACATCCTACGCTGGGGCCACCCATTCCCAGATTGCCTTGGCCTGGTTGTTGGCTCAGCCAGCCGTCGACTCTGTTGTGATCGGTGCCCGCACGATGGCCCAACTTGAGGATAACTTACGTGCCCTCGACCTCGAGTTACCGCCGGAAGAAATCGCCAGGCTCAACGAGGTCAGCGCTCCCGAAGAGGGCTATCCCTACCACTTCCTTCGCGCCTATGGTGCTCGGTAATCTGTAGCCACTGGCTCGATTCAGATCGAATCACCGACCGGCGGTCTCTTGATTACATAGGTCGGGTAGCTGCGATCGGAGCGCGGAATATGCACATTACCTTCCTAAATCCCCAGGGAAACTTTGATCCTAAGGATAGCTATTGGACCGAGCATCCCGACTTCGGCGGGCAGCTGGTCTACGTCAAGGAAGTGGCTTGCGCCATGGCGGTGCTTGGTCATGAGGTGGACATTCTCACCCGCCAAATCATCGACACGAAGTGGTCGGAGTTTGAAGCCCCCCAGGAGCGCTATCCGGGTGTCGAAAATGTGCGTATCCTACGCCTGCCCTGTGGCCCCCACGGTTTTTTGTCCAAGGAGGAGCTGTGGCCCTATCTGGGCTCCGAGTGGGTGCCGAACATCATTTCCTTTTACCAAAGCGAGGGGAGGCTACCTGACGCAGTCACCACCCATTACGCTGACGGCGGCCTGGCAGGCGTGCTCCTGAAAGAACAGACAGGGGTTCCTTTCACTTTCACCGGTCACTCGCTGGGCGCGCAGAAGATGGACAAATTGGGGGTGACCCCCGAAAACTTGGCAGACATGGACAGTCGCTTTCACTTTGCACGACGTATTGTGGCCGAGCGGGTGAGCATGAACCACGCCGGACGTATCATAACCTCCACCACCCAGGAGCGTATGGAGCAATATGCACATCCCGCCTATCGCGGCGCGGTTAATCCTGCTGATGATGCACACTTTGCCGTCGTCCCACCGGGTGTCAACCGGCGTGTTTTCTCTCCCGACTCGGGTTCGGAGGACGATGCCATAAGACAGCGCATCCAGGCGGCGCTCCAGCGTGACATCGCCGAGGGTCGTCGCGAATTGCCTATGGTAGTCGCCTCCAGCCGGCTGGAAGGAAAGAAAAATCACGTTGGTCTGGTTCAGGCCTTCGCTGGCAGCCCGGACCTGCAAGCCAGCGCTAACCTGGCGATTGTAGTACGTGGCCTTGACGATCCGCTGCATGACTACGCGGCTCTGAGCCCTGGCGACAAGGCGATTATGGCCGAAATAGTCCGGCTATTGACAGATCATGATCTATGGGGCAAGGCGACCGGCTTTCCGCTCAACAGCCAAACTGAATTAGCTGCTGCTTATCGCTACCTGGCGGGGTCCAACTCGGCCTTCGCCTTGACTGCCTTGTACGAGCCCTTTGGTCTGGCGCCCTTGGAGGCTATGAGTTGTGGCCTGCCGGCGGTGGTGACCAGGAACGGCGGCCCATCCGAAAGTTTGAGAGAGGATGAGCGCGAGTTCGGCGTGCTGGTGGATCCCTCCGACCCTGGTGACATCGCCCAAGGTCTGTTGCGCCTCCTGAGGTTGGAGGAAACCTGGAAGTATTTCCAGAGGGCAGGTATGGAACGCGTACTCTCGCGCTACACCTGGGAGCGTACTGCAGAGGGCTACTTGGGCGTCGTCGAGCGCATGCTTGAAAGACCAGCTCACGTGGGCGAGCTCGTGATCCCCGCGTACTTCACGGATCCCAGGCCGGATAATGATATTCCGCTGTTCGATTTGGAGGCACTCTACTTCAGATAAGGCAAGGAGCCCCTACTGAGTCGTCCGCTTGTGAAATTGTCGAGCGCAAGCTGGCTGCCGTCGGTCTTCTGCCGGGCAACTTCGACCGCAACGAAGTATACGCCAAGGTCGATGCCGCAATCCAAGAGCTTGAGGGAGAGCTAGAACAATGATTGGAGATAAGTTGATCATCGAGCAACACCATACTGACCGAGCTGCCGAGATCTGCAGGCTGGTGAAGGATCGCTTCAGGGACAAATTCGTCATCACAGTGGCCGGCGAATCGGGCTCTGGCAAGTCGGAGGTTGGTTCCGAGATTGCTCGGCTGCTAACGGAAGAGGGCTTCAACACCGGCGTCCTCCAGCAAGACGACTATTTCGTCTTCCCGCCGAGGACCAATCACGAGATGCGTCGCCGCAACCTGGAACAGGTCGGTCTCTACGAGGTCAAGCTCGATTTTCTTGATTCCAATCTGCGCTCTTTCAAGCGAGGTGATAGCCCCATCTACAAACCTCTGGCCATCTACGACCAGGACCGGATCACCACTGAGGAAATGGACACCAGCAGCCTAGCGGCCCTTATCGCTGAGGGGACTTATACAACTCTGCTTCGCTTTGCCGATTTCCGGGTGTTTATTGACCGTGATTATCATATGACCTTAGAAGCGCGCAAACGTCGCGCCAGGGATAAGTGGGAGCCGTTCATCCAGGATGTCCTGGAGCGGGAACATCAGATCATCTCCCAGCACAAGGCATTGGCTGATGTGGTTATCCTTTCTGACTTTGGAAGCGTTCAAGTCCAGGAGCCACTGCTATGACGAAAGACTGGTACAAGGACGCCGTCTTTTACGAAGTCTTTGTGCGGGCCTTTGCCGACGGCAATGGTGACGGCATCGGTGACCTGCGCGGCCTGACGGACAGGCTTGACTACCTGCAAGACCTGGGTGTGGACTGTCTCTGGCTGCTGCCCATCTACCCGTCGCCCCTGCGCGACGACGGCTACGATGTGGCCGACTACTATAGTATCCACCCGGACTACGGCACGGTGGAGGACTTGCGGACTTTGGTGGACCAGGCTCACCGACGGGGGCTGCGCGTCATCGCCGATATGATACCTAACCACACCTCTGACCAGCATCCCTGGTTCCAGGCCTCCCGCGATCCGAGCCATCCAGAACACGAGGTATACCGCGACTGGTATGTTTGGAGCCCCACAGACCAGCGCTACCAGGAAGCACGCATCATCTTCCTCGATTATGAGGAGTCAAACTGGAGCTGGGACCCGGTGCGAGGTGCCTACTACTGGCACCGTTTTTTCAGCCATCAGCCCGATTTAAACTACGATAGCCCGGCAGTGCAGCAGGAGATGTTGAACGTTTTCCGCTTCTGGTTGGATCTGGGCGTAGATGGCTTTCGCGTGGATGCTGTGCCGTACCTATACCAGCGGGAGGGGACCAACAGCGAGAATCTACCCGAAACTCACGTTTATCTGAAGCGCCTGCGCGCCTTCGTGGACCAGCATGCTCCGGGCACGATGCTCCTCTCCGAGGCCAATCAATGGCCTGAGGATGTTCGCCCCTACCTGGGGGATGGCGACGAGTTTCATATGAACTTCCACTTCCCGCTTATGCCGCGCATCTACATGGCCCTGGCCCATGCCGACCGGGGGCCAATTTTGGAAATTATGGCCCGCACGCCGCCCATCCCGGATGTGTGCCAGTGGGCTACCTTTCTTCGCAACCACGATGAGCTGACCCTGGAGATGGTCACCGACGAAGAGCGAGAGTTCATGTGGGGCTTTTACGCGCCAGACTCGCGTATGCGCCTCAACCTGGGCATCCGGCGACGACTGGCCCCTTTGCTGGGCAACGACCGGGCCCGCATCGAGTTGGCGAATTCGCTGTTGTTCACCCTGGTTGGTTCGCCTGTCATCTACTACGGCGACGAAATTGGCATGGGAGACGACATCTGGTTGGAGGATCGGGACGGGGTGCGCACGCCGATGCAGTGGTCCGCTGCTCCCAACGCCGGCTTTTCATCGGCCGATCCGGCGCAGCTCTACTGCCCGGTGATTGACGATGATACCTATGGTTATCGGCATCTGAACGCAGACGCCCAGCGCGCTGACTCTGGCTCACTGCTGAATCGCATGCGGGAGATGATCCGCATACGCAAGGCTCACCTCGCCTTTGGGCGGGGCGAGCTTCACATTCTGGAGCCGACCAATCAATCCATCTTGGCCTACCTGCGTTCCTATGCTGGCGAGACTATTCTGGTGGTCAACAATCTGTCATCGAATGCCCAGGCGACTGAGCTGGAGCTAGCGCCTTGGATCGGTGCCGAACCGGTCGATCTGTTCACAGGTGAGAGCTTACCCGTGATCCGCGCATCAGCCTACAGGCTGGAGTTGGAGCGATATGCCTATCGCTGGTTGCGAATAGATGCCTCCATGCGAGAAGGCAAGGGGTAAACCCTTGCCTTCTCAAGAAAGGAGGAACCACGCACTCGGCAGAGATGGAAGACTAGATTGCGCCCCCGCACGTGCTACAAAACTCAACACGTTCCGAACCTTAAGTCTCATCCCCAGTCCATTCGTCTCAACCGGCACATGCAGGGGCTTTTTGTTTGTGCCCGAAATATAGCTGAGGAACCTTAGCCCAGCATTAAACAAATATTACGAAACTATTAACGGGTTTCTTGTTCGTGTGAGTGCCCAAGGCAGATATCACGGTGTAATATATCCTTAGCGGTCGACACCTGAAATGGCTAATTCACGTCACGCGAGAAACCGTCCTGCCCGTACTGGCTCACTGGCCACCGGCAGCGATCCAGGACGGGCAGGATGACATCCGCGCTCATTGCCAATTTCCACCGCCAAAGACAAATTGTCAGAATCGGAGGTAATTGACGGGGGTGTGAGATTCAAGTAGAATGATCCCATCTTCGGGACTGGAGGGCGAGAGACAGCATCCAGGAGGCAAAAATGCCAGCGGCAACTGAAATGCGCAGCGAGCACGATTCGCTGGGCGAGGTGCTTGTCCCAGGTGGGGCCCTATACGGCGCCCAGACGCAGCGAGCGGTGGAGAATTTCCCCATCAGCGACATACGCCTCCCGGCCGTCTTCATCCGCGCTCTGGGTCTGATTAAGGAAGCGGCGGCCGAGGTGAACGCCGAACTGGGGCTGCTGGACAACGAGAAGGCTCAGGCCATCGTCCAGGCCGCCGGGGAAGTCGCCAGCGGCGAGTGGGACGACCAGTTCCCCATCGACATCTTCCAGACCGGCTCAGGCACTTCGACCAATATGAACGCCAACGAGGTCATCGCCAACCGGGCATCCCAAATCTTGGGTGGCGAGTTGGGCTCCAAGCTGGTCCATCCCAACGACCATGTGAATTTGGGCCAGTCGTCCAACGACGTGATACCCGCTGCCATTCACGTCAGTGCCTTTATCACGGTTCAACAGGGTCTCTTGCCGGCGTTACGCCACCTGCACTTGACGTTGGAGAGGCGCGCGGCCGAACTTGAGGGCGTGGTGAAGACCGGCCGGACGCACCTGATGGATGCTATGCCGGTCCGGCTGAGTCAGGAGATCAGCGGCTGGGCGTATCAAGTTGTTCAGAGTACTGAGCGCATCGAGGGGTGTATGCTCCGGTTGGGTAGATTGGCCATCGGCGGCACGGCAGTGGGGACGGGCATCAACGCCCATCCCGAGTTTGGGGGACGCGTGGCGGCTGTGCTGGCTGGGCGCACCGGTCTGCCCTTCGTCGAGAGCGAGCATCATTTTGCCGCCCAGTCGGCCATGGACACCGCCACAGAGCTGAGCGGTCATCTCAAGACGACTGCGTCGGCGCTGATGAAGATCGCCAACGATATACGCTGGATGAACAGCGGGCCGATCGCCGGGCTGGGAGAGATCACGCTGCCCGCGCTCCAGCCCGGTTCGAGCATCATGCCAGGCAAGATCAACCCCGTCATTTGCGAGGCGACGATGATGGTCTGCGCGCAGGTGATGGCCAACGACCTGGCGGTGACCATTGGCAACGCCCGAGGTAACTTTGAGTTGAATGTGATGCTGCCGCTGATTGCTCACAATCTACTTCAGTCTATCACCATTCTAGGCAATGCAGCCCGGGTTCTGGCCGACAAGGCGGTGGCCGGCTTCACCGTCAACCGGGAGCGTATCGCCGAACTGGTGGAGAGGAACCCAATCCTGGTCACCGCCCTGAACCCTGTCATCGGCTATGACAAAGCAGCCCAAGTCGCCAAGCGAGCCTATGCTGAGGGACGGAGCATCAAGGAGGTAGCGGCCGAGATGACGGATCTTTCACCCGAAGAACTTGATCGCCTGCTCGATCCGCGCCGCTTGACGGAAGGCGGGATTGGGGGGGAGTAAGCGGAGAGACATTGATGGTCAAAATCATCACCGACACCACATCCGGCCTGACGGCCGAAACTGCCCGGCGTTATGACATCCCCCTCATTCCCCAGGTCATCATCTTCGGCAACGACTCCTACCTGGAAGGGGCCGAGATCGACAAAGCCACCTTTGTGCAGCGCCTCAAGGCCTCGCGTGAATTGCCCAAGACCGCCGCTCCGCCGCCCGATCTGTTTGTTAAGGAGTTCGAACGCCTGGTCCCGCAGGGTGAGCCGATTCTGTGCATCCATCCCTCTTCCGAAGTCAGCGGCACGGTTCGGTCGGCCACAGTAGCCGCCAGGGACTTCCCCGACGCCGACATCCGTGTGATCGACACACGCTTCATCGCCGGCCCCCTGGCGACTATGGTTACGCTGGCTGCCGAGTGGGCCCAAGCTGGCCTCGATGCCGACACCATTGAGGCGCGTGTGCGTGACCTCGTCTCCCGCTGCCGGCTCTACTTCCTGGTGGCCACGTTGGAGTATCTGGCCAAGGGCGGGCGCATTGGCGGCGCGTCGGCGTTATTGGGCAGTGTGTTGCAGGTGAAGCCTATTCTCACCTTTCAGGATGGCCAGGTGAATCAATTTGAGCGGGAGCGGACGCAGAAGCGGGCCGTGGCCCGCCTCAAAGAATTGGTGCTGGAGCAGTTCCCTCGCGATGAGGATGGTCACCTGTCGGTAATGCACGCCGATGTGCCGGACCAGGGTCAGGCATTGGCCGATGATCTGGGAGCCCAACTGGGGCTGTCCCAGGTCCCGATCTTCGACATGCCGCCCGCTATCGTCACTCACGCCGGCCCAGGGATATTGGGCGTTGGTTTCTTCGTCAGTTCATAGCTTTCGGGAGCAATTGCGTGCGAGTCCGAAAACTGGACACAACCCGGGCGCGTGATGTCCGTGAGTTTATCGATTTCCCTTTTGAGCTGTACCGGGATTGCCATCAATGGGTACCGCCGGTTCTGCCTGAGATCAAGCTCATCCTGAATCGGGATAAGCACCCCTTTTATCGTCACTCGTCTGCCGATTTCTTCGTCGCCGAGAGCGACGGGCAGACACTGGGCCGCATCGCGGTGATGGACAATCGCAACTACAACGAGTATCACGGACACAGAGACAGCTTTTTTTACTTCTTTGAATCCATTCAGGATGTCGAGGTGTCGCGTGCTCTTTTCAGTGCTGCCACTGACTGGGCTCGAACCCGTGGGTTAGATCGGCTCATCGGCACCAAAGGTTTCTTGCAGGGAGACGGCATGGGCATCCTGGTAGAGGGCTTTGAGCACCGGCCGGCCATGGGTATCCCTTACAACTATGCCTACTACCAGGACTTGGTCCTGGACGCGGGGTTTGAGAAGGAGACCGATTTCCTCTCCGGTTACCTGAGCGGCGATCACCAGTTGCCTCAACGCTTCTACGACATTGCCGAGAGGGTAAAAGAGCGGCGTGGTTTCTGGATCAAGTCCTTCACCAGCAAGAAAGAGATGCGCGGTTGGATCCACCGCGCTGGGAGACTCTACAACGAAACGTTTGTCGAAAACTGGGAGTACTGCCCGATAACCGCAGAGGAGACGGACGTTATCGCCGAGC
>Ga0209536_100009870_pt1 | contig 14129 bp, 9 predicted proteins | sample DeeMarSeWOR28_12_FD_187461 | JGI IMG/M metagenome (GOLD analysis project Ga0209536, IMG submission 187461) | Marine sediment microbial communities from White Oak River estuary, North Carolina - WOR-2-8_12 (SPAdes) (version 2) | ecosystem: Environmental > Aquatic > Marine > Intertidal zone >...
CAAAATTGGGCCAAATGTACCGCTCAAGTCTACCATTAGCATTTTAAAAATTGATAAACAAAAAGAAAATACTGATAACTAAATTCTAAAAAATGAAAAAAATAATTGTAATTGTTTTAATTGGCATATCAGCATTAACAAGCTGTACTTCTAGTAAATACAGAGATCTTGGAGATGGCCTGTTTGCAGATATTAATACCAGCCAGGGAGATATTATCATCAAACTGGAAATGGAAAAAACACCTGTAACGGTTGCTAATTTTGTTTCCCTGGCAGAAGGCAATAATCCCTTTGTTAGTGAAGAGTATAAAGACAGAAAGTATTATGACGGAATAATATTTCACAGAGTAATAAAAGATTTTATGATTCAGGGGGGTGATCCTACAGGTACAGGTCGTGGAAACCCGGGTTATAGATTTAAAGATGAATTCAATGACTCTCTGGTTCATGATAAAGCAGGAATTCTTTCTATGGCTAATTCAGGGCCAAAGACTAATGGCAGCCAGTTTTTCATAACCCATAAGGAGACGCCTTTTCTTAATGGCAAACACACCGTTTTTGGTGAAGTCGTATCAGGTCTGGAAGTAGTTGATTCTATTGCCAATGTAAAAACCTATGCTGAACCCAATAGAAAAGACAAACCTGTAGTAGATGTTGTAATGAATTCGATGACCATTGTTCGAAATGGGAAGGATGCCAGGAACTTTGATGCCGTCAAAGTAATGACAGATTATTTTGCAGAAGAAGAAGCAGTTATAGCGGCTATGGCTAAGGTTAAAAGCGATTTTGCCGAAGAAATAAAAGAACAGGAACAAAATCTTGCTCAAGAACTCCCTTCTGGTTTAAAGATTCTTACTCTTGAAGAGGGAACAGGTGCTAAACCAAAAATTGGTGATAAGGTATTGGTTTACTACGCCGGCTGGTTAACCGATGGCACTCTATTTGACAGTAATTATGAAGATGTTGCCATTAAGTTCGACAAATACGACGAAAGAAGAAAACAAGGGGGCGGTTATGAGCCCTTCCCAATGGATTTTAGTCCCGATTCAAGACTTGTGGCCGGCTTCAAAGAGGGTTTGCTAGGCATGAAAATTGGGGATAAAATCAGGATATTTATTCCGCCCCATCTGGGATATGGAGAACAAGGTGGCGGACCGATCCCTCCAAATGCAGATCTCATTTTTGACCTTGAGATACTGAGTATAGCTGAGTAAAAAAAGGCCCGAATATTTTCGGGCCTTTTTTATTTAAGGTGTATTTTTTAATATCTGTAATAGAAAAGTCCAAAATTTCATCACCGATGAGACACTAACTCTCTCATCCGGTGAATGGGCACCTTTAATAGTTGGGCCAAAACTAATCATATCCATTTCCGGGTAATTATTTCCAAGAATACCACATTCCAGTCCGGCGTGACAGGCAACTACCTTCGGTTCTTCATTAAAAAGGAATTGATATTGATCTTTTAGCACCTCCAAAATCTCAGAATTCGGATTTGGACTCCAACCCGGGTATTCACCACTTAGAGTAACTTCACAATCTGCAAGTTCAAAAGCACCTCTGAGAGAATTTACTAAATCTATTTTTGCCGTATCCACGGACGATCTTGTAAGACAACTAATATTTATTTTTCCGGATTTTACTTCAACCCTGGCAATATTATTGGAAGTTTCCACCAAATCGGGAATTGCCGCACTCATAGCATAAACACCATTATGAGCTGCGTATACAGCTTTCAAAATTTTCGCCTGAGCAGATTTCTCCATGATTTTTTCAGGAATTTCAACTTCATTCAGGTTAATTTCAAGCTTGGTTTCAATAAAAGAATTCTCGCTTTTAATTTCCTGTATCCACGCCGATATTTTATCCTCAAAATCCTTTTTTCGCACTTTTTCCAAAACAATTGTTGCAAAACTTTCTCGAGGAATGGCATTCCTGAGACTTCCTCCGTCAATTAGTGCTACTCTAAGACCAAATTCTTCGGTGCTCTTGAATAAAAGTCGATTCATTATTTTATTCGCATTCCCAAAACCACGATGTATGTCCATTCCGCTATGCCCGCCATGCAATCCTTTTACGCTTATTCCGTAAGCAATAGATCCGGCGGGTACGTTTTCTTCCAAATAGGACCTGGTCGCGGTAACATCTATTCCTCCGGCACATCCAATGTCTATCTCGTCATCTTCCTCAGTGTCTAAATTCAATAATATCTGACCCCTGAGCATACCCCCTTTTAGTCCTTTTGCACCGGTCATACCTGTTTCTTCATCAATTGTGAATAAAGCCTCAAGGGGGGGATGTGGGATATCATTACTTTCCAATAAGCTCATGATGGCAGCTACTCCCATGCCGTTATCAGCACCCAGGGTCGTTCCCCTTGCACTGACCCAATCGTCATCTACATACATCTCAATCCCCTGAGTATCGAAATTAAAATCCGTTGAAGAATTTTTTTGATGTACCATATCCAGATGAGATTGAAGCGTAACAGTTTTCCGGTTTTCCATTCCCGGGGATGCCTCTTTTCTGATTATTACATTGCCCACTTGATCTTTAAACGTCTCCAATTGCAAAGATCTGCCGAAATCCATCATGAAATTAATCACCCGTTCCTCTTTCTTGGATGCTCGTGGGACGGCATTAAGTTTTGAGAAATTTTTCCAGATGCTCTGTGGCTCTAATTGTATTATTTCCTTGTTCATATGTTATTTTAAAAATTCAAAAGTACATATTGAAAATTAACCTAGCGAGATAATTGGTATTTTTGAATTCATGAATAACAGGTTGAAGAATGGGATAGCAGTATCGATCATCCCCCAAATAATAATTGTGAAGTGGCTTGGAAATTACCCGGAGCTCATTGAAAATTACTACAGTAATGGCCTATATCCCTTTATATCAAGCTTTTATCGCCTGGCGCTGGGATGGCTCCCATTTTCCTTAGGTGATTTAATTTATGGAGTTCTGATAATTTATGCAATCTGGCATATTATTAGAAACAGAAATCGAATAAGAAAAAATTTAAAGCTTTTCTTAAGAGATGTGGTTGTGATTCTTTCAGTGGCCTACTTCACATTTCATATTATGTGGGGCCTTAACTATTACCGTATACCCCTGGCTCAAACACTGGAACTAAAAGACAGCTATACAACCAATGACTTGCTTGTGTACACAGAAAAACTGATTGCAAAGACAAATAAGTTGCATTATGAAGTTACTTCAGATACTGCTCAATTAGTGGAGATTCCCTATAGTCAGAAGGAAATCTTTCAAAAAACCCTGAATGGGTATCTGGATCTCAAAACCAGATTTCCCCTTTTTAGCTACAAGAATCCTAGTTTAAAAAAATCTACTTTTAGTACCGGCCTCTCCTATATGGGGTATGGCGGGTATCTTAATCCGTTTACAAACGAAGCTCAGGTTAATGCTAAAATACCTAATTTCCGATTCCCTGTGATTACAGGACATGAAATTGGACATCAAATCGGTTATTCTGCGGAAAACGAAGTTAATTTTATTGGTTATCTGGTTACAGCCACTAACAGGGATTTATACTTTAAATATGCTGCAGCAGCTTATGCCCTTAGCTATTCCTTAAGTGAAGTTAAATTAAAAGATGAAAATAAATTTCACGAGTTATATTCCAGATTAAATGGAGGTGTACAAAAAAACTACGAAGAATTAAATAAATTTTGGCTCGCCTATGAAAACCCGCTTGAGCCAGTTTTTAAATCAATTTTTAATTCATTTCTGAAAGCAAATAACCAGGAGGAGGGAATAAAAAGTTATGGTCACATCGTTGCTCTTTTAGTAACATATGATATGAAATATCCGCTTGAGTAAATCCAAAATATGATTTTTTGGGTTTCATGGACATCAGGTATCTGTACTGCTGTAAATTGTGATCTTTTCTAAACAGCAAGTAGAAAGTTTATCAATTCATCTATTTTTGTCCTATGAAGGAGGTTAAGCAGATTAGTAGTTTACAAAACCACTTGGTAAAAAAGGTAACCTTATTAAAAGAAAAATCGCGTGAACGCCGAAGTTCCGGCTCATTTGTGCTGGAAGGACAACGCGAATTTGACTTAGCCTGCAAAGGGGGTTATAACATTCAGTACGTCTTTTTTTGCCCGAAAATTATTTCCGAAGAAAATTTGAGGCAAAAATTAGAATCTTTGGAAAAATTTCCGCAGATAATAGAGGTTTCACTGGAGATATACCAAAAAATGGCTTACAGAGATAGTACGGAGGGCATTGTTGCCGTTGCTTCTTCAAAAAAACACATTGTAAATGACCTTTCATTCAGGAATAAAAATCCATTGGTGTTAATAGCTGAAGCCCCCGAAAAACCGGGGAATCTTGGGGCCTTGCTAAGAACAGCGGACGCTGCAAATCTAGATGCGGTGATCATAGCAAATAGCAAAGGAGATCTTTACAATCCAAATATTATCAGATCCAGTGTTGGTTGCCTTTTTACTGTAAATATCGCAACAGGGACCACAACGGAAGTGATCCGGTTTTTAAAACAAAACAACATAACCATCTATTCCGCTGCCTTATCGGCTTCATGCGTCTATACAGAAGTAGATTATAAAAAAGGTTGTGCCATAGTGGTAGGTACAGAAGCAACCGGGCTGACCCAGGAGTGGTTGGAGAGTTCTGATCAGAATATTATAATACCTATGCAAGGCGAGATTGATTCCATGAATGTTTCGGTATCGGCTGCAATTCTTATCTTTGAAGCTAAACGACAAAGAAATTTTCTTTAAGATTAAACCGGAATTTCCAGGTTTACAATAAATATTTCAACCCTAATTAAGTCTAATTTTACAAAATTTACCTCCCTGATAATTAAAAGATAAAAGTCGCTTATGAATAGTGAATTTCTGTTTTATACAATACTATTTATCATAGTATTTCAATTCATTTTGGATACAGTAGTGGATTATCTTAATTCAAGAAAGTTTCAGGATCCTGTACCTGAGGAATTGCAGGATGTCTACGATAATAAAGAATACTTAAAATCTCAGGCTTACAAAAAAGATAATTACAAATTTGGTATACTGTCTTCTTCCTTTTCAATTGTTCTAACCCTTGGATTCCTGGTATTTGGAGGGTTTGATTGGGCAGACAATATAGCAAGGGAACATTCTGATAACCCAATATTAATGGCACTTATTTTTTTTGGGATAATTCTAATTGGAAGCGACATAATTACAACGCCCTTTTCTTACTATCAGACATTTGTTATAGAAGAAAAATATGGATTTAACAAGTCTACCAGAAAGTTGTTTTTCATGGATAAACTTAAAGGTTGGCTAATGATGGTAATTTTAGGGGGAGGCATACTTTCGATGATTATTTGGTTTTTTGAAGTTGCCGGCAGCAATTTCTGGATTTATGCCCTTGGACTAATAGCAGTTTTTACAGTATTTATGAACCTTTTTTACAGCAGGTTAATCGTGCCGTTATTTAACAAACAAACTCCTCTCGAGGATGGCCCCCTGAAGAGTAAAATTGAAAATTATGCCCGTGAGGTCGGGTTTAAACTTCAAAATATCTTTGTGATAGACGGATCCAAGAGAAGTACGAAGGCTAACGCTTATTTTGCAGGTTTTGGTAAAGAAAAAAGAGTAACGCTTTACGATACACTAATTAAGGAGTTGGAGGAGGAAGAAATTGTAGCTGTTCTTGCGCACGAGATAGGTCACTATAAACGCCACCATATACTAATAAATATAATTATTTCAATACTTCTTACTGGTGTGACCCTATTCATATTATCGCTTTTTATTAATAACCCCGAATTTTCGTATGCTATAGGAGTTACAGAACCCAGTTTTCATGCCGCTTTAATATGTTTTGGGATTCTATATACTCCAATCTCGGAAATAACAGGGGTGATTATGAACATTCTTTCCAGAAAATTTGAATTTGAAGCGGATGATTATGCCAAAGATACCTATGCAGCCTTACCGTTGATTAACTCATTAAAAAAGCTGTCAAAAAATAGTCTTAGTAATTTAACTCCCCATTCAGCCTATGTGTTTTTACACTACTCACATCCACCATTAATTGAGCGAATCCGTAATCTTAAGGCATGATTTTTGTTGTTTACTCTAAAAGATTGTGGTAAATTTAAAATATGAGTGTGGAAACAGCCATAGAGCAGGAAAATAAGAAAATTGCAAATGAATACAAGGAATTACTTCGTATTAGTTATCAGGCTTTAACTAAGGAAGATAAGAAGCTTGTACGCTCTGCTTTTGATATCGCCGTTGATGCTCATAAAAATCAGCGACGAAAATCCGGAGAGGCCTATATTTTTCACCCAATTGCCGTAGCAAAGATCGTAGCCTCAGAAATTGGCCTCGATGCCGTATCTATTGCAGCTGCATTGCTGCATGATGTTGTTGAAGACACCGAATATACCTTAGACGATATTGAACGGATGTTTGGAGAGACCATTGCGCGCATTGTGGATGGCCTTACGAAAATTGCCCACCTGAAAAAGGATATGAATATATCCCAACAGGCTGAGAATTTCAGGAAAATGTTGCTTACCCTTCACGATGATGTTCGCGTAATTATCATTAAGATAGCAGACAGGTATCACAATATGCTGACCATGGATGCCATGCCCGAACACAAGCAGGTACAAATGGCATCCGAAACTCTTTATATATATGCCCCCCTGGCACACAGGATTGGCCTCTATAACATAAAAACGGAACTGGAGAACCTAAGTCTGAAATATACCGAACCAGAAGTATACCGGGACATTCAGGAAAAAATTGAAAAAACTAAAGAAGAACAGCAGCACTATATTGATGAATTCTCCAAGGTTATTCGAGATTCTTTAGACCAGGAAGGCCTTGATTATTATATCAAAGGAAGGATGAAGTCTATCTATTCCATCAGAAAGAAAATGGTATCGCAGAATATTACCTTTGATGAAATATATGACAAGTTTGCAATCCGTATCATTTATAGGTCTGACAAACAGAATGAGAAATTTATTGCCTGGAAAATTTACTCCGTAGTTACGGATCATTTTACGCCCAATCCCATACGCCTTCGCGACTGGATATCTTCCCCAAAATCTACTGGTTATGAGGCCCTTCATATTACGGTAATGGGACCGGAAGGAAAATGGGTCGAAGTTCAGATACGCAGTGAACGAATGCATGAAATAGCAGAAAAAGGATATGCCGCTCACTTTAAATATAAACACGGGGAACAAAAAGAACAGGGCATAGAGATGTGGCTCAATCGCTTACAGGAAGCCCTTGAATCCTCAAATGGAAATGCAGTTGATTTTGTGGAGGAATTTAAGTTAAATCTTTACTCTAAAGAGATATTTGTTTTTACTCCGCAAGGCGAATTAAAATCGTTGCCAAAAGACGCTACGCCTTTGGATTTTGCTTTTAATATCCATACAGAAGTAGGGATGAGAACCCGGGGGGCTAAAGTAAATGGCAAGCTGGTGCCTCTGAACACTACTTTAAAAAGTGGTGACCAGGTTGAAATAATTACATCAGAAAAAGCAAAACCCAATCAGAACTGGCTGGACTATGCCACTACCGCCCGTGCCAGGTCAAAAATTCGCTCGTCTTTGCGTGAAGAACAGAAGCAAATTGCTGTTGAAGGCAAGGAAACGTTAAGGCGTAAACTTAAGTCTCAAAAAATTAATCTAAACGAAGATTCTATCAATAAGATGGTAGTTCATTTTAAGCTCAAGACAAGTTTAGATCTGTTCTATCGAATCGGTACCGGGGCAATAGATAACCAGATGATCAAGGACTTTGCATCATCATATAACAATGCATTTATCAGTTTCTTCAAGAATAAGATTCGGCGTAAACCAGTGCCTGAAGATATTGATAAAGCAGAAATAACTTCTAAATATGATATGCTCGTATTTGGGAAGGAAGAGGAAAAATTAAATTATACGCTTTCCAAATGTTGCAACCCAATTCCGGGGGATGAAGTCTTTGGTTTTGTAAGTGTGGCGGAAGGCATAAAAGTGCATAAAAAAAACTGCCCGAATGCAATTTCACTGCAATCCAACTATGCTTACCGGATAATTGCTGCAAAATGGATTGATTCAAGCCAGGAAGAATTCACATCTGAAATTAAACTGACCGGTATCGACAATTTGGGCCTGATGAACGAGATTACAGAAATTATATCAGATAATATGCACGTCAATATGCGAAATCTGAATTTTAGCACGGATGGAGGCACATTTACCGGTAAAATTACAGTTGTGGTTAAAAATAATGCCATCCTCAAAAAACTTATCGATAATTTGAAGGGGATAAGCGGCATTGAAAAGGTTAGCCGGGTATAGAAAATTCCTTTTACGCTTTTGACATAATCTTGCCGTCTCAAAATATTAATATTCCTATTTTTAGATGTACATTTGTCTTTAAGATGATGTCGTAATTATGGGGACTAATAAAGACCAGGAAATCGTTAAAAAAGTATTTACCGCCTTTTTGGAGGAAAATGGTCATAGAAAGACACCTGAGCGTTATGCAATTTTGCAGGAGATCTACGAAAGCGATGAACATTTTGATATAGAGTCGCTATATATCAATATGAAGAACAAGAACTATCGCGTAAGCAGAGCAACGCTTTACAATACCATAGAACTTTTACTGGAATGTAAATTAGTTCGTAAACATCAATTCGGAAAGAATCAGGCACAGTACGAGAAGTCCTATTTTGATAGACAGCACGATCATGTAATTCTGACCGACACGGGAGAAGTAGTTGAATTTTGCGATCCTAGAATACAATCAATAAAACAGACTATTGAAGAAATATTCGACATTAAAATTAACAATCATTCACTGTACTTCTACGGTACAAGAAACCCTAAAGAAAAAACTAATAACTAACCAATAACATACTGCATGGCCGTAGATTTGCTACTAGGTCTTCAATGGGGAGACGAAGGAAAAGGAAAAATAGTTGATGTACTTACTAAAAACTATGATATTATTGCCAGATTTCAGGGTGGCCCAAACGCCGGACATACCTTGGAGTTTGATGGCATAAAACACGTTTTACATACTATTCCTTCCGGTATTTTTCACGACAATGCAATTAATGTTGTTGGTAACGGAGTAGTAATAGATCCGGTCATATTCAGGAAAGAACTTGATAACCTTAAGAAGTTTGATCTGGATATAAAATCAAAACTCCTGATCTCAAGGAAAGCACATCTGATCTTACCTACCCATAGGTTGCTGGATGCAGCCTCGGAAGCTTCAAAAGGCAAGGCAAAAATAGGTTCAACGCTGAAGGGTATAGGACCTACTTATATGGACAAGACTGGCAGAAACGGAATGAGGGTTGGAGATCTTGAACTGGACAACTGGAAGGATAAATATCGTGCTTTGGCTGATAAGCATGAAACCATGATAGACTTTCATAATGTAGATATACAATATGATCTTAAGGAATTGGAAACAGAATTCTTTAATGCAATAAAAGAATTAAAACAACTGACATTTATCGATAGCGAAGAATACCTTTACCAGGCACAAAAAAAAGGTAAAAAAATCCTGGCTGAAGGAGCACAAGGTTCTTTGCTGGATATAGACTTCGGGACTTATCCTTATGTAACTTCTTCCAATACAACCGCCGCAGGTGCCTGCACCGGCCTTGGCGTACCTCCGGGGAATATTGGCGGGGTTTTTGGTATATTTAAAGCGTATACGACCAGGGTAGGAAGTGGCCCGTTCCCAACAGAACTGGAGGATAAAGTTGGTGAGACCATGGGAAGGGTTGGCAACGAATTCGGAGCCACCACTGGCAGACCAAGACGATGTGGATGGTTAGATCTTGTAGCTTTAAAATATGCCGTAAGGATTAATGGGGTTTCACAATTAATGATGATGAAAGCAGACGTACTTAGCGGGTTTAAAACAATAAAAATCTGTACAGCATACAAATACAAAGGGGAACAGGTAAGCCATCTCCCCTATAATATTGAAGCTGAGAATGTTACCCCTATTTATACAGAAATGAAGGGGTGGGAAAAGGATCTTACCAAAATGACAAGCGCCGAACAGCTCCCTGAAACATTAAATGATTACATTGATTACCTTGAAACGGAGTTAGAGATTCCGATTAAAATTGTATCCGTAGGCCCGGATCGAAAACAAACCATTCACAGATAAATACTTTCCAGAATAAATTAGTTTAACTCCTTTTTGACTCTTCATAAAGCAAAGTGAAGCCAAAACAGTAATTCGTCTTAGTACTATTTTGTCATCAATTACAAATAAATACTACATATTATCAAAGATGGGTATAATTTTATCATTCCGTTTGGACAGCTGAAGGCTAAAGTAAAAAATCCTATCTTTAAGAATATTATTTGCTTAAAATGCGTAGATATTCTTACTGTTTTGTTCTTTTTACAACATTTTTAACCTCTTGTGCGCTGGATATGCCGGAAGAAGTAGAAATAGCATACAAATCTCTTCCGGAATCCATTGATTTTAATTTTCATGTGAAACCAATTCTTTCGGACAGATGTTACTCCTGCCATGGTCCTGATGAAAACACAAGAAAAGCAGGCCTGCGATTGGATATTGAGGAGAATGCATTAGGCAGGTTAAGCAGTGGTAATTATGCTTTTGTGGCAGGTAATGCCCGTCAAAGTGAAAGTGTCTACCGGATATTAAATGCAGACCCCGAAATTCAAATGCCTCCGCCTGATTCTCATTTATCATTAAATGCAGAAGAAAAAGCAATTATAATCAAATGGATAGAGCAGGGAGCCAGATGGAAGGATCATTGGGCATTTATCGCTCCTGAAAAACCGGACATTCCTTCTTTAAATAACCAATCCTGGCCTTCCAATAATGCGATAGATAAATTTATACAAAAACAATTGGAATTAGAAGGTTTTGAACCTTCCCCGGAAGCCAAAAAAGAAAGGCTTATAAGAAGAGTAACTATGGATCTTACGGGACTCCCACCCACAATTCCTGAAATTGATGCCTTTCTTTCAGATACTTCTGATACTGCTTATGAAAAAGTGGTGGACAGATTATTGAATACCAATGCCTATGCAGAACGTATGGCGGTAGATTGGATGGATATTTCGAGATATGCAGATTCTCATGGCCTGCATGCAGATGGATGGCGTTTGATGTGGCCATGGCGCGATTGGGTAATAAACGCATTCAAGGAAAATATGCCCTATGATAAGTTTATCACCTGGCAATTAGCAGGTGACCTTTTACCAAATGCCACTAAAGACCAAAAACTAGCTACCGCTTTTAATCGTAATCACCCCATGACCGCAGAGGGTGGTGCCATTGAAGAAGAGTTCAGGCTAAATTATGTCTGGGATAGAACCGAAACGGTTGGAACTGCTTTATTGGGCCTCACTATTAACTGCGCCCGCTGTCATGACCATAAATTCGATCCTGTTACCCAAAAAGACTATTATGAATTAACAGCCTTCTTTAATAATGTCAGGGAATTGGGGATGACCGGTGATGATGGCAATTACGGTCCGATGCTGGCACTCCCCCAAAAGGAAACTGAAGATGAGTTGAAGTCACTGGATAGCAAAATTCAGGAAAAAGAAAAACTGTTGGAACTAACCAAAGAAGAATTAATGGCTTTGGAAACATATATGCGCCAATTACCAGGCAATTTCAACAAAATAGGTCTATTGGGCTATTATCCAATGAATACGGTTCAAAAAATTAAGAATAAAAGAGAGCATACAATTGATGGGAATAAGATGGCTACCTCAACCGAGGCACCAATCATTAATAAAGGTGTGAAGGGAAATGCCCTGGAGTTTACAGGAGAATATGATGAGGTCTATCTCAAGAATATACCAAACTTCGAATGGACAAATGCATTTTCTGCAAGCCTATGGATGAATACAACAAAGAGGGAAGCGGGAAGAACGCAAACATTATTGGGAACTGCGGGCGACAAAAATAATTATTGGCGGGGATGGGAATTTTATCTGGACAGTCTTAATTATTTAAATGCAAGATTAATACATTCTCTGCCACATAATTATATTCATGTCCGTTCTAAAGATTCGCTTAAAACCAATTCCTGGTATAACGTAGCCTTTAGCTACGGCGGTTCCGGAAAAGCCAAAGATCTAAAACTTTTTATAAACGGAAATAAAACGGAACAAGATATATTATTTGATAATCTGTACAAATCTATTAAAACCATTACCGGAGGGGCTCAAAAAATTATAAACAGGCCTGTTATGGTAGCAAAGAGCTACAGGGCTTTTACCGGAGAAAATGGTTTGTTTTTAGGCAAAATAGATGATATTCATTTGTTTTCCAGGGTTTTAACCACAAATGAAATAGCCAAGCTTTACGATAAAAATAAGGCAGCTGCTATAGCACCTGAATATTGGGTTTCACAGGCATCAGAAGTAAAATCATTAGAAAAAGAGTTGGGTATACTGAGAAATGAATGGCTTAAAAAGATGATTCCTGTAATGGAAGTAATGGTAATGGAGGAAATGCCTGAAGCACGACAGGCATATGCTTATAATAGAGGTGACTATGAGCAACCTATCTATGCGGTGGAAGCTAACACACCCGATATACTGCCAGCGTTTTCCGAACAATATCCAAAAAACCGTTTAGGCCTGGCTAAATGGATTTTCTCCCCTGAAAATCCTTTAACTGCCAGGGTTACGGTTAACCGAGTATGGCAAATGCTCTTGGGTAAAGGCCTGGTGGATACGCCTCAGGATTTCGGTGTTCAAGGAACACTTCCCTCCCACCCAGAACTCTTGGATTGGCTTGCAACAAGCTTTATGGAAAGTGGATGGAATATTAAGAAATTAATTAAGACGATAGTTCTTTCCCATACATACAAACAGTCTTCCCGGTTTACTCCGGAAATGCTTGAGAAAGATCCTTATAATTATTACCTGGCAAGAAGTAATAGTTACAGGCTGCCTGCAGAAATGATTCGTGATAATGCATTAGAGGCCAGTGGTCTTTTGGTTAGGGATGTTGGTGGCCAAAGCGTAAAACCCTATCAGCCGGAGGGCTTGTGGATAGAAAAATCGAGCTTTTCATATAAATTAATGAATTACAAAGAATCTGGTGGCGACAGTCTGTATAGACGAGGATTATACACTTTTATTAGACGAACTTCACCACACCCCGCTATGACCGCTTTTGACGCACCTAACAGAGAAGTGTGCATAGTTAAGCGAGAAAATACAAATACGCCCTTGCAGGCACTTGTTTTAATGAATGATGTGCAATTTGTTGAAGCTTCGAAAATGCTTGCAGTAAGGATGCAAAAAGAAGGCGGGGATTCCCTGGATCAACAAATTAAATATGGTTTTAGGTTAACAACAAGCAGATATCCAAAAGAAGAAGAAGCCAAAGTTTTAAAGGATCTGTATAATTCACAATCCAAGTGGTTTACTTCTAACAAAAGTGAAGCTTTGAAATTTTTAAAAGTCGGAAATAAAAATGTGGGAGCGGAATACCTTAATAGCAAAACCGCAGCACTGGCCATGGTCGCAAACACATTATTAAACCATGACGAAACGTATACGAAGAGATAAGATTTAATCATGTGCACACATCATCAAAATAAAAACTATTCGCGGCGCGACTTTCTAACCAAAACGTCATTGGGAATGGGAGCTCTTTCCATGGCATCAATGCTTGATCCTATGGGACTGTTTGCGAAAAACAATATTTTACAGCCAAAACAAGCCGTTAGTGGGGGTTTAAGTGGAATTCCTCATTTTCCGCCAAGGGTCAAACGCGTAATTTATCTTTTTCAAAGTGGCGCACCATCTCAATTAGATCTATTTGATTACAAACCCCTATTGAATAAAATGAATGGTCAGGATTTACCTGAAAGTGTACGTGGGGGGCAACGCCTTACGGGCATGACATCCGGACAGGCTTCCTTTCCATTGGCAGGCACACTTTTTAACTTTAAGCAGCATGGTCAAAGTGGGGCATGGATGAGTGACCTAATGCCCCATACCTCTAAAATTGTTGATGAATTGTGTTTCATTAAGTCCATGTCCACGGAAGCCATTAATCACGACCCTGCCATTACTTTTTTACAAACTGGTTCGC
>Ga0209536_100009871_pt1 | contig 14128 bp, 9 predicted proteins | sample DeeMarSeWOR28_12_FD_187461 | JGI IMG/M metagenome (GOLD analysis project Ga0209536, IMG submission 187461) | Marine sediment microbial communities from White Oak River estuary, North Carolina - WOR-2-8_12 (SPAdes) (version 2) | ecosystem: Environmental > Aquatic > Marine > Intertidal zone >...
GCCGCAGTAATAGCGAAGCGATCACTTTTTTAGCGGGTGACGGACATGGTTATCGAAGATGCCATCATTTTCCCCAAAAAGGGAAAAAAATCACCTCGACTGGGCCCTGTGGCTTTGATGGCCGGAACGGAAACGGATCTGGTCCTGCTTTGCCATCTGTTGGATTTCGATCCCGGTGCCCATCATAACCTATTCACCAGCCGGCTGTATGTCTCTTACCCGTCAACTTCGGGACCTTCATTAAGCGGGCCGTTCGTCGGCGCTCCGTATGCGACGATGGTGCTTGAAACCCTGATTGCCTGGGGGGCTAAAAAAATTCTTTTCGTTGGGTGGTGCGGCTCCATTTCTAAAAAGGTTAAAATCGGCGATATTATTATTCCAAGCGCGGCTATTATTGATGAAGGGACTTCCCGGCACTATCAGAACCAGGACGCACCTGTGTCTTATCCTTCAGAGTTGATGATAACACGGCTCAAAGCTGAGTTGAATCAAAATAAGATTCATTTCCATAGCGGGACGGTGTGGTCCACAGATGCAATTTACCGCGAAACACGCAAGCAGGTTGAACATTATCAGAGCCAGGACGCCATCGCTGTCGAGATGGAGACTTCGGCGTTATTCACGGTCGCACGATTTCGCCAGGTAGATTTGGGTGCGATGCTGGTTGTTTCCGATGAGCTGGATTCTTTTAAATGGCGTCCGGGTTTCAAGATGGATGAATTCAAGCGCGGTCGCAGGGCGGCGTGCAAGGTGATCAAAAACGTATGCCAGAAAATCTAAGTGATCAAATTGTTCAGAAGGTTGAAGATTTAAGGAAAACGCTCCACCGGCATAATTTTCGTTATTATGTTCTGGATGATCCGGAAATTTCCGATGCCGAGTATGATCGATTGATGCAGGCGCTCAAGCAGCTCGAAGAAGCCTATCCCCAGCTGACCCGTCCGGACTCACCAACGGCACGGGTGGGCGCTCCTGCGCTGGAAAAATTTGATACGGTGGCGCACAGCATACCGATGCTCAGTTTGGATAACGGCTTCAATGACGAAGACATCCTGGAGTTCGACAGGCGGGTCAAACGAAACCTTGATACACTGGATGAAATTTTATACACGGCTGAACCGAAAATGGACGGCGTTGCGGTGGAGCTCATATATGAAAACGGGAAACTGGCAGCGGCATCCACACGAGGCGACGGGGTAACCGGGGAGTTGATTACGAGCAATGTCAGAACGATTCAGACGGTGCCGCTGGTGATGCAAACAGATGGTTTGCCGGTCGTACCGACACGCCTTGAGGTCAGAGGAGAAGTTTTCATCGGGCTTGAAGCCTTTAAGAAATTGAACCAGGAACGTGTCGAACAGCAATTGCCGCCCTTTGCCAACCCGCGAAATGCAGCGGCGGGTTCTTTACGGCAGCTGGATTCAAGAATAACTGCCGCCCGCCCGCTGGAGATCTTTTTCTACGGAATTGGCGTCATCGAAAATATTGAGTTTGAATCGCATGGAGAGCTCCTTGAATCTTTGAAAAAATGGGGCTTTAGAATCAATCCGCTCGTTCGCCCGGCCATTCCTATAAAAGCCGTGCTGGATTACTACCATGAACTCAGCCAAAAACGGCATCAGCTTCCTTATGACATCGACGGCGTCGTGGTTAAGGTCGACAGTCTTTTGACGCAACAGCGATTGGGGACAACCTCCAAAAGTCCGCGATGGGCGATTGCCTATAAGTTCAAGGCCATACAGGAAACCACCATCCTCGAAGCCATTGAGATACAGGTCGGGCGCACGGGGGTATTGACCCCGGTGGCGCATCTGAAACCGGTCAATATCGGCGGTGTGCTGGTCAGCCGGGCAACATTGCACAATGAAGATGAAATCAAAAAAAAAGACATCCGCATCGGAGACACGGTACTGGTGCAGAGAGCCGGAGACGTTATTCCGGAGATCGTCAAGGTCATCAGCTCAAAGCGCGATGGTGGTGAGATCCGATTTAAGATGCCGCGAACATGCCCGGTCTGCGGTGCATCGGTCGTTCGCGCTGAGGGGGAAGCGGCCAGCCGCTGCATTAATTCAAATTGCTTTGCTCAGATTAAGGAGCGCATCAAACATTTTGCTTCAAAGGGGGCTTTTGACATTGACGGTCTTGGTGATAAGCTGGTCGAGCAGCTTGTCGACAAAGAACTGCTATCCACTTTTGCCGATATATTTGGCCTAACCGAGGCGGTTCTGAGCAAACTGGAACGGATGGGGGCCAAATCCGCCGCTAATCTGAAAAATGCCATCGAGCTGCGCAAATCAATATCCTTTGCCCGGTTTCTTTTTGCACTGGGAATCAGACACGTTGGCGAACATGTCGCCACTTTGCTTGCCGACCATTTTTCCGATCTTCGCGCCCTGATGAACAGTTCCCGGGAAAAGTTGGAGGCCATTGAAGGCATCGGACCGATCGTGGCTGAAAGCATCGAGCGCTATTTTAAGCAGGAAGAAAATCGGCACACCATTAAACAGATTTTGGACAGCGGGGTTAAAATTGAAGCTGCCACCCGAAAGAAAACCGGCAACCTCAAAGACCGGGTGTTTGTATTGACCGGCGCACTTCAAAATTTTACCCGGCCCCAGGCCAAAGCATTAATCGAGGCAGCCGGCGGCAAAGTCAGCGGATCCGTCAGCGGCCGAACGGATTACGTCGTTGCCGGTGATTCTCCGGGATCCAAGCTTGACCGAGCCCGTGAACTCGGTGTGAAAATTATAGATGAAGCGACGTTTAACAAGATGCTTGGTCATTAGAAGTGGATTCAAAATTCCATCTCGTCCGCCTCCGCCGGAGGCGGATAAAATGCTCATCCGCCAGAATGGAAGGCGGACTGCGCTTTTTCATCCGACGGTGCTTGCTGAGCGCATTAAATTAAAAAGATCAGATGCGAAGTCCCGCTAGCTAACAGGGCGCTCGAACGCGATCTGCGGTTTTGAAACCACTTCAAGAAATGGGTAGCTCGATCGCATGGATTAAAGAGACCGGGGCCCTGGGAATCTGATAAGACGAAGCCATTTTTTAGCCGAATAAAATTCAATATGCGGGTTAACGCTTTGCGCCATGCGCCATGCTCTATGCTGCGCGAAGCGCAAGGAGGTAAGCATGGAAAACAAAGTCAGCGCCCATGTAATTGTATCCGGACGGGTTCAGGGAGTTTTTTTCAGGGCGGAGACACAGCGCGCCGCTGAGCGCTTCGGGGTTGTGGGCTGGGTAAGAAACAGACACGACGGCACCGTAGAAGCTGTTTTTGAAGGCGAACAGCATGCGGTTGATGCCGTTCTGCTATGGTGTAAAGAAGGACCGAGTCTGGCTGTCGTTGAAAAAGTCAAGGTGAAGTGGCAGGATTATACGGGAGAATTTAAGAGTTTTGATATCACTTATTAGAAGCGATCTCAAAAATGCATCTAACGCCCAATATCTGCGTTGCGAGCCTCCTTAAAATGCTCATCCGGCAAGAATGTATGGCGGACTGCGCTTTTGCGTCGGCTCACGCCTTGCTTTTGGACGTGATCTACTATTTTTGAGATAGCTTACAATAGAAACAGAACGGGCGACTTATTCTAAAAATAAGTCGCCCGCTGTTTTTGATTTGGTTAAACAGCGCTTTTAAGTTTTTTGCCGGGGCGGAATTTAACCACGTTGGCGGCCTTAATCTTAATCGGCGCGCCGGTTTGCGGATTTCTTCCTTTGCGGGCTTTACGGCGAACTTTTTGAAATGTGCCGAAGCCAACCAGGGTGACCTTTCCGTCCTTTTTCTTCAACGCTTTGGTTACACCGTCCATAAATGAGTTGAGTGCAGCTGCAGCTGCTACCTTTGAAATTTTTGCATCCTTGGCCGCTTTGTCTACAAGTTCTGCCTTTGTCATAGTGCTTTCCCCCTTCTCGTTTTATTTTTTGGGTTTTGGTTGATTTGAACCGATCGCCTATTTGCCTGTTTCCATATAGAAAGTTAAAATCGATGTCAACAGAAATCTACATTTTACAACACTTTTTTTAAAATAATCTCCGCCAAACGGCTGCATGATGGCATTTGCGGCGATGTATTATCCTTAATTTCGACAGAAGTGACAATTCTGACGATGGCGTCAAAGGGTATCTGAACCCATCTCAAAAATATAAATCAGGGTTCATGGCCTCTGTATATTGCATTGAGCTGTATTATCCGCAGATTACGCAGATTGCTCAAATTAAAAAGGAGAGAGTTGCGGTATTAAAAAATGATCTGTGTGAATCGGTGTAATCTGCGGAAGTATTGTGATTTTGCATCAGATCTAAAAAAGGGCATCGACGAATTGAGCGGCATCAAAGCGCTGCAAATCTTCAATGTTTTCGCCGATGCCGATGTATTTTAAGGGTATTTTAAGGGTATCGCAGATACTGATGACGATGCCGCCTTTCGCCGTGCCGTCAAGTTTGGTCAGTGCCAAACCCGTAACACCAAGGGCGTCGTTAAATAGCTCAGCCTGCGATAACGCATTTTGGCCGGTAGTTGCATCAAGAATCAACAGGATCTCATGGGGTGCATCCGGTATCTTTTTTGAAATGGCACGTTTTATTTTTTTCAACTCTTCCATTAAATTCACTTTTGTATGCAATCTGCCGGCGGTATCAATGAGCACGAGATCGACTCCGCGGGCTTCAGCTGCTGTTACCGCATCAAAAGCAACTGCCGCCGGATCCGCCATTTCTTTGTGTTTGACGATATCGGCCTTTGCTCTTTCGGCCCATATCGTTATCTGTTCAATGGCGGCTGCCCGAAATGTATCCGCGGCACCGATCAGAACTTTTTGGCCCGCGGCGGTCGCTTTAGCCGCCAGTTTGCCGATCGTCGTGGTTTTGCCGGTACCATTCACACCGACGATCATTATCACCCGAGGGGCAGCCGCCGGCGGTTTTTCGGCTGGCGTCGATTGGGGCGGCTCAAGGATTGACAAAATCTGAGCCTTGAGCAGGGCTTTAATTTGATCCACCTCGGAGATCTTCGCCGACGATACCTTTTCCATAAGCGCCAGCGTCGTCTGGACTCCGATATCCGATGTAATTAATAACTCTTCGAGCGCCTCCAAAAGGCTGTCATCGATTTTCTTTTTGCCCGCAAGAATTCTCTCGAGGCCTTCGGAGAGGTTTTTGCGTGTCTTGGATAACTGGTCTTTTAATCGCCGGAAATATCCACCGGACGCATTGACCTCAATCTTCGCGCCGCTGTCATCTTCGGGTCCTTCCGGCAATTTTGCTGAAGGGTTCTGTTCCGGGGGAACATTTTTTTTTGATTTGCGAAAAAACATTTCTGATATTAATTGGAGGGGCGGGCGGCCTCAAAGTTTACAGAAACAATCTTGGAGATGCCTTTTTCTTCCATGGTAATTCCAAACAATGTATCTGCAAATTCCATGCTGCGTTTATTGTGTGTGATCATGATGATTTGTGACTTTTCCCCGATTATTGCAAGCAAATCATTAAATCGATATACGTTGGCGTCATCCAGCGGTGCATCGATTTCATCCAGCAGACAAAAGGCGGTTGGTTTGATTAAGAATATCGAAAATATGAAAGCGATGGCGGCCATGGCCTTTTCTCCACCTGAAAGAAGGCTCAAGCGAGTCAGTTTCTTTCCCGGTGGATGGATCAAGAATTCAACACCGGTTTCCAGGGGGTCATCCGGATCTTTTAAAGTCAGTGTAGCTGTCCCCCCGCCAAAAAGCCTGGGGAAGACTTCATTTAATTTTTGATTTATTAGATCAAATGTTTCCAGGAAGCGTTTTTGGGTAATTGTATTAATTTTGCGGATGACTTTGTGCAGATCCTCAATGGCACGAACCAGATCATTACGCTGTTCTTCGAGAAAATCAAATCGATCCCTCAGTTGTTCATATTCGCGGATGGCCCCCAGATTAACATCGACGATTTTGTCTATTTTGGCTTTAATCGTCGCCAGTTCCTCTTCGATTTGTTCAATCGTTTTCCCCGAGGTCTGTTCAAGGCTCTCGGGATGCTGACTGAAATCGCCTTTTAATACTGAAAACGACTTTCGATATTTTTCCTCCAGCTGTTTGGCAATATTTTCTTTTTTGATTTTGTGCTCGGATTGCTCAAGCTCCAGCAGACGGACTTTTTGCAGCGTCTCTTCACGCTGGCTTCTGATGTCTGATATTTTGTTGTCGCTGTCTTTGAGCTCTTCATCAATGGCGTTGTAACGCGCCTCATTGGTTTTAACCGACTGGGCAATCGCTTCCATATGCCGATACAATTCGGAAAGTTTTTGATCGTATTCGGTTATTTGCTGTTTGGCGGTTTCTTCCTTTTGTTGTTTTTGGTGAATTTCTTCTGCGAGTAGATCAAGTCTGCTATAGCTGTCATGGTGAAATTCTATGAGTCGCCTTAAGCTGCTATTCGCATTTTCCAGTTTCGCATTGAGTTCGGTCATCTGCAGTTGCAGATCAACGACCTTTTGGTTGTGTTGTTCCAGTTCCGCGGAAAGTGCATTGATTGTTGCAGAACCATGGGAAACCTTATTTTGAGCGGTTTTAACTTCAGTCGACAGCTCTTCCAGAGCCGTATTATATTTGGTTACTTCATCATCGATATCGCTGGCTTCTCCCTGAAGCTGCTCCTTTTCCAGGGTAACAATTTCAAGGTGGCGCTTGGCATTTTTGAGTGCCTCAGTGGCTTTGACCAATTCTTTTTCAGCCTCGATTTGATTTCTTGCAAAATTATTTTTCTTTTCGGTGAGTTTTTGCAGTTCACGCTCAAAATTCCTGGCTTCTGACTCCATTTGAGCCTGATTCAAACGGGCCTGCTCCAGTTTCTGGTCGAGTTCGCTGCTCTGGCGGTTTAGATCTTTGAGTTCCTGTTTTTTAACCAAAATGCCGTTTAATTTATCTTTGCTGCCGCCAATCAGGATGCCCTGCGGGGAGATGACATCACCCTTTTTAGTGACAATGGTATAGGATGCGCCGTTACGGTTAAACAGCTCAACGGCTTCAGATAAATCTTCGGTGAACACCACATGCCCCAACAGGGCATTGACAATGGGCTGATAGCCGGCTTTAACGACGATCTGATTCAAAAGCAGGCGTTCAGCGGCGGGCCGTTGCGACTGATCCTCTTGGGATTGTCTAACAGCTGAAACCGGAATGAATCCACTTCGGCCGGCGTTGAAGGATTGTAAATAATCGATGGCCCTGAGACCGGCATCCTGATCTTTAACAATAATATACTGGAGCGCATCACCCAGCACTGCTTCAATCGCGGTTTCAAACGTCGGTTTGGCCTCGATAATATCCGCCATGAGCCCGACAATTTTGGCGGAGAGCTCCTGGCTGAAACCAGACGCGTCAGTGCCCTGGGGCTTCATGATGGCTTTGACCCCGTCGCGGTACCACTCGAAATTGTCCTCCATCTTTTTTAAAGTATTGAATTTTGATTTGACGGTGTTGCGTTCCAATTCCAGGGTCTGGGTCAATTTGACCTGTTTGGCAAGGGCGCTGTTTTTTTGGTCCAGCAGGCTGGCGGCAGCGGAGATCTGGGTTTCCAGGTCATTTAAATCGCGGCTAATGGCATCCAATTGATCACGCGCTTTTTGTTCCAGTCTACCGGTCTGGTTAATTTGTTTTTCGGCCTGAGCCTGGTCTTCATCAACCTTCGTTAATCGTTTTTGCAGGCTTTCTTTATTATTTATGGTTGTTTGATAGATATTTTTATACTGCGCTTCCTGGGTCACCAGATCCATCAAGCGGGCTTTATTGCTTTCCAGTTCCTGGTTTAGCGCTGACAATTTTTCCGCAATCGTTTGTTTCTGCGCTTTTTGCTGATTGAGTTGGTCTTTTGTGGTCGCAATCACTGCATTCATTTGAGCAGTTTCTTCTTTGACCTGCTCAATTTCCGAAAGCATTTCTTGATTTTTTTGTTCCAGATCGACACGGGCGGAATCGAGCTCCACTGACTCTGCGGCCAGTCTTTTGATTTCCTGGTGCAAATGGACCCGATCATTTTCCATACGGTCGATATTGCGCTGGGTTTCAAATTGATTTGATTTTTGCTCCGAGATTTCCTGGTTTTTTTGCCAGCGTTTGAGCTTGATCTCTTCAACCAGGGCATCTAGCTTTTTCATCTGGGTGGTGTGACTGATATCCAAATCCTGCAATTCTTTTAATAGCTTATCCGTTTCTTGAATCCGGCCTTCGTAATTCTCGCAATAATGCAAGCCCAGGTAAACTTCCAGGGCTTTAATCTGTTTATGGTAGTTATTGTAGATTTCAGCTTTTCGAGCCTGACGCTTCAGGCTGGCCATTTGCCGCTTTATTTCCAAAATAATATCTGTTACGCGCAGCAGGTTGTTTTTGGTAAATTCGATTTTGCGCAACGCCTCAATTTTGTAATTTTTAAAGCGGGTCACTCCGGCGGCCTCCTCGACAAAATAGCGGAGCTCTTCCGGGCCGGCCTCGGTGATGGCGCCAATTTTTCCCTGCTGAATGACGGCATAGGATTTGGCTCCGACTCCGCTGCCCAAGAAAACATTGTGGATGTCCTTCAGCCGGCAGGGTTGTTTGTTCAAAAAATAAGCACTCTCTCCGGAGCGGTAGAGACGGCGAGTAAGGTTGATTTCGGTAAATTCTTTTAGCTCTTCTGGGCTGTCGCCATTTTCGTTTGAAAGCGTTAAAGAAACTTCGGCCATATTCAGCGGCGGCTTGCCATTTGCGCCCGAAAAGATCACATCCTCCATTGCTTTGCCGCGCAGTTGTTTGACGCTTTGCTCTCCCATCACCCATCTCAATGCATCAATGATGTTGCTCTTCCCACAACCATTGGGCCCTACGACCGCGGAGATTCCTTGAGGAAAATCGATGCCGCTTTTGTCATAAAAGGATTTAAAACCGGCGATTTCAAGTTTTTTTAATTTCATCTATTTCAATCTCTCCAGACCATGCTTAAGTAATCAGCAGATCTTTATCGGATCTATCGTTTATCATAAACGGAGATCGCTTTATTATAAAAAGCCTTAAATTTGCCTTTTCAGACCTTATCAGGCGAATTTGGGCCTGTGTAAGATAATGGGAATGCTGCTTTGAATTTCAATGACAAATCATAACAAGGTGAGAGCCGGTTGTAAAGAAAAAACACAACTTACGGTATAATTTTAGAGGTTTGAGTACAAGATGTGGGGTTTAGGCATAGGGCATGGGGCATGGGGCACGGCGCGTCATTTTATATTCTTTTTTACCCTTAGCCCTTTGCGCCATGCCCTATGCATTTACAGTATCTGGCTTAAAAACAGCTTGGTGCGCTCATGGGTGGGGTTCTTAAAAAAGTGCTCCGGGGTGCCGACTTCGACAATTGCCCCGTCATCCATGAATATCACCCGATCGGCGACTTCCCGGGCAAATCCCATTTCATGGGTGACGCACACCATGGTCATGCCCTCTTTGGCCAGGGTTTTCATGACATCCAGCACCTCGCCGATCATCTCAGGGTCCAGCGCTGAGGTCGGTTCGTCAAACAGCATTACCTTGGGATCCATAGCCAGGGCGCGGGCAATGGCCACCCGCTGCTGCTGGCCCCCGGACAAATTATCGGGATAGGCGTTTGATTTATCATGAATGCCGACTTTTTTTAACAGAAAATCTGCCTTCTCTTTGGCTTCCGCTGCGGATCGTTTGCGGACAACTTTCTGTGCCAGGGTAATATTGTCGAACACCGATTTATGAGGAAAGAGGTTAAATGACTGGAATACCATTCCTACTTCGGCCCGGACTTTGTTGATATTGGTCTTTGAATCCAGAACGTCAACACCGTCAATGAAAATATGTCCCGAATCCGCTTTTTCCAAACGGTTTAAGCATCGGAGATAAGTACTTTTACCCGATCCTGACGGCCCGCAGACCACCACGACCTCCCCGGCTTCGATCTTGGTGGAAACATCGACCAGCGCCTTGACTTCCTGGGGCACCCAAAACGTTTTATATATATTTTTTACCTCAATCACGAGAATGCCATCCTTTTCTCAAGTCGTTGAACAACCATCGAAAGTGTAAAGGTTAATACCAGATAAAGTACGGCGGCCAGCAGATAAACTTCAAAGGGCTGCAAGCTGGCGGATACCGCCTCCCGGGCCGCTTTGGTCAGTTCGCGAATGGCAATAATGCCCAAAAGCGAAGAGTCTTTTATCAGGCTGATAAACTGACCTGCCAGCGGCGGCAAAATCCTTCGCAAGGCCTGGGGCAGGATAATATGCAGCATGGATTGGCCATAGGACATTCCCAGGGAACGGGCGGCTTCGGTTTGTCCGCGGTGGATGGATTGAATACCGGCTCTGACGATTTCAGTAACATAAGCGCCGGCAAAACAGGCCAAAGACGCCACGCCATACCAGAAAGCCGGCAGCCGGCCCATCCCATATGTGGCCAGCAGATCATTGACCACCGTACCGATAACGAAATACCAGATCAGGATTTGCACCATTAACGGTGAGCCGCGGATGATTTCAACATAGATGATCGTAACCCATTTCAGGGCGGGATTGGATGAAACGCGCGTAAGGCCGCCGATAATGCCGATAATTACCCCTAAAATGGTTGCAATCACGCTGAGTTTAAGGGTAATCCACAGGCCGATGATCAGAAGACCGGGTTTCCACCTCTGGTATTTCGCCAGAGTATCTCCGATGGAGATTATTTCACCCTCGTCAACACCGACACTTGCAGCCGGCACGGTATATGACACGGTGCCTTCGAGGCCCTTTACCGTGATGATCGACTTTTCCCCTTGTGGCGTGATGGATTCGACATCGCCGTCTATTTCGGAATAGACGTGAATATCATCTTTATATACAAAATAAATAGGGACCCGGTTCCAGCGCCATACATATTCGATTTTCTGGGTGGCATAGTAAAACACGCCGGCTGTCACCAGTATAAAGACACAGAAGACCCCCACCCACAGGTTGTACCTGGCAGCCCTGATTAAAGGCTGCTTTTTTTGCGATTTTGTTCCCATGGCCTGTTTTCTGTTCCTAAAAAGGTTTTAGAGGATCAGGCGATTCAGCTGAAACCCATGCATTCGCCCGGTTTTCATTTTTGATTGCGCAACAGGCCGGCCGCATTGCCATCGGGCAGGGCCGGCCTGTTGAATCACTCGCTGACGATAGCCATCTGAATCGGCTGATTATTTCAGTTCCTTTTCCCAATCGGAGCCAATGATCCACTTTCTGAAAAGTTGATCATAAAAGCCGTCGCCTTTGGTCTGTCTCAGGAAATTATTCAAAAAGTTGAGGAAATCCGGATCGCCTTTGTTAATGGCCCAGGCCAGCGGTTCAAAGGTGAACGGTTTGTCCAGGAAAACAGTCTTGCCCTGGCCCTGGCTGCCGTAAAGAAACCCGCAGAAGGGCAGATCATATACGAGGGCGTCGGCTTTGCCGTTGATCACTTCAAGACCCGCTTCGGCCTCCGATTCAAATGCTTTGTAGGTGGCTCTGGGGATATATCTTTTAATGGCCTGCTCGCCGGTGGTGCCCAGTCTGGAAGTGACAATGTATTTGGGGTCATTGAGATCCCGGTAGTCTTTTACCGTGTCTTCGAGTTTTTTATTCAGCAGGATGGTCTGGCCCACAATGATGTAAGGGTCGACAAAGTTTATTTTTAGATTTCTTTCCTGGGTGATGGTCATACCCCCCATGATAATATCGAACTTGTCGGTCATCAGGGCCGGAATGATGCCGTCCCAGGCGGTGTTGATCGGTACGAACTTAACGCCCATGTCTTTGGCCAGCCGGCGGGCGTAATCCATGTCAAATCCGATAAAATTTCCTTTCTTATCCGTCATTTCAAATGGGACATAACCGGATTCAAAACCGACGCGCAGCTCACCTCTTTTCAAGATGCTTTCAAGCGTCGATTTTTTGGCCAGCTCGATGTCGGCGCCGAACACAGCGGCACTGAAAATCATTCCGCTCAGGAATAACGCAGCCAAACCCAATAAAAATGCTTTTCTCATACTGATCCTCCTTATCGTTTGGTTCTCTGTTGTTTACAGGAACTGGACCGCTAAAACCTGCTCCCATAAACAGGGTAAATAAAATTTTCCCCCTTCTTTTCCGCTTTTATGCATCTGCTCAATGCATCCTTATTCTAAACGATGATTACTTATCATAATAATATTAAATGGCAAGTCGTTTTTTGAAATTTGGTTTTGCAAATCAAAGATATTCAAGAATTAAACCTTATTCATAGCTAAAATCAAATGATATTGACATCCATGCATGAGGTTGGATAAGAACGTTAGTGGGGTCGGGTTCATTTGAATCAAGAAATCGACAAAATCTGCTTGGAGGAGACAAAACCATGCCAGGAAAAAAAGCACTTAAGCTGGAAGATGTTTTGAAACATCCTAAAGTGCAAAAAGTCACGGATGATATCAATGCCGAGCTGCTTGAAAGAAGGCAATATAAGCCCTCCATCTGCCATGCATTTACCCGACAGTTTACGATTCTCAAAGAAACGGATCAGTTTAAGTTCAAGATTGACAAGGAAGCCCAAAAACAGCTGCCGAATATTATCGGCAATCAGGTTCAAAAGATAGAGGGCGTTCAAACCGCTAAAGCCGCCTTGGCTGAACAATATGGAAAAAAACGCAACATCGGCATCGTTTTTTCGGGCGGACCGGCTCCCGGAGGGCATAACGTCATCGCGGGTCTCTATGACGCGGTTAAAAAGGCCAACCGCGAATCAAAAGTTTTTGGGTTTTTGATTGGGCCCGATGGGATTATCGAGAATGAGGTGATTGAACTCAAAGATGAACTGGTTGATGCCTATCGCAACCTGGGTGGTTTTACCATGATCAAAACCGGGCGGACTAAAATCGACACCAAAGAAAAAATGGAGCTATCCAGAAAGACCTGTCATGAACTTCATTTGGACGCTCTGGTTATTGTCGGCGGAGATGACTCGAACACCAACGCTGCATTTCTGGCTCAGGAAATGTTTTCCGACGGTATTCAGGTGATCGGCGTCCCCAAGACGATCGACGGCGATATACAGGTTAAAGATGACAATGGCGAGGTCCTGTGTGCGATGTCCTTTGGTTTTCATACGGCTGCCCGGGCGTTTGCCACTTCCATCAGCAATCTGTGCACCGATAGCAGCTCAGATGTTAAATACTGGCATATTTGCAAAGTCATGGGCCGGGTGGCGAGTCATCTGGCCCTGGAAGTTGCTTTGCAGACCCATGCGAATCTGACGCTGATCGGTGAAGATCTTGCAGATTACATCGATGAGAGTCGAATTGAAAAAGCCCGGCAGGAAGGCAAAGTGGATTATCACGCTTACGGCATGACCCTGCGACACCTCTCGCGTCTTATTTGTGAAGGAATTCTGCGGCGTGCTGCAGTTGGCAAAAACTACGGGGTGACGATCATCCCGGAAGGTGTTCTGGAATTTATCAACGAGATCCAGGTTTTTATTATCAAGCTAAATACCATTATCGCTGAATACAATCAAACCCACGATAAAGAATTTCATACCGCCTTTGCGCTGCTGGAAGACAAGCTGGATTATTTGCGGCGGCTGGCGCAGCGTTCCAGGGAAGATTCCTCATATACGTTATGGAATATCCGCGATGAGGATCTGTTTAACGACATTCCGGCTTTTTTTCAGGAGGGGCTGTTAATGGAAAGGGACAGTCACGGTAATTTTCCGTTTTCGCAGGTTGAAACTGAAAAAGTGTTAATGGATCTCGTCAAGGATTACCTCAATATTCTGAAAGAAGAAGGGCGTTACCGTCTGGGGATAAAACAAAAATATTATCAGAAAACATTAAAACAAGCCGGTCTGGACCCCGGCGCGTTCGGCCCGCTGCTGTTTGAAAATTACGGGTCGGCAGAATTGCTGTTAAGAAAAACTTCCATTATATCGGTAAAAACCTTAAAGCAGGCCCTGGTTGAAGGGGGACTGATAAAGGCAGATGATAAAGTTCCGGCAGCGGTTGACAAAATTTTTCGAAAATCCGTGCCCTCGTTTAAAACCCAGATTCATTTTTACGGCTATGACGGAAGGGGAAATGATCCGACGCGATTTGACTGTATCTATACCTATAATCTGGGATG
>Ga0209536_100009872_pt1 | contig 14126 bp, 8 predicted proteins | sample DeeMarSeWOR28_12_FD_187461 | JGI IMG/M metagenome (GOLD analysis project Ga0209536, IMG submission 187461) | Marine sediment microbial communities from White Oak River estuary, North Carolina - WOR-2-8_12 (SPAdes) (version 2) | ecosystem: Environmental > Aquatic > Marine > Intertidal zone >...
CCACTTCCCAAATACGGGCATATGATAAAAATTATCCATGGGCCCGACCGAACCCAGTCCCGGACCAACATTACCTAACGTCGTGGCCACGCTGCCCATGGCGGTTTCCATGGTGGGTACCATCGATGACATGACAATGACACTGACTGCAAAAATGAGGATATAAATGGATATAAATGCCAGAATGTTGGATAGGATTTGTGAACTCACTGCATGTCCGTTATAACGAACCGGGATGACTGCATGAGGGTGAATTAATCTTTTCAATTCATAATAACTGTTCTTAATGACCATCACAATGCGCATGATCTTGATACTGCCTCCTGTGGAACCAGTCGATCCACCAATAAACATCAACAACAGGATGAGGTAACCAAGGAAAGGGATCCAGCTCAGATAGTCTGCGGTCACATAACCCGTGGTGGTCATTATGGAAACGACCTGGAAAAGGGCATTTCTGATCGATGGTTCGGTTTCAATACGATGATTGATATTTAAGAAAATGGTGACAATCAATGCAAATAAAATGATAAATCCAATGTACCACCGTAGCTCCTCGTCCCTGAAAACCTTTCTGAACCGGAGATGCATTCCAAAATAGCTCAGGGTAAAATTCATACCGGCAAGGATCATGAAGAAAATAATGGTATAATGAATGAATGGCGAATCCCAGTGGGCAATGCTATCCTGCTTGGTGGAATAGCCTCCGGTGGCCATGGTCGTGAACGCATGGCAAATGGCATCGAAGAATGACATTCCGCCCATCCACAACAGCACGGCTTCCAGGCCTGTATAGAAAGTGTAAATGGCCCATAAGCGCTTCGCTGTTTCCCGGATCTTGGGGTGCAGTTTATCCGGAGCCGGACCCGGGACTTCAGCTGCGAAAAGCTGCATACCACCAATACCCAGTATGGGTAATATGGCAATGGTCAGCACGATGATACCCATGCCTCCCATCCATTGGGTGATACTCCTCCAGAAAAGTATTCCATGCGGTAATGATTCAATATCATTCAAAATCGATGATCCCGTGGTGGTAAAACCTGAGATGGTTTCAAAAAAAGCATCCGTAAAATTGGTAATGGCCCCGGTCCATAAGAACGGCATACTGCCAAACAGGGAGAAAACCACCCAAACCATACTGACGATAATATAACCCTCCCTTTTTCCGATGCCCTTTTTTGGCCTGGGGGTGCTCAGGTAGAGCACACCGCCTGCAGCCAGAGTGATAACGCCGGAATATAAAAATCCCATGGCATCGCCCTCCCCATAGATGATTGCCACGCCCATAGACAGAAACATAAAGGCCGCTTCAATCATCAGAAGGTACCCAAGGATGTTTATGATCATGCTCTTGTTGATCATAACATACCGGGTTCTGGGTGTGTTTTCAATCCCACATACATAGAATAATATCCGCGATGGGACATGGATTTTCTAGTTAAAGAATTTATCGAGTTGGGCAAAGGCAGAAGGAAGGGAGAATACGACCACATGATCGTGGGATTCGATGATGGTTTCTCCCCTGGCTATGAAACTGGTGTTACCCCGGATCACCCCACCAATGGTTGCGTCCTTCGGAAACTTTAATTCCTTCAAAGGTTTCCTGGTAATCAGTGTATCCGGTTGCACTTCATATTCCAGGACCTCAGCATCGGTTCCGGTCAGGCATTTGATCATAGACACTTTTGCAGTTTGCGTGAACCGATGAATCCGACCGGCTGTGGTTACCTTTTTATTGATAATAGAATCGATCCCTATATTCTCGGCCAGGTTGATATATTCCATATTTTCCACTTCAGCTATGGTCTTCTTTACCCCCATTTTTTTTGCCAACAGACAGGATAATATATTGGCTTCAGAATTTCCGGTAACGGCAATAAATGCATCCATATTGGTTAATCCTTCGGCCATCAGAAGTTCAATATCCCGGCCATCCCCATGAATGACTAGAGTATGCTCCAGAATATTCGCCAGGTATTCGCATTTTTCCTTATCGATCTCGATCAATTTCACACTGAACTTTTTTTCCATTTCCATGGCCGTCCGTTTACCAATTCGACTGCCTCCCAGAATCATGATATTCTTAATATCAAACGGCTTTTTACCTGAGTAATTCATGAGCTGGCCCAGGCCGGCCTGAGTGGAGATCATGTAGACATAGTCGTTCAGCTGGAACCGGTCATCACCTTTTGGAATGATGGTTTCACCTTCCCTTGTAATGGCCACAGACCGGTATTCCAGTGGCTTTGTAATATCAGTAAGTTCCGCCAGTGTTTTATTCAAAACTTTGGCATTTTCATCCAGTTTGATGACATACAAAGAAAGTTTTCCACCCGAAAAATCAAAAAACTCCGATGTGCCAGTCTGATGCAGGAATCCCAGTATTTCACGGGCCGCAATTTTTTCAGGGTACATCAGGTAATCGATCCCCAGCTCAATGAACTGATCCCGGTAAGGGGTTTCGAGATACTCCTGGTTATCAATCCGGGCGATGGTTTTTTTGGCACCATGCTTTTTACCCAGTATGGCGGATGTAATATTGGTATCTTCAAGGTGTGCCACAGCAATGAATAAATCGGTTTTTTGAACACCGGCTTCTTTCAGCACTTCGATCGATGTTGCTGATCCATGAATGGTCAATACATCCAGGGTATTATCAATTTGTCTGATCCGGGCATCATCCGGATCAATCACCACAATATCATGCTTTTCAATACTCAGCATCTTTGCCAGATGCGATCCCACTTCTCCGGCTCCAGCAATAATAATCCTCATAATTAGAAATCTTCAAAAAACGGTCACATTCAGCCCCACAAAATAACTGAATATCTTACAAATTATCCATGATATGTGTCCTTTTTTTATCATGAGCCCACCCTCGGCCAGTCATTTATAAGGGAGTCACATTCAAATTCAGTATATACGCACCATCTTCAGAAACATCGTGGTATTTCAGGGACGCTTCTTCAAGTGACTTTTTTATATAGGATTTACGGTACCATGGCACCGATGAATCGATAATAACACATCCCGGATGCCAGTGCTGCATGAGTGAAATGGAAGGGCCGATTGGATGATCCGTCATGATACAAATTTCGGGAACCAACGGTAACTTGGATGACAGATAATGGCGATCCTGGTATCCGGTAATATAACCCACCATTTTATCGGCTTGAAAAAATCCGTTGCGAAACATCAATCCCGCATCGGCATTTTCAACATGTGTTTCTTTTAATAGGGTGTGCCATTGTGAATCTTTCACCCGTAGCTGTTGCCAGCTACCGGATATGGCATATTCAATCTGATGCCTGATTGCCGAGGATGTATCGGGAGTGAACACATAAGCAGTACGCCCGTTGATGTATTGAAGAACTGTGGAACCTCTGACATTTAAAACCATCAAATACCGCTGCATGTGATGATGCTGATTGAGCCCGAATCCAACAATGGCCAGAATAATGCCCGTCAGCAGTGAGGCATTCAAAAATGAAGGCCGTTTCCACATCAGATATAAAACCATCAGGGTCATGAAAAGAAATAGGAGAATGACCTCAATAACCGAAATATGAACTGGCCTGATCACAGCATATGGAAATGTGCCAACCATATGGCTGACTTGAATAAGAGCTTCAATGAGCAGTTTTAAAATAATGCCAAGAGCACTGGCAAGAAATGGAAAAAAGGAAAAGATGAGCATAAAAAATCCCGTGTATATGATGATACTGACCAACGGGATGGCGATCAGATTGCTCAGGAGAACGTAGGTGGGAAATTGATGAAAAAAATATAAAACCAAAGGTAAAGTCCCTATTTGAGCAGCCAATGAAAGGCTCAGCAGCATCCAAATTTTGTTCCATACCCAGAAGCGGGAGGCCCCAATATTATAAATCTTTGGATATAGGAATACAATACCAGTAACCGCAAAAAAGGATAGGAGGAAACCGGCACTTCGGATCAGGAAGGGATTGATGAAAAGTATCAGGAATGCCGCTGATATCAGGCTATTATACACATTACCGGTGCGATGGAGTCCCTGACCCAGGACGATGAAGCTGAACATGGTTGCAGCTCTCATAACCGGAGGATTCAGACCGGTCACCAGTGCATAAAACCAAAGGCATATCAGGATGATCACAGATCGAATGAAACGTCCATGTCGGATCCTCACAAGAAAGTGGAGCAGATAACTGAAAAACAAATAAATGACACCCACATGGAGACCAGATACAGCCATGATGTGCACGATCCCGGCATCTGCAAAAGCATCCTTCAGATTTTCTTCAATACCATCTCTCTCTCCTACGATCAATGCAGATGCAATGGCCAGTGCATCGTTCTCCAGTTGATAACGATCCAATGTCCGTATGGCCCACGATCGAATCCTGGCAGCAGTTGAGATCAACGAAAAAGGGCGGTCATTGTCAGCCACATTCCACTCACCCGAATTGGCAAAAAAACGTCCATGAACACCATGGTCAGCTAAATATCGTCCATATTGAAACTCATAGGGATTCCCAGCCTCCATGATCTCCTCTGGAGGCACATGAATCCAAATTAAACTGCCTGCCTGCAGCTTTTCTGCCACAGAGTCTATTTCGAAATACCCCAGCAGCAGATACCGCCGCGAAAACCATTGACTCTCCTGCTTATAGGCCCTGGTCTGAACCATGGTCTTAAAAGTTTGATTCTTCTTCACGGGCTGATCAACAATCTGCACCAATAGAGGATGTGCAGTGGTCAGTCTTTCAGCATCATGAATTTTCCCATTTTGAAGGGCTACCACACCCAATCCCAGGCATAAAAAGAATAAAAACACCCATATGCCGGACCAATACCTACGAGCATAGTCCCGGAAGGGATTCAGAAGGATCAGAAACAGTGATACAATCAGTATAATACATCCGGTATGGTAAACATACACCATGCGGGAAAATGGGATCACCAATCCCATTCCGATGCCGGTAACGAATGGCACGAATAGCCTAAGAAAGGGAACTTTGTGGATGATCTCGTCCGAAATGCGCATAAAATGATCGCCGCTGATTAAATTTATAGAAATTATTTCAGATTGGATGACTTTCCAGAGCAAAATAAATTTGGAAAACATTGAGTCTATCGCTAATTTTAAAACTTCTTTATGGTATGAGAATGCGCCGTGAAACCAATCATTTCAGCAGGCATTATCCGTTACAGAACCGCTCGATCACCTGAGGTATTAACAAACTGAAAACTTAAAAAACAATAAAAATGACTGACTTGAAAACAAAATATCTGGGCCTGGAATTGAAAAATCCCATCATTGTAGGCGCTTCTAACCTGATAACCGAAACTGAGGCTGCCCGAAAGGCTGAGAATGCGGGAGCTGCGGCCATTGTGTTTAAATCGCTTTTTGAGGAACAGATACAGCTGGAAGGTTTGGAAATGGAGGAAGAACTGACAGCCTACGATCATATCCATGCTGAAATGACCAACCTCTTCCCGGATCTTCAGCATGCCGGACCAGATGAGCATTTATTAAGATTGAGAAAAATAAAAGAAGCCGTTTCTATACCGGTCATTGGAAGTTTAAATGCGGTATTCAGTCCCACCTGGGTGGAGTATGCACAGAACATTGAGGAAACCGGCGTGGATGCACTGGAACTTAACTTCTTTGCCGTACCCAAAGCATTTGATAAGAACGAAGAAGAAATCGTCAGTGAACAGATTGAAGTCGTACAAAAAGTGCTTGCAAAAGTAAAGGTCCCGGTCAGCATCAAACTGAGTCCGTTCTATACCAATGCACTTAAAATCATTGCTGCCATGGATCAGGCCGGCGCTAAAGGATTTGTATTATTCAACAGGTTATTTCAACCCGATATTGACATTGAAAAGGAAGGTATGTTTTTCCCATACAACCTGAGCAGCCATGATGATAACCGCCTGGCATTGCGATTTGCGGGTCTTTTATGCGGACATATAAAAGGATCGATATGCAGCTCCAATGGAATCATGGATGGTAAAGATATTATTAAGATGGTATTGGCAGGGGCCGATTGTGTGCAGGTGGTGTCAACGCTCTACAAGAACAAATTCACCCACATCCAGAACATGATTAAGGAATTGACAACATGGATGGAAAAGAAGAACTACAGCACACTGAATGATTTTCGAGGCACCCTTTCAAATAAAAATACGTCCGATCCGTTTGCCTATAAAAGAGCCCAATACGTCGACATTCTAATGAAATCGGACAGCATTTTTGATGTGTATCCAAAACCTTGATGGATTGCGATGCTCAACTCTGCAAAAAGGCATTGATTGACCGGAGCGATTCTAATGAAGACACCGGTATGTCGATGAGATAAGACAACCTGGATTTTCAGGAAATTGTTGAAGGTTGAATAACACCTAATCCGGATCATGAATGACCGGGTTATTTTGTTGCCATAAGCACCTTTTTATTGGGTAAGATGGTCTTGTAACTCGCCTCAAATTTGCCCCTTGAAATGGCCTGGAGCTTACTTCGTAACAGCCGTTTTCGAATGGGGGCGACAAGATCAGTGAATAGAATTCCCTCCAGGTGATCATATTCGTGTTGAATGATACGTGATATGGTGCCATCATATTCTTCATCATAGAAGTTAAAATCCTGGTCATAATATTGGATTCGTATCCGGGGTTCCCGCACCACCTCTTCACGTATGTTGGGTATGCTCAGGCAGCCTTCATTAAAGGCGGAATGTTCACCGGTCTTATCAAAAATTTTTGGATTGATAAACACCTTCTTAAAATCTTTGAGTTCCGGTTCATCCTCCTCAAGGGGAGATGCATCAATAACAAATAAGCGAATGGACTTCCCCACCTGTGGTGCAGCAAGCCCAATCCCATCCGAAGCATACATGGTTTCAAACATATCATCAATAAATGACTCCAACTCAGGATGATCTTTTTCGATCTCAGTGGACACTTTCCTTAACACCGGATGGCCATAAACAACAACTGGATAAATCATAATATTTTATAAGTGATCCTGGAATTTCTGGTCCAGGTACGATTGCAGGATGAGCATGGCACTTATTTTATCAACCAGGGCTTTGTTACGACGGTCTTTTTTTTTCACACCGCCCTCCAGCATCGATTGTTTTGCCATTTTGGAGGTAAAACGCTCATCAACCAACTCGACAACAATGTCCGGATAGGTTTTTTTTAGTTTCTTGATGAACGACTCTACAAAGGGCATCGATTCAGAAGGAATATTATTCATTTGAACCGGGTATCCGACCACAAATACATCCACAGTTTCCTTCCCCAGGTAGGATTCAAGAAAATCCCAAATGTGCATGGAAGGAACTGTTTCAAGGCCATTGGCAATCATTCTTCCAGGATCGGATACCGCTATACCGGTCCGTTTTCGCCCCATATCAAATGCCAGTACTCTTCCCAATTTCTATTTATAATAGTTTTAAATTGCAAAGGTAACAATTCTTGTTGATACCGTGTTGGTGTACATTCAATTGATGGCTCAAATAAAAACGCCTGCATGGGGACAGGCGTTTTCTGGTATGAGGTGTGCCACATATCAGGCATCTGAATATTCCATAGCTGCCAATCGCTGGTAGAATCCATACCTCCATTTTGAATTTTCCTCAGCCGCTTTAAAGAGCCTGTCAGCTTCCTGAGGAAACGACTTCTTCAAAGATGTAAAACGCACTTCAGAGTTCAGAAATTCCTGGAACCGATCCCACTGTGGTTCTTTGCTATCATAAATAAACGGATTTTTACCTTCATTTTCCAGAAGTGGATTATAGCGATATAAATGCCAGAATCCTGCCTCCACAGCAAATTTCTCCTGATCCTGCGATTTGGCCATCCCCCGTCTCAATCCATGATTTATACAGGGCGAGTACGCGATGATCAGGGAAGGTCCTGGAAAGGCTTCAGCTTCTTTTATGGCTTTAAAAAACTGAGATTGGCTGGCTCCCATGGCCACCTGAGACACGTACACATATCCATAGGTCATGGCCATAGCACCCAGGTCTTTTTTCCGGATTTTCTTCCCGGAGGCAGCAAATTTGGCCACTGCCCCGGTGGGGGTGGCTTTGGATGACTGGCCGCCTGTATTTGAATACACCTCGGTATCCATAACCAAAACATTGATATCCTCACCCGAAGCCAGAACATGATCGAGGCCACCGTAACCAATATCATAAGCCCAGCCGTCTCCACCCATGACCCAGACTGATTTTTTAACAAAATATTGACGGAGGTTGAGTAACTCAGATGCTATGGAGGATTTTTCCTTTTCCAGCTGCAGCAATACCTTCTCAGACGCGCTCCTGGAACCTTCAGCATCATTCCGGCTTTCAATCCATTCTTTGCAGGCTTCGGCTGTTCCGGGAGAAAATTCACCCAGTGACGCATGCATTCGTTCAGCAATGCGTTCACGTAATTGGCCTATGCCCACCGCCATGCCATAACCATATTCCGCATTATCCTCAAAGAGTGAATTGGCCCAGGCTGGCCCATGTCCCTTAGCATCAACACAATACGGTGTGGATGGTGCCGATCCGCCATATATTGAGGAGCAACCGGTGGCATTGGCAATCAACATGCGATCACCGAAAAGTTGTGTGATATTCTTGATATACGGTGTTTCCCCACAACCGGCACAGGCTCCTGAAAATTCAAATAAAGGTTGAGCAAACTGGCTGTTTTTAACCGTTTTATCTTTCGGAACCACATCTTCCTTATAGCCTACCTGTTCATGCATATAATTCCAGCGGTCAACCTCATCCAGCTGAGATCCAAGGGATTTCATGACCAGCGATTTCTCTTTGCTGGGACAGACATCGACACAAACACCACAACCGGTACAATCCAGCGGGCTTAACTGGATCCGGAACTGATATCCTTTGGTACCTCCGATACCATCGAGCAGAGTGGTATCCTTAGGTGCGTTTTTTGCTTCTTCCTCTGTCAGCAGAAATGGCCTGATACAAGCATGAGGACAAACATAGGCACACTGGTTACATTGAATGCAATGTTCGGGGACCCATTTGGGAACATCAACGGCAATACCCCGTTTTTCATAGGCTGTTGTCCCCGGAGGAAAGGTTCCATCCTCCCGGCCTTTGAATGCACTTACCGGCAAGTCATCTCCCTGCAGGGCATTTATGGGTTCCATCACATCCCGGATAAAAGCAGGTACTCTGGGACCTTCTTTGGTGGTCGTGTCTTTTGCCTCAGCCCAGTCTTTTGGAATATCAATCTTGATAACCTCACCGCCCTTATCCACGGCAGCAAAATTCATATTCACAATTTCCTCTCCCTTCATGCCATACGTTTTTACAATGGCCTTTTTCATTTCATCCACCGCCTGTTCATAGGGAATCACCTCAGATACCTTAAAAAATGCCGATTGCATAATGGTGTTGGTCCTTGAACCAAGACCAATATCCCGGGCAATTTTTGTGGCGTTTATCGTATAGAACCGGATACTATTAACGGCCATATAGCGTTTCATGGCGGCAGGTATGCGTTTTTTTGTTTCTTCAGCATCCCAGATGGAATTTAAAAGAAATGTGCCGCCTTTTTTTATGCCGCGAAGCATATCATATTTTTCGAGATAGGAGGGCACGTGACAGGCAACAAAATCAGGATTATTAACCAGATAGGTTGCACGTATGGGACGATCACCGAATCGAAGGTGCGAGGTTGTGATACCGCCTGATTTTTTTGAATCGTATGCAAAATAGGCCTGGCAATATTTATCTGTAGAATCACCAATGATCTTAATGGAATTCTTATTGGCACCCACGGTACCGTCGGCCCCCAGACCATAGAACTTACCTTCAAAAGTACCTTCATGGGCCACACTGACATCTTCCGGAATCGGCAGAGAGGTGTGTGTAATATCATCCACAATACCGACCGTGAATTTATTCTTTGGCGTTTTTTCTTTCAGATTATTGAACACCGACATGATCATGGCCGGTGTGGTATCCTTGGAGCTCAATCCATACCGACCACCAAAGATCAGGGGCCGGTTATCTTTATCATAGTAGAGGTCTTTGATATCCAGATATAAGGGTTCACCATTGGCGCCGATTTCTTTGGTCCGGTCGAGTACGGCAATACGTTTCACACCATCGGGCATTGCCTGGAAGAAATATTTCTCGGAAAATGGCCTGTATAAATGCACATTGAGCAGACCAACCTTTTCGCCTTTTGCACTCAGGTAATCCACGACTTCCCGGATGGTTTGGGTGACCGAACCCATGGCCACCACGACGTGTTCAGCCTCGGGGGACCCATAAAAGGTAAAGGGATGGTATTCACGCCCGGTCAGTTTGCCTATTTCCTGCATATAATCCTCAACAATATCTGCCACCGGTTCATAGAACCGATTAACAGATTCCTTGGCCTGGAAAAAAATGTCAGGATTCTGAGCTGTACCCCTGGTAACGGGATGTTCAGGGTTCAGAGCACGGTCCCGGAAGGCTTGCAAAGCCTTCCAGTCGACCAGATCTTTGAAATCTTCCGTTTCAAGGGCTTCAACCTTCTGGATCTCATGTGAGGACCGGAAACCATCAAAGAAATGCAGGAACGGCACCCTTGTTTTAATAGATGTTAAGTGGGCCACCCCGGCCAGATCCATAATCTCCTGGATACTGCCTGTGGCCAGTAATCCAAAACCTGTTTGCCGGGTCGCATAAATATCAGAATGATCACCAAAAATGGACAATGCATGTGCCGCAACTGAACGGGCACTCACATGAAACACACCGGGCAGCAATTCTCCGGCCATTTTATACATGTTCGGGATCATCAGCAATAAACCCTGTGAAGCAGTGTATGTGGAACACAGGGCACCCGATTGCAGAGCACCATGAACGGCACCGGAAGCACCGGCCTCAGACTGCATTTCAGAGACCCTGACCTCCTGTCCAAAAATATTTTTTCTTCCATGTGCGGCCCATTCATCCACATACTCTGCCATGTTGGAAGACGGTGTAATGGGATAGATACATGCGACCTCACTAAACATATAAGCAATGTATGATGCGGCATAATTACCATCACATGTAATAAAATTCTTTTTCTTAGCCATTTTATTTTCTTTAAATATTTAATTAACAAAGAGTTAGATCAAATCAGCAAAACCGTGATAAAATTATGACAAATCACCCTAACATCCGTTCCTGACAGGCTAAAAATGGATAATTCATTTTTATTCCAAATAATGCACGGCCGGAATCTTATTGAAGCTTCAGGAGTGGTTTCAGATCATTCTGATTTAGGGCATAAAGGTACCGGATTTTACTCTTTTTATACATGAAAAAAATCAGGAAAACCAGTACTTTCAGCCGATCCAGTTTTCATTCTGGTATAAAATGGTTCATTGCCATTCACACGGCATAACCATGCAGTATGAACCGAAGGGGGGCAAAGCGTATCAGAAGCGGAACCGGATGTGCTCCGATCCAGGTCTATTGACTGTTCATCGAGATCAGAAATTCCTCATTCGACTCGGTTTTCATCAGTCGGTCTTTCAGAAATTCCATGGCTTCGATGGAATTCATGTCTGAAAGGTAGTTTCTTAAAATCCAGATCTTGTTTAACGATTCCTTATCCAGGAGCAGGTCTTCTCGGCGTGTACTGGAAAGATTCAGGTCGACAGACGGGAAAATGCGCTTATTGGATAATTTCCGGTCCAGTTGCAGTTCCATATTGCCCGTACCTTTAAATTCTTCAAATATGACATCGTCCATCTTCGAACCTGTATCTGTCAGTGCCGTTGCAATAATGGTCAGGGAACCGCCATCCTCAATATTCCTGGCAGCGCCGAAAAAACGCTTTGGTTTGTGCAAGGCATTCGAGTCGACACCTCCGGAGAGTACTTTTCCAGATGCAGGAGCTGTTGTATTAAATGCCCGAGCCAATCGTGTTATGGAATCCAGGAGGATGACCACATCATGGCCACATTCCACCAATCGCTTCGCTTTTTCCAGTACGATATTGGCCACCCTGACGTGGCGTTCGGCTGGTTCATCAAAAGTTGAAGCGATCACTTCTGCTTTCACATTACGCGCCATTTCTGTCACTTCCTCTGGCCGCTCATCTATCAATAAAACAATCAGGTAGACTTCTGGCTGGTAATCGGCAATGGCATTGGCAACCTCTTGCAACAGGATGGTTTTACCGGTTTTGGGCTGCGCAACGATAAGTCCACGTTGGCCTTTTCCGATGGGGGTGAACATATCCAGAACGCGCACAGAAGCATTGCCCCGGCCACGCTCATAAAGTTTGAACTTCTCGTTGGGGAAGAGGGGGGTCAGATAATCGAACTGCACACGGTCACGAATAAAATCGGGACTACGGCCATTGATCTCCAGAATTTTTATCAGAGGAAAATATTTTTCGCCTTCTTTCGGCGGACGAATGGTTCCTTTTACCATGTCCCCTGTCTTCAGACCAAACAGTTTGATCTGCGATTGAGAAACATAGATATCGTCGGGAGAATTCAGGTAATTATAATCGGCCGATCTGAGAAAACCATACCCATCGGGCATAATTTCAAGTACCCCTGAATTGGTAATAATCCCATCGAAATCATATTTTTCACTGGTCTTCTGATGCTTTTTCCTGTGCATATCCTCGGTATCGGATCCTTGTTTATGCTCATCTTCCCGGCGGGGTTTGCGGTTCCTATTATCCTGCATCCGTCTGTGCTTTTGATCCGGTCTGGATGGGCCCTGTGTCTCTCGTTCCTGGGTCGTTTTCTGTTCCGGAACCGCGGATACAACCTCAGGTTCGGGACTCCTGGGGGCAGCAGCAGCTTTCGCCTCCGGCTCTTTTTTCTTGGGCGGTCGGCCTCTGCGGGGCCTTTTGTCACCCTTTTGATGATCCCGGGTCCGATCCGTCTTCTGTTTTTCCGAGCCCAGTATGGCTTGTTGATCAAGAATTTTATATACCAGATCCTGTTTACGGAGGGCATCTACCTTCTTGATCTTTAATTCTTTGGCAATCTCACGAAGCTCTTGTAAGAGCTTGTTGTTGAGTTCTAAAATGTCGTACATTGTTTTTATGAGTAAAAAATAGATAAATTAAGGCTGTATCTTACTTAAATCAGATATCACTTTGAGGAAATATCACTTCCCGAAACTATTCGTTGGCAAGGGAATGGAGTTGTAAAATGAAATGAAATGGAAATACACTGCAAGTATAATGAATTCATTAGAATTTGAAAAAAAATAATTGGATTTCTTGAAAAAAATATCGGCTTATTCATATTTAAACATCTTTCTCCCTGCAATTCAGGACTTTTTTGGCATGAATAAGGGATTTCTATGGCCATTTTTATTTTTGCAAAAAACAATAAATTATCGTAACTTTCTTGGCTTTGCCCGCGTTTTATCTTATAAAGCCTTGTATCCGCACCATGAGGCAGTTAAAGATTATAAAACAAATTACCAACAGAGATACACCATCTCTGGATAAATATTTACAGGAAATTGGCAAGGTTGAGTTATTATCACCGGATGAAGAAGCAGAACTGGCCCGCAAGATCCGCGGCGGCGATAATGCAGCCCTCGAAAAACTGATCAAAGCCAACCTGCGATTTGTGGTTTCCGTCTCCAAGCAATACCAGAACCAGGGTTTAAGTTTACCGGATCTCATCAATGAAGGAAATCTTGGACTCATTAAAGCTGCCAAGCGGTTTGATGAAACCCGTGGATTCAAATTTATTTCATATGCGGTGTGGTGGATTCTTCAATCCATTTTGCAGGCGCTGGCAGAGCAGGCCAGGATCGTCCGGCTACCTCTTAATAAAATTGGTTCCATTAATAAAATCAACCGCGTTTTTACGGAACTGGAACAAAAATACGAACGCGAACCAACCATTCTGGAATTGGCTCAAACCCTGGAGCTGGCGCCCAAAGATGTAAAGGAGGCGATCCTAAATACGGGCCGGCATGTATCCATGGACGCACCCATCACCAGTGGGGATGAGGAAACCAATCTGTATGATATCCTGCTGAGCCAGGACAGTCCCAGTCCGGATAAGGAACTCATTACCGATTCTTTACGGCGTGAGATCGAGCGTGTACTCAACACCCTGACGACCAGGGAAGCCGACATTC
>Ga0209536_100009874_pt1 | contig 14126 bp, 11 predicted proteins | sample DeeMarSeWOR28_12_FD_187461 | JGI IMG/M metagenome (GOLD analysis project Ga0209536, IMG submission 187461) | Marine sediment microbial communities from White Oak River estuary, North Carolina - WOR-2-8_12 (SPAdes) (version 2) | ecosystem: Environmental > Aquatic > Marine > Intertidal zone >...
GGAACGTTTATCGGTCATTGCGCTATGCGCCATGTAAATTTTCCTGGTGGGCCGTGTTGGACTCGAACCAACGGCTCTCTGCTTAAAAGGCAGATACTCTACCGACTGAGTTAACGGCCCTTCAGAAACATTCTTTGTAATGCTATTATCATATTGTGTCAACAAAAATAAACGGGAATCAATTATTTCCGCCAAAATTCCGGAACCATAAATATGATTACGGTAAAAATTTCAAGCCGACCCAGCAGCATGCACCAGATCAGCAGCCATTTTCCTAAAAACGGAATCTGGGCATAATTTTCCACCGGCCCGACCATACCAAACCCGGGGCCAATGTTCCCAATGGTCGCCGCCACGGCACCAAAAGAGGTCACAAAATCTACGCCCATGCTGGCCAGAATAACCGAGCAAGTCGCAAAAAGCCCCATGTACAAAGCCAAGAATCCGAGAATGCTGCGCATAACATCATCCGGTACCGGTTTGCCTCCAATCTTTATTTGGGTAACCGCGTGGGGGTGAATCAAATAGAACAGTTCTCGATGACAGTACTTGAAACACAGCATGACCCGCAGGCACTTCACTCCACCACCGGTTGAACCGGCTGAAGCTCCCAAGACCATGCACAAGAGCAGGATCAGCTGGGCCATGGCGGGCCATGTTTCATAGTCCGCGGTAGCATAACCGGTAGTCGTTATGATTGACACAATCTGAAAGGCACTGTAGCGCAGCGCCTGACCGATGGTTTCATAGACAGATCCGAAAATATCAAAGCTGACCACAAAAATCAGCAGCACAACTGCGCCCAAAAAGAAACGACATTCGGAATCCCGCCAGAGAACCAATGGTTTTCCGCGCAGCATCTGGTAATGAAGTGAAAAATTAATCCCGGCCATCAGCATAAACAAGATAAACACACAATCAAAGAACAGACTGTCATAATATGCGATGGAGTTGTTTTTGGTCGAAAATCCTCCGGTAGGCATGGTCGTGAAGGTATGGCATAACGCATCATAGAGGCTCATACCGCCCAGCATCAACACGAGGCACTGTGCCAGGGAGATAAGCGCATATACTTTCCACAGGATCATGGCCGTATCGCGGATGCGCGGTTTAAGTTTATCGGGAACAGGGCTGGGAACCTCGGCTTTATAGAGCTGCATGCCTCCAACGCCTAAAAAGGGCAGAATCGCCAAAGACAGTACAATGATCCCCATACCGCCCAGCCACTGGATAAAACTGCGCCAAAAAAGCAACCCTTTGGACACCGCCTCAATGTTCGAGAGGACCGAAGCTCCGGTCGTGGTGAAACCCGAAACCGATTCGAATACCGCATCCACGAAAGTGAAATAGCCATCCCCAAGGTAAAAGGGCAGTGCTCCGAAAAGTCCGACGGTTGTCCAGCCCACCGCCACAATCGCCATGCCCTCTCTCTGACTGATGATCTCGACCTTCTCTTTGCGGAATATGAGATAAAGTATCAATCCCGCCAGGACGGTTATTCCCGTTGATTTTAAAAGGGGCGCAACACTTTGATCCTGGTAATAGAGGCCCACCAGGAGGGGAAAAATCATGGTCAGTCCGAAAAAAAAGGTTAAGATCCCAATAATATTCAGGATATATCGCCAGCGCATTTAGAAGTACTCCAATTTGACGGACAGAATCTTTTCTACTTTGGGGATTGCTTCTCTTCTGGCAAAAATGATGATGCGGTCGCCCGGCTGAATAACACTATCGCCGCTGGGGATAATGATAGTATCTTGGCGAATGATGCCGGCCACGATCGCACCTTTAGGGAAGGAAATCTTTTTGAGAGGCCTGTCCACAATCTCCGATGTTTCAAGTGCCAGGGCCTCCATTATCTCAGCTTGCTCTCCTTTAATGGAAATGGCGGAAAGCACTTTTCCCCTGCGGATGTGTTGCAGAATCGTATTGATTGCGGACAAACGCGTACTGACGACCTGTTCGATTCCAATAGCATGCATTATAGGAAAATAACTGAATTTACTGATTTTAGTTATGGATTTCCTAGCCCCCATGCGGATGGCTAAAAGCGAGGCAAGGATATTTGTTTCTTCACTATCCGTCAAGGTAACCACAGTGTCTATATCTTGAATATTTTCCTCGGCCAAAAGCGACTGATCCGACCCGTCACCGCAAAGCACAACGGTTTTATTAAGGCGTTCGGCCAGACGGGTGCAGCGGTCCGGATTTATTTCAATGAGTTTGCAGTAAATTGACATGTGTTCCAAACTGCTGGCCAGCCTGAAACCGATTCGTCCGCCACCAACAATCAGTGCCCGTTTCACCGGCTGATCATGTTTGTCAAAAACGGCAAGCGTTTCCTGCAACTTATCCTCTTGGCAGATAAAATAAACCAGATCACCGGGCATCAAGCGGTCGTTTCCTCTGGGGATGATTAATTCTTCGTCTCTCACCACAGCAGCGATGAGAGGTCTTAGATTTTCCGTTTTATCAGGTATATTAAGAAGCTTGACACCGGCCAGGCGGCAATTCCTATCCAAATAAATCCCTACGAATTTGATGCGGCCATCAGCGAATTCGCCGACTTCAACCGCCCCCGGCACTCGCATCATGCTTTCAATAGTCTTAACCACTTCGATCTCGGGATTGATGATGGTGTCGATATTCGGGGCAAAATCACGAAAGGTATCGTGGTATTTGTCGAAATTGGCATCACGGATACGGGCCAATTTTTTGGTGGATGGCGATAGGATGTTGGCGACTAAACAGGCAACCAGATTGATTTCGTCACTGTTCGTGACAGCCAGCATGATCTCCGCATCCTGAATACCAGCCTCTTCCAAAACTGACGGACTACTGCCGGAGCCTTGAAGGACATGAACATCCAAATTATCGGATACCCGCCGAATGGAAGTCAAATCACTGTCAATTACGACGACCTCTTTGTTCTCCAGGGTCAGATGACTTGCAATATGAAAACCGACTTCACCTGCACCAACAATGACAATTTTCAACGGCAAAACTCCCTGCTTAAAATTGACCGTAAAAGCTCAATGTCCATGGTTGATTATCCTTCGCCTCGCACGACAACATTGCATGTTACGTTGATTCAAATCTCACCTCACCGCTCAGTCTTGCGCTGCTCTAAACCACTTTTGAGCTAAACATAAAGTAAATACCGGCACGCATGACGCTGAACGCATGGTCACGCCATTTTGCCGGTGTCGGTAAGAGAAAATTAAATCCAGCCAAGCCTTACTATAGAGACGTCATCCTGTCAATTACAGCAATGCCTCAGGTTTAAAATTCTTCCGTTCAGCACCGTATTTCTGAACCTAACTTTTATGGGAACTTTAAATGAATCTGAATAATAACAGAGCAATACACAAGACCATAATCACGAGCAAGGAGAGCCAATCCCGTTTGTGCGATATCAGTGGGGGATCGGTGCGGGATTCAGAATAACATCTGGCTTCCATGGCCAGAACCAGTTCATCTGCATGTTCAAATGTCCGACGGATTAATGGAATACCGAGTTTGACCAATCGATAGACGGGGTTTTTTCTGTTTTCAATTCCCCGTGCCCTTTGAGCTTCCATGGTTTCCTTGGCCTGGTCGAAAATTATGGGAACAAAACGCATGATTAAACTCATCATCGTGGCAACTTTTTTTTCCGGAATAAATGGGACAGGTGTCAGATACCACTGAACAGCGGCTTTAATTTCCGAAGATCGAGTGGTTGAAATAAATGCCAACCCGCAGATAACAATGAAGGCCAGGCGCCAGCAAATCAGCAAACCATTGCGTAGGCCGTTTAGTGAGATACTAAAGATTCCCAGATTTACGTCCGGCATGCCATCAGAAAACACGGTTCGTGCAACAAAAACAAGCACGATCAGAAGCAAAAAATAGCGCAGTTCTTTAATTATATATGTCAAGGGCAGGCGAATTGACCATACCACTGCGGTGATTAGGGTACTTAAGGCAGCCAGTCCTTGAAATGAGGTATGCAGGCAAATGAGACTTAATACGATGAGGAAAAAAAACTTAAAGCGCGCATCCAGTTGGTGTACCAGTGACGTTCCGGGATAGAAACTAAAAACGGTTAACTCAGCCATGACATAACCTTATGACCTAACCTGGAGGCATAGGGTTGCCGTACACCGTAAGTTTCGGCTTCCGCCATGATTTTTTCCGGAGAACCGTCACGGACTATTTTCCCGTTGTTCATAAAAATCAATCGATCTGCATGGGCGATTATTTTCTCCAAATCATGGGTGGTCACCAATATCGTATGACCCGATTGATGCAAGGTTAGAATGGACGACAGTATCTGTTTGACTCCGGGATAATCCAGACTTGAAAAAGGCTCATCAAAAACTATAACTTTAGGTTCCATGGCGAGAATACCGGCGATGGCCAGTCTGCGCTTCTCACCGCCGGATAGTAAATGGGGACGTTGCTCAGCCAGGTTGTTCAAACCAACGGCTCCAAGCGCATTGTGCACACGTTTTGCAATCTCGCTGCGTTCCATTCGCAGATTTTCAGGGCCGAATGCAATATCTTCACAAACCGTCTCGCCGACGATCTGGCTGTCGGCATCCTGAAACATCATACCGACAAGTTGCCGCGCCCGCAGGAGATTCTTTTCGAGCGGCCAACCGGCTATTTTGACGCTACCGGCAGTGGGCAAGAGGAGACCGTTCAAATGTCTCAAAAGCGTGGTTTTCCCTGAACCGTTGGGACCCGCAAAGACCACAAATGACCCTTCCCGAATCTTCAAATCAATGTCTTCAATGCCGATGGTGCCATCCGCAAAACGGTGGCTGAGATTTTCGATTTCGATGATGTTCATCTCAGGAAAACTGTGTATCGACGCCTATCCGGGAATCCGAGACCCGAATGACGGGTCTCACTGTTTTTGCAATCACCGCCGCAGCCGCAATTTTCATCGCATCGCCTAATAGAAAAGGATACATCCCAACAGCCAGTGTTTTGCCCCACGACATATCGGTTAGCATTTTCAGCCATGTCACCCCGCAGGCATACACAACAAAGGATCCGCAAATCATCGCGACAACATCATAAAGGCTTCTTCGGGCTCCCTTTTCAGAAATGAAACCTATAAGCAATACAGCCGGTAAATAGCTCAAAAGATACCCACCGGTGGGTCCCACGATACGACCGATTCCTCCCATTCCTCCGGCAAACACAGGCAATCCGCAGGCACCGGCCAAAAGATAAACAGCCACTGAGGCAAGTCCCCATCGGCATCCCAGCAAGAGCCCGGCCAAAAACACGAACATATTTTGTAAGACAATGGGTACCGGTCCTATTGGGATAGCAAGATACGCTCCAGCGGCCATCAATGCCGCCAGCAGTGACGCAAATACGGTCATGCGAAGTTGGTTGGACGCATTCATTTGTCAACCCTGGTGAAAACAATCACCGTAGACAACTTTTTTGTAGCTACCGTCCCTGAGCTTTAACACGAGCGCTCCGTTCTCATCTACATCAACAGCAATCCCTTGGGACTCTCCCGTGTTGGTCACGATTCGGACATGGCGGTTTAATGTAACAGCCACGTTCTTCCACTCTGAAATGATAGCGTCAAAATCTGCATGTTTCATCTGATATTCAAATTTATCCAGAAAACGCGAAAGCAGCTCTTTCCTCGAAATTTCCTTTCCCGCAATCAATTTCAATGACGATGCTGTTGGTTCAGCGCGGGTAGGGTCATTGTTGACGTTTATGCCAATTCCGATGTTGATGAAAAGAATCCGATCAGCCTCTGTCTCCAATTCCGACAGCATCCCCGAGATTTTGCGACCGTTAACCAAAATGTCATTCGGCCATTTCACCATGGCCTCAATTTGCAGCATTTCTCGCAGTATATGGGTGAGGGTTAATGATGCCAGGAAGTTAATTCGTGAGCTGAACAGGAGCGGTATTTGCGGCCGAAGAACCATTGTAAAATAAAGGCCACCTGCATCAGACAACCACTCACGGTTTAATCGCCCCCGCCCTCTTGTTTGACGTTCGGCAATGACGACCGTAAACTCGGGGCATTGCTTTCGAGCCAGTTGTTTGGCAATATCCATGGTTGAGGGAACTTCCGGATGATAGATGAAGTTCGATTCCCGATTCGGAAACTCCCATGGGTAAATCACATCCGGAGAGTTGATCAGTTGGTATCCATTAGCAAAAATGCGAATCTCATATCCCAACGCTTTCAATTTGTGGATATGCTTCCATACCGATACCCTTGAGACGCCGAGCATTGCGCTCAGTTGTTCACCGGATAAGACAGCGCTGTGCGACCTTAACTCCTGGAGGATGCGGCTTTTCACGCTCATGAACAAATTTCTGGTTAACTCTGAATTATGATCAGGTTAACGATATGGCTAAAAAAAGTCAACGACAATCAGATCTCAATCACCCGGCTTGTTTATCAGAATCTACGGTCCGCTTCATAAATTCCTCTAACCCTCGAACCGTCATCCCCCAGCTGCTCAGATTTTCTACAATAAATCCAACAACCTGCTGGTGAGCACGGCGGGTGTTGCCTTCAACCGGTATGGGTTCACCGAACTTAAAATAAATGGATTTGCGTGGATCGATCCGCCCCACATCCTTAAACCATTTTCCATTGCCGTGGAAATCGGTCTTTACAGCAAGCGGAACCACCGGAACACCCGCCTTCGATGCCAGCTTTACACCTAATGAATTGAACTCATCAATGTCAAAAACAGCGCTTCGGGTAGCCTGTGGAAATATGATAATAGAACCGCCGTTTGAGATGAATTCTTTACCCGCTTGCATCACCACCCGCAAATCCTGACGAGGATTGCTGCGTGACACGGCAATGAGATTCAAGGCTCTCATAACGTTGCCAATAATCGGGTACTGGCGGAGCTCTTCCTTGATCACAAAATTGACTCTGCTAAAGGCCAAGGTTATGCCCGCCAATGCAAGCGTTTCGAATAAGCTCATGTGATTGGCAATGTAAACCAGGGGGCTCTTTTGGTGAGCGATATGTTCGAGTCCCGAAATGTGGATTCTACCACCGACAGATTCGGCGTCTCTGATAACCTTGTGCGCGTAAAATGCCCATCTCTCGTTATCGAGCTCTCCTCTTTTGGCCTCCCTGCTGGCAGTTGTGAAGGTGCCAATTAGATGGAGATAGTAGACCACGGTTGCCCATCCTGGAAGATACCGAGCAGCTAAATTGCGTCGGTGCGGACTTTGGTAGCCGTGTTCGGTTTTAAGCGTTTGCCAAAATTGATCTTTATTCAATTAGAGTACTTGGTCAGTATGAGGGTGGCGTTGGTTCCACCAAATCCAAAGGAATTGGTCATCGCATGCTTAACTTTGGTTTTGCGCATTTTATTGGGAACGTAGTCTAAATCACATTCCTCGGCCGGATTTTCATAATTAATGGTCGGCGGAATGCAATCGTCATGAACCGCAAGCGCGGTAAATACAGTTTCAATACCACCTGCTCCACCAAGCAAATGTCCGGTCATAGATTTCGTGGAACTGATTGCCAATTTATACGCATGATCTTTGTATACTGCTTTTATCGCCCGCGTCTCGTATAAATCATTTAGTGGCGTGGAGGTGCCGTGGGCATTGATATAGTCAATTTTGTCGTATGGAATTCCGGCGTCTTCAAGGGCCGCCGTCATACAACGCGAGGCCCCATCACCGTCAGGCGGTGGCGAAGTGATGTGATACCCGTCCCCGGTCATTCCGTAACCGGTTACTTCGGCATAGATGTTTGCCCCGCGTTCAAGGGCCTGATCAAGAGCTTCAAGAATTAAAATTCCGCTGCCTTCTCCAATCACAAAACCATCCCGGTCACGATCGAAGGGTCGGGAGGCTTTTTCAGGTTCATCGTTGCGGGTGGACAGGGCTTTCATAGCGTTAAAGCCGGCAACAGCCGTCGGATTAACGACGGCTTCAACGCCCCCTGTAATCATGGCATCGGCTCCCCCGCTCTGAATAAGTTTAAACGAATCACCGACCGCATGCGCACCGGCGGCACAAGCCGTAGCGATGGAGGCATTGGGACCTTTGGCGCCAAAATGAATAGATATCATTCCAGGTGCCATGTTGCCGATCATCATGGGAATGAAAAATGGTGACACGCGCTTAGGGCCTTTTTTATAAATTGTCAGGCAGGTATTCTCCAAAATCGAAAGACCTCCGAGGCCACAACCGGTGATCACGCCGATTCTTCCTGAATTTGTATCATCGATGACCAAGCCGGAATCTTCCAGTGCCATCCGGGTTGCGGCTACGGCATAAGCAATGAAAAGTTCGGTGCGTTTTGCTTCCTTTTTAGGCAGAAAATCTTCAGGGTGAAAATTCTTCACCTCCCCGGCAATTTTCGTTTGAAATTGTGTCGTATCGAATCGGGTTATCTCACTAATACCGGATTTACCGGCACACAATGCATCCCATGTTTCCGTAACACCGATTCCAAGGGGGGAAACGAGGCCCATACCTGTTATTACAACCCGTCTATTCAACTGATCCTCCTTCAATTCGTTTACAACCAGAAACGCCGTTTTCAATGTCGATATAACTACATCTTAAAAATGCTTGAGCAAAAATAAAACTATAACTACCTGAATTATATGTTTTTATAGTTTGCTGATTTCTCAAAGACTGAAGATAAGTAATTTAATCAAGATGCGTTGTCAAGTGTTTTCCGCTCATGATACCTCAGCAGGACATTAATTCCGCCTGAAATTGATGCCGGAAATTGTATCTTACGATCAACAGTTAAAATAACATGCTAAAATTATATAGTAATTTCGTCATCATGGAAACACCGCATATAAAAGGCATTATAATGAAGGGATCGGGCGGACTGAATCGGATGAGCTCATCGGCCATACCACAGCCAACAGTCAATCACTCTCTTTTACTAAATTTTTACTTTTTAATGCTAATTCAGACCCATGCGATTTGGTTCACACCCGGTCTCGGGGGTGACGAAGGTGAGTTATAACTACATTAAATTAATACAATAATCAGATTTGCTGCACGTAGGTTATTTTAAAATGGCTATAGGCCTATGTTTTTCTACTAGCCTGTATCATAGCCGATCAAGCAGCCTTTCATGAATATTGTCAAATCCGCCGTTGGACATGACTAGAATGAGGTCTCCGGATTTGGCCTGTTCAATCAGAAAATCGATAATGGCCTCGGTTTGCTCAAAATAATAGGCATTTTTGCCGCGGGTTTTCAACTCTGCAACCAATTTCTTCGATGAAAACCGCTGCCCGAAAGGAATTTTTTTAAGCAGGGGTGGCTTGCGAATACAAATAAGATCAGCTAAATCAAATGACCGCGAATATTCGTTTTGAAATATGTCACGCATACTGGTGTTGGTGCGGGGCTCGAAGACGGCGACCAAACGCTTTTCTGAATGGGCCGCCTTAACCGCCCGTATCGTCTCACGAACGGCAGTCGGATGATGGGCAAAATCATCCATGACCGTAATTTGATTTTTGTGCCCACGTATTTCCTGTCGTCGCTTGATCCCTTCAAATGTCTCCAGGGCCTTGGATATAACGTCCGGCTCTATTTTTAAGTGATCTGCGATCGCAATACTTGCCAGCACATTGAGCAAGTTGTGTTCTCCGAAAAGCGTTGTCTTAAATTTGCCGAAAGACGTATTATGTTTAATAACCTCAAAGGTCGTCCAGGGTTGATCAATTGAAATTCCGCTGAGTCGCCAAGGTGACGTCCCGTTTAAGCCATATCTCTCAATCCGGCAGGACGGAGGGTCTAAAAGATCGTCAATATTTTTATCGTCATCATGGGCTATTAAAATACTGTTGCGTGATAAACCAGACAAGAATTGACCAAAGGTCATTTTTACATGATGCAGATCGTCAAAAATATCCGCATGGTCAAATTCAATGCCGGTTAGAATCGCTGCTAGCGGGTTAAAATGAAGAAACTTCGGTCCCTTGTCAAAAAAGGCCGTATCATATTCATCTCCTTCGACAACAAAATACGGGCCGCTACCGAGACGATAGTTGCTGTTAAAATTTTTTAATATGCCTCCGATCATAAAGGACGGGTCTGCGCCGGCTGACTGAAGTATCCAGGCCAAAATAGCAGACGTCGTTGTTTTACCATGGGTACCGCTGATTAAAAGGGTTTGCTTCTCGAGGGCTACGAAATGGTTCAACGCCTGGGGCATGGAACAAAATGGCAGCCCCATCTGTCGCACCTGCCTGGCTTCGGGATTATCTCTGGTGACGGCGTTGCCGACAATGACAAGGTCCGGTCCATAACAAATGTTCCCCTCCCGAAAGCCGTCATCGATACGAATCCCCCTGTCCTTTAAAAAAAGGCTCATCGGTGGGTATACGTGTTGATCAGAACCGGTCACCTCAAAACCCAGATCCTGAAGCATGCACGCCAACGCACCCATAGCGGTACCGCAGATAGCGACCAAATGAATTTTCCGGACCTTTTCAGGTATGCGGTTTAGGGTCATATCCATCATGATTTGTTTTTAAGTGCGGATTCGATCGTTTGTGCCAGCATCTGCAGATTAAAAGGTTTTTGAATAAACGCGCGGCAGCCACGATCCAGAATCTCTGTGGCCTGTCCGTCAATGCTATACCCGCTGGAAAGAATCACTTTCACGTCGGGATTTAGTTCCCGAAGCCTGTCAAATGCCTCTCCACCGCTAATCTGCGGCATGACCATATCCAAAATGACAAGGTCAATTTTATGCTGATGTTGTTTGTAAACGTCGATCGCTTCCTCACCGTTCGCGGCACTCAGGACGTCATATCCCAGCTTATTCAACATTCTCGTGCCAACATCAATGATCATTTCTTCATCGTCGACCATGAGCACGGTCTTTTTAGCGCTGGAGAAATCCGTCGTCGCCTGTTTCGCTTTGGCGGCCGGTTTGTCTTTTGCCGGTAGATATATGTCAAATCGGGTTCCCTGACCTTCTTGACTGTCTACGGTAATGTGGCCTTCATGATTTTTTATAATTCCGTATGCAGACGCCATCCCTAATCCGATTCCCCGCCCCATCGCTTTGGTGGTAAAAAAAGGATCAAAGAGCCTTCGTTGGGTTTCTTCGTCCATGCCAATTCCCGTATCAGACACCGTTATTTTAATATAGGTGCCGGTGTTAATTCTATATGGCGCATCTTGCTCTTTTTCGATGCGCACGTTTTGGGTTTCAACTGCCAAAATTCCTCCATCCGGCATGGCGCGCACGGCGTTCATAAACAGATTCAGGATGACCTGCTCGATTTGTCCTCGATCGGCTTCAACACCCCAAAGATTAGAGGCGAAATGGGTTCGAAAGCTTATGTCTTTGTTGGTCCTCGAAAAGATAAGGGTTTGCTCGTTTAAAAGCTGATTGACATCCAGCATATGAATTTCGTATTTACCGCCCTGCGCAAAACCCAGCAGCTTTTTAGTGAGATCAACGCCATTTTGAACAAACTGCTCGACCTTTTTCAAATTCCTGAAAAGGGTTGAATCAGAATCAATTTCGGAAAGAGACAGTGAGATGTTGCCTTGGATACCCATCAGCAGATTATTAAAGTCATGGGCGATCCCTCCGGCCAATGTCCCGATAGCCTCCATTTTTTGGGTATGGCGGAGCTGTTTTTGCAATTGCACCTCATGGGTTATATCGCGCTGGACACTGACATAATTGATGATTTCACCGCGATTGTTTTTAACAGGAGAAATGGTTGCTTCAGATTCAAAATGGGAACCATCTTTCTTTCTGTTAAGGAATCGTCCCTGCCATATGTCTCCATGCCTGAGAGTACCCCACATAGCATCAAAAAAAGATTTTTCATGCGTGCCGCTGTCCAGTATGGAGATGGATTGACCTAAAGCATCCGCTCGTGAATAACCGGTTATCCTTTCAAAGGCCGGGTTCACATATTGGATGGTTCCGTTTAAGTCGGTGATGATGATGGCTTCTGCAGTGCTTTCAACGGCAGTAACCAGAAGTGCTTGGAAGGAACGCCTGCCGTCAAGGCTTTGCATTCTGCCATTATCGGCATTTACCTTCCCGTCGTTTTTCTTTTTTTCCACAAAACCCACCCTGCATAAATCCAAGTTGCTGTCGGTATGCTGCTGATGACAGAATTCAGGTATCCTTAAAGCAGATAGTTTGTTTTATTTAATTATTACAGATATTTTAGCAGAAATCAAATTTATTGGCAAAAAGTTGTGCAGGACATTTATGAAGGCTCCCCGCACTAAAGCTGACGGGGTATCGGGCTATAGGAATAATGTCTATTACATCGCACCCCGCTGGGAAGGGTTTCCGCTTCGCTACAACAAGCTGAGGGGAATTAGAGCTGAAAAAAATTGTCCGTGTTGTCCGTGTGGGTCTGTGGCTAATTAAAAAAGCAAGCCGGCTTTCCGCACGACAAAGCCGGCTTGGCCGCCAAGTCGCTTTCTTCCGACTATTTACCCAGATCTTTCAGAACCGATTGAGCCGCATGTATCGTGGCATCGATATGTTCATCCGTATGGGCGGCTGAGATAAATAGCGCTTCAAACTGCGACGGCGCAATGTAGATACCGTGCTGCCGCATTCCGTTATAGAAGTTGGAAAACAATTCAAGATCACATGTTTTGGCATCCTCGAAATTGGATACCGCGCTATCCGTGAAAAACATGCCGAGCATGGAGCCGACATGATCGACCCTTGCCGCGATACCCGCGGTTTCCGCCGCATGGGCAAGTCCTGCAACCAGGCGTTGCGATTTCAGCTCCAGCGACTCATAAAAGCCGTCTGACTTGAGTTGTTGCAGGGTAGCAATACCCGCTGCCATTGCGATCGGATTGCCGGACAAGGTACCGGCCTGATACACCGAGCCTTGCGGGGCAATCTGGGACATAATCTCTCGTTTTCCGCCATAGGCGCCGACGGGCAATCCGCCTCCAATGATCTTACCGAAACAGGTTAAATCCGGCTCTATGCCATAAAGCGATTGAGCACCGCCGTAAGCAACCCGGAATCCGGTCATGACTTCATCAAATATCAACATCGCACCGGTTTTTTGGGTAACCTCCCGCAGGGTTTCCAGAAACCCGGCCCGAGGTGCAACAAGCCCCATATTTCCGCCCACCGGTTCAATGATGATACAGGCGACGCGATCCCCTTTTTCTTCCATCACGTGCTTTACCGTATCCCCATCATTAAACGGCAGTGAAAGGGTATTTTGGACAACGGAGTCAGGGACTCCCGGGCTGCCGGGAATTCCAAGGGTGGCCACCCCCGATCCGGCAGCCACCAGCAAAGTGTCAGCATGCCCATGGTAACATCCATCAAACTTAATGACGATATCCCGCCCGGTAACGCCGCGCGCCAGACGGATCGCGCTCATCGCAGCCTCGGTACCGGAGTTGACCATGCGCACAACCTCCACCGACGGGACTGCTGCAATCACCAGTTCGGCAAGCTCTATCTCTAAATCCGTGGGCGCGCCGAAGCTAAATCCTCTGCCCAGCACAGCGCTAATTGCTTCAACAACGGCCGGATGACGATGTCCGAGAATCATGGGGCCCCAGGAACCTATATAATCTATGAAGCAGTTGCCATCAGCGTCGTAAATCAGGCACCCATCGGCTCGATCGATAAACAGCGGATCGGCGCCCACCGACTTACAGGCCCGCACCGGGCTGTTAACCCCGCCAGGTATTATCTTCAACGCGCGCTCATACAATTCTTTGGATTTTGTGAAATTCATCGTGTCCAGTTCCTTTCTTCTACTAAAACAGGTTGACTTTTTAAAACGGATGAAAAATTATCAGATAGACTTTATTGGGTCAAGCAAGGAAAGTGGCTCATCGTTACCAATGAGCACCGCTGCTAACCGCGAACGTCCCGTCTTATCGGAGAAAAAACCCGGAAGTCTATATAAGTTCACCGCGGAGCTCGTGGAGAACGCCGAGAAAGATCATTAAAAATATCTCTGCGAAGCTCTGCGCGCGCTGCGGTGAGATACTTCCTGCATATGATTCCCAGGTTGAGCGGTTCTGGGTTCAGCGTTCCGGGTTGGAAATACGATTAACCAGCTTCTATCAAGGAGTCCGTCTTAAATGGGTTTACGACGCCTTTTCAC
>Ga0209536_100009876_pt1 | contig 14125 bp, 11 predicted proteins | sample DeeMarSeWOR28_12_FD_187461 | JGI IMG/M metagenome (GOLD analysis project Ga0209536, IMG submission 187461) | Marine sediment microbial communities from White Oak River estuary, North Carolina - WOR-2-8_12 (SPAdes) (version 2) | ecosystem: Environmental > Aquatic > Marine > Intertidal zone >...
CGGCGGCTTTTCAGCGGCTACCGGCATGATCATGATAAGCTCCATGACCATGGCCACCATGATCACCAACCATCTCCTCCTCCCCCTTGTGGGATGGTTCCGCTGGCTGAACTTCCTGAAGCACCACCTGCTAAGGTGCCGATGGGTTGCGGTGGCGGGCTTTATTCTGATGGGCTACTGGTTTGAAAGGCGAATTGGCGAATCTTACATGCTGGTAAACATTGGGCTTATCTCTTTTGCTGCTGTGCTTCAGTTTGCACCGGCTATTCTCGGAGCGATCTTTTGGCGCCGAGGAAATAAGGCGGGTGCCACCCTGGGTCTGAGTGCAGGGTTTCTCATTTGGGCCTATACACTACTCATACCCTCCTTTGTCAAAAGCGGCTGGATAACCAGTGCTCTGCTTGAAAAGGGTCCAGGGGGAATAGAATTTCTTAGACCCGAACAGCTTCTTGGCCTGGTGGGTTTAGATCCATTGAGTCATACGGTTTTCTGGTCCATGTTCTTCAACATAGGATTTTATGTTCTCGGGTCTCTTTATTTTGAGGGCAGCAAAGCCGAGCATAGTCTGGCAGAAGAGTTCGTGGGCTCTCTGGCCGCCACAGCCCCTTTTCGTCCTGCTGTGCCCAGGGAACCCTACATTGATTTGGCGGTGAAAAGAAAAGAAATGCAAAACCTTTTGAGCCAGTACTTTTCCGAACCCGAGGCTACTGCCATGGTTGAAAGGAGCCTTCGCACCGCGGCAATTGAAGGGAAAAAACGGATTTCTATCCTCGATCTGGTAGAGTTCCACGGCGAGGTGGAGAAATCTCTGGCCGGCTCCATCGGGACAGCCGCAGCTCATAAGGCCGTCAGCCGAGGAATCGTTTTCACCCCGAGGGAAGCAAGGGAACTTTCAGAAGTCTACGCTGAAATTCTCGCGGATCTCAAAGTAACTCCTACCGAGCTGAAAAGAAGAATCGACTACAGCCAGGAAAGGGAAATACTTCTGACTCGGCAAGCATCGGAGTTGGAAGAAAAGGTGAGAGAGAAGGAGAGAGAGATCGCTGTGCGCAAGAGAGCCGAAGAGGCGCTGCGTAAGAGCGAGGAGCGCTTTAGGGATATCTCATATAGTATGGCCGACTGGATTTGGGAAGTTGACAAGGACGGAATATACACTTTTGCATCTGGAATGGTAAAGCAAATTCTCGGATATGATCCAAAAGAGGTCATTGGGAAAACTCCTTTCCAATTGATGCCGGAAAAAGAGGCAAAGCGGGTCGAAGAGGTCTTCAAAAAAATTGCCTCTGAAAAAAAGCCAATTGTTGAGTTGGAAAACTGGAATCTTACGAAAGAAGGAAAGTCAGTTTGTCTTCTAACCAATGGCGTACCGTTATTGAATGAAAGGGGTGAGCTCATTGGTTACCGTGGTGTAGACAAAGACATAACCGAGCGCAAATGGGCAGAAGAGGCCCTGCGGGATAGTGAGGAGCGGTATCGCTCGCTTGTTGAGAATATTGACCTCGGTATTACCCTGATAGACGCAAATTACAAGATAGTCGTGACGAATGCCGCACAGGGTAGTTTGTTTAAAAAACCTGTATCCGAGTTTGTTGGTCGGCAGTGCTACAAAGAGTTTGCCAAAAGCGACACGGTTTGTCCTTACTGTCCTGGGACAAAGGTAATGGCCATGGGACAGGCAGAGGAAGTGGAAACTGAGGGTGTCAGGGATGACGGCAGTCGTTTTCCTGTTCGCCTTCAGGTCTTTCCATTGCGCAGGCCAGATGGCAGTATATCGGGGTTCATCGAAGTGATGGAAGACATCACCGAGCGCAAACTGGCGGAAAAAGAGCGCGTACGTCTGGCAACGGCCATCGAACAAGCGGCGGGAAGCATCATCATTACACAAAGTGACGGTACGATACAATATGTCAATCCAGCCTTTGAACGCATCAGCGGTTACAGTCGAGAGGAGGTCATTGGCAAGAATCCCAGCATCCTTGAGAGCGGAAAACACGATGAACTATTCTACAAGGAAATGTGGGATACCCTTACTCGGGGGGAGGTATGGACGGGCCATATTATTCATAAAAGGAAGGATGGGGAGCTTTATGAGTGTGACACAACCATCTCCCCCATCCGAGATGAATCCGGCGCTGTCATAAATTACGTCTTTGTGGGCCGCGATGTGACTCATATAGTCCGCCTGGAAAAGCAACTTCGCCAGGCGCAAAAAATAGAGGCTATCGGCACCCTGGCTGGGGGCATTGCCCATGATTTCAATAACATCCTGACAATTATCATTGGATACGCGGAGATCCTCTTGGATGGCCTGTCAGAAGATGATTCTATGCGGGCTGATTTGGAGGAGGTACTCAAGGCGGGTTATCGCGCCAGAGGTTTGGTGGAGCAGATCCTTACTTTCAGTCGCCAGACCGAACAGGAAAAAAGACCAGTGCAGATCGCTCCTATCGTCAAGGAGACTCTTAAGCTGCTGCGAGCGTCCATTCCCAAAACTGTAGACATCCGGGAGAATATCGCTCCCGAATCAGGCATGGTCCTGGCCGATCCCACTCAAATTCATCAGGTCCTCATGAACCTTTGCACCAATTCGGCTCATGCCATGAGAGAGAGAGGTGGCAGATTGGAAGTGGCTCTCATGGATGTGGATCTCGATTCCGAGGCTGTGGTCCAATATCCGGACTTGAGTCCAGGACCCTACTTGAGATTGTCCGTAAGCGATACGGGGCATGGCATGGACCGGACAATCATGGAACGCATTTTCGATCCTTTCTTTACCACCAAGGGTCCTGGCGAGGGAACCGGTTTGGGACTGGCGATGGTCTATGGGATCGTCAAAAGTCATCGAGGAGAGATTACCGTCTACAGCGAACCAGGAAAGGGGACTACCTTCCACGTCTTGCTCCCCAAGGTTGAGATGGAAATGATCCCCTCAACCGGCGCATTGGTGCCACTTGCCCAGGGCAAGGAGAGAATACTTTTTGTTGATGATGAAGAGGCTGTGGTTCAAATGGGACGAAAGATGTTGGAGCGGTTGGGCTATGAGGTAGTCATCAGCGATGACGGGAACGAGGCTCTGGAAATCTTCCGCTCCCAACCGGAACAATTCGATCTGGTTATTACTGACCAAACTATGCCGAATATTACAGGAGCTGAACTGGCACAAGAACTCATGCGCATCCGCCCCGATATTCCGGTAATCCTCTGCAGCGGATTTAGTGAACTAATCGATCAAGAGAAAGCCAAGGCCATAGGCATTCGGGAATTTGTGATGAAGCCCATCATTACGCGCGACATCGCAGAGACCATAAGAAAGATATTGGAGGGAGAGAAAAGCTAGGAACTATTCTGAGTCACCATGATCTCCTTCTTTTTCCCGGTCTTTGGTTCACCGAAAAAGCTGCAATCGCTAAAATACTCAAACGTTACACTCCTCAGGGTCACACTTAGAACCGTGGTCATAGTGGTGAGGTTCCTCTCCCGAACCCAGCTCGAGCACTTGCGCCGCTTTGCTCCCATAGCGATAAACGGTTATGCCCTTCAACCCAAGCTCCCATGCTTTCCAATAGACCTTGGCAACATCCTCCGGTTTGGCGTCATGGGGCATATTAATCGTTTTGGAGACAGAGTTGTCAACACAGCGCTGGAATGCAGCTTGAATCTGAAGATGCCGCTCAGGAGGGATCTCCAGGGCTGTTACAAAGAGCTCTTTTAGCTCATTGGGTGCAGCTTTAACTTCCCTGAGCGTACCTTTTTCTAATACCTCTTGGACGATCTCCTCTGCCTTGAGCTCATACCGTTCCAGGTACTCGAGAAAAAGGGGGTTGGTTTCATACATGGTCTGGTTGTTGAGCACGTGCGTGCGCTTGTAAGCTAGAGCAAACCACGGTTCAATGCTAGCACTGGTGCCCGCGATAATGCTGATGGTGCCGGTAGGTGCGATGGCTGTGCGCGTTGCGTTCCGTATTCTCACACCTCGTCTTTCGTATATACTGCCCTTCCAGTTGGGGAACACGCCACGGTCCTTGGCGAGCTCTTGCGAGGCCTTGAAAGCTTCGTCGGCGATGACACGCATGGTTTGCCCGGCCATGTCCACGGCTTCGTCGGAATCATAGGAGATTCCAAGACGGATGAGCATTTCGGCAAAACCCATCACCCCAAGGCCGATCTTTCGGTTGCCCAGGGTCATCTGTTCGATTTCAGGCAAGGGATGTTTGTTGACTTCGATAACGTCATCAAGAAAGCGCACCGCCTCGCTGGTAGTTGCCCGGAGCTTTTCCCAATCCACAAATCTGTGACCTTTTTTTGTGCCCATCATGTGTGCCAGATTAATCGATCCCAAATTGCAGGACTCATAGGGCAGAAGGGGAATCTCGCCGCAAGGGTTGGTTGCCTCTATGCAACCAAGGTGGGGAGTAGGGTTTGCGCGGTTAATTGTGTCCAGAAAAAGCAAGCCTGGGTCACCAGTGCGCCAAGCTCCTTCTACTATAGCATCAAAGACCTGCTCGGCACGCAGTTTGCCGGCGAAACGGCCCGTCTGCGGATGAAGGAGTGTATACTTCTGGTCTTTACGCACCGCCTCCATGAAATGATCCGTGACCCCAACGGAGATGTTGAAATTTGGCAACGTCCCATGGTCAAGCTTCGCTGTGATGAACGCTAAAATGTCCGGGTGATCCACCCGTAGAACACCCATGTTTGCTCCCCGTCGCTTTCCTCCTTGTTTGATGTTCTCCGTGGCACAGTCGAAGATTTTCATAAACGAGACTGGCCCGGAGGCCTTTCCTGAAGTGGAGGCCACGATCTCACCTTTGGGCCTCAGTCTTGAAAAGGAGAAGCCTGTTCCGCCCCCAGTGCGCTGGACCAAGGCCATTTGTTTGACAGCCTCAAAAATACTTTCCATGGTATCTTCGATGGGCAAGACAAAACATGCGCTGAGCTGACCGAGGGGCCTGCCACCGTTCATGAGGGTGGGGCTGTTAGGCAGGAAATCTTGAGAGGTCAGAAGGTCGAAGTACCTACTCTCCCAAAGAGAAGCTTGTCGCTCACTGCCCAGAAAAAGCTCAGCGTAAGCTATGCCATGGGCAACAGACTGGAAAAGCTGCTCCGGCGTCTCAATGATCTTCCCGTGCGCATCGCGGCGGAGGTAGCGCGCCTTGAGAATTCTCAGCGCATTCTTGGAAAGAGCGAGTTTGGTCATAATAACACACTTTGCTCAGCTCTCAGTCCTGGCTAGGCCAGCCTCGGACCTCTGCCTCAGAAGTCAGGTTTCCTCGATTCACCCCCTGCCAATAATCGTTGATTACGGCCTGAATCTCCTGCCAAAACCCTTCCTCACATTGTGGCTGGAACCGGTGAGTGAAGCGTGCCAGATCGAAAGGTTTTTCTCCCACTCCCGTGGCCACCTATGTTGGACGTTGAGCCGCCCGGATGTTAAAGCGGTCCTTCTGTTATTTCAGTAGGTTTCCTTCATTCCAGTGGGAATGTTCGCAAAAAACCCCCATCCTTCCTGTACGTGGACTCGCAACAGACGTGCCATGCATTTTCCAGCTATCACAGTTGTGGGAATGCACTTAAAATTCCCTGTGGTAAAAGGCAATATGATTGCTGCATTCAGGAAGAGATTCTGATAAAGGTTGCAACAAGGCTACTGTTAGCAACTGAGAAGTTGCATTGTGGCTACCTTGCCTTTTTTTTGCTGCCGAAAATCTTCTGGCCGTAATTCATGAGTGGATGACTAGGCAACTAAATTGAGTCTATGAGAGGAGCTCAGCACGAATGAAGATACGAAAAGCCACATCTCTGACCGTATTATTGACATTTATAGCATTGGTTTTGACGAGTGTTATTCTTTACATTGTCCCCCACGGACGCGTTGCCTATTGGGCAGATTGGCACCTGTGGGGTCTGACTAAGACTCAATGGCAGAGTTTTCACCTCAATCTCGGTCTACTATTACTTTTGGGGATAGTGTTCCATGTCTATTTAAATTGGAATGTGATTGTCTCCTACTTCAAAGATAAAGGCAAGCGAACTCGAATACTTACACGCGAATTCACTGTCGCTGTGGTTCTCACCGTAGTATGTGTCTTTGGAACCTATTTGCAGGTGCCACCGTTTGCCTGGGTAGTAAGGATCAGTGAATCCATAAAAGACGCAGCAGCCGAGAAGTATGGTGAACCACCTTACGGACACGCAGAACTTTCTACCCTAAAAACCTTCACATCCAGAATGGGCTTCGCCTTGGCCAAAGTTGTCGAAGATCTGGAAGCAGCAGGGATTGCCTTTGAAAGCGAAGAACAAACTCTGCAAGAAATCGCCAGGAAAAATAAGATGTCGCCGCAGCAGGTATTTCTAGCAATGAAGCCACTGCACACAGTTGGTGAGAATAAGAAGTTGCCCCTTTCTCCGCCAGCTGGAATAGGCAGGCGATCATTAGCCGATATCTGCCAAGAATATAAGCTAAATATCCCCACGATACTGCGTAGTCTCGCAGACAATAATATCGAGGCTGCTGCAGAGATGAGTATCAAAGAGATTGCCGAGCAAAATAAGCTTACTCCCATGGATGTGTATGAGGTAATCAGAAAAAGCGTTGACGCTACGAGCACTGTTGGGCCTAGGTAAATTTCTGAAACTCCTAAGTACACAAGAACAGTCCTTAAAAACCGTTTTTGAGGAAGCTAAGGACGGCGCCTCCGCTCCACTGTCGTGGGTCCAAGAATCTTTGTGGACGCAGGAATGAGAAACACCTGAGCGTGTGTCGGCCCTTTTTTTTCTTGTCTGCTTCAGTTGACTGAACCTATAGAATTATTCACCGTTGACTTCCTGCTGTTCCCCTCGATTGCCTGGCTCGGGTAATTGGAGCCTCATGACATAGAAGGTTTCTTCATCACCAGGGTAGTCACTGGGAAATACGAGGATGTTTTCAATTTTGAAACCGAATTTCTCGTACAGCTTTATAGCAGCCCTGCTAACCAGTTCAACATCGAGTTCTACAACTCCAATACCTTTTTCCACTAGTATCTCTAGACATCTTCTCAGTAGACTTCTACCAAATCCTGCGCCTCTGTGATCTGGATGCACTGCAACTCTTATTATCACTGCCTTCTCAAGATCATGGCACACACAGGCGACAAGATAACCACAGATTTCTCTGCCTTTTTCAAATACCAAGAAGATATCCTTCAGCGAAGACTTATAAAAATTGTAACACCAGGGATCTGAAAATGAGAGTCGGTCAATTTCCATGACCCTGTCTATATCTTGTTCCGTGGCGGACCTGATGTTCTCGCCACGGTTTAGGCTATTGCCGCTCATGATTGCTCAGTTAGCCTAAGTGCTCACCTGGCATTCGCCTCTGAGGACTTGTTCGCCTTTCAGGTTAATTTTTCCTCACCTTAGCTTACCACCCAGACCGCCAGTTCCTTGGCCAGATGAATGATTTTGTTGCTCACCCGGCCCATGGAGAACTCCTCCACGTATGAAATACCTCTTCGCCCCACAACAATGGTCCCATATCCCCCCTTCAAAGCTTCTTCAACAATAGCTCCGGCCCGGCTGCGCACTCCCGTCGCCAATCTGGTGGTGATTTGGCTGCCACTCACCCCAGCCTTCTCCAGGCGACTGGCAGCCTCTGCGAAAACAGACTCCATAGACTCCCGTGCACTATGAAGTATCTCTTCCCCAAAGTCTCTGACGGCGTGGAAGAGGGTGACCTCCAAATTAGCGCCATCCACAATGGTGCCGACGTAATCTACGGCTTTCATGGCCCCTTCGGAAGCATCTAAGCCCACAAGTATTTTGCCAACATCTGGCTTCCCACCTACCACGCAGACGGGGAGATGGGTGAGACTTCCCATGATCTTTTCGGCGATGCTTCCCCACAAGAAGTCCTTCAGCAAACTCATTCCCCAACGTCCTAGAATGACTGCATTGTAATCACCCTGTGATTCCTGAATTATGTCTCTCGCTATACCCACCTGCCTTTCCTGAATCTTGGTACGTACCGCGTTCTCTTGCACTCCACGGTCCAGAAATAGCTGGCGTGCATTTTCCATGAGCTCCTCAATTTTTTTCTTTTGGTGGTCTCTCCAGTCACTCAAGGAGGCATGTTTGAGAACCAATGCGGGGTACTTCTCTGTGTCCCAGAAACTTTCTGGAATTTGAGTAGCTACATGGAACAGAACCACTTCGATGTGGTTCGGTGAAAATAACTTACTCGCATAACGGGCAGCCTCGAAAGCCTGATCCGATCCATCCACTGCCAATAGAATTTTACTTCTCCCTTCAGCCATGGCTTACTCCTTTGGTGAACCGCCAGCCAACCTGGGTATTGTCTGGCAAACCGCCAGCTTTACCCCTCCAGGAGGACTCTTGTATGTCTCTCAACCGACTCTCCCAGTGGACCTAATTGGTAGCCACCCTCAAGCACGGAGACAAGCCTACCCTGTGCGTGAACCTCGGCGATACTCTTAACTCTTCTGGTGAGCTCTTCATACCCCCTGGCAGTGAGGTTTATATGGGCCAAAGGCTCTGCAATATGGGCATCGAAGCCAGCAGAGATAAGGATAAACTGAGGCCTGAACTTTTTCATCGCCTGTTCAACCTTTTCCATGGCTTTCAGATACTCCTCTTCTCCCGCACCCGTGGGCATAGGGAAGTTCTGGGTAAATCCTTTCCCCTGAAGATGCCCCCTTTCTGACTCCTTTCCCGTGCCGGGATAGGAACACAAGGGGTCTTGGTGGAAGCTCACGAAATATACCTTTGGATCCTTGTCAAACATGTATTGGGTGCCGTTGCCGTGATGGACATCCCAGTCCAGTATCAGGATTCGTTCTATACCGTGTTTATTCTGAAGATACCTTGCAGCGATGGCCACATTGTTAAAAAAGCAAAACCCCATGGCCCTGTAGTTTCCGGCGTGGTGGCCGGGTGGCCGCACCGCACAAAAACAGTTTCTCACCTTGCCCTCTATGACTTTGTCTACCCCCTTGAGCACGCCCCCAACAGCATAGAGGGCCACCTCAAAAGTCGCGGGACTTATGACGCATTCAGGAGTGTGCAGAAAAGGCTCTGACTTCTCCACCGCTCTCTTGAATTCATCTATGTATCTGGGTTTATGGCAGAGCTCCAGAACGCTTCTTTCGGCAAGCTCAGGCTCTATCACAACAAGTTTGTCGAGAAGTCCCGCAGCTTCGAGCGTTTCAATAATAGCAATGAGTCTTTCAGGCCTTTCCGGGTGGTTGGGGCCGGTGTCGTGTTTAAGATATATCTCGCCATAGATCAGTCCCGTTTTCGCTGAGCTCATTTCCAGTCTCCGTGGAAGGTGCAAATGTAAAGGCAAATATGTAAAGAAAACCTTTTCAGCCGAAATACATCTCGACAACATAATCAATAAGAAATGTACAGAAACAGCCACAAATAATTGGCAACCTCTACAACTTCCCAAGTTATCAGCTTAAAGTTTCGAATGGCAATAAACATGCCATATTGTTTCTTTTATTGTATCTCATTAATTTCAATATAATTATTACCAATCTTGAAACTCTATCAACCAGCAAGAGAGGGAATATTAGCGGTGGGTGTTGGGACAAGAATAATATTATGAAGTTATATCAATACAATAATAGCGTTGCCCTTTTGCAACCATATGAGTCAACTGTCAGCCCACAGGTAGCAGCCTCAGCCAGTTACCGAACCATTAGACAAAGTAGTCAGGAGCCAGGACTCAGTATCCAGAAGGCAGAGAGCTTGGCGCACGGAAAAAGCAGTGGCAAGCACAATCCCACCAAATATGCTGTGCAGGTTCAAACTGACCCATATGTTTGTGCCGGCAGCTGTCCGGCTGCTACCTATACCTGCCTATTTTTTTCAATTCTCTTTGAACACGCAGACCGACTTCTATTTCTGGCCGATTTCTCACATAATCAAAGATGATGAGGGTTAATGGTCAATACGGGAACCGGAGATTTTTTTACTACATTTTCGGCAACACTCCCAAAGATAACATGCTCCAGCCCTTTACGGCCATGTGTCCCCATAATCACCATGTCTATGCCTTCGGACTCGATGGTCTTGAGAATTTCAGCAACAGGGTCCCCGGAAACGATCCTCCTCTGAAAATTGGGGCAGCTCTGGAGCTGCTCGTCGCAGACTCTATCCATTGCCTTCTCAGCACCTGCTATGGCCTCTTTTAGAAAATTATCCATCGATGTGTGAGGAACGTACGAATGGCCCCATTTAAGAAGGTCGTGTACCACATGGAGCAGATAAATAGAGCTGTCGTATTTCTCAGAAACCGACAACACATAGGGGAGAATCTTTGATGAGTTTTCTGTCAAATCAATTGGGAAGAGGATCTTGTTTATTTCCACCATAGCCTTTCACCTCCATTTCTGCGGCGACCCGTGAAGAATCGCGAGTACCTTGTTCGGTTTGACTTTTTAGGCCTATGAGGACCGCTACTTTTTTATTGTACCATTATTTTGCCTTTTTTTACTTGACCTTCTTGCTTTCGGCAAGCGTTATCTTCAAGAGACCTAAACGGCTCCGTTCGTGTGCCTACATTCTGTCCACTGAAGTGAAACTGCCTCGGTTTCCTATTGTGTCAATTTTTCGGCAGGGTGAAGCGAAAGGTAGTCCCTTCCCCATAGGTGCTGTCAGCCGTGATGTTCCCACCGTGCGCCTCTACCATCTTTTTACAAATGTGAAGACCAAGACCTGTCCCCTTCGATCTCTTTTCTTTTGGCCCTTGTCTCACTTTGTAGAAGGCATCAAATATGAAAGGCAGATCTCCGGCGGCAATTCCGCTGCCTGTATCCGACACCTCAAGTAAGAGGTCATCTTCTCTGGCAAAAGCCCTTAAAATCACAGTCCCCCCAGGGCTGGTGTACTTGATAGCATTGTGGAGGAGGTTTGTAACAATTCTGTCCACCATAGAGGAGTCCGCCTTGATAACCGGCAACCCTTTCTTGGGCAGCTGGAGCTGCACGGTTATATTTTTGTTTTCGCCTTGGGCTTTAAAATGCTCGATCAGTTTGCGGAGAGCTTTTTCTATGTCGTACGGGGCACTATCTGGCCTATATTTATCTCTTTCCAACTTGCTAAAGTCCAATAAGTCTGAGAGAAGATTCTTCACTTTGTGGATCTCTTCCCCTATGAGCGCAAGGTATTCTTTTTGTTTTTCCGTTGTAGGACCAACTTTTCCTGCTGCCAACCTGTTCAGAAATCCCCCGGCTACGATGACCGGGTTTTTCATATCATGAGCAATCATGGCCAGAAAATTTTTTCGCTCTCCCTCTACTCGCTTCAGCTCAGTTATATCCCTGAATAATTCGACACCACCAATGAAATTGCCCGTAGCATCAAAAAGTGGCGCGGTGGTCACGGCGAGATTGATGGGTTCGCCGGTTTTCCTCACTATCTCAGTTTCGCTGGCTACCGAATGAGTTCGTTCTTTGAAGGCATGAGTAAACAATGGACAGGCCTGAGGATCAGAAGAACCATGGATAATAGAAAGATGAGAAGTCCCTAGCACCTCTTTCTTGCGGTATCCCGTAATCCTTTCTGCCGCAGGATTAAATTCTCTCACAATACCATTCTTGTCGACCCTTGAATAACCCACAGGAAGGCTATCGATAACGATCTCATGAATGCGGCGAAAATCGCTACTCTCCATATCCTGGCTCATTGCACCGCTCAATGTTGCTATCGGGGGGTCCGGTTTGTCGGCCTACCTTTTTTACTGTGTCCAACCTGATGAGGGATGATACATAGAGCCGACACTTTTCTATGTCTCTTTTGATTGTGAAGGACTTCTTCTGCCTTGTAATGATCGTCAAAGATGGCAACTATCAAATCGCTCATGGTTGTCTCCTCCTCGCAGGGACAGAACCGCCTGTCGCGGTCCTCCCTGCCTCTGAATCATGCTCTGTTCACAGAACGCCTCTCCTAAGCCTCCCGGCACGGACAGCAAAAAGTATCCTCTCTCTTGTTATCTTTACCCAGGGCTGATTGGAGTGGAATGGGGTGAAAGGTGTATTTGCAGGGGAAGCCGGTGTTGGAGTGTGTCTCTCAGTAGCCTCTAGTTGTCATGCCTATCAATAAAGTAGAGAGTGGCCCCCACCGGTGCGAAGGAGAGAAAAAGGATGTTCACGAGAGGAATAAGGAAGAGAAGCCCGAAACCTAGGTGAAACGTCAGACTCGTGCGCAGAAGTTTGAACCTTTGCTGAAAAGGATAGAGCCTTCTTGCAGGAACAAGATCCGTGTTGTCCCATGAGAGAAAAATGACCAGAATAATCGATGAAAGAATCGTCACCACCGGCCCCAAGGGGGTGAGCCAACCGAGAACCATAAGAAAAAGGATGATTAGAACTGGGAGGATCGTTCTGGGTATTTCCTGCTTGACAAGATAGGAAAGTTGCCGCAGCACGTCCACTTTTTCCCCTTGATGTTCCCCTCCCACCATCATGACTTCAGTAACTCGTGACATGTAATCCATTATGAACACACTGAACAGTATTTGAGAGACAAGATAGGAAAGTATCGCCGACAGCCCCACGAGGAATAAGGAAAGCAACCAGGAGAGAACGTACCATACCCAAAGAATCCATTGACTTGCAGGCTTGGCCCAGATGAGAAGCAGAATTTTCTCATGGTACACAAGGATGAGGCTTGCTGCAACAATGGTGATGATGACGACCGCAGCAAACCTGATAAGCCCCAAGGCAAGAAGCTTAGGGGTCCTTATGCCCAGCCATAGACCACGCACGTTGTATGTAATGCCGTTTAGGATATCCATCTGATACCCAACACTCAACCTTTCATGGTCTCATTATTTAGGTCGAGCTATTTTTGCCTGGTAGCAATGTCTCACCTTGCAGCGAACCCGCCTCTTTTTTCATTGGCTCGATAAAAATATTCCCCCCTTCTGGAAAACTGCCGTTATCGTTTCCCACAAGTCTCTCTACGGACTCCATTACCGTCTGACGGTTCACCTGCGTGTCCTGGGGACGAATCTTCCAAAGAAAATCAGAGCCAATCACTTCCTTTATAAGCTCCTCAAACTCCTTCCAGGAACAATCGAGTATTTTACCCTTTACCATAAAACACCTCTCTCTATATTGAAAATTGTTCAAGCGCCGGGAGAATGTGAAAAAAAACCCCAGAGCCCATTACAAGCTCCGGGGTTAAAACACCAAAACCAGCGCAAAGGGACGTAGGAGTATGACATCTCGCGACTCCGTTGTCAAGATGAGCAGAAAAACAGCATCGGTCACAACAGGCTAATCATAAATCATGCGAGATAGGGGTTGACAGGCCCCCCCCTCAAACTGTTAGGCTCCGCATACGTTGACCCTGTGACTGCGTCAGAAGCGCGGTCCAGAAACGCAGCTGCAAAGCCACGGGACTCAATCGCTTTTCTGATGTGTATCATGGCCTTGCAGAGTAAGCCTCAAAGGGAAGGGGGTGCTCCCGAACTATGGCACTACCCGAATCTCAGTGTGATGAGCTTTCAGCAGAAAGTAGCCGTAGAAGGAGCAATCGCAGCTCATAGAAGACCGTGCTCATCTTTTGGACAAACCTGGGATTGATCATACTCTGTGATGGTCGCGTGTTTACGCCCCCATAGGTGGAAACAAACTAGAATTAACGGAGTAAGAATGGGATTTAAAACGGTGCTCGATATAGAGGTGATGGAGGGAGGCGATGTGTTTATCGAAGAGTCAGATTACTTGAAATCACTTTCCTCCGACCAAAAAATCCAGGTCCTCAAGAGCTATTTAGAATCCTTGAGGGAGGAACTTACAGAACATCACACATCTACGCACTCAATTCAAGGGGCATCTGGAAGCAGTTTAGACAAGGAGAAATTGCGCAAACACATAGCAGTTACCGAAATCTATCTATCAAGATTGGAAAACACCGGGAATTGATAGAATCAAAATCCCCCCAGTCCCCCGACAGAACGTTAAGGTCTCAGGCAAACAAGGCCGTAGAAATGTGTCACGAAAAGCAGCGCCAATAAGGTGAAAGTCGTGCTCGAAGCAAGCGAACAACATCTGCCGCTTCCTGCAATCCCTGATCTGGTCGGAGCCCAGAGGGAACCGGTTCTGGTTCCTCCACC
>Ga0209536_100009877_pt1 | contig 14124 bp, 8 predicted proteins | sample DeeMarSeWOR28_12_FD_187461 | JGI IMG/M metagenome (GOLD analysis project Ga0209536, IMG submission 187461) | Marine sediment microbial communities from White Oak River estuary, North Carolina - WOR-2-8_12 (SPAdes) (version 2) | ecosystem: Environmental > Aquatic > Marine > Intertidal zone >...
TCGCCAGAGCGTAGCCGATGCCTCCCCATTCTTCGACCGAATCACCGCCAGTCCCCCTACCGTAGATGGTATCCCAGACCATGGTGCCGACAACTCCGAGTCTCTTCACCTCGTTCCTCTGGTCTGGGCCAAGAAAGACGCAACTGCACCGTAGACGCCAGCAGTACCGGGCAGGCTCCCCGGGACGATTCTGCATGCCTCTACCGCAGGGCGAAAGGCGCGGCGTCTGACCTGGTCCCAGAGCGGCTGGAACAGGTGGTCGCCGGCGAGGGTCACGCCGCCACAGATCACCACGACGTCTGGATTGAATATGTTCACCAAGCCAGCCACCGCACCACCCAGGAAATGGGCAGTCTCATGGATCACCTCGAGGCAGAATGCGTCACCGTCGTTTGCCGCCTGAGATACAGTCTCGGCCGTAACGGCTGTAAGATCACCTGCCACGTAGTCTGGCAGCTTTGATTGTGTACCCCTCTCGATGCCCTCGACCGCGCGCCGTGCTATTGCAGGGCCAGCTGCGTAGGCTTCGAGGCAGCCGTAGTTGCCGCACTTGCAGCGCCGGCCGGTGGGATCGATGCTGGCGTGTCCGATCTCGCCGGCTGCATCGCTGACGCCGTGGAACACCTCCCCATCGATGACAATTCCTCCACCAACGCCAGTGCCAATCGTGAGTCCAACCACGACCCGACCACCCTGCGCCGCTCCCCGCCACCACTCGCCCAGCACGGCGCAGTTGGCGTCATTATCCAGAGTCGCAGGTAGCACCACTCCCTCACTCACGCGATTCCGCAAGGGTACATTGGTCCAGCCGAGATTGGGTGTCATGATTACCGTGCCGCTTTTCGTGTCGAGTGGGCCCGGGCAGCCAATCCCGACTCCGATCACCTCGATCTCAGAGGAGCTCAATTCATCTTGCGCGGCGGCCAGCGATTTCCGGATCATGCAGACAACCTGATCGACGGCACCATCCGGCCCAGCCCACACCGGGGTCTTCTCGATCAGATGACCATGCAGTGAACCACCGTCGTCCGAGACGGTACCCACCCGAAGATTTGTTCCACCGAGGTCGACACCTACTATGTAGCGCATCGTGACTGCGGATCGATGTGGTGGCAAATCAGCCGTTGGGTCGCTTGAATCACTTCGCACTCCTGTCTAGTCGACCTGCAGCACGGCGAGGAATGCTTCCTGAGGGATCTCTACCGTGCCGACCTGTTTCATGCGCTTCTTTCCTTCCCTCTGTTTCTCGAGCAGCTTGCGCTTGCGAGTCACGTCGCCACCGTAACACTTGGCGGTAACGTTCTTCCGCAGTGGCTGGATAGTCGTGCGAGCGATCACCTTGGATCCTATCGACGCCTGAATCACCACTTCGAACAGTTGTCTGGGTATCAGTTCTTTCAGCTTCGATGCGATCTTGCGACCCCACTCGAAAGCCTTGCCTCGGTGGATGATCACACTGAAGGCATCAATGGGATCGCCGTTGATGAGCATGTCCAGCTTGACTAGATCACTCTGGCGGTAGTCAGCGAACTCGTAATCCATAGCGGCAAAGCCGCGAGATACCGTTTTCAGTCTGTCGTAGAAGTCCAGAATGATCTCTGCCAACGGGAAATCCCATTCGAGTTGCACGCGAGTAGGATCAAGGTAGTGCATTCCGAGATACTCACCGCGCCGCTCCTGTCCCAACTGCATGATCGCCCCGATGTACTCCGATGGTCCGGTGATGCGGACTCTGACGTACGGCTCCTCAACCCGATCGACAGCAGACCCGGTTGGCACCTTTGAAGGGTTCTCGATTACCGCTCGTGAGCCATCGGTCAGGTAGACGTGGTATTCCACGTTGGGAACCGTGGTAATCAGGTCCAGATCGAACTCCCGCTCGAGCCTCTCCCGGACGATGTCCAGGTGGAGCAGACCCAGAAAACCACACCGGAAGCCAAAACCAAGTGCCACTGAGGACTCGGGCTCGTAGTGCAAGGAAGCGTCGTTGAGCTGAAGTCTCTCGAGTGCGTCGCGCAGTTCCTCGTACTGATTGGCATCGGTTGGGTAGAGTCCCGCGAACACCATGGAATGCACTTCCCGATAGCCGGGAAGTTTCTCCGCAGCCGGATTGTCTGCGTCGAGCACCGTATCCCCCACCCTCGTCTCATGTACGCCCCGCACGTTAGCAACGAAATAGCCAACCTCTCCCGCTTCGAGCATCTCGGTGCGCCGTTGATCTAGCTGGAGGTATCCCACCTCGGAGACTTCGTAGCGATCCTCCTGGTGCGAACCGAAGGCGATATCCATCCCCGCCTTGATGTGTCCATCCACGACCCGAATGCTGGGTATCGCCCCGCGATACCGGTCGTAGTAGGTATCGAAGATCAGTGCGCGAAGAGGGGCATTCCGATCACCTCTGGGTGACGGCACCCGCTGGACTACAGCGTTCAGCAACTCGACCATACCGATGCCGGCCTTTGCCGAGACCTGCAGGATGTCGGCCCCGCTGACTCCCAGGAGTTCCTGCAGCTCCTGCGACCTCCGCTCCGGCTCAGCCGCGGGCAGATCGATCTTGTTGAGAACAGGGATGATCTCGAGCCCTGCATCCAGCGCTAAGAAGAGATTGCTGATCGTCTGGGCTTCTATCCCCTGACTGGCGTCGACTACTAGGACAGCACCTTCGCAGGCGTTCAGTGAGCGCGATACTTCATAGGTGAAGTCTACGTGACCAGGGGTGTCAATGAGGTTGAGTTCGTAGGTCTGGTCATTCAAGGCGTAATGCATGCGAACCGCGTTGAGCTTGATAGTGATGCCACGCTCCCGCTCCAGATCCATGGTGTCGAGCACCTGTGCCCGCATACGGCGCTTCTCGAGCGTACCGGTGTGCTCGATCAGCCTGTCAGCGAGGGTCGATTTGCCGTGGTCTATGTGCGCGACTATGCAGAAATTGCGAACTAGCTCTTGACGCATGGGGAGAATATAAGAAGGCGGTACCCAACCCCCCACCGCCCGAGCCCGGCGGCAACCCGGCACCTCCCCCTTGCCCGAGCGGTATTCCCCCGTCCCTCCACCTCTCAAGGCGGTAAAGGTGCCGCTCACCCTCTACCGCCCTCTACCGTACTTTACCGCCCTTTACCGCCCTTTCTTACGGCACCAACTCGACTATCTGGTTGTAGCTCGCTGGATCCCAGCGTGGTCGCTGCGGGCTGTTGGCCACCTCGAGGCCCACGTAGAACATGAGCTTCACGATTCGCGCTGCCTTCTCTGCATCGATCTTGTCGACTTCGTCGGTAACTTGGTGGTAATCCTCGTGTGTGCCGGTGAAGAAGAACAGAATGGGCACTCCCTTGCGGGCGAAGTTGTAGTGATCCGAGCGAAAATAGAACCGTTCTTCGGGCCAGAGATCATCGATTGCGTCCATGTTGAGTTCGGGATGCTCTCCGTTCACACGGTTCATCGTGCTACCCAGGTCCGAATGCTCTTTGCCGATTACGACAACCGTGTCCTTCCAGTTGCGGCTGATCATGTCAGCGTTCAGATCGGCTACGATCTGCGTCAGCGGCACACTGGGATTGTCTGCGAAATATTCGCTGCCCCAGAGTCCCTTCTCTTCCCCGCTCTCCGCAAGGAAGATCGTAGACCGTTTGGGCCTTGGGTTCAGCATGGCGTAGGCCTCGGCCATCTCGATAATCGCGACCGTCCCGGACGCATCGTCATCAGCACCGTTGGCAATGCTGTCACCTTGCACCGGAGGGCGAACGCCGATGTGATCCATGTGCGCACTGAATAGCACATATTCGTTCCTGAGATCCGGGTCGCTACCTTCTAGAATGCCAACCACATTTGGAGCAGATCCCGTCCCAGAGCCGGCATACTGCAAGTCGACTGTTAGCTCAAGATCTCTGACGTCTCGGACACTGATGGGTTGGGCAGCACGCTCTTCCGCGCTCGCGAGCTCGTAACCGTGTGCCGCCAACACCGGAGCCACCGTGGTTTCTCGTACCTCCAACCACGCCATCCCCTCCCTCGACTCTCCCCAAGCCTTGGTAACCGCGCTCCGTCCTAGACGTTGCTGAGCGCGGCTCCAGGAACCCTCGGATCGCTGCGTCAGCGAGATAACGGCCGCCGGGCCCTGGCCGAACAAAGCCTGCATCAACTGACTGGACATTCTTGTTGTGGGTGATGCCAGGATGACAATACGGCCGGCTAGGTCGGCAGCCTCAATGATCTCGAGCCCACCGGTTGCCCCGTCCACGACTACTGCCGACCCGGATACTGATGCTGGTAAGGACCCGAACCGTACCAGTACATCGGGTCCTAGCTGCCAGGTTGGTCCGTGATCGATCGTAATGTTCGATGCCACCAGGTTCAACTGAGTCTGTCTCAGGGGGTACCTTTGAATGAACGTCCCGTTGTCCCCCCCGGGCTTGAGTCCCATCTGCTCGAATTGGCCTGCTATGTACTCAGCGGTTTGGTCCAATCCGGGACTCGGCGTATCGCGCCCCAGCATGGAGTCGTGTGCAATCACTGCTATGCGATTGTATACATCTTCGGGTGTGATCGATCCCACTGCCCGCTCCACGGTGGTCGCACTCTGAGCAAGAACCGCGATTGGAAAGCCCAGGCCTGTGACGGCCAGTGCCAAGAAACGCATCATCGGGGGTACTCCGCTGAGAAGTTGAGGCATAAGATAGCACTTGGTGCCGTGGTGTTGGAACGAGTGATGCTGACCTGTCGGGATGAACCGTTCTGAGCACGAGCAGGAGTGGCGGAAATCCCGCGACCCGTTCTTAGTGGTGCGGCTCCCCTGTCCCTCCGGTGTCAGGCTTCACCGGCCGGGGTCTTACCTTGGTCCTCCCCGGTGGAGTGGTTGGCCTCTCGACGGGAACACGCGCTGGAGAAGGGATCTGGCGGACGGGAATGGAATCCCTGCTCCTCTGGTCGACCTTCTTGTTGGGATCACGTCGCTCCAGCCGGGGGATGAGACGAGTGACCGGATCACCGCCCCTCTGCCGTGAACTGGGCATCAGTCGCAGCAGATTGGCGGTGGTGGGTCGCGCCTCTACCTCCCGACGTGTGGCTGGCTCGTCTGAAACTGTCGGTCGGCGGCCTGGAGTCGGAACGCTACCGACACCACCGACGTCGTTGGCAGTGGCGCCGGTCGGACCGCGTCTGATCGACGGATCGGATGGCTGCTGTTCGACGCGTGTGACGGCTGGCTCCTCCGGCCCGCGATCCTTGAATACGAAGCGGGGATCTACGGTCCGCGGCCTGGTGTATGCCACCCGCGTTTCCGCATAAACCCGAGCCGGGTAGTAGTACGGAGCTTCGTGGATCTCGATACGGAACTTCACGCAGGCATGCTGGTACGGGTTCCACGAGCGGTACGGCATGTATGCGTGGCAATCGTAGCAGAGGAACCGGGGATAGTCGTACCTCTGCCCAACATGATAGGGAGACACGTCATACGAATACGCGTCGTATGCAGTGGCGGGAACCATCTGGTCGACCAGGTGTGTCAGAGTCACATATGGGTCCCCAGTTACGCGTCCGTAGTAGGCGATGTGACGATAGTCCCAGTGGTCGCCCAGTGCGAAGGCGTCAAACTCGAATGGAACACGGCTCGCTACGGCAAACAGGTAGCCGGTGCCAGGATCGTCATCAACGACGAAGGCGTAGGAATCGTCACCGTCGCTGGGATTCCACACTTCGACTCGCTCGCCACCAGCAATGAAGTTGTCGTGCCACGGATATCGGGGATAGAGCACCCGCACCCGTCCATCGGTGTCGACTCGGAACACCATGACATGAGCGTCCTCGGCAGGTCGGACCCAGACGTGCACTCGGTCGCCAGGGTGGAACAGCTCACCGGAGGTCCACAGCTCGACGTAGGGTCCCTCCGGCACTCGATGCATGACGGGTGCGGCGTGCGACCCGGGACTCGCAGCCGCAGCCAAGCCGACAAGCGAGACAGTCGCGGAGACCATCGCCCTTATCATGCATCACCTCCTACAGATACTACTCCCACTCAAAATCTCCCGCGATGACAATTGCAGACAATGTGCCACGTGCCTCAGGCGATTATGTTATTGTGTTACAATAACTTACATTGTGTGATGTCAATCACAAGAGGACGCCGATGTCCCTGTGGGGTGACACAGCTGGGTGGCCTTCGGGACACAGGCCGGACAGTGACTCCAGGTACCAATCCCAAGGTCGGAATCGCCTGCTGGATTTCCGGCCGGTCGAGCGCTCCGGCTATCTTCCTCTAAACGGCAGAACCGCACGCACGTGACCGACTCTGATGATACAGCGTCCTGATCTACTTGACCCCTACGAGGTCGCCCAACTCGGCGGCATCGAGTTGGTCGCCCGGGCAGTGGTCGAGGGCTTCCTGGCCGGCCTGCATCGATCACCGTTCCGCGGCTTCTCAGTGGAGTTTGCGGAGCATCGTCCCTATCAGCCGGGAGACGAACTGCGCTACCTGGACTGGAAGATGCTGGCTCGGTCCGACCGTCTCTTTGTCAAGCAGTATGAAGAGGAGACCAACCTGCGAGCGATGCTAGTGCTCGACGTAAGCGCGTCGATGGACTGGGTGGGAGACTCAGGAAGGCTGAGTAAGTTGGAGTACGCCAAACGTCTCGTTGCAGCCCTCAGCCTGATAATGCTTCGCCAGCGGGATGCAACCGGGTTGATTGCATATGACGACGGTGTGCGGGAAGTGATTCGGGCGCGGGCTCGGTCGCGCCACTGGTGGACGCTAATGAGCAAGGTGAATGCGCTCACACCGGGCGGTGGCACAGCTGCAGAACCGGCGCTCCGCAAGGTGACAGATCTGTTGCGCCGCCGGGGTCTTGCGATCCTCGTCTCGGACCTGCTGTTCGACCGCCAGCTGGTACTTAGAACGCTGCAATATCTGAGACACCGGGGGCATCAAGTCATGGTGTTTCACATCATGGACCCCGGTGAGCTCGATCTGGAGGGGCCCGCGGAGGCGCGCTTCCAGGACCCGGAGACCGGGGTGAGCATGGTTGCTCGACCCCGAGAGCTGCGTGCGGCATACGGCTCGACCGTCAGGCGCACCATCGAGACCTGGCGCTCGGCCTGCAGGGGACGGGGAATCGACTATCACCACGTGTTAACGACAACTCCCTTTGGCTACGTGCTGCGTCGCGCAGCTGCCCGGCGGTCGCGGCTAGGGTGATATCCTTTCTTCATCCGCTGGCGCTCATGGCCTTGGCTGCAGGTGCGATTCCGGCGTTGCTTCACCTCAGGAGTCGACGACTGCCGCCCGTGGTGGTTTTTCCGGCCATTCGGTACCTGACGGCGACCGAACGCGAACACAGCCGGCGGCTCAAGCTGCGTAACCTACTGCTGCTGTTGTTGCGGACCTTGGTGATAGTCTTCCTGGTGCTCGCAGCGGCGCGTCCCATCCTCCGGCTCGCGTCAGGCCGGTCTCACCCACCCTCCGCGATCGTACTCGTCGTTGACAACTCGCTTTCATCCGGTGCAGTCGTGCAGGGGCGGCAGATGCTGCAACTGATCGGCGACGCAGCCCGTGAGGCGTTGTCTCAAACTAACTCGGGAGATCACATCTGGGTGGTGTTGGCTGACGGTATTCCTCAGCGAGTTACTCGAACGGAGGCGGCCAGGATTCTGGACAACCTCGTACCGCTGCCGATTCGTCTCGACCTCGGGCGGGCGGTGCGGATCGCAGCTCGCACCGTCGCGGACGAGGCCCTGGACGGAAAGCGCGTCGTCGTTTTCAGCGATCTGCAGCGTAGCGCCCTGACACGAGGAGAGGTGATCGACGTCCCGTTACTGATCCCGAGGATCGGCAAGCTTGCAGTCAATCGCTGGATCGATTCGACGTTCTCCGATCCTCCCTTGTGGTCGCCGTCTGGCACCGTAGCAACCGCTGTTGGGGGTACGGATGACCGGACCACAACAGTTCGCCTGTCAGTCGCCGGTCGGGTGCTGGATCGCACGGTCGCTGGATCGGGTGATCAGGTTGTGCTGACGGGACAGCTGGACGGACTGGGTTGGGCGGTGGCGTCGGTGGAACTCGATCCCGACGAATTGAGAGCCGACGATGTCCGATTCACTGCGCTGTTTTCTGCTCAGCCGGCGGCCGCCACTGCCCTGTCGGGAGCCGGCGAATTCGTGAGTGAAGCACTTCAGGTACTGCAGGGCGGAGGACGGGCTACCAGCGGCACGGACGTGGTGCTAGGTGACCGGCCGATTCAAGGGACGGTGGTGCTCTTCCCACCTGCAGATCCGGCCTCGCTCGGTGCGATCAACCGTGCGCTGGCTGATCTCGGAGTGAAAATACAGTACGGCGAACTGCTGGAGGGTGAGTGGCAGGTAGCCGGTGATCTTGGTACGGTAACGGGGTCCGCTGTATTCAGACGGCATCGCATCATCGGCCCTGGGACGGCGTTCGCAGCAGTCGCCAACGAACCCTGGCTGGTGCGGGATGGCGAGGTCGTGTTGGTGGGCAGTCGGATGGAGCCGGAATGGACCGAGCTGCCGGTGTCCGCAGCGTTCGTTCCGTTCCTGGATCAACTCATCAATCAGGTCGCTGCACACCAGAGGTGGATTGTCGACGCGGCTCCGGGTGACGTTGTGACGGCTCCCCCTAGTGCCAGCGAAATACTGGGATCCAATGGTGCCAGCCCGATTCCGGGCGACCACAGGCTGGTCGCTCCGTTGGTCCCCGGTGTCTACTTCTTGCGTGACGCCGCTGGTGACACGGTCGGTGCCTTGGAACTGAACCCGGATGTTCGGGAGTCAATGCTGGAGCCGGCGGACGATCGGACGTTGCGCACTCATTTGGGGCAGGGAACCAGGATCACCAGCAGGCAAGACCTGAGTCGGTTGATGTTTGTTGACGACAAGAGGGCCGACCTGACATGGCTGTTCCTCTGGGCGGCGCTGCTGACCGCGGTCGCTGAGTTTGCCCTTGCCAATTCGGGTCGTTCAGGCAGGCAGAGGCCGTAATGTTGCCGGAGCTGGTCCGTCGAGTTGGGGATCTTCCCACTTTGAAGGGGCTCATTCGCACCCTACCCGATCGCGGGAACCGTCTGGTGGTAGGTGGCCTACCCGGGGCGAGCGCCGCCGTCATGACTGCCTCGCTGAGTGAGGCTCTGCCGCAGCGGTCATTTCTCGTAGTCTGTGCCACTCCTACCGATGCTGAGACGTGGCACGGAGATCTGGCCGAACTGACGGGGGAAACGAGTCAGCTGTACCCACAGCGGGAAGCTCTAGGCGAAGAGGAACCCCACTTCGAGATTGCGGGCGAGCGGGTGGAGACCATAGAGGCAATACTGAGTGGCCGGGCCAGGGTGTTGGTGACGACCCTCCGGGCGACCGCCGAGTTGAGTCGCATGGCACGTTCAGTAGTGGCCCGGCGACTCGAACTGGAAAAGGGCGCAACGGTGCAACTCAGTGCCGCGGTAGACAGACTCCTCGACATGGGGTACGAGCGTCGTCCCTCGGTCTTGGATGTCGCTCAGATCGCGGTCCGAGGCGGGATAGTGGATGTGTATGGCTTCGGGATGGCGGCGCCCGCACGTATCGAATGGTGGGGTGACGAGATCATATCGTTGCGCAGTTTCGATCTCGACACCCAATTGTCCCGCAACGAAATCGATCAGGTATCGGTGTTGCCGGTCGCGCCACTTGACCATGTTGGAGAAGAGAGAGAGGAGACAAGCCTGGCAGAGCAGCAGGAGCTAGCAGACGAGCGGCAATCGCTGTTGGATCTGCTGCCGCCCGACACAGTAGTCATCAGCACCGCCGACTTCGATCCGGGCGTTGTCCCCCGTGTTTGGGAAGAGGCAGAGCATCATCTCGCGGTAGCCAGGCGTCGGGGAGAAGACGCTCCCGGCCGCGACGCAGTGTTCCTTTCGCCTGATCGATGGCAGGGCAAGTGGGACGCGTTTCCCAGGTTGGCCCTTGTCGAATCTGGTGCGGCGCTCGATTTCGGGCTGCAGGCCGCTCCCGAGATTAGGCGAGACATGAGGCAACTGGTGCGAGTGGTTGTCGGGGGACCGACTCTCATCCTGTGCGACAACGAAGGGCAGTTGGAGCGGCTGGAGGAGCTGCTTTCGGAGTCAGAGTGGCCGGGCGAGCGGCTGCCCGGCAACCTGACGCTGGCGCTTGGCTCGTTGAGCGGCGGTTTCACTCTGCCCGATCTCGCAGTACTGACCGATCACGAGATCTTCCGACGGGCCCGGCGCATTCGTCGGCCGCGGCGCTACCGTCAGGCCACAGTCACCAGGGCGGTTGGGTCGCTCACTCCTGGCGACTATGTCGTGCATCTGGAACACGGGATAGGCATCTACCGAGGGATGCAGACGATCGACGTGGGCGAGGGCGGCACGATGGAAGTCGCTGTGCTGGAATATCAGGCTGGTGATCGCTTGAATGTGCCTCTGTACCGGCTGGATCAGATCGAACCGTACAGAACTGCAGCCGATGATGAGAACCGACCGGCGCCAAAGATTGACCGATTGGGCGGTACGAGGTGGAGGCGACAGCGTGCCAAGACAGAGGCAGCCATTAGGCGGCTGGCATCGGAACTGCTGGAGCTGTATGCCAAGCGCTCCATCGCCAAGGGATTCGCCTTTCCCCCAGACACCCGCTGGCAAAGGGAACTCGAGTCTTCATTCCTGTATGAGGACACGCCTGACCAGCGTATAGCAGCGGAAGTCACGAAGCGGGACATGGAACGGCCGCAGCCGGCCGACCGGTTGATCGTGGGCGACGTGGGATACGGCAAGACGGAAATAGCAGTGCGCGCCGCGTTCAAGGCGGTCCAGGCCGGAAAGCAGGTCGCAGTGGTAGTTCCCACTACGATTTTGGCAGAACAACATGGACGCACCTTCAGGGAGCGACTCGCCGAGTTTCCGGTGCGCATAGAAGTGCTGTCCCGATTCCGGACGCCTGCCGAACAGAAGGTCGTTCTTGAAGGGCTGAACTCTGAGTCGGTCGATGTCGTGATCGGCACGCATCGCTTGTTCTCCAAGGACGTGCTGTTCCACAGCCTCGGTCTGCTGATAGTCGATGAGGAACACCGTTTCGGAGTGAAGCACAAAGAGCGGCTCAAAGCTCTGCGCCTCGAGGTTGACGTCATCACGCTAACCGCCACTCCGATCCCCCGCACTCTGCATCTAGCTCTTTCGGGGCTGCGCGACCTCACGATCATGGAGACCCCGCCCCGGGACCGGTCTCCGGTCCTGACTTTCGTGGAACCGTGGGACGACGAACTGCTGGAGGAAGCGGTGGCTCGGGAACTAGATCGCGGCGGCCAGGTATACTTCGTTCATAATAGAATCGAGACGATCGAGACCATCGCCGAGCGTGTGAGGCATATCTTGCCTCAGGGGCGTGGTGTGGTTGAGGTGGCTCACGGCAGCATGCGGGAACGGGATCTGGATGGCGTAATGCGACGGTTTGTGGCCGGTGAGATAGATGTGCTCGTCTCCACCATGATAGTCGAGTCTGGGCTAGACGTACCCAACGCCAACACGATGATTGTGAATCAGGCACACCTGTTTGGCCTGGCACAACTATATCAGCTACGCGGACGGGTGGGGCGGGGACACCGCCGCGCCTATTGTTACCTGATAATCCCGGACGTCGTTCATCCTGACGCTGAACGCAGGCTGAAGGTACTGGAGCATCATACTGAACTGGGTGCGGGGTACCGGATAGCCCTGAGGGACCTTGAGCTCAGAGGTGCGGGTAATCTCCTTGGCGCCGAGCAGTCGGGGCACGCGCATGCAGTGGGGTTCGACTTGTTCATGCGCTGGTTGAACGAGACTGTGCGGGCGCTCAAGGGAGATGCGGAGGGTAGGGAAGCGGTTCCGCCGGAGGTGATACTGGATGCATCAGCCTATCTGCCGGACGAGTATGTGCCGGACAGCGACGCAAAACTGGACTTCTATCGACGCCTGGCATGTGTAGGAGAGCTTGGCGAGATTGCCGTGTTGCGGGCTGAGCTGCGGGATCGATTCGGCCCAATTCCGGAATCCGCTGAGCGGCTGCTCCTAGTGTCAGAACTGCGAGCACTCGGAGCCAGCCTCGGGTTGGAGATGGTGATCGTGCGTGGTGACGAAGCGCGGCTCAAGTTTAGAGCTGGCACAGCCCCCAAGTTGATGAAGCTAGCTGCTGCCATGGAAGACGTGCAGTTCGCCGCCGATGTGCGAAGGACCGTGCCGCTGTACTTGCGTCTGACCCGCTTGGGTGGGATAGCCATTGGTCCAGGACTCGTGCAGGCGCTATCGAGTGCACTGGACCAGAGCGGGGAACTGGTAGAAGTGTGAACTGCCACAAACGGGCCGGAGTCGCGATGCGTCGTGCGGTGTTTGTCGTGTCGGTCATGGTGTTCGTCGGCTGCGGTCACCTGTTTCGACGCGATGTGGCTGTGCGAGCTGACGACCACATCCTGACGGTGGATAGGCTTGCAGAGCTCTTGGTCGAGGGGGAGGTCCAACTCAGCCCCACAGTTGTGGAGCAGTGGGCCTGGATGTGGTTGCAATACTCCCTGTTCCTCCAGGGTATAGCTCGCGGCGATTCGTTCGCAGACACCGCGACCGTAATGGAGGCCATGTGGCCGGAGGTTTTGACAAGTACTGTTGAGGCCTACTTCCAGCGGCTGGAATCGGAACAGGTGGTTGTGGATGCGGCCATCTTGGACAGCGCCTACAGAGCAGGCGATCATCGAATCATCGACCACATCATGATTCGGGCCGATGAGCGCTTCCCGGCCGGTGAGAAGGCAACCCGGCGGCGGCGCGCCGAGATCGTACGTGACCGGTTGGCAGCCGGGAGATCGTGGGCAAGCGAGGCCGAGACCAGTGACGATCATGCCACGCGAGCGTCCCAGGGCAGGCTAGGCCTCATCGCCCGGGGAGAGGTAATGCCGGAATTCGAGGAAGCAGCTTTCCTGCTGGAACCCGGTGAACTGTCCGACGTGGTGGAGACAGCGGACGGCTACCACATCGTTCGACGTCCCCCGCTGGAGGAGGTCCGCGAGGAGTACGCAGACCAAGTCAGAGCACTGCTGATACAGCGGTGGCGGCGCGATTTCACCGACGCCCTGGCGCAGCAATACCACGTTCGGGTAGTCAACGACGGCCCGGAGATCATTCGGGATGTGGCGGAACGTCCTATCCGGGCTATGGCTTTGGAGCGGGGTCGCTTGATAGGGACTTATGACGGTGGAGACCTGACGGATGTCGACTACGTTGGCTGGCTCCAGGCCCTTCCCGTGCTGGAACTGCAGAGTGTTGGAGCGGCCAAAGACGAACAGCTGAGACAAATGGCCGGAAACGCCATGCGGTGGGAGGTGCTGTTCCTGGAAGCGAAGAGCGTGGGCAGCAATCTAAGTGACAGCATCTACACAGTGATCAAGGAGGAATTCGATGGACGTTTGGCCAGGGTGCGAAACGCAATGAAGGTTGACTCTGCGATGAACCACGCAAGTGCAGGAGATAGAGAGTTGATAGCTCGTGAAGTACTCGACCAATATATGGTTGGAATTCTCGCTGCCGGTGAGAGGGTCACGCTCGTACCGCCGTTCCTGGCTCGCCAACTCCGTCGTGAATCGGACTGGGAGTTTTCTTATGGCGGACTGGACCGGGCCATCCTGAAAGCTGAGCGACTGAGAACTGCTCGTGCCACCAGCGAGTCACGGGAAGCGAGGAGATCAGCTAGGTGAGGAGTAGCATGCGGGTGGCCCACCGGGGCCTGTTAATCGTAGGTCTCTTCGCTCTGCTTAGCTGTAGCAATGATGCTCCAGACGGCCGGGGCAGTGTTGTGGCGCGAGCTGGCGACCAGGAGCTCAGGGTTGACAGGTTAGGCGAAATAGTGGCTCGTGGCGGCTACGTGCCGTTGGAGAAGGATGTGTTGGAAAGGCTCGCGGGCCTGTGGGTCGACTATTCTCTGTTCGCTCAGCGAATTGCCCAAGGAGACTCACTGCTCGATTCGGTCACTGTGCTGAACACCATGTGGGACGATGCGCAGTTGCAGATCATTAGGCACTATCACCGGGATATTGTCGGCCAAAGAGTGGTGGCAGACGATGCCGCAGTGGACAGCGCCTACCAGGGGGGAGATCATCGACTCATCTACCAC
>Ga0209536_100009878_pt1 | contig 14122 bp, 11 predicted proteins | sample DeeMarSeWOR28_12_FD_187461 | JGI IMG/M metagenome (GOLD analysis project Ga0209536, IMG submission 187461) | Marine sediment microbial communities from White Oak River estuary, North Carolina - WOR-2-8_12 (SPAdes) (version 2) | ecosystem: Environmental > Aquatic > Marine > Intertidal zone >...
ATACTGCTGACCAACTAGCCGTGCTTGCCGGCCGGCCCCGCGCATTACGCGGGGCCGGCGCTCAGGTTGGGGACAGATTTATTTTTTGAAGAAATAAATCTGTCCCCGAACAGCGCAAACCAGCTTCAAAACCAGAACGACACACCTTTGAGCAGAAACTCAAGGTGCGGCATGAAATGCGACCCATCACAGGAGAAGGTCAGGCTGACCATACCGTTGTGGATGTTGATCGAGGCAGTGCGCAGATAGAAGGTGGAGTCGGCTAGGCGCAGCGCCTTCATCGTGTGCAGAATAGCGCGTATGTCCGTCTGCGGTATCACCGCGTCGTTCGGATACAACCGTGGCGGATAGACGAGACAGATATCCGGATCGGTGAGGACTTCATGATCGAGGATGCGATAACGAAACGGGTCGTCCACCGTCCAGATGATGGCCTGACTGCTGGAGAAATGGATCTGACATTGGAAGACACCGCGTTCGGTGAACAGCTCCTCGAGGATGGCCAATGCCTGATCCAGAGCGCGATCCATTGGACTTTCAATGCGACTTTGCTGAAAGACCGTGCCGCGGATAGCCGGATCACCCTTGATCTGGCGCCAGCTGCTAGGTTCCTCATACAGCTCCGCGGTAACCGGTAGACTGCGCAAGTCGAAATCAGCACCGAGATAGCCGAGCGTCTCCCCGCCGGCGCGCACGACCTGCAGCGCCGTCAGCGAGGGCCGGTGCTCTGACTGGCTGATGTAGGCGTCCGACAACAGGAATCCCCACGCCGGCACCACTTCCTTCATGTACGGACGCTGCGAACGGTTGCGGTCATAGTGCTCCGGCGCCAGACCCGCGGGGCCAACGTTGTCCGTGATCTGCACGCCATCGGTGCGCATGCAGTACAAATAGGTGCAATAGGGGACAGCAGACAAACCGTCGGAGAGCACCATGTTGAGCTGCTCGCGGCGCGCCCACTGCGGCGTGCACTGCTGGGCCAGGCGGGCCAGCGGTTCGTGCAGTATCCGGGCGAGCTGCTCGCGTTGCAGGTAGATGCTGTCTTTCCATGTACTTTTCATAGAGATTTCCTTGACCTACAACAGGTCGCCCGCGTCACGGCCAAGCGGACGCGCGGCATCGGGCATATACAAAGGGGTGGCGTGACTGGTAGGTGCAATCGTATCCGGGTCGGGTGACACCTCGGCGAACGTGCCCAGCTTGGGGCGGCTGGTGATTGCCTACCCTACGAAGTGCAATGTTCGTGCCGAGGAGGTACGTGCCCAACACGCCGAAGTGCTGATCCTGGACACGACACATGGATAGACAATGCAAAGTGAAAAGAGTTGCCGCGCGGGAGGGGTCAGCGCCTGAGGGGAGCCCACAACCGTCCAGAAGATATCAACCAATGTCAGTGTGTTCGTCATACCGGCGCAAGCCAGTATCCAGAAACTGAGCTGCTATCGGTGAATCGGTGGCTGTTCTCGGCATAGGGTCTGTTCAGCTATTGAAAACACTGGATTCTGGCATGCGCCGGAATGACATGGCCTGGAAGCCTATTCGTTAACTCACTGTCTTTCTTATGCGTTTTTGGCGGGAGCCCAAGTACTGCCCCCTTCTCCCGTTCACCGTACACATTGACAAGCGCGGTCAAATCAGTACCCTGGCCCGCTTTTCCGCGCCGCCCCGACTGCTCATGCTGCGCCGCGCGGTGGCCGATATACCATACTTATCGAAAAGGCTGTTTGGCCCGGGAGATTTCGCCCATGCAGCACGCCTATAGTATTCCTCACGACTCTGACGACGTCCGCGTCGAACGGGTGGTCGAAGCCTTGTGCGCGACAGGCTGCAACGCTGTGCGTGCCTCTATCGCAGCACTGGAAGCCGGGTTACCCGTGCCGGGGACCGAGCAGCTCGACCCCATGGAGCGCCGCCAGGTGCTGAACGACTTGCGCGCTATCATGGCCGTCTACGACCGCTGAGCCCACGCCGGGCAATCCCCTTCAAGTTCCTCGTTGCTGCTGCCGACATAACCTCGGGCAGCCCTGCTGCCGTATTGGTGGCCTCAGCCATCCTGTTCGTTGCCCGGCCCACGAGACTCTGGCCGCCCAACAAACAGCCAAGGAACATGCGTTCAACGCTCGACCCGCTCGGGCCCTCAGCGACGTGAAAAGGCGAATCATGAAAGTGACATCTTCCTCGGTTCAATCGAAATACTGGATCGTTGCAGGCGGCTGCGCCGCAGCGATCGTGATCGCGGCGCTTTTCGCTCTGCTCAACGCCAACGCCAGCCTCGACGCGCTCGAGCAGCTGAGCACGGCAGCAGAAGGCGGTGCCGCCAAGGCGGGCGCCATCGCCCAGGACATCCGGGCCAACCAATACGTCGGCTTCGTTGTGGTGGGGCTAGCGGTGGCCGCGAGCTTCGCGGTGCTAGCCTGGTTCAGTCTGCATCAGATCATCGCCCCCGCGCAGCGGCTCAGCGACCGAATTGAACGCTTGGCCGAAGGCGACTTCAGCGCCGCGGCAGGCGAGAGCGGATCCAAACTTGGCGTGCTTGGCGAGGCAGTGGGCCGAATGCAGGCGCGCGTGGCGAGCCTCATCGGTGAAGTTGCCGGATCCGCCAATGAGCTGAGCGAGGCCGCTGGCGAAATGACGCGCGTGACTGCGATGACCCGCGAGGGCACGCGGCGCCAGGAAAGCGAAACCGAACAAGTCGCCACAGCCATGAACCAGATGTCGGCTACGGTACAGGAGGTTGCCCGCAACGCCATGAAGGCCGCGGATGCCGCGCTGGAGGCCGACGAGGCCGCAGACAACGGCAAGGTAGTCGTCTCCGAGACTGCGGGCGCCATCGACGCCCTGCAAAGTGAGGTGGACAAGGCCGTCGCGGTCATCCGCAAGCTGGAAGAAAACAGCCAGACCATCGGCTCCGTGCTCGATGTCATCCGGGGCATTGCCGAACAAACCAACCTGCTCGCGCTGAACGCGGCCATCGAAGCGGCGCGCGCCGGCGAACAAGGTCGTGGCTTTGCGGTGGTGGCCGACGAGGTACGCACCCTGGCCCAGCGCACCCAGGAGTCGACCCAGGAAATCCAGGACATGATCGAGCGGCTCCAGGGCGGCGCGCGCGATGCGGTGAGCGCGATGGACAGTAGTCGCGCCCGCGCCGAGACCGTCTTCGAACGCTCGGAGCGTTCTGCCGAGGCGTTGGTCGCGATCGCTGCGGCGGTATCCACCATTAAGGACATGAATGCCCAGATCGCCACGGCTGCCCAGCAGCAAAGCGCAGTGGCCGAAGAGATCAATCACAACATCGAGACCATCAAGCAGGTCGCGGAGGAAAGCGCTGCTGGCGTTGAACGCACCGCCGAGCATAGCAGCCGCCTCGCCAATATCGCCGATGGTCTGCACGCTAGCGTCTCCAACCTGCGCTACTAGTCGTCGCCCACCCTATGTTGGGCCGGCAGCCGCCGGCCCAGCACACCCTCCCAGCCTCGGCTATACTTGCGGCCGCACTAAGGGAGACCGCAATTCATGACCTACTATGATGTCTTCAACGGCGATGCCGATGGGCTATGCGCTCTGCAGCAGCTGCGTTTGAGCACGCCACGCGAGAGTGTGCTGGTGACCGGCGTCAAACGCGATATCGACCTGCTGCGTCGCGTTGATGCGCAAGCCGGTGATCATGTCACCGTACTCGACATTTCGCTGGACAAGAATCGTGAGCCGCTGCAAGAGTTGTTGGCGCGCGGAGTGCACGTCGAGTACTTCGACCACCATTTCGCCGGTGAAATTCCCCGGCACGCGCACCTGCAGGCACATATCGATACGGCGGCCGATATCTGCAGCGCGCTATTGGTGGATGAATACCTCCATGGCGCGCAGCGCGCCTGGGCGGTGGTCGGCGCCTTCGGTGACAACTTCGACGACAGCGCGCAGCGCGCCGCTGAACCGCTGCAACTCGGCGACGCCGACGTGGATACGCTGCGCACCCTGGGGATCTGCCTCAACTACAACGGCTATGGGGTGAGCCTGGAGGATCTGTTTTTCGATCCGGCGCAACTGGCCGCTTTGATCCGACCCTATGCCGATCCGCTTGCCTTCGTGCGCGATGAACCTGCCTATGCGCGGCTGCACAACGGCTATCGTGACGATATGGCTCAGGTCGAAGCGCTGCGTCCGGAAAGCGCCGATGAGCAGCACGCGCTGTTTGTGCTCCCCGATGCGCCCTGGGCGCGTCGGGTTAGCGGCGTCTATGGCAATGCTCTGGCGCAACAGCACCCGGCGCGCGCCCATGCGCTGCTCACGGTGCTGCCCGATGGTAGCTACCGCGTCAGCGTACGCGCGCCGCTGACTAATAAGTCGGGCGCCGATGATCTGTGTCGCCAATTCCCAACCGGTGGTGGTCGCAAGGCCGCCGCCGGCATCAACAAGCTCGACGTGGCGTTGTACGACAAGTTTGTGGAGGCATTTCGGGATGCCTACAGTCACTAGTAACTAGTAACTGCCTTTACATGTACTTCGACCAGTTGACGGCGCTGTCCCCGAAAACGAAGAAGTGCGGATTGAGTAGTGAGGCCTTGGTGTTATAGCGCAGCGGCCGCATTGAAGTGTCCGTAACACTGCCGCCTGCTTCCTCGACGACGCACTGCGCAGCGCCCGTGTCCCATTCCGAGGTCGGCCCAAGACGCGGATAGATGTCCGCCTTGCCTTCGGCAACCAGACAGGATTTCAACGCACTGCCCATAGTGATGATTTCATAGCCCGGCAGATTGGCCAGAAAGCGGTTTAGTGAATCACCACGATGGGAGCGGCTACCGGCAACGACCACCCGACCATTGCGGTAGCTGCGCACGTGTATCGGTTGGCTACGATCCTGGGGGTCCATCTTGTACGCGCCACCACCACGACGCGCGTAGTAGCTCATGCCACTGACGGGCGCATGCACAACACCCAGCACAGGCGCGTTGCCATCAATCAGAGCAATGTTGACGCTGAACTCGCCGTTGCGTTTGATGAACTCGCGCGTGCCATCGAGCGGATCAACGAGCCAGTAACGCTGCCATTGACGGCGCTCGGCATAGGGTATCTCCTCAGATTCCTCTGACAACACCGGCCAGTCCGCGTTGAGCATGGCCAGACCGGCGATGATGGCATGGTGGGCCACCAGATCGGCCTCGGTCACGGGGGTGCTATCCGGCTTGCGCTCGACATTGCACTCACCGCGTCGATACACCGCGAGTATGCGCTCTCCAGCGTCGCGCGCCAGGTCCACGATCTGTGGCAACAGTTCATCGAAATAGCCGGCTTCGACTGTCATGGAGAATACAACCCGTGCGCATGAGCGCCGTGCTCGCGCGCGCACCGCCGGTATGCCGTGCTCGGATGGTTCATGGTGCGCGCGTTTTTCCTCGGAACTGTGCTAAGTGTAGTTGGTGCGCCCACCATCGGGAGCGGACCCCTAGAGTGGCCCCTTGCTGAAGTGGAACTCGGTCTTCAACCGTCCCTCGAACCAAGCATCGAACGAGACCTTCGAACCCACCGTGGAAACTTGAAAGCCCTCTTGCTCCTGGGGCGACACATAAAGCAGCTGCAGATCGGTATCGGCGAAATCGACATCCATCGATACGCGCATGGGGTAATAGCCGTCGAGGAACTTGCGCATGAAGGGGCCGTTGTAGAGTGTGTAAGTGCCATCCTCGTTGTTGAACAACGCCCGCGTCCAGGCACTGAGACACAGCCGCGCATCGGTCTGAATATTGGTCAATTGCACGCTGGCCCCCTCGACCCAGGCGTTCTCGATATTGTCCCACGTATCGATGTGCAGATCGCGAATCCGGTCCTGGCGAAACACGATCTGCGCCCGGGCAACGCGGTCGAGGTTCGTGTGACATTGCTGCATGCGGACCCAGCCATCGGTGAGACTGGCGCGCATGATGGTCAGCGCGCTGCGGTGGTGATGAACGGCCTTTTGAGGGGCGCGCGTGAGAAACACGAGATCACCTTCGTTGACGTGCGCGGTCGAGAGCTCAGGCGGTGCCGGATCGTCGCTGGCAAACCAACGTTCCAGTTCCTCCTGGGTGTAATCCCGGGCCGCGGCGCTCAGCACTACCGCGGCCGCAAGCAGGGCTATGAGTAGGCGCATCATGACGGTTACCCTTCACCGTGTGACGAAGTAGTGTGCACAAAGCACATCGGCTCGGACACGACTCTAGGTTAATCCAACCGCGCCCTTGTTTCACCTGCGCCAGAGCCAGATACTAGCCACCACGGCCGCGGCGCGAGCGTCGCTGGCGCCACCGAAAGCACCAGGATTATTCTACGAGCAGTCAAGCAGTTATGGTCAATTGGAACAATATCGACAGGGTCTTTCTCGACATGGATGGGACCCTGCTTGATCTCAACTTCGACAACTATTTCTGGCAGGAACACGTGCCCCAGCGCTATGCGGAGGCCAACCACCTGGACGTGGACGCCGCCAAGCATGCCCTGTTCGGGCTGTACCGCGAGGCTGAGGGAACGATCAACTGGTATTGTGTCGACTACTGGACCGACCGCCTGGGTCTGAATATCCCGCTGCTCAAGCAGGAAGTCGATCACCTGATCGCGGTACACCCATTCGTAGTGCCCTTTCTGGACCGGGTACGCGCGCTGGACAAGCAGACGGTGCTGGTCACCAATGCACACCAGAAGAGCCTGGACCTGAAAATGCGCCGTACCCAGCTCGGCGGACACTTGGACGCCATTGTCTGTGCCCACGATTTTGGCGCACCCAAAGAAGACCAGAGTTTCTGGGAACAGCTCCAGATCCAGCGCCCCTTTGACCCCGCCCGCACGTTGTTGATCGATGACAGCCTGCCGGTGTTGCGCGCTGCGCGTGACTACGGCATCACCAATTTGCTGGCCGTATTCCAGCCCGACACCAAACGCCCGCCCAAGGACGTGGAGGAGTTTGCGGCGATACGCAGCTTCCGTGAAATAACACCCTAGAGGCAGCTGCCAGTTACTAGTGGATAGTGGCGAGGAACTGCAAACCAGAAATCATTGTCTCCCCTGGCGCCGTCGCACGTCGCCGGTCCGCCTTGCCTAGCCACTAGCTACTGGTGGCTGGCTACTGGTTCCTCGCGTCCCAGTTCTTGAACCGCTTACGACAGTATTTGAGCAGGGCGTCGTAGTCCTCGAAAAAGTGCTTGAAGCCGTCCTCTGCCGGTGCATCGAATTCGCAATAGTCATTACTGTACTCGCGGCACACGGCGGGGCGTTGAGTGTAGATACCACAGCGCCCATCGGCCTGCAGATGCAGACATGGATTGTTGACCAGCAAGAACCAGCCATCGGTGTCCTGGTACACCTGGATGTCACGGTGAGAAATCTGCCACAAGAGGTGATCGAAGTCGTGCTTGCTGCGTGGTGCGTCAACCTTCTGGGTGATATAGGTACAGCACTTGGAGCCGGGGCAGAAGCCGCATTTGTTTTCCGGCGTAATCTCGGCTTTAATCGGGACGGTCGGATAGGTGCGCTTCACTGCCATGCCCAAGGTCCTCTCGGTGCGAGTTGCCGAGTATTCTAACAAAGTCGCGCACCGTAGTGCCGCGATTGCGAATCAAGGGGAGCACGACCATGGCTGCTGGGTTTAGCCTGTCGGCGGAGCTGCGCGCCAATCCGGAATTCACTTCGGCGCTGTTGCGTTTCGCGGTAGGCGGCTTCGGTGCTTTGTACATCGGCGTGGCGGCGGCAACAGGTCGCTACAGCGTAGACTTTTCGCATTACATCAGCTTCTTTCTTATATTTTTCACCCTATCAGCCATAGTGCTGGCAAGCATCATCCATTCCCCGCGCGTGCGCGCGCGGCCGCACATTACCGCTTTGCTCGATGTCGGCCTGATCAGCTATGCAGCCTATCTGACGGGCGCCGGGCCCTTCAGCCCGTTCTACTTGTTCTATATGTGGTTATATGTCGGTTATGGCATGCGCTATGGAGGCGGTCCGCTGGTAACACTGGGACTGGCCAGTTGTGTAACGCTCGTTGCCCTGATGTGGGAGGACGAGGGCTGGCGGCCATACTACCTGGATGCCATCGTGTATTTCGCCTTTCTGTTGGTGATTCCGCTGTACCTGACCGCGATGAGCCGCGCGTTGCAGCGCGCCCGCGCTGAAGCCGATGCTGCCAACCGGGCCAAGAGTAGCTTTTTGGCGACCATGAGCCACGAGATCCGCACGCCGATGAGTGGCATTACCGGAATGGCCACCTTGCTCGACAAAACGCCCCTGACCCGCGAACAACGCGACTATGTCGACGCGTTGAAATCGACGGCCAATGCGCTGCATTCGCTGATCGATGACGTGTTGGACATCTCCAAGATAGAGGCCGGGAAGTACCAACTCCATTGCGACGAGTTCGATCTCAGTGACGTGCTGCAGAGCGTAGCGACAACATTCGCGCCCAACGCACAGGGCAAAGGTGTTGAGTTGATCTGTGACATCGATCCGGCTTTGCCGACGCACGTATTCGGCGATGAACAGCGCGTACGTCAGGTCATGCTGAATCTGGTCAGCAACGCGGTCAAGTTCACCAGCGCCGGTCACGTTCTGCTGCGCGCACAAGCGCTGCAACAGACGTCGGACAAGGTCACCGCGCGGGTCGAAATCAGGGACACCGGCACCGGGATCTCTGCGGGACAACTCGACTACGTCTTTGAGCCGTTCTACCAGGGTGACGAGTCGCACCATCACCGCCTTGCCGGAACGGGCTTGGGCTTGACCATCTCGCGCGATCTGGTGCGTCTCATGGGTGGCGATATCGGCGTGCAGAGCACCCAACAGCAAGGTACCTGCTTTTGGTTCGAGATCACGTGGCCCTATCGCACCGTAGCGCACGAACTGATTGCACCCCAGATCAAACGAGTCTTGATCCATGACGCCAACGTGCTCAGCCGCGGCGTGCTCGAGCGTTACTGTCAAGCCCTCGGCGCCGAGACAAGGGCGACGGAATCGAACGAGGAGTTGCTCGAGGCTATTGACGCGCTGGCGGCGAACGAACCCGCCACCTGCGCTGTCTTGTTGAGCGAAGAGCTGACTGCCCCCGACGCAGGTGACTTGGCTCAGCGCGTACGCGAACGGGCCGGCACTGGCGTTATGTTGTGCGCGATAACCTATCTGTCGCGGCTGAGCGCCCGTGAAGCGGATGAACGCTATGATGAACGACTGGTCAAACCAGTCAGCCTGCAAGCCTTGCGCCGCTGCCTCAACCGCGAGCCGGTGGGCGCGGTGGCAACGCAGCCACGGAGCGTAGGGCGTGAACCGCTGCGCATCCTGGTCGCCGAAGACAGCGCGATCAATGCAAAGGTGATCTGTACGTTCCTAAAGAATGCCGGCCATTTGGCCGATCACGCTGAGAACGGCGCAGCGGCGCTGCGCAAGCTGAGCGAGCAGCGTTACGATTTGGTGTTCATGGACATGCGCATGCCCGAGATTGATGGCCTGGAAGTAACGCACCGCTGGCGCGCCAGCGAGCAACCCGAGCGGCGCACGCCGATCGTGGCCTTGACCGCGAACGCCACCGTCGAGGACAAGGACCGCTGTCTCGCGGCGGGTATGGATGCCTTCCTGTCCAAGCCGGTCAGCCCGGAGCGCCTGAGTGAAGTCGTTGATAGATTCGCGCTGCGCAAGGAACCGATTGATCAATCATGACGGACAACAAAGATCGTGAGATCAAGGAACTGCGCCTGCAGTTGAAGGCCGACCGCGCACGGGTACGCCAGAACCAAGACAAGCTGGCCCGTTTTCAGGCGCTCGAGCTAGACTTGCTCGCCGCAACCGGCGTTGCTCAACTGCTCGAACTCGTCCTCAGCCACTATCGCACCGAGTTCAAACTCGACTTGGTCACTCTGGCGTTGGTGGACACCGACTATGAGCTTCGCCGGGTGTTGGCCGATGGGGGCATCAACATCACGGAATGGCCAAGCCTCCAATTGCACGAAGACGCAGCGATTTTGGACGAGCTGACCGAAGGCGGACGACAAGTCGTGTTGGCGCCATTCGACAACGTTGTACACGGCGGCTTGCTGCCAGCGTTGAGCAAAGATCTGGCCAGTGTTGCGCTGCTTCCACTGCTTCGCGGCGAGACGCTTATCGGCACGTTGAATGTCGGCAGCATCGACGGGCAGCGCTTCGTGCCCGGCACCGCCACCGATTTTCTCGAACGCCTGGCCGCAGTGGTTGCAATTGCCCTGGAAAACGCCTTCAACGGTGAGCGTCTAAAACGTCTGGGTCTGATTGATCCACTGACCGGCGTGCACAACCGCCGCTACTTCGACCAGCGCCTGCATGAGGAGGTGGTGCGCGGACAACGTCTGCAACAACCGTTGTCGTGCCTGTTTCTGGATCTGGATCACTTCAAGTGCATCAATGATACCTATGGTCATCATCTGGGCGATGTCGTGTTGCAGGAGGTGGCCGCCACCATTCGCAGTCAATTGCGGGGCAGTGACACGCTGGGCAGGCTGGGCGGCGAGGAATTTGCCGCGCTGTTGTCACAGGCGGATGCCGCAACGGCGGTGGAAATTGCCGAGCGCATTCGCCACCGCGTCGCAGCGTTGAGCTTGGCGGACGCCGACGGTTTGAATGTGACGCTGTCCATTGGGGTGTCGACGCTGGAGCAACAACCGCGCGGCGCGGACCCCTTACTCATCGCCAAGCGTTTCCTCGAACGTGCCGACCAGGCGCTCTACCGCGCAAAGGACAATGGTCGCAATCGGGTCGAGGTGGACGACGGCACCCTGAGTTTTGCCGTGTCGGCAGAGCGGGAGTAAGCGCTCGCCACAGCGCCGCGGACGGGCAGGAGAATTCGATCCCTACCGCGTCCGCGCGCCCACCTGCAACGATTCCGTTCGCCCGTTACGGGTGCTCTGAGTCACTCAGTCCGGTGTGGCGAGCCCCTTTGGCAATGCCCGCTAGGGCGCATACATCGGCAAGGTGCCGTTGAGCGTCACCGGCGATGTCGCCAGATTCTCAGTAATGCTATTCGCTACCGGCAGAACCACGTTGTTGAAGGTCACGCTCTGGTTGACGACGTCGAAGCTGACGGCGGCACACACGTCAGGGCTGGTACTGCAGCTCACTGCATACTGGTACGAACCCAGCAGATCAAGCGCTTCGGTAAACAAGGATGCAACAAAGGTGACCGAAGTCAGTTCTCCATTTCCCCAGAACAAGCTGACGACGAGTTGCGGTTCGGGGGCACGGGCGATTTCGACCCAGGCCACACCATCCGAATCCAGCGTTTCGGGCAAATCCCGATTTGGGTAATTCAGTGGCGTAACGACGCCGTCACCGAGAGCATCGAGATCGGTACCGCTGTAGCCCAGCGGGGAAGCGGTACCGGTGGCCCCACCCGTGCCGCCCCCGGTATCCCCACCCGTGCCGCCCCCGGTATCCCCACCCGTGCCGCCCCCGGTATCGCCGCCGGTCGCGCCACCACAGTCACCGCCGCTATTGCCCAAAGCACCGAAGTCATAGCACTGCAACTCAACCAAATAGCTGAAGTCGGTCGCAACGGCCAGTCGTTTGACGGGACCAACGCCATCTGCGAACCACTCCGTATCCGTAAACAGCAGAGGCGGTGTCACGAAGTATTCCTCAACTTCGGAAACCGTCTTGTTCGCGTTGTCGAACGTACCCGCAGGAACCTCGACAGTTTCTTCAGTCACAGCGGTCACTGTCCAGCTGGTTCGCAGGTCACCATCGGCCTCGATCTGGTCAAACGACGAGCCAAGGGCCGGCGTCGGGCAAAGGGGAACGTGGGGCTCAAAGGTATATTCACCATCGTCGGCGCCAACCTCCGCCACCGTGTCCCCTGAAATCTCGAACACAGTGGCCACGGTATAGGCTGCGCCCTGGTAACCATCCCCTGCCTGCTGAATGACGATCTCCGTACCGTCATTGCTGAGGACAGTCACCGTCTCTGTCCAACTGTCGGTGACACCCATGAAAGTCTGCGTCACGAGATTGGTCCACGTATCGCCCACATTCATCGGCGGACAGGTGCCGCTGAGGGTCCCCGTAGAGCCACCACCGCCGGTATCACCACCGCCGGTATCACCACCGCCGGTACCACCACCGCCGGCGTCACCACCACCAGACCCTCCGCCGGCTCCGCCGGTGACTTCACCGCCGCCCCCGCCTGCGGGCGGATCATCGCCGCCTCCGCCGCCCCCACCGCTGGCGACGATGCTAGCCACGGCCAGAACGCTGACCGGAATCAAAAACAAGTATCGCTGGAGCATGCTCATGTGTCGTTCCCCTGTTTGTTGTTATTCATTCGAATACGGACGACACAACGACGTGAAGACCGCCCTAAAGGTAGCCCGACTGCGGATAGGGTCGTCCGGGTTGCGACAGATCCATTCCGTACGCATTCCCACGGCGGAAACCTGCGGCGCAGCGATGGCTTCGTGGGAAGGCTGAATCGAAAGGCCCTACTTGGAGCCGGATCCGTTGTTCTTTTGCCCGTAGGATCCAGAATCAGCCCCGCGTCGTCAAGCGACCATGTATACCCGGAATAGATGACCGGGGCGTGACGGGGCCGTACCGCTGGCCGCGTTCGCGGGGCTCCGGCCTCGTCAACGTTCTGTTATCGCATAGATTTGCCGCTAACAGCGGTGCTCTAGAGGCCTTGAAGTAGCCTTGTTCGACGCGAAACCGGCGCCGGCCAAAATCTGATCAACTCGCGAGACGCGATGCTATTTCTGGGGCCTGAAGTGGGCCGATTAAGGTCGAACCTCTGCGGAGATTGAAGTCGTAATTCCAGGTTCCCGATAGCCGAAGGTTTCCAGCGCCAGGGTCGTAAAAGACTCGCGTTCACCACTCCGATATGGCGGAAAAGTCATAATTGTCTTTTGGGGACTAAGCGTGCACATCGTTTGAGACAGCTCACGACCCGTAGCAGCCGGTTGTTCTCGACCTGGAAGGCGGCTGGTGTGTCGCGCTAAGTGGCCATCAAGTGACCATATTGGCCGCGTTTCTGAAACCCAACGATGCGCTATTGGGCTTCACCGACTTCAGCTTCTTCGGGTGTTCGACTGAACTCAGCCCGTGATCACGACTGTGCCGGCCTTCCTCAGTGCACGTGGGGCAGAACAAGGAATCAGAGCGCAGCGCGTCCCAATACCAGCCGAATATCCTTTCCGTTGCGGTGCGCCATTATCACTGAGTAAGCAACACATCGAGGGATAACCACGGTACTATCGAACGCGCGCTCTCGAGGCTGTCCACATGAAGTAAGATCGTCAAACGGGTGTGTCCACTGGCCGCACCCAGAGTCGAATCGAAAAGCAGGGCCCGCGGAGTGACCGGCATGGCTACAGCAAGCACCAAACGAAGACTGGCCGCCATCCTGGCGGCTGATGTAGTCGGCTACAGCCGCCTGATGAACGAAGACGAGGAACGCACTCTGCGTGTCCTCAATCAGCGTCTCCGGATATTTCAACACGCTGTTCCACAACATGACGGCCGAATCTTTGGTGGTGCTGGCGACAGTGTCATTGCTGAATTCCCCAGCGCCGTGGAGGCGGTACGCTGTGCAGTCGAGGTTCAGCAGGCGCTGGCCCATCACAATGCCGAGGCGCCGGAAGAGGAACACATGCAATTCCGCATCGGCGTCAACGTCGGTGATGTTATTGTTTCGGGCGACAACCTCATGGGCGACGGCGTCAATATCGCCTCTCGTCTCGAGGGCCTAGCGGAACCAGGGGGCATTGAGATCTCCGGCGACGTTTACCGTCAGGTGTACAACAAAGTGCGGGTCGGATTTGAGGATCTAGGCAACCGGGCGCTCAAGAACATCCCCCAGCCCGTCCAAACATACCGCGTGATCACGAACCAGTCGGGGACTAGTGGCCGCGCCCGCGCGCATCCCAAACCAGTCGTGGGGCAGTCCCGCCGCCGTATCGCGATTGCGTTTAGTGCTGCTATAGCGGTGGCGATTCTCGGGGTCTGGTTCGCTTCTCAGCGTGTAGCCCTACAACCGCACAATGAGGTGCCGTCCCTTGCTGTCCTGCCGTTCGCCAATATAAGCGGCGATCCCGAGCAAGACTATTTTGTAGACGGCATCACCGAGGACATCATCACTGACTTCTCACGTCTA
>Ga0209536_100009879_pt1 | contig 14122 bp, 13 predicted proteins | sample DeeMarSeWOR28_12_FD_187461 | JGI IMG/M metagenome (GOLD analysis project Ga0209536, IMG submission 187461) | Marine sediment microbial communities from White Oak River estuary, North Carolina - WOR-2-8_12 (SPAdes) (version 2) | ecosystem: Environmental > Aquatic > Marine > Intertidal zone >...
GCAACTGACCTGCATAAACGGTCAACATGTTTGAGAAGGGTGGGGATCCTGTCATTCCCGTGCATGTTTCTGATGAGAAAAACGGCTCTATCCTGCGTGATTCCATCTGCAGTAACATAGAGAGGGTTGCGGCTTTTGCCGCGCAGCACTTCACAGGATTTCGGAGTATCCTTGTAGGCCGTTTTCGCTACACCGATAACGGCAACTTTTTGTTCCAGCATATCACGCAGGTGTTTGCCAAGACCCGGTTCCCTGGAGCTGCCAAGATGGACATATCCGTCAATGAGAATGAAGTCAAGGGTTTCGGGCACCTGTTCCAGCAGTGCGGCAATGCAGGGGAGTTCCCGGCGGTAAAACTGGCCCGGCATATAATTGTCCGGGACAGAACAGGAGATCACAAGCTCCTTCAAGGGTTCAGCATCAGTCCAGTCGTAGAACAGTACGCCTCCGACTATGGCCGCATCCTTGTGGTATGTAACATCAACCGCCAGTATCATGTATGTGTTGAACCTCTGTATGCACTGACAAAATAAAGATATTCATATAAAGAATCACAGGGATTGTCACCATGTTTCTCCCTGCCGGGGTATTATGGAAATTTTATTACCCTTTTATTCATTCATCCAAGCACATCCCAACTGCGCGAGGCATGCATTGTAACCGGTACCCAATTATAATCTTCTTGCCTGGAAAGGCGTAACTCTTTTGGCCCACCAGTTTATTCACCAGAGAAGAAAGAATTACGTTCTACGCGTAGAATGTGCCCACCTGATCTGGTCCATGAAAAGAGCTGCGAGCCATATGGCGAGGCCTCAGTCTCCAGCTGGTCGCTTATCTGGGCGCAGTACGAGGAGCCGTCGGTCAGTATTTCCGAGGTATATATTTAGTCTGTCAAAAAGCAGAGTGTGATTTTTAAATGCCTGGATTATTTGTAGATAGTTCTATTATTTCAATGAGGTATGCATAATGCAGTGAAATGGCCATGGATTATCCGGGTTGGATTATAATTTCTGGCCAGGATTGATGCGCGGTATTACAGTTATTATTGAGCGGTTTATGATTGATATATTGTTGATCGGCCGGGTTATTTGTTGACAGAGTGTTTGGTTATCCATTATTTGTTGATATACTGAGAAGACCCCGGGTGGTTTCGAAGAGCCGCCCCGAAATTTGATGGTTTCGTAAAAAAAGTCAAAAGAGACAAATTAAGGAATTATAATTTCAGGTAGTTACAACCCATATAGCCTCCGATTCGCGGCTTTTTGCGAGACCGACAATTTTGGCGCGGGCAAAAAAAGCGATTACCTGTCAATAACTCAACCTCAACTGAACCTTTAAGACACTTTAATGATATGATTAGAGACAACAACAGACTATATGATCTGACAGATACCAACTCTCCTGCTGAAACCTTGGCTGAGATTAAAAATATCCTGCTCCTGATTGACCCTTCCCCGGACCCGTCGCCAATCGAAAAGATATACGAGGATATCATCCTTCTCTTCAACGGAAAATTTCCCGGATACAAGGCCAACAATACTAAATATCATAACCTGGAGCATACCTGTTCAAGCACCCTTGCTGCTGCAAGGATTATTCATGGTTTGCATGTCCAGGGACAGGTTTTCTCTCCAAGGCTTGTTCAGCTTTGCCTGATCGGGACTCTTTTTCATGATACCGGCCTGATCCAGACCGAGGAAGAAATGGAGGGCACCGGGGCCCAGCACACCATCGGCCACGAGGATCGCTCAATAGCCCTCATGGGGAAATATCTCGCCGAAAAAGGCTATTCGCAGGAGGACATCCGCGACTGCGGCCATATGATCAAGTGTACAGAACTCTTCTTTCCCATGGAAGAGATACCATTCAACTCTGAAGAAGTCAGGATCATGGGCAGGGTTCTTGGAACCGCCGACCTGGTCGCTCAGATGGCAGACAGGAATTACCAGGAAAAACTGCCTCTGCTTTTCCTGGAATTCCAGGAAGCCGGGATGGAAGGGTTTGAGACTCCTCTGGAGCTTTTCAAAAAAACCGAGGAATTCTATCGCAAGGTGGCACGTAAAAGGATGACCGGTGTACTGGGAGGAGTTTCTTCTGCAGCACTCTACCATTTCCGGGAGAGATGGAAAATAGACAAGAATCTATATGAGGAATCAATCAAGTACAACATAAGACAGATGAAGGAAACTGTCTTGGAGTCTCTTATGCAGCTCTCCATCATTTCCGGGGGGGGTGGGAAATAGGTGCGGATCTTTGTAACCATTCAGCAGTGATCAAGATTTACGCAAGCAGGCCGGCGAGCTATAGTGGCCCTATGTGAGTCGGACTGCTTGCGTGCAGAAGGGGTGCTGCTGAACGGTTATGATCAATTACTGGAAAAAATATGCTGTACAGGTTGGATTCCGAGAGCGGAGGGATGATAGGTCTCGACTATTTCCCTGACATAGCTGCCTGTTACAGGGTCGCGTTCATCCAGGTTAATTATTTCCTTTTTCTTATAACTGCCGTCATCCCCTTTTTCCAGGATGCAGACTAATGGTCTTTTGGAAAATTCCCTGCTGGGAGAACTGACTACCAAGGCCAGTTCACCGGTGTCAAGCTTCAGCAGGGTGCCGACCGGGTATACCCCAAGAACATTGATGAAAACCTTGATGAGGGTGGGATCAAAGTCTTTGCCGGCACGATCAAACATGTAGCCCAGGGCGCGGTCCGGGCTCAGTACAGATTTCCGGTAGGACCGCGATGACGTTAAGGTATCATATTTATCTGCAATGGAAATAATCTTGCCAAAAAGGGTTAACGGTTTTTTCCAGTCGGCATGGGGATAGCCGGACAGGTCGTATTTCAGATGGTGCTCAAACATCGGCACCAGGATCCTGGCCTTGCTGTCAGGAGAGGCCTTGAGTTTTAACATCAGCCTGGAGCTGTTCAGTGAATGTTCCTCGATCAGTTTCAACTCGCTGTCATCCAGTTTCTCCTTTTTGTGCAGAATTTCGTTGGGGATCTCGATTTTTCCAAGGTCATGGAATAGGGCACACATGCCAAGGTTGACCAGGTTGCGGCGTGAGAGGTTGATGCGCCTACCGATGCACATGGATAACATGGCAACATTCACCGAATGTGTGTAGGTGTAATCGTCAAATACCCGGAGTGTGCTGATGGCGGAATACACTTCGTCATCCTCGATAAGATTCGTCACCATGTCCTGGACTACCCGGATGGTTTTCCGGACACCGACCTCACCTTTTCCCTCTTTGATCTTCTGGGCAACTTCTTCAATAGAGGCCTTGGCACAACTGTAGTCTTTTCTGGCCCTTTCCCGCCGTTCAGCCTTGCTCTTGTAGGATTCTTCATCCTGGGGTCTTTCCGATTTTTTGATCAGTTCAACCCATTGTATGTTTTCTGCAGCAAGGCCGTCTGTGAGCCAGGTGAGAGGTTCCGGCTGCTGCCCGGAGATGTCCAGCAGCCGCATGAAAACCAGGATCTCCTTTGGAGAGGCATGCTTGACAGCTTCAAGTAAACGCACCCCTTCCAGGCCGCGGATATCACAATAACGTATGATGTTGTCAAAAAGATTCTTTGTGGTCCTGTTGTAGGTGAGCTTTTCATCATCAACATACAACTGGTCATTGGAGATCTTGAACGTCAGTGAATCATCATCCATGCAGCTGTTTATGGATTCAGAGAATTTCTCTATTCCCTCTAGAACCAGCGTATGGTTTTCACTGTGAATTCTTGCCGTCTGGCTCAAGCTGTAGAAGTTGTGCAGGAATTCTTCAAACTGGGAATAGGATCTGTATTTTGGAGCATCAGTCATTGGTCTTTTCTCCAGAGACAGTTATCGTCTTTGTCCTTTCAAAAGCTTTCCTGACCACCTTGAATCTGCTCTTGGAAGCTTTCTGGAGAACATCCTTTGCTTCCGGAGAATCGAGCAATGCCAGGGCAACAGCTGCACTCTCCCGGAAAATCAATTTCCCTGAACCGAAAAAACTGTTCCAGCCCCTGTCAAGCAGCATTCTGCGCAGGAACGGGACAGCCGTGTTGGAACCGCAGCGGCCAAGGGCCTCATAACAGGCAAGGATGTGGGCTGGTTCCTTTTTGGCGGAATTTTCTTTCAAATAGTTCAGCAGCAAGTTTTCCAGAGCACTGGATTTATGTTTTGCAAAAGCTGCCAAGAGAGAGGTCCGTATCTCTTGGCTGGGGTCATCAATGAGTGAAAACAGCTTCTGGGCATACTTGGGGTCCCTGTTAACCAGCTCTTTGATCGCTTTCCTGCGCACCATGTCAGAGGAGTGATCGCACATCTTGAAAAGAATTTTATTGACCCGGTCCCCCTGCAACTGATTCAGTATGGTCAGAAGCTTGTCCCCCATCTCCGTGCCATGCTCTACCATTATTTTTTCAAGGGGCCTGATGTCACGCTTGCTCAGATGCACGATCACTACCGAGATCATCTGTTGCATCCCTTGTGAACTTTTCTGCATGAGGACCGGCACCAGAAAAGGGATAACTTGCGGGGAGAGAAAAAGAAGTACCTGGCCAAGAGCCTTTAGCTTTTCAATTTCAATCGTTTCCAGCATCAAGAGCTTGTCGCTGATGAGTTGAAATATCTTAGGCGTGGACAGATCCTGGAAAAAACGATCGATGCGGGAGCGCTGCCAGTCTTGCACTGTTGGTGATTTCGGCGAGAATATCTTGTGCAGCGACTGTAATAATAAAGCCAGTAGATCAAATCTGTCCTTCTCAATGGTCTCAACCGCCTCTTCCGAGATGAACTCAATTACTGCCTCGAATTTTTCCTGGTCGGACTGGCTTTTGAGAACAATCATTAACGCTTCAATAAGGTCCTCGGTAATAATCCAGTTCTCTTCCTCCTGGACCATTTGCTGAAGTGTTACATAATCGAGATTCGACAGCTCTAACTGGTCATGACTGATCAAGGAAATACTTCTGGCAACAATGTCATCGCTGATCGGTTCCTCCTTTTCCTCAGACTGGTCCGCTTCTTTCTGATCAGTGGCTTCTTCAGGCGGGGGCGCGGGAGGGGGAAGTTGGGAGAAATCCATGAGCAGCAGGTCCTGCCAGAAAATATCAACTGCCTTGAAATCTATATATTCAAGTTCTTCATCCATCAGGGCGGTGACGATGTCTCCCTCGGTCTCCTCGGCGAACAACCTGTATTTATAAGCTATTTTGAAAAAGGAGGCGATCTCCTCGAGGGTAAGGCCCTCTTGGAACTCAATCCATTTGATGCCGTCCCGGTAGAGCAGAGTAATGATATCCTCCGAGGGGGCCTCCGGTGAGATTTCATGGATAATTTCAGACCCGCAAAGAAGACGGTCTTTTTCCACAGTCAGCCGCAGATCTGCATGGGTGGTGAAAAAATTGTTGAATGCGGTAACAAGTTTTTCAAAGGATTTTATAGTGGTTACATGATCCTCAGGATACAGACCGTAATTTTTCCAGGCCAGGATAAAAATATTGATTACCTGCCTGGCATCCTGCAATTCCTTGGCCGGAAGGGATTTTGCTGCTGATATGTCCTGCTGTTCTTTTGTGTCTGTTTTCTGCATAAAGTTGAGAGAATTTATTTAACGCATCAGGTTTGCATTTCTTACTCCAGCTTTATTAATAACGTTAGATTATGTCTGTTCCTGCAAAGCAGGAAAAGAAGTATGTGTCATAATCCACTAATATATATATATGTTTTATATCACTGACAACAGAATGTAAACAATGGAAAATTAGAATAGAGATTTTCCTTGTCGTTTTGTACCAGATGGGTTGCATCTACATTTCTTCCTTCCCGGCCCCCTTTCACAGTGCACTGATACCCAGCAATTTTTCGAGCAAAAAATGAAAAGTTGATTGTTTCTGGTGGGTTACTATGTTTTTCTTAATGTTTTTTGACCCTCACCCAACCAACCCAACTGCAGAAGGTATTGAAAGAAAATTTTTTCCTGTTGAAAATTCTTTGCCTCTAGTGGGGTAATTTTTTTTCAACCAGAAGCCACCTAAGGGGGGCAGGGGATTTAAAGGGAATTCGCTAACCTGTAAACTATTTATTTCCGGTGCCCGTCTATTAAGTAAATTTTGTTAAACAAATAATTTAAGTGGAGGTCATAGTGATGAAAAAGTTTTTGATCGCAGCAGCTTTGGTCGGAGTTGTTAGTTTAGCAGGTTTTTCTATGGTAAATGCGCACGGTAAGTATGGCTATGGTCCTGGTAAGGATTATGATAGTTGCGATGGTTACGGTTACTGTAATAACAGGTCTTATAATGAACAGGACAAAGAAAAAGCATCTGCTTTCTTAGAAGAAACGAAAGAAACCAGGAAACAGATAACTGTCAAAAGAAGTGAACGCAGAGCCCTGATGAAACAGGATAACCCTGATGAGAAGAAAGTAGCTAAACTTACTGGTGAAATTTATGACCTGCGGAGTCTGTTAGATGAAAAAGCAAAAGAGGCTTTTGGTGATAACCCGCCATTTGGCTATAAGCGGGCCAGAGGTGGATTTGGTAACTGCGGCAGAGGTCCGCGCAACTTATAACCAGTCAAACTAGATTTGATTAAAGGCGTTTCCAGAAAATTGGAAGCGCCTTTTGTTCATTGGTTGTACTAATATGATTCACTAGTCAAGATTGCCTGAACACACCTTAACTCTGAATTTAAGCTGAAATAGTCAGAATTGTGGCAAGCAATTCTGCATTTCGCCCTCTAAAGTTTTGAACTGTTCCCTCCCTGCAAGTCTTTCCAGAATTTAGGAAAATTTCCATAAATTCATACGGAAATTCCCCATATTAGCCAGACATTATGTTGTGATATTTGCAGGAATAAATCCATAAATTGCTGGAATAAAAGGAGATATAAGAAAGTTTTAATATTTGCATAATTATTGCAATATAATCAGTAGAGTTAATGTATTTAGGTTTTTGACACATTTTGCCTTTAGCAAACAATTGTTTTTCTCAAATTTTGTTTGATAAAGCCGAATGTAGTAATGCGAAAAGAGAGAAATTCTTTTTCCTCAAGGAAAGAGGTTAACTCCACAAGGGGGTTAATCTTTTATTAAAACAAGACGGAGGGAGAATGAAAAATTTATTAAATATTTTAGCTGTATGTATTAGCGTTGCAATAATCAGTGGAAGTGCTTTAGCCAAGCCACCAATAGGTAGAAACTCAAATGTAGAAAAATCATTGGGCCAGACCCTGTATTTACCAATTGCTCATATGAATTTTTCTTATGACCCTGGTGATGGGCAAATAATATATCAGAGAATTCATAATAGAATAACAATACGGAATAAAGACCGCTATAATAATATAATGATAACCTCTTTAGAAATTTATGATCCTGATGGTCAATTAGTTGTCTACTTAAGTGATACTCCAATTATTTTGGAACCACTTGCAGCAACTTCGTATGGAATGCCTCCTGAAATACCATTTGATAAAACTGGAAATGGAAGTAATGGCAGGTATAGTGCCATTTTGACTTGGCAAGCTGACGATTATGTGGTTCAGCCAAATATCGGGACAACAATGGCGCTTGGACTTTGAGAGCAGGAACTGGGAGGAAAAGAAGAAGAATAATTATTTCGCCTGAATCATTTTTATGACGGGGTTATTATTGACCCTGTTTTTTTATTTAGCAACTTGCAATTGCTGCTTTAACTGTAACTAGCTGTCCCTCCAAAGAAGTTACTATTGCCAGTGCACACCTTAACTGGAAATTTTTCATTTCATACACAGGATCGGGCAAGGAATCTTGACTTTCCTCAAATCGTACCTATCAATTCAATAGCCCTTTGTTCTTAATTATCTAATAATAAAAAGACCTAACCCCCCTTTTTCAGGAGTGTTGAAATATGAGAATCGTAACAATAACAATTTTATTTTTACTAATGGCATTGCTAAACACTATTGCTTTTGCTGCAAAGGCTGAAATATACGGTGAAAAGCTTACCCTTACAGATGTGACAAAAATATCTGAAATCCTTGCGGCACCTGAACAGTTTGTCGGCAAAAAAGTTTTAGTAAAGGGCATGGTAATTGATGTCTGCGCCAAGCGTGGCTGCTGGATGTATCTTGCTAGTGACAAACCATTTGAAAAAATCCAGATCAAAGTTCTCGATGGAGTAATCGTTTTTCCTATGAGTGCAAGGGGCAAGGAAGCCCTGGTTGAAGGGGAAATTGAGGCCCTCAATTACTCAAAAGAGGATACCATTGCATGGCTTCAGCATATGGCTGAAGAAAAAGGTGAATCCTTTGATCCGGCAAGTGTTACCAGCGGCATGACAGCTTACAGGATAAAAGCACTCGGTGCAGAAATTACAGAGTGATTTAATTTTTCATTCTTACCTTAAGACAAATTGTGAATTGGCGGAAATGGAATAATATAATTCACCGGGATCTGGGCTATCTTTGCTTTGGTCTGACCATCGTTTATGTGATTTCAGGAGTGGCAGTCAACCATATGCAGGATTGGAATCCCACCTATGAAATTGAAAAAGTTAAAAACAATATTGGCCCGATTTTAAGTGAAGGCAGGGTGGTTACAGATCAAGAAGTCAGGGATATTCTGAAGAAACTTGAATTAGATACTGAGTTCAAGAAAAAATTTCAACCAAACCCTGATTCTTTAAAAATATATCAAGAAAACAATATCATTGATGTAGAGTTATTAACCGGAAACGTAGTCCAGGAAAAAGCCGCCAAACGGCCCTTTTTCTTTCAGGTCAACTTTCTCCATCTCAATCATCCGAAAAAACTCTGGACCTGGTTTGCAGACCTGTATGCAATTTGCTTAGGACTTTTAGCTTTTACAGGGCTTTTTGTTCTGCGGGGGAGGAAAGGCATAACCGGTAGAGGTGCATGGCTTACCTTAGCCGGTTTTATACTTCCCCTCTTTTTTCTCTGGTTTTATGGTTAACTGATACTGCATTTTAGTTCTTGCACATGGAATACTTATATATCACTAATCATGTTTAAATAAACAAGTTCATATACCTGCAATACGCCTGAAATCATGATTCGTTCTTAAAAGGTTGCCATTTCCACTGGCAACCTTTACTTGTTTTTGTGGACATGAAAGTTAAGATAGTGGCAAGTCATCTTCATTTTTCTCTGACAAAATACGATTAGTGCTATAAATATAGACCAAAATAATTCATTGGGATTTTAGCTTATGAAAGCTTGGGTTATTGGAATTATGTTTGGAGGGTTCTTTGGTTTTACTATTGCCAGTATGGCTTTCTTGCTTGAACTTACAACATACGGAAAAGAATCTAAACATCCTTTACTTCAAGCTTTTCAAATTTTAATTATAATTATTCTTGGCTGGGTTGCTTGGAAAGCTGAAGGAATGCAAGCCTTAGTTGGTTATGTTCTCGGCTCTTTTTATATTACAAGGTTAATATTGCTCCCATATAAAACACGGAAAGATTAAACTAATTTCAGATAGAGGCCAATTGACCGAAAAGTTGGACTTTCCTGCCAGCCTCTTTTTATAGAAAAACTCAAACCATCTTTTATGAAACGCAGAAATATATCTTTTCCGTGAAGTAGGGATAGCCAACATATACCTGAGAGGAAACTAGCAGATACAAAAGTCAAGTTGTTGGCGAGTTATTTATTACGTATAAGTGAGTTTAAACCCTGTTCATTTTGATGGAGTGCGAGTGTGAACTTAATTTCCTGGTTGACTCTTATAGGTGTCTGCGTCATGGGCGCCATGTCTCCAGGCCCAAGCCTTGCGGTTATTCTACAAAATCGAGTGCAAAAAAGTCTCAATGATGCCTTGATTGCGAGCTGGGCACATGCAGCAGGAATTTTTTTCTGGGCTCTGGCAGCTTGCTCCATTCTCGGCAGTTTATTTCAGCGCATTCCCTCAGCTAAGAACTATTTAACTCTAGCTGGCGCAGCTTTTTTAATCTATCTGGCAATTAAATCCTGGGGAAGTCGCAGCAGTCAAGATTCTGCTCAAAATACTCAGCTGCCAGCAGCTTGGCTTTCTGGGGTTAGCATATCCTTACTCAATCCCAAAATTTTTGTCTTTTTCACTGCTCTATTTTCGCAGTTAATTCCAGAAGGGGCCAGTGTTACTACTCTATTGGGTATGACAACAGTTGCAGGATTGGTTGATGGTACCTGGTATAGTTTTGTTTCTTTACTCGTCGGTCATATCGGAATTGAAAAAGGCCTTAGCCGCCACAGAGTTTTACTTAACCGAGCTTCTGCAGTTTTTTATCTGATTATTGCAGGCTATTCCCTAGGCCATGTCACAGGCTTACTGACATGGATATCCACCGGACATATTGACACATAAACCAAAAGGCCCCTCCCAAGTCATCGGAAAGGAGCTTTTTTAATGGACACTACAACTAATACTGTCCTATCTAACGCGTCTCTATCCCGCGCTCCTGCATATGTTCCTTCACAGCCTCAATGGGCACCTCTTCCCAGTGGAAGACACCCGCAGCCAGGGCAGCCTCTACCTTGGTCTTTTTAAAGACCTCTGAGAAGTGATAAAATGATTCAGTATGGTGCCTCCTGAACTTGGTTTACTTGTCTTCTTTTCTCCTGCCCTTGCCGATTTCCTTTACAGTTGCCATCCTACCCCAGGGTTTTCCTTCGTTATCCAGTAAATTTTCACTGGTCCATTTGTATTGTTTGCCATTGGTGTGTCTGATAACTAATGAGCCTTTTGTGCCTTTTGCAGAATGCTTCTCCAGGAAATTCCGCCACTCCTTGTTATTGCCAATAAATTTTTCGCATTTATCAAGGGATTCGCGAATACTGATATTTTTATAGTCTGTTTCTTCCTGGCCGAATAATTGCTGCATCTTCTTGTTGGTGAAATAGGTTGTACCATAAATTCCTGGCTCAACCTTTTTTTTTGATATGCCTATTGCATGAGGGCTGTTATCCAAGGTTACACTGAGCAGCATTGTCAGTTCCTGGGATTGAGTTGTATCACGTATTGTGCACGTCATACCATTATATACACCCTCAGTGACGTTTGGGATCAACCATCCGGACAGGTAAGCCTTGCGTCCACTCATAGTTATGACCCTGATATTCTCATAAAAAAGAGGCTTCAAAGTCTTTTTGGCCTTATTATAATTATCCGAAAATTCACTCGACTCAATATTGGGAAATTTGTCTTGTATCGATAAGACGCTGACTCCAAGAAGTCTTTCTTGAGGAATTCCGGCAATTTCAAACATGAACTTGTTGGCAAAGAAAATTGTGTCATCGCTGTCAGTGACAATCACTCCGGACTGCAGATTCTGAACGATATTCTCATAGAAGCTTTTTGTATTTGCCAGCTCCTTGACGATGCTTTGATAATCCATCACATAGTGAGTGAGCTGCGCAATCAGTTTTTCCACACTATCCTTGGGTTCCGGCTTTTCTATAGGCTCGGGCTCGAGGCCTTTCTGAATTCTGCGGCCAACAGCGAGAAACTCCTCAAGCGGACCATACAGTATGTTGGCGATCTGGCTTTGCAGTTCTAGTGATGCTGTTTTGGAGCCGCTCATAACCGCTGATACATAGGACTGCGTTATTTTGAGCTTTTTCGCTATCTCTGCCTGGGAGCCGCCTTCTTTTTTATATTTTTTGTAAAAGTACTTTGCCGCCATACTGAAAATATCCTGTAGGTCACTTCGCATAATTAAACCTCTTTAATTTTATAAAAGTTATTTGCATAAAGTATGCATAAAAATAATATATAAATATATATCAAAAAACTAGTTTTTTGTACTTATAGAAATATAAAAAATTAACATTGACAATTTTAGAAGATTTTATAAAAAAAATATTCATTCTTAATGTAAAATATTTGAGAACATGAATGTTCAGGCTCTTCATAAAATACTCAATTATGTCTTGTGGTATCTGAAACGCTATCAAAAATAGGGAGGTGAACATGTTTAAATGTCTTTTCAATTATTTGATATTACCTTGCGTTGTGTTCTTGTTCATCTATGGGTGTTGTAAACCGGCTTTGATTGGTTCTTTGCCAGTCCAATTGCATCCTCAAGAGACGGGCATGTGGTGTTGGGCAGCAAGCGGTCAAATGATAATGGATTATTTAAATCATGATACAGCGCAATGTGTGCAAGCTAATAACCGATTCAATCGTAGTGATTGTTGTAATATTGATCTATGCCCACCTCCAACCGAATCGTCCGCAAATGCCTGTGCTCAAGGAGGTTGGCCCGAGTTTAATAAATATGGCTTTACTTTCAAAACAACTTCAAATACTGCACTGAGCTGGAAAGATTTGAGGGAACAAATTTCAAATATGCACAAATGCAAAAAGAGACCATTTGCCTTTTCATGGCATTGGCCTGGTGGAGGCGGACATATGATGGTTGCAAAAGGCTATTTAACTCTTCAGGGTGTTAATTATGTTGTCATGCTTGATCCCTGGTCACCATGCGTAGGAGATGAACGTATTATCACATACGATTATTATGTGGAAAGTACCGGTCATCATTCTCACTGGAATGACTATTACGATATAACATATACCGGGGGGAATTAAGATGCGAATTCATATCGTCATAATAGCGACTTTTTTTGTATTTATCTCACAAGTTAATGCTGCACAATATCACCTGATGTCCACTACTGAATTGCATGACAAGGAGGTGCAAATCAAGGCAATGGAGTCACTAACGACTCTAAGTGAACTTGTAGTCATGCAAAAAAATTATGAAGAGATGGGTTTTAAATCTCCTGCTGATCTTAAAAGGATGACTTTAGGAACACCTTTACAGGTCTTTATAGTCCGACTCGACCATTTAAAGGAGTACAAAAGCGGAGAGGATCTCAATAATTTGCTCAGTGGCGGTAACCACGTTATGTATCCTGTCCTTGTCGATGAACAGGTACGCTCATCAGTAACTCTTGCAGAGAAAGAAAACAACTGGAGCACTGTATCTTTTGGAAATCCTACCCTGATCAAATTGCTGACAAATATTCGAACGGACAGTGCTAAAACCAGCAGATTACCTCATTCTTCATATTTTGTTGTGCAAGTGCCGGCTCTGAATTTTTACTTTCTAGGATATCGAATCAATAACAAGCTGATGTTAGTGTCTTTAATAGATGATTCCCAATTCGGGTTCAAAAAAGGGATTAGCATGCCCGCTGATGATGTGTTCAGCGCGATCCTTCCTGCAGCTAAACAGCATGATGGTTTGCCGAGATAAACAATTAGGTTGGGGAAACTACATAAGCCTACTTCATTTTAATTTATAGTTTAAGGGGAGCTTTGGAAAGTTCCTTAAATAAGGGCTAAAGATTATGGAGGATCAATGGAAACCATAAAAACATTATTTATAGTCATGTTGATAACTTTGGCTTTTCTTGCCGTTGTAACAGTTGCTGTTTGTGCAGAGAGTCAGGAGGATACTGATCAGGATGGAGCCAAAGTGCAGATTGAACAATTATTGAGTCAAATCCAAGAGGCTCTTGTTATTGTTCAGAATACCGCTGATTTGGAAAGCCTGCCTAAATTGGATTCTGTTACACTTAACCTGTCCACTGAGTTAGTGAAAGCCGGCCGATTTGGTGTAAATCTACTGATAGTCTCCCTTGGCACGGATATTTCTGAAGAGGCTGTACAAGCAATTACTCTGAAGCTTAAGCCACCAAAACCGGTAAGTGAAGAAGAGGCTCCGGGAAGTGAAAAGATTATGGAGATATCCAAACCATTAGCTAATGCGATTTTATCTGCTATTCGTGGTGCAGAACTGGCGAAAACTACTGAACCGGTGCTTGAATTAGCCGAATTGGAAGCTTCAATAAAATTTGTTGTGGACACCGAAGTAGGTGGGGGCGTCGAAGATATCAAGTTCATTCTTCTTCCAATAACAGCCGATATCAAAGCTGAAGTATCCAAATCTACGACACAAGAAATTATCGTTTCCTTTAAAGTAGAAGACTAAGCAATGAAAAGTGATGATTAGGGTTACTTTTAAGCCAGACTAAAATAGACCTAGTTTGGCGGGAACTTAATAAAGTCTTATACCAGAGTAAATGCGTGATGCAAAAAACATGAAAGATTTGCCAAAAATTCAAGCCAGAAGCCCCGCGGCTTATGAAGGA
>Ga0209536_100009880_pt1 | contig 14121 bp, 14 predicted proteins | sample DeeMarSeWOR28_12_FD_187461 | JGI IMG/M metagenome (GOLD analysis project Ga0209536, IMG submission 187461) | Marine sediment microbial communities from White Oak River estuary, North Carolina - WOR-2-8_12 (SPAdes) (version 2) | ecosystem: Environmental > Aquatic > Marine > Intertidal zone >...
TTAATGATTCTAAGGTATTTGTGGTCTCTAAGCAAGAAACCACCTCTTCTATTGCTCGAATTGCTTTTGATATAGAAGGTCCATGAATACGAATGAATGAATAGATAGTATTCTTGATGTCCCTTCCAATATCGCTAAAAAGCCTTTCTCGACTTGTAATATGGCTTTCTGTAGTAATAGAATATTTAGTGGGAAGATTTTCCAAGGATTCATCTATTCTTTCTAATAAGGAGAGTAGGGGTTTTGGAGATGGATCTTCTATCCAAGTAAAGGTAAAATCAAACTTTCCCATTACTGCTTCTCCTTTTGATATAGGAAGGTCTTTTTTAGCAATTATATTTTTTGTCAGTTTTTCTAATGCACTAATTGCAGTCGGAATCTGCGGACCATATAACCTAATATTAGATTTCATGGGAAATAAAACCTCTACTTGTATTTTTTTTGTTTGTATGCATTATATTTTATCCCCTATTTTAGATTTAACCCATTCAGACTATACATGGAGAAGTGTGGTTTTGATATTCTTAATGAAAAAATATCACTAATAACAACAGAATTGGAATGAAAGTAGTAAGGTGCTTTTAAAATTTCTATAGAAGGATAAACAACGATTATACAACTTATATTATATTGAAGAGAGAAATAAATTTCATTTGATATACAGGTGATAATGATGTATATACATTTGATAATAATCTGAAATCACCTATTTAGACATTAGGCGAAAAATTGGATCATTAGAAATCCATCTAGATAAATTATGCAAATGTAGAGTTAACCATAAGAAAAACATGGGTAAAGCTTTTTTAAGAAATATTATTTCCATCTAATTCTGAAGTATATAGAACTGTACCCTAGGTGATGTTTTATCGCGGACATAAAATCAATAGCGTCTTTTATTCCAGCCAATAGACTAGAGGTTGACGAGCTTATCAGTGAATATCACTCACTCTCTCAACTAAATTATAAAATAGCACTTAAACGTTTGAAAAATTCAGTAGATCGTTTTCGGAAAAAATCACTCAAATCTATTCAGTGGGTATACAATCAACGATTGTTACTCCGCGAAAAAGTGGTTCCTGGACCTAATGAAGACGCTTTAACAGCAGGGGTTCAATCATTAAATAACGCGATACAAAGAGCTGGTATTCAACCTCATGAGATTGATGCTCTCTTTGTAGTATCTGAAAGTTTTCCTTATGCTGTCGGATCAAGCACAAAAATTGCTGGAAAAGTTGGGGCAACAAACTTAAAATTTGGGTCTCGTGGTGAATTTGCCTGTAAACCTTTTGGAGAATTTTTAGATATTGCTTCTGCACTCATTGATTCTGGAAGATGTCGTTATGTTGCAATAACAGCCACTGATGCGAGTCAAGGGGCTCCAGGTGACGATTTAGAGTTCAGCGCATCATTTTATTCGACTTCAATTATTTTAGGCCCCAATAATACTGGTATTGCAGAAATAAAAGGGAGAACCTCAATTAATTATGATTTTAGTGACTTTATTCGAAAGGAGGGAGAGGATTATCCTTCCCATGAAGGACAAGGAACTAGTCTTGCCTTTCGAGGGATGATTCTATCTACCATGAAAAAGCATTTAGAACGGTTTAACGATATTAAACCTGATAGTCTTCCTAATAAAACCTGGGTTATACATTCTCCAAACGGAAGTTTTCCAAATGAAGCCTTACTTGACATAAGTACCTACTATAATGTTCCACTCGCAGAAAAAGTCTTTGATGAAAATGGAAATATGTTGGGAATAAAACCAAATGTTAAGGTGTCTAATCTAGCTCCTCAAATCGCTAATGGGTACTCTGCTACTGTACCCACAGCAATATGCGCAGCAATGGAATCTTGTAACATAGATGAAGAGATTATGGCAGTTTTCTATGGTTCGGGTGCTGGTTCTGATGTTGTTACAATAAAAATGAGAACTGATGGAACACATATAGCAAATTGCAATGTGCCAACAGTTGAAGAACAAATTGAAACCAAACAAAAAATCACTGTAAAGGATTACTTTAAATTTCGGGATTCAATGGAGATGGCTTCAAAGAATATAGCTATTTTAGATCTAAATCCATTGGGGAAGGAATTCTATGAGGTTCAGGGTTGCTCAAAATGTGGAGCAATCTACTTTGGAGACTCGTGGACAAAATCCAATTTTCCTGATTTCACCCCACCAGAGAAATTTTCTGAATTAGAAGGTCGTTGTTTACGTGGAATCCATATTGATAAAAGCGATGGCAAACGAATATGTGGAGAAAAATTGGAGCGAATTAAATTGCCAAAACGCGGAGTTATAAAGTCTGTTAAGACTTTTAGTCCCAAAAAAAAGAATAATTCGCACCCTGAAAATCCTTATTGGGTAATGTTTGATCAGAAAGCAGTTCGCGGATTTAATTATAACCCAAACGACAATCTATTTATTGAAGGTACCGAAGTAGAAGTAATAATCGGCCGTTGGCGTCCTGATCCGAAAGATTTTGTGCCTTATCTATATGTACCAATGTACCAACCAGTACGGAAAAATTGTAAACATTAAAGAAGTTTTCATAGAAAGTGATATTAAAATTTATATTTTCTAATTCTTTTCTTGATCGTTTTACAAAAACAGTTTAAATCAAATTAAAGGCTTTCTATTCTTCTTGGTGGATTCATTGAATTCTTCAGAACTTCCTGAAAAGTTACAGTATCAAATAATTAAAGAGAAACACTCATCTATTCCTCAAATAATGCAAAACAACCAAATAGATTGCTGGATTGTCTTTGTAAGGGAAACTATGATAAACAAAGATCCAATCTTTGACCTAATCATTGGAGGTCAGGTAGTTTGGGAGTCAGCATTTATTTTCGCAAACACTCAAAATTTGTTCAAAAAAATTGCTATTGTCGGTAATTTTGATGTAGCAGCTTTTGAAGTAAAAAATATTTGGGATCAAGTAATTGGGTATACTGAAGGGATCAGTCAACCTTTGAGAGAGGTCATTGATAATGTTAATCCGCAATTGATTGCATTAAATTACTCGATAAATGATGTGATTGCTGATGGACTTACATATGGTATGTTTTTAAAAATTAAAGATATTTTAAGTCATAACCATGAGAAATTTTGTACAGCAGCTCCCCTTATTCAATCAATAAAAGGAATAAAATCCAAAACTGAAATTAAACTGATTTCAGAAGCCTGTAAACTTACAGAGACGATTAATCAGAACATTACAAGTCAATTAAAACCAGATCTCTCTGAAACTAAAATACAACACCTTTTTTATAATGAGATTGAAAAATATAATGTCGGACATGCTTGGGCGAAGAGCTCATGTCCTTCAATTGATGCGGGTCCAGAAAAACAGATAGGCCATATAGGTCCCTCATCTAATAATTTTGTAAAACGTGGCCACACTCTTCATAACGATTTTGGGATAAAATTAACTGGCTATTGCTCTGATTTACAACGTATGTGGTTCTTTGGAAGTCCCTCGGAATTACCATTGGAATTAAGACATGGTTTTGATACAGTTTACAATGCAATATCTTTAGCAGCTGAAGAAATAAAACCTGGAATTGCCGGTTATTTGATAGATCAGATTGCCAGAGAATATGTAGTTTCACAAGGTTATGCAGAATTTCCCCATGCGTTAGGACATCAAGTTGGAACAAATGCTCACGACGGAGGAACAATTCTAGGGCCACTATGGGAACGTTATGGGAACACTCCTTATGGATTAATAGAGAAAGGTAATATATTCACATTAGAACTTCATGTCAAAACAAGGAATTATGGTTATATCTCTTTAGAGGAAATGGTTGTTGTTGAAGAAAATTTTGTTAAGTTCCTTGTACCAAGACAAACAGATTATATCTATATCAATATTTAGCTGTTCATTTAATTGTATTAAAATTCCTGACATTTAGGGCAATAATACGTGCTTCTTTCTTTTTGAATGATTCTTTCGATTGGAGTACTACATTGTTTACACTCTTGGCCTTCTCTTTTATATACTGAGTGCCAATATTGAGCTTCTCCTTCAACTCTTGAAGGTCGACTATAGGGTGTATTATTAATAGTACTTCCTCCATCTGAGAGAGCTTTATGTAATATAATACTAATAGATTCTCCTAGCCTTCTCCTATCTTCCTCTTGTAACGTTTTTACTACTCGAGATGGATGAATACGTGCTAAATATAATGATTCTGATTTATAGATGTTCCCCACACCTGCTACTAATTTCTGATCTAATAATAACTCTCCTATTACCTTTTCATGATGTCTAGAAAGTGCTAACTTTTCTAGAAATTCTTCTAGAGGAAAAGGGTCTTGTAGACCATCAATTCCTAAACTCTTTATCGGGGGGTATTTTTTAAGGACATCAAATGAAGGAAAAATCCTGAATTGCCCAAAATTTCTAATGTCATCGAATACTGCAACGTAGGGCCCTTCTGTTTCAATTATCACCTTGGGATGAGTTACATAATTCAAGTAATCTTCTTTATTTGAAACTAAACACCATTTTCCTGACATTCCGAGATGATTCAAAATAACTGGTTCTATCGAATCTTGGAAAACCCAAACAAGAAATTTCCCAAAGCGGTATATGTTTGTCAATACTACACCCGAAAATTGATTGAACCTAGTTTCTTCTCCTTGATATTTCGAATATTTTTGGGAAAGTGGAGTTAAAGAAATCTTTTTGATTTTTTGGTTGATTAGAGGTAGCAATTCTCTTCGAACTGTCTCTACTTCAGGGCCTTCGGGCATATTGATTCATTATCCTCCTCAACTAGCTAATTATATAAGAATTATTTTATATTTCTCATAGAAACACGTAATCAATCTAAGAATCAAAGGGTTACTGGTTAAAAATTCAAATTAACCCTGAAAATATTGAAATAATTCTAATGGTTTTCAAGGTGAAGTAAAGCTGTCAATACAACGATTTTTTACAAAATTTTCGAAAGAAAACAAGGATAAAGATGAGAAATTTCAATTCATGAAAGAAGATATTACTATCCGATTTATGCGGACTTTTGCAACCCCTACAGCAAAATTCTTTAGTAAATATTCTTTAATCACTCCAAATCGTGTTACAATTGCCGGTTATTTACTAACAGTCCTTGGATCTTTAATTTTGTTTAGCGCTGATTTCCAAGAAGAATTTAGTATTAGAAGGATTCTTCTTTTTCTCGTGGGATTATGTTTTTGGCTCTCAGCTCTTTTCGATTGCGTAGATGGGCAACTGGCGAGATTGAAAGGTATAACAACCAAGAAAGGACATTGGTTAGATAGCGTTCTAGAAGATGGAAAAGGCATTCCTTTTTTTCTAGCATTAGGGTTTTATCTCAAAGATGATCAAGGACTCAGCACTTTATCATTATTAAATAATGATATTTTCACTTATAATGTTTGGTTTCTTCTATTTATAATGATGGCTGGACATTTATGGTTAAATTCAATAGCTTCTTATAATACACAAATCTATAATGAACCACAGGTTGTATCACATGGAAACTATTATGTAACGTGGATTTTTTTAATATTAGATTTACTAGATTTGTTTATTCTCCTGTTTACCCTAGGAATAATTATTAGTGTTTTTTGGACTTTTTTCGAGGTTATTTTCCTTCGACCAAAAGAATCTGTAACCGATTCCAATTCAAAAACTTGATTTTTCATAGAATTTTGTTCTTAAATTTCTTATTATTACTAAATTTAAAAAATGATGATGTACCTATTATAATTAAAAGAATTCCTACCCATTGTATTAATGAAATTTTCTCATAGAATGAAATTAATCCTCCAATAGTTGGTATTAATGTAGAAAAACCAAAGAATATTGGGACTAAAATCATAGCTCTTTCCCTTTGAAAGCCGGTTTGTAAAGTAAAGAACGAGATTATTTGACATAGAATAAGTATTCCCATGAATAATCCAGCTTCAATAGAAAATCCTAATTCAATAGTTAGTAATTTTGTAAATATTGATCCAATTCCAGCAGAAATACCAGATACTAAACCTAGAAGAACTCCTAATTTATCTGGGAACCAAATTTTTTGGCCAATAACCATTATAAACACAAAAATCATAATAAAAGATAAATAAATAAATGTGCAATTTCCGTCATAAAAATTATTAGTATAAATCATTGTATTTGACTCAAATGAAATACATAATAGACCAAAAAGTGTAAATCCGAGACCTATTAACTCCAAAGAATGAAAAGATTCATTTAAGAATATAACGGCCAAAAATGCAAGAAATATAATCCCAACATTTTGAAATGGAGCTATTATTGTAATAGGAGCTATCGCAATCGCAAAAAAATTCAGAATCCACCCTATACACGTGCAAAAGGTTCCTAAAATCCAGATTTTACGAGATAAGAGGTTTTGAAAGAAATATATTGGTCGTAGTGGAAAAAATGACGGTAATTGAGAAGCCTCTTGCTTTTGGAGGAAGAAACCAAGATTTAGAACGCATGAACCTGTTATTGCAATTAAAATTGGAGTTATCAATGGTTTTCCTTTCAGACCTAAAATTTCAACTTTTTCCCTATAAATGGTTTTAATTATCCATGAAAAGTAATATTAGTATTTTTAATTAATTAAAATGCTCTTTATAAAAATTACTCGAAAAAAATTTTAGCAATTTAACATTTTGAATCTTAAATAGCTTTAAGAATAGATATCATGTAAACTATCTCTGATTGACTTTAAATAGGGGAAATTCATATATTAGAATCAAATAAAACTATAATAACTTATAATTAGGAAGTAATACAATGGTTGATTGTATTTTTTGCGATATAATTAATAATAGGAAACCTGCTATTCGAATATATGAGGATGAAAGAACCATAGCTTTTCTCGATATTGCCCCATTAAACCATGGACATACATTAGTAATCCCCCGTAATCATGTAGCAGAGATTTATAATATTTCTGAAGAAGATATTGCTGCTGTAGCGCAAACAGTTCAAAAGGTCGCAGCTTCGTTGAAAAAAATATTAAAATGTGATGGAATGAATATTTTTAATACTAATGAGAAAGCAGCTTGGCAGGAAGTGGATCATCTTCATTTTCACGTGATTCCAAGGTGGTTTAAGGATGATATAAAGCTTCAGGTTGTAAGAAAAAAGTTAGATATTAAAGAGGAAGTACTAACAAAATTAAAACAAGCTTTACAAAATCATTAAAGGAATAAATCGACTTATCATCCTTAAATAATCTTTATAAGAAGGATTTAGTCCAAATTTTCTTTTATTTTTCAAAAAGTGGGGGTAAAAAGTAGAAAAGTTTTGTAAGGATATATTTTTAGAACATAAATCAAAATTTAAAAGAAAAAAAAGTGCAGAGGTTGAGAATTTGAGCAAGTATAGAAAAGAAATTGATAGTTTAGGAGAATTATTTGTACCCAAAGATAGATATTGGGGTGCTCAAACTCAGAGATCTATTGGAAATTTTCCAATCGGAAATGAAAAGTTTCCACCTGAATTTATACGAGCAATGGGAATTATAAAACAAGCATGTGCTGATATTAATCAAGATCTAGGACTAATTGCTCCTGATATTTCAAAAACAATTATCCAAGCAAGTAAGGAGGTAATTGAAGGGAAATTCAATTCTGAATTCCCTCTAGTCATTTGGCAAACAGGGAGTGGAACTCAAACTAATATGAATGTCAATGAAGTGATCGCTAATCGAGCTAGTGAAATTCTAGGAGCTAAAATAGGATCAAGGAAAATTCACCCTAATGATCATGTAAATCGTTCTCAATCGTCGAATGACGTTTTCCCAACCGCTATGCATATCTCTACTGTCGAAAGAATACATTATCACCTATTACCTTCATTAAATCATCTTTTAATGGCATTAAAGCACAAACAAGAAGAATTTAAAGATATAGTGAAAACAGGACGAACTCATCTTCAAGATGCAACTCCAATTACCTTTGGACAGGTATTTTCTGGATATATTACACAAATTGAAAAAGGGATCTCTCGGATAAACAATACTTTGCCTCGTTTATATGAGCTAGCCATAGGAGGAACGGCTGTTGGGACTGGACTTAATTCACATCCAGATTTTGCTACTAAAGTAGCACAAAGAATTAATGAAATAACACAATTACCGTTCAAAGCGAGTAAAAATAAATTTGAAGGACTAGCAGCTCATGATGCTATTGTAGAAGCTAGTAGTGCCATAAAAATAACAGCAATCAGCTTAATGAAAATTGCCAATGATGTACGTTGGATGGGATCTGGACCAAGGACTGGATTAGGAGAATTAATTTTACCTAGTAATGAACCTGGAAGCAGTATCATGCCAGGGAAAGTCAATCCTACTCAAGCTGAAGCTTTGACCCAAGTTGTTGTCCAGATTATTGGAAATGATACAACTATAAGTATAGCAGGTTCTCAAGGTAATTTTGAATTAAATGTATTCAAACCTGTCATGATTTATAATTTACTTCAATCAATTCAACTATTAGGGGATGTAGCTGTTAGTTTTGCAAATCGATGTATAGATGGGTTAAAGGTAAATCATTTAAAAATTAAACATGACCTTGAACAAAATTTAATGCTTGTAACTGCTCTCACACCTATAATTGGGTATGATAAAGCTGCAGAAGTCGCTCATAAAGCTTATACACAAAATAGAACTTTAAAAGAAATAATATTAGAAGAAAATCTAATTAAAGAAAAAGAAATAGATCAGATTCTTGATCCACGAAGAATGACTCATCCATAATAAAAAGAAGAAGGGATTAACGGTTAATCCTTTGACTCAAGTACTTAACACCACTATCTGGAAAGATAGTTACGATATTCCCTTTTATACATTCATCACTGAATAAGTAATATTTTAAAATTCCTGCTAAAGCTGCTCCAGAACTGGGACCTACTAATAATGAGGCTTCTCTAGCTAAACGTTTTGTCATTGATTGTGCTTCATTAGCCGTGACATAAAGAATTTTATCTAATTCTTCTTCATGATAAATGCTAGGGATTATTAATGCTGTATCAGTATTTCTTAGACCAGGTATAAACGAATCTTTTGTCGGTTGAACCCCAATAATCCTTATATTTGGATTTTTTTCTTTTAAATATCGACTTGTACCCATAATTGTGCCACCTGAACCGATTCCAGCAATCAAGTGAGTAATTACTTCATTTGTTTGTTCCCAAATCTCCCTTCCTGTTCCTTCATAATGAGCACGCCAATTTGCTTGATTGTTGAATTGATCTAATAAAATAAATCTCTCTGGTTGTTTTTGGACTAGTTCCTTTACTCTTTGAATAGCACCATCAGTTCCCTCAGCTCCTGGGCTTAGAATGACACGAGCTCCTAGTCCTCGAATGATATCGATTCTTTCTTGACTTGCAGTTTCAGGTATAATGATACATACTTGGTACCCTTTTAATCCTCCAATCCAAGCTAATCCAATACCAGTATTACCACTACTGGGTTCAATTATTTCTTTACTCACAGTTAATAATTCAGTACTCTCAGCAGCTTCTATCATAAATAATGCTGGTCGATCCTTAACAGAGCCACCTAAATTCATCATTTCAAGTTTTGCGAAAATTCGAATATCTAATTCAGAAAATACAGAACGATGAGTTAGTTCAACAAGAGGAGTATTCCCTATAAAGTGAAGTTGGGGGGGATGTGAGTGTCTCTTAATTTCAGATTTATTGGTGTAAACAAAAACGATCACCTATCATGATAAAATCGTCCAAATAACTACATTCAACTTAATTTTCTTTAAGACTCCTTTACGTTCAACGCAATTATCGCTAAATTAAAATTATTGTGTGAATTATTTGACAATATTTCTTAGAAATTAAGAATAAGAAGTTGTAAAAATATGAATTTCGAATTAATTTGAAGAACGAATATTATTAAAATTAATGAAATTACTGCTATTCTAAGATTTTTGAAACTTAAAAGTATAGGAATATATTTATTATGGCACAATTAGCAAATAATTCTTCGGAAGAGAAAGAATTATCAATAAAGAGGTCTAATATAAGAATACTAGCACTTGGTCTAATATTACTATTAATTGCTATATTAATATCCGATTTTTTCGTTAATTTAAGGTATCCTCCTGAACGTAAGCTTCCTGAAGATTTACAACCCCTTTGGGCAAAGGATAAAGAACTAGAAGTCACAATGAATTTTTGGGGAGATTTAGGGATTTTATTTAGCTGGATAACCATAGGTATTGGCTTAGTACTCACAGTATATGGTGGATTGCATTATGTTCGGGCTCCGATATATCGAAAATTTGATACAAGTTTCTTAGAGGCATTTACAAGCGCTTTTAAAACAGATAAAAATTTTGTATTTCTTGTTGGCTGTACAATAATTTTTACAATTCTTTGGGTTTTTAATTTGTTGACTTATCCTCCATCAGGTCCTTTGTATTTTCTAAGGAAAGTTTTTCTTCAACAAAATGCACCTGAAGGCTTTCCAACTGACTCATTACATACACTTTCCACATATGGGGCCTTTGCAGTTATACAGGATACAGCAATTCTTATAATCTACTTATATATTATCTATGTTCGATTACGACCTGGAAAACAATTTGGAGAGGATTTTGTAAATTTTGCTATGGAAAGGACGTTATTTCTAAGCGTTTTGATGTTTACATCTCTTGTACATGCAATTGGTCATATGCCATTTGAGTTATACGGACAAGGTCAATGGGGGACTGGTTTTAGTACTCTTGAAGCTTGGTTTGCATTTGATAAAATTTTACATATGTTTGCTAGCATGGCGATTGCTATGCTTCTTTTTATAATCGTTACCAACCAATTCCAAAAATTTGGTGCTGAATCGACTTCTTCTACTATGTTTGCACTTTTAATCGCAATAGCCTTTATGATAAGTCTAGGTTTGGTATGGGAGATTTATGAGTGGATAACAAATTGGGTACTTGTTTTAGGACATTATGAAGATGAAATTTTAGATGCTCCGAAAGATTTGGTTTGGGATTTGATTGGTGCCGTCATCGGTGCAATTCTTGCCTATATTGAACTTCATCGTGAGAAGAAAGAAATTCCTGAATCATTATCATAAATCCGAAATAAATCAATTTATAATCACCAAACAAGAAAGCATCTATTGAGAGGAAAAATGATAAATAACGCTTTTTATGAACAATTAATCTTATTACTAAAAAAAATTTACCAAGACAAAGTTTTACTTTTAGCTATTGTTACAGTAATGATATTATCCACAGGAAATTTTTATAATAAGCTTTTTCTTGGTTTTGAGCCTCTTCAATATTCTATATTTTCCTATGATAAAAGCCAACACTTCCTCGCTTCTATCATCCTTGTAAGATTTTTTTATTGGATAATTGACAATAATCAGACTAATATTTCAATTAAAAATAAATTAATTTATTCTGCAGGATTAGCACTCGGAATTTATGGTTTAATATGGGAACCGTTTGAGTTGATAACTTTTATATTGCAAGATAATCTAAGAGATCAATTTATATTAGAGTTAATGGATGTTCCATTAGATTGGATTTATGATATACTTGGAGTTTTAATTTCTCATTTTTTAGGTTATCGAACGTTTTAGTCTAGTTATAAAAACTTATTCAAAATTTAAAGTAATTGGGGAATAAATTATGTCAGAAAAAGCTTTTCAAGATTATTATCCTGATAAACTCGGTGTCTGTTATGGTTGCGGGAGGCTTAATGAGCATGGATTACAAATCAAAAGTTATTGGAGTAAGAATAAAAAAGAATCTATTTGTCATTTTCAGCCTAAAGAATTTCACTCTGCAATGAAAGGATATGTCTATGGCGGCTTGATTGCATCGTTAATAGACTGTCATGGCACAGGAACAGCTGCAGCAGCAGCCTATAAATTTGAAAATCGTGAAATGGATACCGATCCTCCCTTACGTTATGTAACAGCTTCATTACATGTCGATTATCTAAAACCAACTCCAATAGATACAATATTAGAACTTAAAGGAACTGTAAAGGAAATAAAAGGTAGAAAAGTTGTAGTTTCTGTTACCTTGTCTGGAAAGGGAGAGATTTGTGCACGTGGGGAAGTAATAGCGGTTCAGGTACCAGATTCCATGATCCCTAACGATTGAATTGAGATTCTTTCAGGATTTATTGGGATATATATGGAAAATTCTTTAGAAAATTGGCTAAAACAAAATCAAATCGAATTTATACTCCATGAACATACTCCTGTATATACGGTGGAGGAAGCAAGGGAGTATTGTTCTCATATTCTTGGTTTGCATTGTAAAAACCTTTTTCTTAAGGATTCTAAGTCAGGAAAATTTTTTCTACTAACACTCCCTGCAACCAAATCTATAGCATTAAATTTGATTAGAAGGCAAATTAGAGCAAAGAAGCTTTCTTTTGCGAACCCTGATGAATTATTCAAAGTACTTAGGTTGGAACCTGGGTCAGTATCCCCTTTTGGCTTACTTTATGATAATCAAAAAGTCGTTACATTTTTAATTGATCAAGAAGTTTGGAATGCACCAAGGGTATGTTTTCATCCTAATGTTAATTATGAAACAATTGAATTAACCCAAAATGACTTTCAGAAGTATATTCATTTGGCTAAAGTACCAAAAATCCTTCTAGAACTTTAGGATTTCTCTACTTAATTATTATTAGTCTTTTTGGGGAAAAAGATAGATACACTACACGAATTTGTTCTAAGAATTTATTTTTAATAGAATTACCTCTATGGAAACTAATATATATTACCAATATATGGTAGCGCGTGACTGAATTTTAGTAATGAGGTCTAGGAAGAAATGAACGAGATTCTTTCAAAAAAGCAGCTAGAAATTTTTAAGCTACTTAGAGATGGATTCTCGATACAGGAAATAGCTGAGATTGAATTATCAAATGATACTATGATTAAATCGATTAAACAAGGAAAAATTGCAGAGAAGGATAACAAAGAGGAACTAGAGAAGAAAAAGAGCTATATTAGAAAAGTAAAATCAGTGATAAAGAAAAAACTTGAAAACGAATTTCAAAAAATTGCTAAAAGCTTACGCTTAGATTTAGATCTTTCCCAAGTAGCTGGTGATACGGGAAGAACTGGTTTAATGTTCGGATTTGATTGGGTTCATAATACAAAAGTATATCTATTCTTTACTGAAAAAGAAGGTATTATTGTATGGTACGAACATGAATGTTCTCCACGATGCACCGAAATGTGTGAAATGACACTAAACTCAATCATTGATGAAAGAAGAATAGTTCTCCCAGCTAATGGTACCAAAGACTCAAATCTTTCGAAATTTCGTCTCCTAATAGAGGAAATAAAGAGAAAGAGTGATTATGATGATAGGTAAAGAAAAAGTTACAGTAATTCGTGGAGAGGGGAAATTTCCTCCCCCGACCGAAATTCGACGAATAAGACCCTCAAGACGATTATTATGGAAGTTTTATTTAGACATTTTATTGGTTTGGATTGGTATATTAGGTATTAGCTTCATTGTTCCTCAGATTTTCAACTATCTTATTAGGTTTGATGTTAATCCCGATTCTACTGATCCACTCGTTATTAATCTTATTCTTACTGTTATTTGGGTAACAGGTGTAATTGGATCAATAATTGCGATAATTTTACTTCCCTATTATGTAAAACAGATGGAATTTATTGTTCATGGCGATTTTATAACTGTTAAAAAAGGAATTATCAATAAAACAGTCAAACATGTGCCATATCGTGGAGTGACAAATATTTCAACTGTGGCTGGACCACTAGATAGACTTCTTGATATAGGCTGTGTACGCATTGAAACTGCTGCTCGATCAGGTACAAAAACGACACCCGAAGAGGTTTTAGAAGGATTAATCCTTTATCATGAAATCCGAGATTATATTTTACGACGTCTACAAGCTTTTCGCCCTAGTACAATGGAGAATTCAGTCACTCTAGGCCCTGAGAAGGCCATCCAAGATGAAATTTTATTGGAATTAAAGAATCTTAAAGAAGAATTTAGAAAATTTGGAGGTTCAACAATTGAAAAGTGAAAATGAAAAGTTCTACCCCGAATTTATATTCGGGCTCAAATTAGTCTTAACATACATCACAATAATA
>Ga0209536_100009882_pt1 | contig 14120 bp, 12 predicted proteins | sample DeeMarSeWOR28_12_FD_187461 | JGI IMG/M metagenome (GOLD analysis project Ga0209536, IMG submission 187461) | Marine sediment microbial communities from White Oak River estuary, North Carolina - WOR-2-8_12 (SPAdes) (version 2) | ecosystem: Environmental > Aquatic > Marine > Intertidal zone >...
CTGGAGTGAGTCAATGCTATCACACAGCCAGGGGCCAAGCAAAAGTGGGAGCGGCAGCACTGATGTTTCATTTAGGAGCAATCAGGCCTAGATTTTTCAACCAACTACCCAACATCTAAGGCCTCGGTTAGACTTGTTTCGATGGCTTCCAGGCTAAGGAAATCGATCCCGATTTGGGAAATTGTTCTCTTATTTGGCCTCCTCTTGCTGGCGGCCTTCTTGCGCATGGGCCAGCCTGGTTTGGTAGAGTTTAAGCGCGATGAGGCTCTTTTACTGGGCCGGGCATTGGATGTGGCCCAGGGACAACAATTCCACCTTCGTGGCATTTCCAGTTCAGTCGGCTTTCCCAATACACCTGTGAGCGTCTGGTTATACGCGATTCCTCTATTAATCTGGGATCACGTCTACGCAGCAATACTATTCACCGGCCTGCTGAATACCACGGCTGTGTTTGGTTGCTGGTGGTTTGTACGTCGATACTGGGGGCCAACCCCTGCCCTGGCGGCAGCCCTCATGTTTGCCGTCAGTCCATGGGCCGTCTTCCATTCGCAAAAGATTTGGGCCCAGAACCTACTGGCGCCTCTGGTCATAGTTTGGGCGATTGGTGCGGCCCTGGCTTTCGTCGAACGGAAATCATGGTTTGTCATTTTGCACCTGTTGAGCCTGGTGATTGCCATTCAGGTTCATTTTGCGGCCGTGGCCTTGGTTCCAGCAACCATCATCTTTCTGGTCGTCTTCCGGCGTCGCGTCGACTGGCGGTTGGTCATCCTAAGTGGTTTGCTGGCCCTTTTAACTGCGATCCCATTCATTTATTACCTCTTTTTCCGCTCGAACGCCGATTTTTCTGCTATTGGCGGCCTTTTCTCCGGTAGATTTCTCAGAAGCTTCGATCTGAGCGCCTGGCGCTATATCTGGCTCTTGACCACAGGGCGAGAGATCCATGCTCTAGCCGGCCCAACCGAATTTGAAGCGTTTTTGACCACAATACCCGACTTGACCGTGGTTTACTTTTTATGGATAGCTCTGGTATTTGGAGGTGTGGTCTGGCTTGGGCGAGAAGCCTATCGCTATTGGGGTCAGGGCGATTACCCGTCCGAGGTTGGCTTCATCGTCCTTATCTGGCTATTTGTGCCCATACTCTTCTACACGATTCCCCGGCTGCCGGTTGAGCTCCACTATCTACTGCCGGCCTATCCGGCCCAGTACATCGCCGCTGGCGTTGCCTTCGGCGTCATCGCCATTTTCTTGGGTAAATGGCGGCCGTTAGCCTGGGGGATATTAGGTGTTTCGGCTGTGGCCCAGGTCTGGGTCTGGCTGTCCCTGTTAATCTTTCTAGGCAGCCAGTTCACGCCTGGAGGTTATGGCACGCCAGTCAGATACCACCTTCAAGCTGCCGGCCAGGCCAGGCAGTTAATATCCGAAACCGGCGGCTCAGAAATTTTGATAGCCGGGCAGAGTGAAAACCCACGACAAGATGAATTCGCCGCCGTCTATGATGTGCTTCTAAGAGATGTCCCGCGACGATTCGTGGATTTAACCCGCTCAACCCTCTTTCCCAGTGAAACAGCCGTAGCAATCATCAACAATCAAGCTGATAATCCTGCTGCCATCACCTATCTGTCGTCTGCGGCCGAAGTTCGACGAATCAATCTGCGACAAGGGGAAGGTACTCTGAAAATCCTTTCACTACCCGCTGAGGCCGAACCATCCCCAGAGCTATCATTAGATCCCTCTTTGCTCTATGCTAATTGGGTGAACTTGATTGGCTACGATCGGCCCACACCGCTGGACAACGAAATGGTCTCGTGGCGTATCTACTGGCATCCAGGGGAAAATCCCGATCCCCTTGATTATCACTTCTTCAACCATCTGCTCGATGCTGCTGGACAACGGGTCGGGCAACAGGATGCGGCCGTTTTCTCCCCGCTTCAGTGGCGGGAAGGAGATACGATCGTTAGTTTTTTCACGCTACCATGGCCGGCCGATGCCGATGCTCCGTTGACCATGCGAACCGGCATTTATCAATACCCATCCTTAAAGAATGTCCCGTTGATGGACGTAGCCGGTAATCCAACCAGCGATGCGGCCGAATTCCCGTTAGTCCCGATCGAAGAATAAATTAGTATGACCGATCTACACATGATCTCATCTAGTTACCGCAAGCGGTAAACACGCGCTTCAAACGGCCGGAGCGTCAACTGCCGGATATCCTCGGCACCGTCCACCGGATAGTTGGCGATCAGCGAGGCCGAGTTTTCGGCTGACAGATCATCTGGCAGAACGAAGACCGGTGTGTTGGCAGTGAAGTTGAGGATCACCAACAAGCAGTCGTCTTCCAAGCTCCGGGTGAAGGCATAGATCTCCGGGTGGTCGTCGAGGATCAGGTCGTATTGGCCATAGACGATGACCGGGTCGGCTTTGCGTAACCGAATAAGCCGCTGGTAGTAGTAAAAGATGGACTGGGAGTCAGCCAGAGCCTGCGCCGCGTTGATCTCATGGTAGTTGGGGTTGACTCCGATCCAGGGCATGCCCGTGGTGAAGCCGGCGTTGGCGCTGTCGTCCCACTGCATCGGGGTTCTGGCGTTGTCGCGGCTTTTCTTGTGGACCAACTCCATGAAAGCCTTCTGGTCCATCCCCTTTTCCTCGACCATCTCACGGTACGCATTAAGGGTCCAAATATCACGATAATCCTCGATGGACGGGAAGGCTATATTGGTCATGCCGATTTCTTCTCCCTGATAGATGTAGGGCGTGCCCTGGAGCAGGTGGAGGAAGGTGGCTAGCAGCTTGGCCGACTCGACCCGGTAATGGTCATCGTCGCCGAAGCGCGAGACCTGTCGTGGTTGATCATGGTTGGACAGGTATTGGCTGTTCCAGCCCTTTCCTTCTAGATCCTTCTGCCAGCGCGTCATTATCTGCTTCAGTTCTAACAGGTCCCAGCGACGCCACCCCCAGCCCAACGGCGCACCGGGATCGGCGTCGAGTCCCATATGTTCAAACTGGAAGACCATGTTGAGCGGCCCGGTCTGCGGATTGGTTAGCTCGACCGCCTGTGCTGTGGTCACCTCAGCGGTCTCGCCGACGGTTAGCGTATCATAAGGTGCCAGCGCTTGCTGGTTCATCTCTTGGAGGAATTCCATCAGCCGCGGGCCATGGATGAAATACTGCCCACCCCACTGATAGTGGTTAGAGGTTACCATCGGTGCATCCGGCAGCCCGGGAACTTTCGAGATCAAGTTGATGACGTCCATGCGGAAACCGTCGACGCCTTTGTCCAGCCACCAGCGTATCATGGCATACACCTCACGGCGGACCTGCGGATTTTCCCAGTTGAGGTCTGGTTGCTTCCTGGAGAAGAGATGCAAATAGTACTCACCTGTTAACGCATCGTAAGCCCAGGCCGATCCGCCGAAGAAGGATAGCCAGTTGTTGGGCTCGCGGCCGTCTTTGCCCGGCCGCCAGATATAAAAATCACGATACGGATTCTCCTTGGATTTTCGCGCCTCGACGAACCAGGGGTGCTCGTCGGAGGTATGGTTGACGACCAGGTCCATCACCAGCTTGATGCCGCGGGCATGCAGCCCAGCGACGAGATCTTCCCAGTCGGTTAAGGTACCGAACTCGTCCATGATGTCGCGATAGTCGCTGATGTCGTAGCCCATGTCGTCGTTGGGGGATTTATATACCGGGGAGAGCCAGACCACGTCGACGCCGAGCTCCTTCAGGTAGTCAAGTTTCTGGATGATCCCGCGCAGATCGCCTATGCCATCACTATCACTGTCCATGAAACTACGGGGATAGATCTGATAGACGACGCTTTCTTTCCACCATGTCTTTTGCATGTCAGTACAACCTCTCGTGATCAGTTACAGTCACTAACTGCAAGATGTAACGCCCCATCAGGCAAAGGGTTCTGTCTTTCGTCCACGGCCGGATACCGGTCACCCCTGACGAAATCGTACGCTCCGATAAGGATCTCTGCGGGTTGCCGACCATCTCCTACTATTTCACGGCGATCGACGATCAACCATTCTGAGGGCATCTCAATCAGATCAGGTCGTAGACCTACAGGTGGGCCATCAGCCTGGGCGATCAACTGCCCGTCGTCGCTCAAAAGTTGAACGAAGAGCGACGTTGTCGGCGAGATATCGGCCGCCAAGCCAGGTCTCCATACAGTGACCAACTCGACGGTTCCATCACAAAAAGCTGCATCGGCATCCAACAAATCATATGGGCCGAGAGTTGCCAATGGCTGAGTCTCGACAGATTGGGAGGTCAATTGTCCCGTATATTTCGTCTCGGGTCCCTCTTCGCCAAAAGAGACGACGAAGATGTGGCTACCCTCCGGTGCCCAATCGCCTTCGACAAATTCGCCGGCCGCTTGTTCGTGTATGCCATAAGAGTAATCCTGGTTGGTCAATAGGTCAGGCACCTTAATCGCCTGAACGGGCCTATCTACTCTCAGGTTTTCACCCATCAACTCTTCTGTAAAAAGATAATCCCCCATCACGGGTACAAATTCGACGCCAATGGGGTAAGTGTTTCGGCCAGGATCCAACCAGTTGGGTAGATTGACCATCAAGATCCCCTCCTCTGGCGGCCGGCCATCCATCTCGGCCTTGACGGTTTCAACCGGTTCGGACAATAACTCGTAAACCTCCAGACGACTGCGTACGAAAACCCAGTTCGTCACCAACACAAACAAGAGCAGACCTGCCCAGAGAAGGCGGCCGATCCGAGGCAATTGGTATATCGGCTCGAACAATACCGGCCACAGGAAAACCAGACCAACACTCGACATGTACAGCAGGCGCGGTCCATGGAGCAAGTAGTTCGTCTCCAAGCCAATGGTGATGAGCAGAGAAGCCAGGCCCCACCAAACCCAACCCAGGAGTAAAGGCAATCGATTCGCCGGTTCGCGGGCGCTCCAGAAAGTTAAAATAAGGGCTAAGGCCAAAGCCGACAAAACGACGACCACAGATACAGTAGGGTCTTCTGGCAAAAGTACACTAAACCAGGTGAACGGATAGGCTGCAACCTGGGCAACGTAAAGGAACTTGAACGTCAGGTCGCTGCTGGTTAACGCCGGTTGTGGGTAACGGCTAAAATCGAACAAGCGGTAGCCAATGGTGTACAACGCGCCGAATAAAAGGAAGATAAACCAGGGCCGGACAATGATATTTCGAAGAGAACGCCCGATATTCTGAAAGTCGAACTTGGGTAATTGGCCCTGGTCATTCCATTCGACCAGCGCCGCAAATGCGCCGAAAAGAACGGCCGTTTCGCTGCTCATCAAACCGAGGAAAAAAAGAACGGCCGTTAACAACCACCATCCTGGGGTTCGACTCTTGGAGCGAATCGCACTGAGATAGGTGTGCAAGGCCAGGAGTAAAAGGGTGGGCGTCGCCACATGCACGTTGTTGGCAAAGATGGCCACAGCCCGAAAGGCAAACGGAAACAGGGCCAGTAAAAGCCCGCTGGCGGCAGCCCAGCGTAATTTATGCCATAGCCTCCAGGAAAGCCACACCACAAGGATCACATTGGCGACGTGTTGTAGAACATTTAGCCCGTGTAACAAACCAGGCGGATAATAACCAAAGATGCGTTTAATAATCAGAAAGGGTAGGAAGGCTAATGGCCGGAAAAATCCAAAGGATTCGGTCGGGAGCCATACTGACAGAAAATCTAAACCTTTGGAAATTCGAATATGCAACAGATCATCATATAAGAGAGGTAAATGAAGAGTTGGCCAATAGAGTGCAGCTGCAATCAGGGCTGCGGCAATAATCGCCACCAAGAGCCACAGGCGGCTTTTAAAGGTTATGGGGTCGGATCGATCGGTGTCCGAGAGGTGCGTCATGGATTCGCTAAGCCTGGGAAATGAATCGAGCTTATGTCCGGCCAAATTCTTTGGCAAGTTGAGTGGCTGACAAGTGAATCAAGGTTGGCCGGCCGTGAGGACAGGTATGGGGATTTTGGCAGGCTTCTAACTGCCGGATCATCGCTTCCATCTCACTCAGGCTAAGGGTTTGACCAGCCTTTACCGCGGCTGATTTGCATACCCGCAATATAATTCGTGCTTCAATCGTACTGTGTAAAGGAGCCTCGTCGTCTGCCAGACATTCCACGACATCAAGAAGGGCTTTTGCCGGGTCCAGCCCGGTTAATAGTGCCGGGACAGTGCGAATCATGAAGGTATTGGGGCCAAATGGTTCAAGTTGTAGCCCCAGGCGGGTTAATAATTCAAGCTGATCGCTAACAAGGTTTGCCTGCGCCGGAGAGAGTTGGACAGGGAAGCCAGACATCAAACCTTGGACAGCCATGCCTCGATTTGCGCCCTCTTCATCCCAGGCCTTCATGAATTTCTCAAACAGAATGCGTTCATGGGCTGCGTGTTGATCGATTAGATAGAGACCATCTGGTCCTTCAGTGATAATGTAAGAAGCCCCCACCTGGCCGACGACGCGCATGATTGGTAGGCCTTTACCACCTAATTCAGCTTTAACCGGGGCTGCTGCCTCCGATCCGGTTTCCATGTCCGGCGTTTCAGGTACCGACCAATCCAAACTCAGGTGTGTTTGGGCTCCAGGATCTTCGCGGCGGGTAAACCCCCGGTCGCCAGCCGTTGCAGCCCAGCCAGTGTGCTGAAATGAGGCGAAATGAGTGGTATGGGGGATGGGACTATCGGCAATGAGCGTCTCCCGCACTGCGCGCTGTACCGCTCCAAATATGGTATTTGCCTGCCGAAAGCGCACTTCTGTCTTGGCCGGATGCACATTGACGTCCACGTTTTCCGCCGGGAGATTTAGAAATATGATTGCCATTGGATACCGGCCCGTTGGCAACAACGTATGGTAGGCTTGAATTACGGCATAAGTTAGGCGATTGTCCTTGATCCAACGGTCATTGGCGAATAGGGAGATTTGTTTGCGATTAGCCCAATTTAAATTCGGCGGAGCGGCAAATCCCGATACGGATATCTCCTTTGCCGCGTCCCCGGTGGTTTCAGGTTGGGACACAATTAGCAATTGCTTCGCCGTCTCCGGCCCGTATATCGCGCTAAGCACCTCCCTTTTGTCTCCATTGCCACTGCTCTGAAAAGTGATGCGGTTATCATGGGTGAGTCGGAAGCGTATATCCGGAAAGGCCAGCGCATAGCGGGTGACGTATTCGTCGATCAATCGTTTTTCGGTCGTAACCGTCTTTAAAAACTTCAGCCTGGCTGGAACATTGTAAAATAGATTTACGACGGCTAAGACGGTCCCAGGCGGTGCGCCAACTGATTCAAGGCTATTCTTCTGCCCTCCTTCCAGAGTCAAACGCAAGCCGGCCGAATCCTCTTTTGTGCGGCTGACTGCCGTAACCTGGCTAACGGCCGCTATTGCCGCCAACGCTTCGCCTCTAAATCCTAGCGTTTCGATTGCCCGTAGATCAGATGCTGTTTCCAATTTAGAGGTGGCATGACGCATAAAAGCCACTTCCATTTCGTCAGCCGGAATACCGACCCCATCGTCTGCCACCTGGATGAGCTGCCGCCCGCCACCACGGACATCAACATTGATTGTCGTAGCTCCGGCGTCTATGGCGTTTTCAACCAGTTCCTTAACAACTGAAGCCGGCCTTTCCACGACTTCACCAGCCGCAATCTGGGAAGCGAGTTGGTCAGATAAGACTCGAATCGGCATAATCCAGTATTTTACCACACTGTTGGCAGCGACAGACCTGGGGAAGTATACTCGCTGGCGTTTGTGAATAGCCATGAGCGGTGATCCCGGGGCATGATAGTGTGAATCAGGCTCAGGCTATCAAGGCAGTAACAAAATAAAAGCTCGAGGTAAACAAGTGCCTTTCCAACCTACTTATGAGATAAAACCAGAACGGCAGGCTTATACGCTGGAGAATGGGCCAGTGGGCTGCCTGATGTTACACGGTTTTATGGGTGCGCCAATTAGCTCGCGCCCTCTGGCCGAATATCTGGCCGAACGGGGCATCACCGTCCATTGCCCATTATTACCCGGGCATGGTGAATTGCCTAACAAGCTGTACGGTGTCCCGCACCAGGCCTGGATCGACGAAGCGGAGGAAGGTTTCGCCTTCATTAGTGGGTGCTGTCAGGAGGTTTTCCTCATGGGGCATTCAATGGGCACCGTCTTATCCGCCCATTTGGCCAGCCTGCACGATGAGGTTAAGGGGATGGTTATGCTGGCACCCGCTTATGATATTCCCGATCGACGCTTATTAGCTACGAGCATCCTCCGTTATGTGATGCCTTGGTTCTATCCCTTGAAAATGCGAAGCTTGCGCCCACTGGTGAACAAACGCTTGCTGGATTTCGATCCAACCCTTGACTTGAACGATCCGGCGGTGCAAGCCAGATTGCCGGAATTGACCAAGGTGCCAACCTCCGGTATCGACGAAATGCGAAAGATTATCAAAATGGGCCAGAAACTGTGGCCCACCCTCACTCTGCCATCCATCATCTTACAGGGGGATGAGGATGAGGTCATAGCCCTGGAAAATACCCAAACGTTATACGGTATGCTCCCCGGTCCAGACAAGGAGCTGATTATCTTGGAAGGAGCAAGTCATGAGTTGATGCGGCCGTTCGATCCCGCGCATGAGAGAGTGTGGCCGGCTGTTTTCGACTTTCTCAGACAACGTTCCCGTTTGCCCGTCACTTCACCAGCGTGCTAGAATGAGCCGATGGCTAAAATCGTCTTTATGGGCACACCCGATTTTGCCGTGCCCAGCCTGGAAACACTAATCACTTCTCAAGAAGTGATCGGGGTCGTCACCCAACCTGATCGACCGGCCGGCCGAGGCCGAAAGCAGCAATCGCCGCCCATTAAAATCGTGGCCGAAGCTCACGGAATCCCTGTCTACCAACCGAAGTCGCTGCGTAACGATGAGGCGGTTTTGCCTCTCCGAGAGTGGGCGCCGGAGATGATCGTCGTCGCTGCTTTTGGCCAGATACTCCGCCCGCATGTACTGGAGTTGCCACCGAAAGGTTGTCTCAACATTCATGCCTCCCTGCTGCCAAGGTGGCGGGGTGCAGCCCCCATCCAACATGCTATTTTGGCAGGCGACGATGAAACCGGCATCAGCTTGATGCAGATGGATGAAGGGTTGGATACGGGCCCTGTTTTTGTGCAGGAGGCAATCTCGATCGCGGCCGATGAAACGGCCACCAAACTACATAATCGGCTCGCCAAGCTAGGGGCAGCTTTATTAAACAAACACCTGAATGATATTCTGGCTGGTCGCCTGCTACCTTCTCCTCAGAATGATAACCTGGCTACTTATGCTCCAATGATAAAAAAAGAGGCCGGGACCATCGATTGGCACCAGCCAGTCGGGCAGGTTGACCGGCACATCAGGGCCATGACACCCTGGCCCAGCGCTTTCACAACCTGGTCTGGAAAAATGCTAAAAATACTGGCAGCCGAACCAATTAAAGACACTCATCTTCCGTCTGGCTTGCCAGGGCAGGTTGTGTTATACGAGGGCGCTGCCGTAATATTAGCTGAGAAGGGTGGCCTGCGGCTGAAGCGAATTCAACTTTCTGGAAAACGCGCGATGGAAGCAGATGATTTCCTACATGGCCAGCCCGATTTTCTGGGGGTTCATTTACCTAGTTGACGGTTCATTTGTTGGTCTAAGGAAGGAAGTTTTTTTATACATCGTGTTTGATTAGGGCCGTAATTGGACTCAATTGCTTGCTTTGCGTATCATTTCTTTGCAGTCTGGGAGCTTGCAGCAGGTTGCCATTCATAAATCAGAAAAGTTTAAGAAGAGGGAGAATTTAAGAATGGAGGTCTTGGTTTTAGGCGCAGGGGCGGTTGGTTGCTATCTTGGTGGCCAGTTGGCTCGTTCGGGTCACAAAGTAACCCTTGTCTCACGCCGGCCGACGGCCGAAGCGATCAAGAGAAATGGGCTGACAATCATCGAAGGCGAGAAGCAGTATCGAACGAAGCCAGTCATCGTTTCCGCTTTACGAGAAGCATTTCAAAATGATAGCCACTTTGATTTGATCTTGTTGACCGTGAAAGCCTATGATGCTCAAGCTGCACTTTACGAGATGGTAGCCTTTTGCCCAACTGTGCCAAAGGTCATTACAATGCAAAATGGAATTGGTATCGAGGAGATCTTCATCGACGAATTCACTCCAGAGCGTATTGTGGCCGGTTCGTTAACGACTCCACTCAGTCACGAGACTGCCAATAGTGTCATCGTCGAACGGTCCGACCGGGGTTTAGCCTTAGCCCCAGCCCAACCAGGTACGGATATCTCGACCTGGGCCGCCCTCTTCCAACAAGCGGGAATCGAGACTATTTCACTAAACGATTATCGCTCGATGAAATGGTCCAAAGCCTTGTTGAATATGGTTGGTAATGCGACCTCAGCTATTTTAAATCGTCATCCTAAGCTCGTTTACAACTATGGACCGACTTACGATTTGGAAATGGAAATGCTGAAGGAATCACTGGCTGTCATGAAAGCCCAAAAGCTTAAGACCATTGATCTCCCCGGTGTCCAGCCAAATCGCCTGGCTGTGGCCGTAAATCGCCTACCCAAGTCCCTGGTAAAACCGATTCTAACCAATATCGTAACCTCTGGCAGGGGTAATAAGATGCCCTCGTTTCACATTGACCTCATGGCTGGTCGTGAACAAAATGAAGTCACCTATCATAACGGAGCTGTAGCTCAAGCTGGGGAAGCATTGGGTATTCCTACGCCGGTAAACGAAGCGTTAAGTGATATTCTAGTCAAGATAGCCCACAGGGAAATCGACTATGAAGTGTTCAACGGACGTCCCAAACGATTAGTGGCCGAGGTTCAAAAGTATAAAAAGGCCAGAAAAAAGAAGAAATAATGGCCAGCGAATCGCAACTTCGCCAGGAAATCGTCCGGATTGGCCGTCTCATGTATGAGAAAGGTTTCATCAGCGCCAGTGATGGCAATATCTCCGCTCGACTGAGTCCAGATCGAATCCTCATCACTCCCTCGGGTCTCCATAAGGGGTTTCTGGAACCAGGCGATCTGCTAATCGTGGATGAGGACGGACAGCGGGTTGGTAACCGCACATTTGGCGGCAAGAAACTTAAACCAACGAGCGAAATGCCGATGCATCTGGAAGTTTACCAGCAGCGACCTGATGTTATCGCTGTTGTCCATGCCCACCCGCCTATCACGATAGCTTTAACCATTGCAGGCATCCCCTTGGCCGACTGCCTGTTGCCAGAAGTTATCGTGTTTCTGGGCTTAATTCCCACGACGACTTACGCTACTCCGTCAAGCGAGGAAAACGTCCTCGCCATCCGCTCCCTAATTGTCAAGCATGATGCATTGGTTCTGCAACGCCACGGATCCTTAACCGTTGGAGATAGCCCCATGCAAGCTTTCATGCGCCTGGAAACGGTGGAACAAAATGCGCGCATTGCCTTTATGTTAGCCCAGCTTGGTATACACAATCCGATGCCGCCCGACGAAGTGCGCAAATTATTGCAGCAACGTGAGGCCATGGGTTTGAGCCGTCCTGGCGAAGCGGCCGACTTTTGCACCGTGTGTGGCGTCTGCCATACCGGAGCAGATCACGCCCCGACGATGCATTCTGGATCCCACCGAGATTGGATTGTAGCTAGAGGCAACCTTTCCCCTACTTCCGGACCTCAATTCCTCCCCCCTATTCAACAACCGGCAATTAATCAAGAGGCTATTCGAGATATCGTATCGCATGTCGTTCATAAAACGCTTGGCGAAACGTCGACAGGAGATTGATGCCTTTTCCAGTTAAATCGCGAAAGCATTTTTGGGCCATCCTCGGCGGTTTGGCTCTCCTAGCTGCCATCCTGTTGTGGCTGGCACCAGGCGAGCAAACTTTAGGCAGTGGTATTAAATCGGTATACGTCCACGTGGCCTTTACCTGGACCGGGATGAGCGGTTTTCTCATTGCCGGCTTCGCCGGCCTTGCCGTGGCAATATTCTCATTATCCTGGTTACAAGATTGGGCTCATAAAATCGCCTGGGTTTCTTTAGCTTTTTTTACGGCTGGCCTGGCGATGAGTATCATTGCAGCCGGCATCAATTGGGGAGCCGTATTCTGGCAGGAACCGAGAACAAACAGTGCCTTACAGATATTGGCGGCTGGTCTTATGGTTCAGGTCGCCAATAGTTGGGCCATACCCTACCGGCTAAAAGGAACCCTAAATTTTTTTCTGGCGGTCTTTCTAATTTGGTTGATCCAGATCACACCCCTGGTCCTTCATCCCGGTAATGCGGCCCGTTCGACAACGTCGATGGCCATCCGTTTCACTTTCTTTGCTCTATACGCCTTATGCACTCTTGCAGCTGCCTGGATCGTGATCACCTGGCAAGGAAATCACCACATTTCGCGCATCCCAGGCGAGGTACAATCTTAATTCATTTGGTAAAATCAGCTGAGCGGGGGACAAACTTTATGTTAACATCAAACGATGCTTCAACCCGGTGCCCGTGTTGAAGACGAGTATTTTTTCGTCAGGGGCGAGCCAGCCCAGCGATTCCATCTCGTCAAAAGCCTTCCACATACCGATCAATCCGGTCCCACCGCCAGTTGGATAGATGATCACATCAGGTAATTGCCAGTCAAAAGCCATGGCCACTTCGTAACCCATAATTTTTTGCCCTCAATCCGGTAGGGCTCTTTTAGGGTCGAAACATCAAACCAGTTCGCTTCGGCCGCAGCAGCAGCTGCTTCACGGCCCGCATCATTGATCAAGCCATTCACCAGGTGGAGGTCTGCGCCAGTCATCTGAACTTCCAGGATATTGATCAACGGCGCGTCTTGAGGCATTAGACATGGGCCGGCTGGTCGCGCGTTGATCTCGTCACGATCCAGTTCAACCGCAGCCTTAAGCAAATCATACCGGTGCCAACCTTCTTCCCCGTTCTTGGCCGCCAGGAATTTTTGCCCTTCAGCCAGAACGATCCTTTTCACCAACAGCATGTTGTATAGATGATCTTCTACATACAGAATAAATTTGGTCATCTGGAAACCTCGTGTGGATCACTGGCGACAATGTTACCTGAAATGCGCCAACACCATAACATTTTTCCTACTGCAATTCAAAACAATAATCGCTATTATTATCATAGAGTTTATCAATACTTACTTGTTTAAGATGGCAGGCGCATCACAATCTGGGGGCTCGTCTAATTACTAGTCATGATCGGAAATGACGGTAGGGGCGGCAATGGAAATAGGACAGATTGAGGCCTTCATCGCTGTAGCAAATGAGGGAAGCTTCACTAAGGCAGCCGAGTATCTCAATATCAGTCAGCCTTCGCTGAGCAATCGAATATACCGCCTTGAACGGAGCCTGAACGGTAATCTGGTCGACCGGCGTTCGCGCCCAGTGCGTTTAACCCCCCAGGGAAAGGTTTTCTTGGCCTATGCAGAACGGGTCATCGCCATCCTATCAGCCGCCGAAGAGGTGATCCGAAACCAGCATGGCGAGGAAGCCATCCAGTTGAAGATAGGTTGTCCATTCTCAGTCGCGACCTATCTCATGCCTGAGGTCGTCAACCGTTTCAGCCAAAGCTTTCCTCAGGCAGAGCTACTAATCGAAACAGGTAACTCTGACTTTGTGGTCGATCAATTAAACGATGGCCTGATCAATCTGGCGCTGGCGGCTGCCTTTCCAAAGTACATCAGGCAGACCAAGATATTACTTCGTCTTCGCGACGAGATGACAATAGCCGTTTCCAAAAGCCATCCCCTCGCCTCAACACAGGGTCTTTCCCTTAATGAGCTATGGTCTTATCGAGTCTTGCTTATCCACTGGGGACCTGCATTCCATGCCTATGTGGAAAGCTTGCGCCAGATGAGTTCTAATTTAGGACCTTTGATTCGACTTCCTTTGGCCAGTGCTTTGCCGATGGCGCACCAACCCCATACAGTCACCTTTATGCCCCGAAGACTCGTCAAATCATCAGGCCTAGTTGAGATAAAGACGAGGGAATTTTCTTTCGCCTGGGATATCGCCGTGATGACCCGGCCCGGACGCACACTCGCCCCTTTAGAGGATTCGTACCTGAAGATCGTTGGCGATGTTTGGAAAGCCAGCGAACCAATCTGATCC
>Ga0209536_100009883_pt1 | contig 14120 bp, 6 predicted proteins | sample DeeMarSeWOR28_12_FD_187461 | JGI IMG/M metagenome (GOLD analysis project Ga0209536, IMG submission 187461) | Marine sediment microbial communities from White Oak River estuary, North Carolina - WOR-2-8_12 (SPAdes) (version 2) | ecosystem: Environmental > Aquatic > Marine > Intertidal zone >...
AAGGCCACCGGGCGCTCGCTCATCCGGCTGCAGTGCTACGAGGGCCTCGACGAGGCCAAGGCGCTGTACGAGTGGGAGTACTCGAAGCAGCTGCTCTACACCCAGATCCTGAAGGAGAAGTTCACCGAGGCGATGGCCGGGGCGGGCTCGATCCGCGACGCGGCGGAGCGGGTCGGCAAGGAGGACAGCGTCTTCTTCTCCTACAACTTCATCGTGCCGCGGCCGCTGTTGAACGCGATCACCTCGGACGACCCGAGCCTGCTGCTGATCGACGAGGTCGACAAGTCGGATCCCGAGTTCGAGGCCTTTCTGCTCGAGGTGCTCTCGGACTTCCAGGTGACCGTCCCGGAGCTCGGCACCATCCAGGCGAAGCAGCGCCCGTTGGTGTTCCTGACCTCGAACAATGCCCGCGAGATGAGCGACGCGCTGAAGCGGCGCTGCCTGCACCTGTACATCGACTATCCCTCCGAGGAGCTCGAATCGAAGATCCTCCGGACCAAGGTCCCGGACGCGGCCGCCGGGCTCGTCGAGGACCTGGTGGGGATGATGCAGCGCCTGCGCGAGCTCGACCTGAAGAAGACCCCGTCCATCAGCGAGACGCTCGACTGGGCCCGCGCGCTGCTGGCCCTGAACGCCAGCGAGCTCGACGAGGATCTGGTCAACCAGACCTTCAACGTGATCCTGAAGTACGAGGGCGACGTGCGGAAGGCGCAGGCCGAGCTCGACAAGCTGCTCCAGAAGAAGGCCGGCCAGGCCGCGGCCCAGGCGCCGGCCGCCGCACCGCAGCCGGCGGCCGCCACGAAGAAGGGCGCGCTGCACTGAACCAGCAGCGCCCCCGGGGAATGGCGTGCAGAAGAAGATCCTCGAGTTCACCAACATCCTGCGCAAGAGCGGGATCCGCGTCTCCACGGCCGAGGCGATCGACAGCTTCCAGGCGCTCGAGGAGCTGTCGCTCGACGACCGCGAGATCTTCCGGGACGCGCTGCGCTCGACCATGGTCAAGCGCGGCGAAGAGGTCCCGACCTTCGACCAGCTCTTCGACCTGTTCTGGTCGGGCTTCTACGACAGCCTGCGCGAGTCGTTCGGTCAGGCCACCGGCGGGCTGGCCGAGATGGGCATGGACCTGGAGCAGCTGCTCCAGCAGATCATGCAGATGCTCCAGAACATGCAGGGGCAGGAGGGCGGCGACCTCGGCGAGCTGGCCCGGGCGCTGCTCACCACCGACCTGTCGCAGCTCGAGAACCTGATCCGGGCGGCGGCCGAGCAGGCCGGGGTCGAGCGCATCGAGAACTTCCTGCAGGTGGGCTTCTTCAGCCGCCGCACCCTCGAGCAGATGGGCGTCGAGGGTGCGATGGACGAGCTGCGCAACCTGGCGGACCAGCTCGAGCAGGCCGGCATGTCGCCAGAGGAGATCCAGGCCCTGCGCAGCCTGATCGAGGGGCTGATGGAGGCGGTGCGCCGCAGCGTGCGCTCCTTCACCGAGCGGGAGCTCCAGAAGCAGAACCATGACTACATGGAGAAGTTCCGGCGGGAGACGCTGCTCGAGAAGAGCTTCTACCACCTGACCGAGGAGGAGATCCGCAAGATGCGCGAGGTGGTCGAGCGACTCGCCCAGCGCATCAAGAACGTGCTCTCGATCCGCCGGCGCCGCCTGAAGCGGGGCAAGCTCGATCTCCACCAGACCCTGCGCCGCAACATGTCCCACGGGGCGATCCCGTTCGAGCTGGTCTTCAAGCAGCGCAAGAAGGATCGGCCGAAGCTGGTGATCCTGACCGACGTCTCCTCGTCCGTGGCGAACGTCTCGCGCTTCATGCTGCAGTTCGTCTACACGCTGCAGGAGGCATTCACGAAGATCCGGGCCTTCGTGTTCGTGGCCGAGCTGGGCGAGGTCACGCCGCTGTTCCAGGAGCTGGACATCAACAAGGCGATCGAGGAGGCGCTCGAAGGGGGCGACGTGATCAACGTCTACACCCGCTCGAACTTCGGCTACGCGTTCCACCACTTCTGGCAGAACCACCTGTCCGCGATCGACAACAAGACCACCGTGCTGATCCTCGGCGACGCCCGCAACAACTACAACGACCCGCGCGCCTGGTGCCTGAGGGACATCCACAACAAGGCGAAGAACGTCGTCTGGCTGAACCCGGAGAACCCCTCCGCCTGGGGCTTCGGGGACTCGGTGATGGACAAGTACTTGCCTTATTGCGATGTCGCCGAGGAGGTGCGCAACCTCCGGCAGCTCTCCAAGGTCGTCGACGGACTGCTGCTCTAGGCGCCTTCTCGCTGCGCCTCGGCGCCATCCGGCTCCGCTCGCCTTCGGCTCGCTGCGCGCTCCGCCCCTGTCGGGGCTGCGCTTGCGCGGTCCGGGTCGGCGCTTCGATCGCTCCCAGCAAGCCGGCCCGCGCGGAGCGTGACGCGGCGCTTCGATCGCCACGTCGCCGGCCCGGACCGGGGACGTCGCGCTGGAAATGCCGTGGGATGGGTCGCCTTGCTCGATTGGGGCATTCTGGCTAGCGACGCGTGACTCGCTCCGCTCGTACGCTTGCCTGGTCGGCGGAACTCTCGTTGTGAGCGAGCCGGTGAGCGAAGCGAACTCGGCGGCGCTGGCCGAAAGGCATCGATGGGGGTACGTCAACCCATCCCACGGCATTTCCAGGGCAGCGAAGGCAGACCCGACTCGTGACGTGGCGATCGAAGCGCCGCGTCACGCTCCGCGCGGGTCGGCTGGCCGGGAGCGGGGCCGGGCGATGCGCTCGGCCCGTGCAAGCGGAGCCCCGGCAGGGGCGGAGCGCGCAGCGAGGCGAAGCCGAGCGAAGCCACAAAGAAAACGCCCCCCGCCGGTTTCGGCGGGGGGCGTTTTACAGGGGGGAGGGCGGTGGATGGATGATGGGGGGTGAGAGGTTGGACATTTCGGTCAGAAATGTGCCAGATCCACCGCCGCTCCATAACCTGAATGGATCTGTCGGGCTCCCCCTCCGCTCTTTCAACCACCGCATTATGGTGGGCCCGGGAGACTTCGTCAAACGGTATTTCTGGAATCTTGCAGGGGCTCGGGAAGAGCGTCCGAACCGGTGAGTCCGGATGGATAAATTCCATAGCAGATTCAAATATATGAAGAATATTTTGCATCCAACGGATGAGCTCTGGGTCGCGCCCGGGACGCTTGCCCGGGGGCTCGCCTCGGGTAGTGTTCGCCGGCCGCTCCCCGCCTTTTCGATGGAGCCCGTGCCGTGTCCCGGACCCCGCGATTCCTGATCCGCACCTACGGCTGCCAGATGAACGTCCACGACTCGGAGAAGGTCGCGAACCTGCTGCATCACGCGGGCTATCGCGCGGCCGCGGAGGTCGACGCCGCGGACCTGTTGATCATCAACACCTGTTCGATCCGCGAGAAGGCGGAGCACCGTCTCTACAGCGACCTCGGTGTACTGCGCAGCTGGAAGGCGTTGCGCCCGGGACGCGTGCTCGGCGTCGCGGGCTGCGTCGCGCAGCAGGAAGGCGACGCGTTGCTGCGGCGCTTTCCGTTCGTCGACTTCGCATTCGGGCCGCACAACCTGCGTTTGGTACCGGAGATGGCGAGCGCGGCCGCCGAGGGTCGCCGCACGCTGCACACGAGCGAGCTGGCGGACGTCGCGCGCTTCGACCTGCCCGAGCGGCATCCGGACTATCAGGGGGCGAGCCCGGGGCGCGCCTATCTGACGGTGATGGAAGGCTGCGACATGTTCTGCGCGTTCTGCGTGGTGCCCCACACCCGGGGACGCGAGATCAGCCGGCCGGCCGACGGCATCGTGGCCGAGGCGCGCGCGCTCGCGGCTCGCGGCGTGCGCGAGCTCACGCTGCTCGGCCAGACGGTGAACGCCTACGGGCGCCACGACCTGCGTCGCGGGCACGGCGAGGCCGCCGGCACGCTGGCCTTCGCGGAGCTGCTGCAGCGGCTCGCGGAGGTTCCGGGCATCCAGCGGATCCGCTACACGAGTCCCCACCCGCTGTTCTACGACGAGGCGCTGATCCGCGCTCACGCGGAGATCGAGTCGCTCTGCCCCCACGTGCACCTGCCGGTCCAGTCGGGCTCCGACGCAGTGCTCGAGCGCATGCGCCGCCGCTACCGGGCCGACGACTATCGCCGGCTGGTGGAGCGCCTGCGCGCCGCCCGGCCGGACCTGGCGATCACCACCGACCTGATCGTCGGCTTCCCCGGCGAGAGCGATGCGGACTTCCGCGACACCCTGGCCCTCGTGCGCGACGTCGGCTTCGTCGACAGCTTCTCGTTCAAGTACTCGCCGCGACCGAACACGCGGGCGGCCGACTTCCCGGACGCCGTGGAGGCGCGCGAGGCCCAGGCCCGGCTCGAGCAGCTCCAGGACCTCCAGCGCGCGCTGACGCTGGCCTACCACCGCAGCCGGGTCGGGCAGACGTGCGAGGTGCTGGTGGAGGGGGCCAGCCGGCACGGTGCCGGGCAGGCCTCGGGGCGGGATCCCCACCACCGGGTGGTGAACTTTGCGCTGCCACGCGAATCCGCGGCCCGGCCGGGAGAGCTGGCGCGGCTCTCGATCGTCGAAGCGACGCCCCACTCGCTGATCGGGGAGCTCGACGTGGCAGAATCCGTTCCGGAAGTGTGCTCTGCGGTGAAGCGCGATGCGCGAACCGCCGATGGAACGGGGCGGAGCGCCGCCGTCGAGGGGTAGGGCCAGTCGGCCCGGGGCCCTCGCCGTGCGGAGTGCGGGGGGATCGATGCCCAAAGGGCGCATACTGGCGGTCGACGATCAGCGCTACTTCCGCGAGCTGATCGAAGGGCTGCTGCAGGAAGAGGGCTACGAGGTCCGCACCGCGTCGAGCGGCCAGGAGGCCCTGCAGGTGCTCGAGCACGCGTCCTTCGACGTCGTGATCACGGACCTGGTGATGCCGGTGATGAGCGGCAGCGACCTCGTCCAGCGCATCAAGGAGCGCAACCCCGACCAGGACCTGGTCGTGGTCACGGGCGTGGTGGACGTGAAGAGCGCCGTCGACGCGATGAAGGTCGGGGCGAACGACTACCTGCTCAAGCCGTTCGACCGGCAGACCCTGGCGACCAGTCTCGAGTCGATCCTGGCGCGTCGCCGCCTGGCCAACGAGCGCGATCGCCTGCTGGCCGAGAACATCGAGTACATGGGCGAGCGCTCGCTGTTCGAGAGCGCGCTCTCGCTGTTCTCGTCGCTCTCGGTCGACGTGCTGTCGGAGCGTCTGCTCGAGGGGCTCGTCTCCGAGTCGGGCGCCCAGGCTGGCGTGCTGTGGCTGGCGGACGAGGACGATCGGGGCCCGCTGCAGCTGCGCTCCGCCCACGGCCTGGTGCGGGCCGACGAGCAGCGCCGCAGCCTGCTGCCCTCCGATCTGCCCTCCGAGCTGCGCTCCGGGACCGTCAGCCGGCTCGCCGACGGGCCGGATGCGAGCGGCAGCCGCGCGTGCCTGCTGGTAGCGCTGCGACGGGGCGAGCAGCTGGCCGGGGTCGTGCGCTTGAGCGACAAGCTCGGCGGCGACGAGTTCGACGATACGGATCGCGCCTGCGTCGAGAAGTACGCTCAGTTCGCCGAGCGCGCGCTCGAGAACGCCCGGCGCTTCGAGAGCCTGGAGCGCCACTCGCTGCAGGATCCGGTCTCCGGCGCCTATCGACTCGAGTACCTGGAGGATCTGGCCCGCAACGAGATCGAGCGGGCGAACCGCTTCGGTCGCACCTTCGGGCTCGTGAAGATCGAGATCTCGCCGCTGGCCGCGCTGCGGGAGGAGCTGGGCGAGCAGGCCTTCGCGGGCTGGTGGAGCGGACTCACCGTGACGCTGCGGCGCACGCTGCGGGCCACCGACCTGCTGGCCGCGGACGACGACTACGGCCTGTGGCTGCTGCTGACCGAGTCCGACACGATCGGCACGGCCACCTACAAGCGCCGTACGCGCATGGCGCTCGAGAGCTGCGACGTGCTCGGCACGCTGCCCCCGCAGCTCGCCCCCGAGCTGCGGATCGGGGTCGCGACCTATCCGGGCGACGCCAGCCAGCTCGAGTCGCTGCGCCGGGTGTTGACGGAGCGCGTGCAGGCCGACGCGGACATGCTGGCGTTGGCGCGCCGCTTCGATGCGCAGAGCATCAACGAGTGCATGCACGCGCTGCTCGAGGGGGCGAGCACGGAGCCGGTCGAGAGCGTGGACTCGCTGGTGCGGCTGGCGCTGGGCGAGGTGGGGCGCCGCGCGCGCGACCGCAATCTCTTCTTCTTCCACCCGGGCCGGGCGTTCGCCGACGCGCTGGCGGAGTTCGACACCCAGCGCGCCGCGGCCGAGGGAACCGAGGTGGTGATCCTCTCGGAGCCGCCGGCGCCGCGCGAGGGCGAGGGTCCGGTGACCTGGCTGCCCGCGGCCCGGCTGGGCGGCTGCCCGCCGTTCATCGTGCACTTCGGAGACGGTCCGCCCTACGTGCTGATCAGCGACGAGAAGTCCAGCGAGGAGGGCCGGATCCTCCACCACAGCGGCGATGCCGGCATCGCGGAGTACCTGGCGTTCCGGCTGCAGCGCGAGCTGCGCCTGCCGGCGCTCGGCTGAGGAGGCGGCATGACTAGAAGCGGCCAGCCCCTGCGAGAGGTCGTGCTGATCGCGGACAGCGACATCGAGCGCGCCGACCGCCTCGCCGAGGCGTGCCTGGAGCGCGGCATCGAGGTGCTGCTCGCGAGCCACGGTGCCCAGGCGCTCGAGACCGCGCTCGCGGAGACGCCCGCGGTGCTGGTGGTGCAGCTCGACCTGCCGCTGATCGACGGGGAGCGGCTGTCCCAGATCCTGCGCGCGAACCCGCGCACCGAGAGCCTGCGCATCCTGCTGATCGCGGACGATCACGTCGAGCCGCCGGACGACGAGAGCATGGGGCGGGTGGTGCCGGGTCACGCGGACCCCGAGACCGTCGCCCACTTCGTGCTCAGCCTGGTGAGCAAGCAGCGCGCCCCGCGCGCGAGCTCCGACGAGTCGTCCGGGGGCATCGAGGGCGACCTGGCGCAGGTCTCGCTCTCGGAGCTGATCGAGCTGTTCCACGTGAACCGCAAGACGGGCTGGATCGAGCTGTCGCGTCGGGCCGGGCGCCGCGAAGAGCGGGGCCGGGTGGCACTGCGCGAGGGCGACCTGGTCCACGCGCTCAGCGGGGCCGTGAAGGGCGAGAAGGCCCTCTACCGGCTGTTTGCCTGGGACCGGGGGCGGTTCTCGTTCCAGCCCGACGGCGAGCCGGTGACAGAGCCCTCGATCGATCGCCCGACCCGGGTGCTGCTGCGCGAGGGGCGCCGCCAGGCCGCCGAGTGGGACCGGCTGGTGGTCGACATCCCCCCGGACCGGGCCCGGGTGAAGCTCACCGTCTCGCGCGCCTCGCTGCCCAGCGTGCTCCACCCGCTGACCCAGGAAGTCCTGATGGTGCTCGAGCTGACCGAGCGCGTGCGGGACGTGCTGGATCGCTGCGACTTCCCGGACTACCAGGTGCTGCGCACGCTCGCGACGATGCACCGCAAGGGCCTCGTCGAGCTGCGCCAGGACGCGGCCGGCCGGACCGGCGACCGGAGCGAGGCGCTGCCGGCACCGCTGGCCACTCGGCTGCGGGAGCGGCTCGAGCCCGGCACCCACCGGGACGCCAAGGTGCTGGTGTTCGGCACGAACGAGGACGCGATCCGCAGCTTCTGCGGCCTGGTGGGCAGCCTGCCCGGGGCCACGCTGGCCGCGCCCAGCGGCGCTGCACCGACCGTCGCGCTGCTGGGGCGGATCGCGGTGGACGAGGACCTGGGGGTCGAGTGGCTGGTCGCGCCGGCATCGCCGCGCTTCGCCCCGGCCTGGCCCGTCGCCGCCCACGGCGCGATCGGCATCCTGTTCGCCCACGCCGGCAGCGTCGAGGAGTCGGTCGAGGCGCTGCGCCCGGCCTTCGAGCGCATCTCGGCACTGCCCCGCGCCCGCATCCTGCACGCGATCTTCAGCGGCAAGGACGGCGCGTCGTCGGCCGGCGCGCTGTGTGACGCGCTCTCGCTGTTCGACGACCGCAGCGTGGTCGAGATTCCGCTCGAGGAGCCGGCCGCGGCGACCGCCGCGACCCGCGAGCTGCTCAGCCGACTGCTCGCCTGAGGCCTCGCGGCACTGCGCTTGTTGACCGGCCTGAGGGCAGCGATTACCCTCGGCCAAACGCTCGGGGTGGCGCACCCATTGATCCAGCTTCGCGAGCTTTCGCGAATCTCGGGCCCGAGGCGCAGGCCGACGCAAGGCCCGGACGCGGCGGCTTTCGGGCGCGAGGGTCTCGGGCTCGAAGTCTTCGAACACTGCGATCTCGGATGCGGCGGGAGAGCGAGGGACCGAAGGGTCCAACGTCACCCGCTCATCCTCCCATCGCTCCAACCGGCGGGTGAATCCAGATGACGGACGAGCTGATCCGAGAGGGCCTCACCTTCGACGACGTGCTGCTGGTGCCGGGCGCCAGCGACGTGCTGCCGGCCGAGGTCGACGTCCGGACGCGGCTCACCCGCGAGATCTCGCTCAACATGCCGCTGGTCGCCGCCGCGATGGACACGGTGACCGAGCACGAAACCGCGATCTGCGTCGCGCAGAACGGCGGTATCGGCATGATCCACAAGAACCTCCCGCCCGCCGCCCAGGCGGCCGAGGTCGACAAGGTCAAGCGCTCCGAGTCGGGGATGATCGTCGACCCGATCACGATGTCGCCCGAGCAGCGCATCTACGAGGCGCTCGAGGTGATGGCCCGCTATCGCATCTCGGGCGTCCCGATCGTGCGCGACGGCAAGGCGGTGGGCATCCTGACCAACCGCGACCTGCGCTTCGTCCGGGACACCCACCAGCCGATCTCGGGCTACATGACCCGCGAGAACCTGGTCACCGTGCCGCCGGGCACGGGCATGGAGCGCGCGAAGGAGCTGCTGCACCAGCACCGCATCGAGAAGCTGCTGGTGGTGGACGAGAGCGGCACCCTGCGCGGCCTGATCACGATCAAGGACATCGAGAAGAGCGAGCGCTACCCCGCCGCCTCGAAGGACGGCCTGGGCCGGCTGCGCTGCGGGGCCGCGATCGGGGTCGGGGCGGATCACCTGGAGCGCGCCCAGGCGCTGGTGGACGCCGACGTCGACGTGATCGTCGTGGACACGGCCCACGGCCACTCCCAGGGCGTGCTCGATACCGTCGCCGCGCTGCGCCACCACTTCCCCGAGCTCCCGCTGATCGGCGGCAACGTGGCCACCGCGGAGGGCACGGAGGCTTTGATCAAGTCGGGCGTGTCCGCGGTGAAGGTGGGGGTCGGCCCGGGCTCGATCTGCACCACCCGGGTCGTCGCGGGGGTCGGCGTGCCCCAGTTCACGGCCGTGCTCGACTGCGCGCGGGTGGCGCGTCGCGCCGACGTACCGGTGGTCGCCGACGGCGGCATCAAGTTCTCCGGCGACGTCGTGAAGGCGCTGGCTGCCGGCGCGTCCACGATCATGATCGGCGCGCTCTTCGCCGGCACCGACGAGGCGCCGGGAGAGGTCGTGCTCTACCAGGGCCGCTCCTACAAGGTCTATCGTGGCATGGGTTCGCTGGGCGCGATGGCCGACGGCAGTGCCGACCGCTACTTCCAGGCGGACGTGAAGGACGGCAGCAAGCTGGTCCCCGAGGGCATCGAGGGTCGCATCCCCTACCGCGGCAGCCTGACCAGCAACATCCACCAGCTGATCGGCGGCCTGCGCTCTGGCATGGGCTACATCGGTGCCCACGACCTCGAGTCGCTGCGCGACCGGGCCCGCTTCGTGCGCATCTCCGGCGCGGGGCTCCAGGAGAGCCACGTGCACGACGTGATCATCACCAAGGAAGCTCCCAACTATCGGATCGAGTAGCATCGCCATCCCCGGCCAGTTCCCCCTCCCGGGCCCGAACCGCCAGCCGTCCTCCCGGCCGGCGCGACGCCGCAGGCGCAGAACGGACCCCACCGCATGACCACGGCCCCGGCCAGACAAGGCCGCGCGGACTCGCGCGAACGCATCCTGATCCTCGACTTCGGCTCCCAGTACACGCAGCTGATCGCGCGTCGCATCCGGGAGCGCCACGTCTACTGCGAGATCCACCCGCCGACCCTCGACGTCGCGGCGGTCCGCGCCTGGAACCCGGCGGGGATCATCCTCTCCGGGGGGCCCGCCAGCGTGTTCGCCGACGGGGCACCGGACCTCGACCCGGCGCTGGCGGAGCTCGGCGTGCCGATCCTCGGCATCTGCTACGGCCTGCAGCTGCTCGCGCACCGGCTCGGTGGGCTGGTCGAGCGGGCCGATGGCCGGGAGTACGGGCGTGCGCTGCTCAAGCTCGAGAGCGACGACCCGCTGTTCGCAGACCTGCCGGGCGGCGCCGAGCGCACGGTGTGGATGAGCCACGGCGACCGCGTGCTGCGCCTGCCCGATGGCTTCAAGATCCTGGCCCGCAGCGAGAGCTCCCCGTTCGCGGCCGTGCGCCACGCGGAGCGTCCGATCTGGGGGCTCCAGTTCCACCCGGAAGTGGTGCACACGCAGGGCGGCGACCGCATGCTCGCGAACTTCGTCCTCGGCATCTGCGGCTGCACCGGCAGCTGGACCATGGAGGCCTTCATCGACGAGGCGACCGCCCGCATCCAGGAGCAGGTCGGCCAGGGCAAGGTCGTGTGCGGGCTCTCGGGCGGCGTCGACTCGTCGGTGGCTGCCGCGCTGGTGCACCGGGCGGTGGGCGAACAGCTGGTCTGCATCTTCGTCGACAACGGCCTGCTGCGCGCCCGCGAGCGCGAGGAGGTGGAGGCGCTGTTCGGCGAGCACCTGCACATCCCGCTGATCACGGTGCGCGCCGAGCAGCGCTTCGTGAACGCCTTGGAGGGCGTCAGCGACCCGGAGCGCAAGCGTCGCATCATCGGCCACCTGTTCATCGAGATCTTCGAGGAGGAGGCGCGGCGGCTGGGGGAGGTCGGCTACCTGGTGCAGGGCACCCTCTACCCCGACGTGATCGAGAGCGTCTCGGTGAAGGGCCCCTCGGCCACCATCAAGACCCATCACAACGTCGGCGGGCTGCCCGAGCGCATGCACCTGGCCCTGGTCGAGCCCCTGCGCGAGCTGTTCAAGGACGAGGTGCGCGAGGTCGGCCGGCGACTCGGTCTGCCCGAGGTGCTGATCGGCCGCCACCCCTTCCCGGGGCCCGGGCTGGCGATCCGGATCGTCGGCGAGGTGACGCCGGAGCGCCTCGAGTGCCTGCGCCGCGCCGACGCGATCGTCGTGGAGGAGATCCGCCGCGCCGGCCTCTACGACCGGCTCTGGCAGGCCTTCGCGGTCTTCCTGCCGGTGCGCAGCGTCGGCGTGATGGGCGACGAGCGCACCTACGAGGACGCGATCGCGGTGCGCTGCGTCGAGTCCGTCGACGCGATGACGGCGGACTGGGCCGAGCTCCCCCACCAGGTCCTGCAGACCATCGGTACCCGCATCATCAACGAGGTGACGGGCGTGAACCGCGTGGTCTACGACATCTCTTCGAAGCCCCCGGCCACCATCGAGTGGGAGTAGGGCGTGGCGAAGCCCTTCGTCCACCTCCACCTCCACAGCCAGTACTCACTGCTCGACGGCGCGATCAAGATCGACCCGCTCTTCGAGCGGGCGCGGGCGCTCTCGATGCCGGCGGTCGCGCTGACCGACCACGGCAACCTGTTCGGGGCGGTGGAGTTCTACCAGGCCGCCCGGCGCCAGGGTGTCAAGCCGATCATCGGCTGCGAGGTCTACATCGCCTCCCACTCGCGCTTCGACAAGGAGCGGCGCGAGCGCGACGAGAGCGGTTTCGACGCGATCAACCACCTGCTGCTGCTGGCGATGAACGAGACCGGGTACCGCAACCTGATCTACCTGGTCTCGAAGGGCTACCTCGAGGGCTTCTATTACAAGCCGCGCATCGACATGGACCTGCTGCGGCGTCACCACGAGGGGCTGATCGCGACCTCCGGCTGCCTCTCGTCGATGGTGTGCCGGGCGATCACCGGCGGTCAGCTGGAGACGGCCTGGCGGCTGGTGGAGGACTTCAAGTCGCTGTTCGGCGACCGCTTCTATCTGGAGATCCAGCGCCACGGCATCGGGCTCCAGGACGAGGTGAACGCCGAGCTCGCGAAGATGGCGGTCGACCTGTCGCTGCCGCTGGTCGCCACCAACGACGCCCACTATCTCGAGTCCGGCGATCACGCCCATCACGATGCGCTGCTGTGCATCGGCACCGCGACCAACCTCGACGATCCGAACCGCTTCAAGTTCGACGGTCACGGCTTCTACGTGAAGGACGGCGACGAGATGCTCGAGGTGTTTCGCGACCACCCCTCGGCGGTCGCGAACACGCTGGAGATCGCCGAGCGCTGCAACCTCGACCTGGGACTCGACCGCAGCGACTACCACATGCCCGAGTTCCAGGTGCCGGCCGGCCAGACGCGCGAAGCGGTGCTGACGCAACAGGCCTGGCAGGGACTGCGCGGGCGGCTCGGCCTGGACCCGGACGAGCCGCTGCCGCCGAAGTACGCCGAGTACACCAAGCGCATGGAGCACGAGCTCGAAGTCATCAACACGATGGGCTTCGCCGGCTACTTCCTGATCGTCGCCGACTTCATCGCCTACGCGCGTCGCAACGGCATCCCGGTAGGGCCGGGCCGGGGCTCTGCGGCGGGCAGCCTGGCGGCCTACGGACTCGGCATTACCGGCGTGGATCCGATCGAGTACGACATCATCTTCGAGCGGTTCCTGAACCCCGAGCGGATCTCCATGCCGGACATCGACGTCGACTTCTGCATGAAGGGCCGCGACCAGGTGATCCGCTACGTCGCCGGCAAGTACAACGACGGCGACGACGACGAGGGCAGGCGGGTCGCCCAGATCATCACCTTCGGCAAGCTCCAGGCGCGCGCGGTGCTGCGCGACGTCGGCCGCGTGCTCGGCATGCCCTACGGCGACGTCGATCGCATCGCGAAGCTGGTGCCCGAGACGCTGGGCATCACCCTCGAGGCGGCGCTCGAGCAGTCACCGGAGCTGCGGGCCCGCGTCGAGTCGGACGGTCAGATCCGCCAGCTCTTCGAGACCGGCCGGCGGCTCGAGGGCATCACGCGCCACGCCTCGACCCACGCCGCGGGCGTCGTGATCGGTACCCGGCCCCTGATCGAGACCGTGCCGCTCTACCGCGACGCCAAGTCTGGCGACGTCGTCACACAGTTCGACATGCGCTGCGTCGAGAAGATCGGGCTGATCAAGTTCGACTTCCTGGGCCTGCGCACGCTCACGACGATCGCCGCGGCCGAACGGCGCGTGCGCGAGAACGGTCAGCCGGACTTCGACATCGAGAAGATCCCGCTCGACGACCCGATCACCTACGACCTGCTCGGCAGCGGCGAGACCGAGGGGATCTTCCAGGTCGAGTCGGGGGGCATGACCGAGCTGGTGATCAAGCTCAAGCCGCGCAGCTTCAAGGAGCTGATCCCGATCGTCGCGCTCTATCGTCCCGGACCGCTCGGGTCCGGGATGGTCGACGACTACGTGAACCGCAAGAACGGTCTCACCCGGATCGAGTACCTGCTGCCCGAGCTCGAGCAGCTCACCGCCGAGACGCTGGGCGTGATCGTCTACCAGGACCAGGTGCTGCAGATCGCCAACCAGCTGGCCGGCTACAGCCTGGGCGAGGCGGACCTGCTGCGCCGCGCGATGGGCAAGAAGAAGCCCGAGGAGATGGCGAAGCAGCGCGAGCGTTTCGTCGAGGGAGCCGTCACGCGCGGCATCGAGCGCAAGAAGGCGGAGGAGGTCTTCGCGCTGATGGCCGAATTCGCGGGCTACGGCTTCGCGAAGTCGCACTCCACCGCGTACGCGCTGATCACCTACCAGACCGCCTACTTGAAGGCGAACCACCCGCGCGAGTACCTGGCGGCCCTGCTGACGACCGAGTCCGGCAACCACGACAAGCTCTCGCGCTACATCGGCCACGCCCAATCGCTCGGGATCGAGATCCTGCCGCCCTGCGTGAACGAGAGCGCACGCGACTTCACGGTCGTGCCCGAGGGCATCCGCTTCGGCCTGGCCGCGGTCAAGAACGTGGGCGAGGGCGCGATCGAGTCGGTGCTGGCGGCGCGCGACGCGGAG
>Ga0209536_100009884_pt1 | contig 14119 bp, 9 predicted proteins | sample DeeMarSeWOR28_12_FD_187461 | JGI IMG/M metagenome (GOLD analysis project Ga0209536, IMG submission 187461) | Marine sediment microbial communities from White Oak River estuary, North Carolina - WOR-2-8_12 (SPAdes) (version 2) | ecosystem: Environmental > Aquatic > Marine > Intertidal zone >...
TCAAGAGAACACGGTTGCCACTCTGCGCGAGCACCAAAGCCAGGTTTGCTGCGGTCGTGGATTTCCCTTCGCCCGGGCCAGGACTGGTTACCGCAACGACTTGAACCGGCCGCTCAGCGGCAATGAACGTCACGTTGGTCCTCAGTGAACGGTACGCTTCGACCGTTGGATCGTCGGGATCGAGCACGCGCATCGCCAGTATGGGCTTGCGTCCACCGTTGGCCACGACCGATAGCTTGGGTTCGTAGGGGATCAGGCCGAGCACTGGTACGCCGACAACACGTTCCACATCCGCCGCGGTCTTGATCGTCTGGTCCAGATACTCGAAGAAGAAGGCTCCACCTATGCCGAGCAGCAAACCTACGAGAAGACCCAACAGGACCTTCTGCCTCAGATTTGTGCCGATCGGGATGGGGGGTGACGCCCCATCCAGTATGGTCACGTAGGGAGCAATCGCTGCTTCCTGCATCTGGACTTGCTGGTACTGTCCGAGCAAGTAACTGTATGTATCATGCAATATGTCGCGTTCGATTTCCAACTGTGCGATTCGAGTTGCCTTACCTGGAAAAGTCCCAAGTCGGGCTCGTAGCTCGGCAATGTTGGCACCCATTGCCGCGAGTCGGTCCTCCAAACCTTGAGCTGCAGCTTCTACGGCAGCCCTGAGGGCTTCGTGCCCCGCGCGTATGCGCTGGCTGATCGCCCCGACCTGAGGGTTGTCCTCGCTCAATCCCAGAGCCCCAGCAGTCAGCGTTCTCTGTTCCTGGTACAGATCGAGCAAACTGTGAATCTGAAACACGATGGCTGCGTTGGCTGCGCTACCTTGGAGGGCCGCGAGCCGGTTCAGCGTTTCGATGCCGATTGAGTCTTCGTAGGCGAGTGCCTCTCGGAGCGTGGAGAGCTCGATCAGGATCCGCTGCCTTTCCTGTTCCGCTGACTGTATCGACTGAACGACGGCCCGCTCTTCTGCCGAGAGGTCAGTGATCTGTTGTCCCTCCTTGAACTCCTGCAGTTCCCTGAGCTTCGCCTGGAGGTCGTGATCGGCCCGGTCTAGCTGCACCAATATGTGTTGCGCGCGCTGCGTGGCCAGCTGCCTTGCCCGATCCGCTCCGTCGAGCCTGAGTTGCAGAGCGGATTGGTTGAGAACGTGCGGCACCAGAGTGGGATCGCTACCGGTGAAAGTGATGTCCACTGCATTGGTGGCTTCCCTGACCCCGTACCAGACACTTGTGTTCACCCAGGCAGCCGCCGCTTCGGGGCTCACGATACGGAACCGGACCATACCATCGGGTAGCTGCGCAGTGAGGACTTGGAACGAGAATCCAGGGCCTTCGACAGTCTCCTGGCGCGACCCTGACCAGACCAGGGCGCCAGTCAATTCGTCCTGCAGTTGGAATCGCCGGGGAGCGTCTGATTGCAGCAGTACATAGTCACCCAGGGGTGCGTCCGGCTCGACCTGCACAGCTGCGAATACGTTGCCACGATGGACCGAGGGGTCGATGAGCTCTAGCTGCAGATCGAGGACATCCACCACTCGCAGAGCAAGTTGTTGGGTTGTTAGCACAAGAGCTTCGGAGAGCACCGGGTCCGTGCGCAGGGCGAGTTCATCCACATCAATATCGTCCATGCGTGCGAACACTTGTTTGGGCGAACTTATCTGTACGGTTAGCTGCGATCTGTACTGTGTGATGGCATCTCGTCCAGTGAAGTACGCGGCACCGGCGACGAGAGCAGGGACAATCGCGACCACTCGCCAGTGCTGAGCTACAACGGCCGCCAGATCCTTGAGGTGGACCTCGCGTCCCGCTGATGCTAGGCTCGCCGCAGGCAACTGCGCTGGGTTAGAGCCCGCAAGACCCTCAGCGCTAGAGCGCTTCACTCGGCGGCTCCGTCAAAGCCACTGGCCAGGCGACGCCCCTCAATCCTCGAGGCAGTGATGGGCTCCTGCAGCAATAGCTGTCGGATTTCGAGACGTAGGCCGAATCGAGAACGTGACTATTAGCAATGTCTGTCTTCCGAACCTCGGTTGCGGGCTCACGGTCTGAGTGCCGTGCCACATGATCATCAGACTGCAGGGCTGGGCACCACGGTCAGGTGTTCGGCAATATAAGGGAACTCGAAGAAGTTGCACAAGTCGTGATACTTCAAACTGTTACGGCCTGTCGTGCGAGTATTTCTGAGCCGTCATTGTCATGTGTTAGTGACAGCTCACTCGCTACATCCGAGTATCTTGGACGGTCTTCAGTCTCTTTGGTTCGTCCAGATGAGTACGACCCCGCAGCCGCTCTCGGCCCCCCCATATCTAGCCGGCATTTCGGCTGGGCTACGGTAGATCTCTATTCCGATAACGTCCTCCGGCCGAATCACCTGGGCAAGTGATTCGAAGGTGTCAAATGGGATTTGCCTGTCGTCAACGAACAGCTTAGGGGCTGCGCATCCCCCGCCCGGGCCTGATGGCATGCCCGTCACCCGGAGCAGAGTCCCAGACATCCCGTCTCTACCATCGGGTACGATGATCACGCCGGGGATTGCGGTCAGGAGGTCGCCGATGTCCCTGGCCGCGCCGAGTCGGCTCTCGATTCCCTGGCGATCCATGAATCGTCCCAATCCCCGCTCCCGCCTCTCAGAGAAACCGACTTCCTCAAGATACTGCACAGCGGCCGCGGAGACTTCGATTGGCTCCAGCGCAATAACTGCTGTGGGCTCGAGGAGCACACTGAGGGACACCGGAGATTCGCTCTCGCCGATCCAGAGCTCCTGAACCCAGTCGCGGTATCCCGTGCGCCGGAACGAGATTGTATTCGCGCCCCGCACCCACTGAGCTGCGACGAGGTCAAAAGTCCCATCCTCGCGGCTCACCACCGATTCGCGGCTGTTGAGGCTCACCGCGACACCCTCGAGGCCCTGACCCGACACCCGATCGGCGACCAACCCGGAGAGGACAGCCTGGGAGATCGTGATCGTGCGGGTCTCGTCTTCAATCCCTATGGTGAGATTGACCATCCATATCGGTGGTGGTGCGGGATAAGAATGGCTGTATGCCTGATCTGGACGCCTGTCCCATGCGTATAACAAGTCGCCGTCAGCCATCCGGGGAAAGATGACATTCGCGGTTCGGCTCTTCCTCCTCTGGTGGTCTGCCTTGATGGACAGCGGGCGTCCAAGCGGCAGACCGCAGAGGACAAAGAAACCCGCGTCGCCAGTCTCACCAACTTGCTGCATATCTCTGATTGTGAATCGCTCTTCATCGGGAACGACCTCTTGCCACGACGCCGTAACACGCGCGCCGGAGACGGCCTCGTGGTCACTGCCGGCGACGCGGCCGACCACAACTCTCAGGTCCTGACGATTGGGGCCCGCGCCGCAGAGTTGGACCGCCACGGTGGTGGAGTGGGGGATCATCACCGCGACCGTATCGGTGCGTTCACGGGCAAGATCTACAGCGATTTCCGGGGAATCCAAGCCGATTGAGTCCAACCAGGGGTGCGCGAAAGAAACCGTGTACTCACCTTCCAACGGTACGGCAAGGTGGAACGCACCGTTGCGGTCCGTGGAAGTCCAGAAGTCGGTTCCCGCTATCACCACGTGCCCTCCCGCGAGCGGTTGGGACTTTGTGCTGTCGAAAATGGACCCAATGAGATGTGCGAGTGTGGCCGGGTAGATCTTGGATCCGTCGCTAGCGGTGATCTCGAGGATTTCTCCTCCGATATCTTGGAATCCACTGATGACTGCTTCCTGCCGACGGGCACCCTCTACAGCATTGCCCCTCACTCGCGTGTGGATGAGTGGCGTCCTCGCCTGCCACCGCTGCACTATCCACGCACCGGAGGGGAGCTTCATGAACTCAACTGTGGCTCCTGCAAGTTCATCTGCCACGTTCCCGGGCAGTTCGGTGTACGCAACTTCGAGTGTGTGGAGTTCGGATGTTGACTGGTCCAGCCAAAGCGCCCCTCTCACTTCAGTCACCGCACGGTCCGGGGTGGGTTCAAAAGCAAGGCCGACGCGGCCGGGGTGTTCAACGGAGTCGCGCACGACGTGAAAGCAATGAGTGCTCAGAAAAGCGTCGTCCAAAAGGACACGGGCATCCGGCACGTAGTACCAATTCTCGTTGCCGCGTTGAATGATGTACCCGCCAGCTGCGAGTTGCGATGCTGGAAGGCTCATGTAGGGTTGCGCGGTGACACCCTCCCTAGTGCGTCCGGTCTCTCTGGTTACGCTACGCCGGTTTGCTGAGAGATCTCTGGTGTAGCTGTACTTCCTATAGTGATATAGCTCCTGAGTCCCGCTCCAGGCCGTTGCCGCCAGTGCCTTGCGGATCTCTTCCCAAACGAGGCCCGTGGCGAGCGCTCGCTCAGGATTCACGTGACAGCGATCCTCCCCGGCCACCTCTACTGCATCGAGGCGCACTGGGAGTGCGGTGACCTTCAATTCGAGACTGAGGATCGTGTCTGACTGGAGTTCGAAAGGATCGGATACAAAGGCGCCATAGCCGATTCTCTCGGATCGTAGGTGGTAGACGCCACTGTTCGGGGCCGCTACGTCGAATTGCCCCTCTGATGAAGTGAGAGCACGAGCCACTTCCACGCCATGCTCGTTGAGGAGAACGACGAAACCGGTTCCAACCGGCACGTTGCTGGTGGCATCCACGACCGTCCCCTGAACTGTCTGTGCGGTGAGGTTGAACGGCACACACAAGACCAGTGCGGCGGCCGTGAGCCAAACCTGGGTTTTTGCCAGTGCCATTCGCATAGACAGCCTACTCGGGTCCGCTGGTTGCCCTCCAAAGGCTTGATGCTGCTTCGCGGCACACTAGTGAATATACTGGGTGGCGACCTGCAGGTTCCGCCATTCTGTGCCGAGCCGTTTCCTGAGCGCCTGTCCGCTACTCTTGCCGCATGCGCTCCGTTGAGAGGTTGACCGGCGCATAGAGCTTGTAGACCGGGCAGTTCTCTGGATTGGCGCTCCACTGGGTGGCCAGGTACCGATCAAAGAAGTTCCACACCACCAGACCGTCGTCACTCTCGGGCTCCAGCAGGTATGCTGCGACGGGGCCAAGCGCCTGGGCGGTGCTGACGAACAATGTGCCAACGGGGAACTCCTTCTCAACCATCGCATACTCACCCCGTACGGAATTGGTGTAGTGCCCCTGGTTCAACCGGCTGGCCGGGGATATCTCGGAGACCGTGAAGGACTCGACCGTGAGCGTCACTGGCTCCTTCAACTGCTCTACGGCCACTCCGTGCTGGAGCAATTTCTCGAGAACGGCATCCTCCCGGATGGGGATCAGATAACCCCGGGGAAAGCGGACCGTCCGCCTAGGCGTATAGCGAGCAAGGTAGGGTACGTCCGCATAGGTCTTCTTTACGTCTGTGGGTCGGTAGCGGGGACGACCACCGGGTTGCTCCATCAACTCCATCTCATACCCTTGGATTGTTATGTGCAAGTCGATTGCCGCTTGGTCGTACTCAACTACGAAGACATCCTGCCTCGAAGGATTTGCTCCCCGCGCGATGGCTCTCCGGTCAGCCTCACGTACGAGCGCCACCATCTCGTCTCTGTTAGCGTGAATATGATCGAGGAAAGCCAGAAAGAGGTTGTAGGCTCCCTGCACTCGGGTCTCGAAGTCGACGTAAGGGTACTGCTCGTTCAAGACCGAGAAGCGGTTCCTCAGGCCCACATAGTTGCTCAGATACCGCGGTTGGGGACCCAGAGGTACCCAGCCTGTCTCCGGCTTGCTTGGGTCGATGAAGTCACCATGAGGGACGGTCAGCGTATTGTATCCCTCACGCATGCGCTCTGTCACGGCTGGCAGCAGAACGTCAGCCATGTAGGTCAGGATACCTGCATCGCCGTTTGGATTGAGTCCCCATGTCCACGTTACCGGTTCCTGGTGATAGGAGCCATTGTGCGTGTGGCTGTCCAGGAAGAAGATGGGGTCCCAGCTGAGCAGCACGTTCTGGATCAGTCCAGCCACCTCCGGGCTCTCGACCTTCATCCCGTCGCGGTTCAGGTCGAGGTTCTGTCCGTTGTAGCGTATCCCCACCCCTTGTTCTGGTCCCACTTGGTTAGTACGGTTCTGCGTGCTGATCTTCTCGTTTCCGTCTGCATTAAAAATGGGGGCGATTAGAATCACGAGCTTGTCGAGGTAGCCGGCGGTCTTTCCCAGCGCGATGTCTCGGGCAAGCATCTGGGCGGCTTCCTTCCCTTCGACTTCACCAGCGTGGATGTTGGCCTGGATATACACCACCGCACGTTCGTCGTATCGTAGATCGGTCGGCGATGCAGGTACTGGGTCGCCGATTACAATGAGTGGTACCTCTCGTCCCTCCGTACTGGTGCCCATGGTCTCCACCCTGACCAGGGGACTCTGGCGCTGCAGCTGCCTGATGAACTCCATTATGTCCGCGTGGCGGGATGTTGCCGTGAACCCACTCGCTTCAGCTACGGTGACGAGGCTTTGCTGCCCAGCAAGTACGGCGGCCGTACAGGGCAGAGCCACCAACGCGAGCGCCACCCACCGTCTCATTTGGACTACTCTCATCCCTTTCATGATGTCTCTCCTCAGCTCTCGGCTCCCGAGCCACGTTGATACGTGTCTATCCAAGATAGCTCGTGCAATACCGAACTCCTGCCGCAGCCCAAAGCGCAGCTGGATCACAATCCATGTGATGGCTTCGCTGGCTTCCCGACGTGGCATGCCAGTTGAGGCGGATAGCCGATACCACCAGCTGGCTGCGTTCGAAATGCAGTAGTGGACCAGCCACAAATTAGCACCTCGAACACACCAAGGGCGATGTGAAAGGAGTGCCCGCAAGAGCCCGAAACCAGAATTGCCGGAGCACCGTACGGGACGTCATATCTGAATCACCCCGACAGACCGGTTGGCGCCATGGCAACCTTGCAATATCACTCGACAGTACTCCTGCTTCTCGGTTTGGTCTGGACTCAAGCGTGCAGACAGGACGCAAGCCAAGAGTTGAACAGTCCGAGCACGTTGACTGCTGCTGAGAAGTTGGTCACACTGGAATGGACGATTCCGGCTTTGTTGGACGGTGGGGCTGTGACGGGCCTGTCGATGGCGATCGTGGACGACAGCACGATCGTTTGGGCGCGGGGTTTTGGCACCTGTAACGCCGAGTCGGGGGAACCGGTGGACGCGAACACGGTGTTCGAGGCTGCCTCGCTCAGCAAACCGGTATTCGCATATGCGGTGCTGCGACTCGCGGACTCCGGTGTCATCGATCTCGACGCACCCCTGACACAGTACTATGATTACGAGTCGGTCCGGCACGACGGCCGCAGCGTGGAAATCACTGCGCGCATGGTGTTAACCCACGCCACGGGCTTTCCCAACTGGCGGCCAAGAGGCGGACAGCTCACGATCAACTTCGAACCCGGTTCCCGCTTCAGCTACTCGGGCGAGGGCTTCGTTTTCCTGCAATTGGCAGTGATGCGATTGACAGGTGAGCCGATGCAACAACTCGTGGCGCGGCTCGTCTTCTCGCCTCTGGGGATGACGCGGAGTAGCTACACTTGGAACGATGGGTATGAGGAGAACCTGGCACTACCACACGGCGCAAATGGAGAGCTGTTACCCAAGGCGAGACCAGAGCGCGGCAACGCCGCCGCGTCGCTCCACACGACGGCGACCGACTTCGCTCGATTCCTGATAGCAGTGATGAATGGGGTCGGGCTGAATGACTCGACAGCCCATGCAATGTTGTCCCCCCAAATCGAGGTGGATAGTGGGGTAGCGTGGGGACTCGGTATCGGAATTCAGGAAAACGAAGCGGGCCGGGCCTTCTGGCACTGGGGTGACAACACTGGATACAAGGCGTACACGCTCACCTACCCCGAGCAGGGTGTCGGCATAGTCTGGTTCACCAACTCCGAGAACGGGCAAACGATCCTCAAGGCACTGCTCGCAGGTACCGTGGGGGGCACGCACCCTGCAGCGGATTGGCTGGACTACGAACAGTATGATGCGCCAACACGATTGGTGCGTGGGAAACTTGAGCGCGTGATCGACCAGCAAGGTATCCAGGCCGCAATCGTTCTGTATCGGAAACTCAAGGAGAGTGAGGCTCCGGAGGCATTCGACGAAGGGCTCCTGAATTCACTTGGGTATGGCCTACTTCACAACGAGCGCATAGCGGATGCCATCATGGTTTTTGAATTGAACGTGACTGAGTATCCCAATGCTTGGAATCCATACGACAGTCTGGGCGAAGCCTATATGATCGCTGGAGATGGAGAGCGCGCGATCGACAACTATGAGAGATCGCTGCAATTGAATCCGGCGAACACGAATGCGGTCACAGCACTGCAGAGACTGCGGGGAGGAAGGTAGGTGGGCACTGTCGGCTAGTCGGCAGCGCACTACCTGATGTTCTTCTTAGGGGTGGCTTCTTGGCGGGTCCGCGTGACTTTCTCGCTAGTGTCAGACCCCCTGATTCGGAGTGGAGTCTCAGCGACTAAAGGTCAACTAGCCGTTGAATTGACTGAGCATCCACGGCGTGAGACTGGGCCGTCACTATCCGACGGTGATAGTCAACCTGTCCCAGATGGTATGCCAAATGTGTAGCCAGGTGGGTCAGGAACTGGTGGACTGACAGATGGATTCCAGCCACCGCTGCCGGGTACTCTCCCTCAAGGGTCCCGTCATCAAGCGTATCGAGCGTTCGCCCTACTGCTGCGACGGCCTGCTCGATTCTGGCCACCAGCTCCACCCGTGAAAGGTTGCGGTTAGAGAACTCGGCATCCCTGTCACGAGCGTAACCGGTCCCGCCCAGCTGTGCACCAACGTAGAAGTTGAGGTTACCTGTTAGGTGAAGTGTCAGGGTCCCAGCTGAATTCGTGATTCCTGGCGGGCAGGCCCAGAGGTAGTCATCGTTCGGGTAGGCGAGTATCTCGTCGCGGAGTGCTTCCAGATCTCGAACCAGCACACGCTTGAGAACCGTTGCTGTCATGGGAATCCTTGCCTTTCAGGACCCGGTTGGTCGCTCGCGCTCCGGCATCTGCCACCACATCCACAGGTGCAGCCTCCAACCTTTGGGTAGCCTATTTGGATGACGCCGGACTTAGCCACAGCGACAAAATGGCCTCGGATAGCAGGCTAGCGGCTCAGCGGCAGCCGTGATTCCGTAAACGGTCACTTCCAAAGCGCTAGTTCCTGCCTTGCGGGAACGAGTGTGCTGAATACTGGATCTTCCAGTCGCCGTCTCGTAGGACATAGATACACATGTAGGTCCCCGACGACTGCGCCTCGTTGCCAGCCGCGAGAGTGGCTGTGAACTCAAAGTCGGCCGTGGCGACAGCTACGTCGCGGCTGAGCACATCAATGTGGGTATCTAGCCAGTGCAGGTTTGCCCCCACCACACCACCGAATTGTGCATCCACGATGTCGGCAAAGGCTCCATAAGAACGCGTCACCCGACCACCCGCCACATAGGTCAGCTCGTCACTTTCACGATAGTAACTGAGCAGACGATCTAACTGCAGCGAGTTGGTCGTCACGGGGATCTCGTCGAACAGTTGCCCAACCCTGTTGGCTATTGCGTCCCGTTCTTCGGGTGTGAGCAGTTGTTCGGACGCTGGTTGGCAGCCTAGGCCGAGGCCGACCAGGAGGCCAACCGCTGCGAAACGTGACAGGGTCATGATTTTCTCCGACGTACAAGTCTGATCGATAGCGGGCGGCTGACGAAACGAGTACCGCCGGCCCCGGTGGCGTGAACCATCGACCGGGTCAATTAACCATCCCTGGCAGAAGCCACAAGCCCTGCTGCGGCCGCAAGTCCAGACATCACATTGCACCTCTTCATCAATGCGGGACAGGCACTGATTGGGCGGCTCTTGCCAGACCCGAAGATACTCCGTAGCTGGATTCTTAGAACCCAGTTGTCGCTCAGCTTGCTGGGCGCGCAGCCGACTTCTATACTTCTCCACTTCAACAACTTCCTTCAACACGTCGATCGCGAATACTCCCCCATGGCCGATACCTCACTCATGGAAAGACTCGTGTCGCTCGCCAAGCGACGTGGATTCGTTTACCAATCTTCTGAAATCTACGGTGGGGTCGGATCGGTGTGGGACTACGGGCCGCTCGGTGTCGAGCTCAAGAAGAACCTCAAAGAGCGCTGGTGGCACTCCATGGTCCACGAGCGCGCAGACATTGAAGGACTCGATGCCGCGATCCTGATGCACCCGAGGGTCTGGGAAGCCTCCGGACACGTGTCGGGCTTCACCGATCCACTAGTCGATTGCAGACAGTGCAAGAACCGGTTTCGTGACGATGACCCGCGGATCAAGGGTGAACCGGGGCATCCCGAAACCAAGTGCCCAGTGTGCGGCAACAAAGGGACCCTGACTGAACCGCGCCTCTTCAACCTCATGTTCAAGACCTTCATGGGACCAGTGGAAGAGGACGCTGCGATCGTGTACCTGCGGCCGGAGACCGCTCAAGGTATCTACGTCAACTACCTCAATGTGCAGCAGTCCGCCAGACAGAAGATCCCGTTTGGAATAGCCCAGGTCGGCAAGGCATTCCGCAACGAGATAACCCCTGGGAACTTCATCTTCCGTACCCGTGAGTTCGAGCAGATGGAGATGCAATTTTTCGTGAAGCCGGGGGACGACGACAAATGGTTCGAGGAGTGGCGTGAAGTCCGCATGCAGTGGCACAAGGGTCTCGGGATTGCTGCTGGGAAGCTGCGCTTTCACCAGCACGCATCAGATGAGCTGGCCCATTACGCCAAGGTTGCCTACGACATCGAGTACCAATTCCCCTTCGGCTGGCAAGAATTCGAGGGCATCCACAACCGGACCGACTTCGACCTCAGTCGCCACCAGGAATATTCAGGCAAGAAACTCGAGTATGTAGACACGGCCAACAATGAACGCTATGTCCCCTACATAATCGAGACGTCGCTGGGCGCGGACCGGCTGGCATTGGTTGTTCTGGTTGACGCATATCGCGAGGAAGAGGTGCATGGGGAGAAGCGGGTTGTGCTAGGGCTCCACCCGGCGATCGCGCCCGTCAAGGTAGGCGTCTTCCCGTTGGTAAAGAAGGACGGCATGCCAGAGTTGTCGCGCCGGATCTTCAACGACCTGCGCTCACGGTTTCCGGCGTTCTATGACGACGGCGGGTCAATCGGGCGACGCTACCGGCGTCAGGATGAGGCAGGCACACCATTCGGGGTCACGGTGGACGGCCAGAGCCTTGAAGATGGGACCGTTACTGTTCGGCACCGAGACACGTTGGAGCAGGACAGGGTGAGCAACGACCAACTGATTCAGTATGTCACCGAGCGACTGAGCGGGTGAGGTTAGACAGGATCGTCTCTGCCGGGGAAGAGCTGCAGGAGGCCCTCGGTCGGGAGCACTACCTCACTCTCGCCGGTCACAAGAGCGAACCAGAATTCCACAAGATCTTCCGACGCCACTCGCAGCTCACCTCCGCTGACGCGCTTGCGGCAGTCAGCGCAGCCGGGTCACCCGCCTTGTTGGAGTGGTTGGTGAGTCTAAGAGTTGACCGGACGGTGACTCGGCTCGAAGAACAACAAATCAGGTGGCAGCACGATACGGTTCTCACCATCGATGCGCGCGAGATCGAGTATCTCCGTGTGCCAATTGAGCTTGCCAACTCTGCCGACCGTCGATACCGCATCGCATTGGACAATGCGCGCTCGTCGGCGCATGCAGCTGGGCTCAACTCCATGAGACGCGATAGGTTCATCCTGGAACGCGAGGAGATGGCTAGGCTCGGTTATCCGGATTACGTGGACGGGATCGCGCGACTCTCGGGAATCGATCTAGCTCGCCTCGCGCAAACTGCGAGGTCATTCCTAGCTGAGACGAAGGATATGTACACGGAGTGTCTTGCTCCTGTCGTGGCGCGGCGCCTGGGTCTGACTCTTGACAAACTGACTCGTGCAGATGCCGCGTGGACATTCCGGGCCGACAGATTCGATGCTGCGTTTCCCGCCGACCGGCTGGTGGAAACCGCTCAAATTCAGATGAAAGAGATGGGCCTCGACGCCTGGCGGAGTGGGCGGGTACGATTGGACACCCAGGAACGACCGGGCAAGCAAGCTCGGGCCTTCTGCGTAATGGTGCGAGTTCCAGAAGAGGTGTACCTGGTCATACGCCCGCACGGAGGTCATAGCGACTATCGGGCTTTTTGGCACGAACTTGGTCACGCCATGCATTTTTCGTCTCCGTCGAAGGATCTATCGTTCCAGTCGCGCTGGCTGGGAGATGCTTCTGTGACTGAAGGTTTTGCCATGGTGTGGGATCACATGACGCTAGTGCCAGCTTGGCTGGTGAAGTACGTCGAGCTGGGAAAGAGTGATGCCAAGACCCTGGCCTTAGAGCTTGCGGTGCAGGAACTCCATCTGGTACGGCGCTACGCGGCCAAGCTCACGTACGAGTTGTCGCTGCACCGGAGCAACTACGATGACATGGGCTCGGAATACGCCTCTGCCCTCACCGCAGCCACGTGCTTCCAGCACCCGGAGCAAGACTATCTTGTCGACGTAGATCCGGGTTTCTATTCAGCTAGATATCTCCGAGCCTGGCAGATGGAAGCCGCGCTTCGAGCGACGCTGCTGGAGCGCTTCGATGAGGACTGGTACTGCAATCCCGCAGCCGGCAGGTTCCTTCACGAATTGATGGAACGCGGCCAGGGAATCCCAGCCGATCGCCTGGTTGAGGATGTCGCTGGCTGCGGGCTCTCGTTCGAACCGGTGCGGGTCCGTTTGGAAGAAATGTTGAATTTGGGCGTTGGCCGTTAGCAGGTACCATCAGCTGACAAGTGAACGCCGATAGCTGATGGCTGAGTCCCGCCGCTCCTACACCCTCTTGCGCACGTACTCCGAAACCACATCCCGGGCGAATTCGAGAATCTGCTCCGGTGAATCGTCGGTATCGCACATCTCAGGCGTCTCTATGATATCGGTCACCATCTCTTCCCACCAGGGTGCTTCCAGGATCGCCGTGCAGCCTGCTGCGTCCAGGCCTGACTCGATCATCTCGTCCCGCGTTGGAGTGCCGAATTCGATGCACACCCCACCGTCGGATCCACCGTCTCTCAGACGGACCTTCTGTCGCAAGAACTCAATGATCGCCCGCAGCTCATCGGACTTCAATGGGGACTCCTTTGACTGATCACTGTCTCCACTCACCGCTTGCCTGTTGCCCTTCACCGCTTGCTGCTCCACGACTCACTGCATAATGCCGAGTGTCGTGATCTCTCTCACTCCTCGTCTTTCTTGGCAGACTGAAACAGCAGATACACGAATCCACCCCAGACCCCCGCAAGCACGATGGTCATCATTATCCAGCCGCTTGCGCTCATATTAGCCTCCTTCCTTTGCGCCGACACGGGCAGCCCACCAGCGATTGAGGAGAATGAGGACCGCGATCAACAGTCCCCATTGTGTGAGCGTCGTTCCCAGGCTCAGGATGTGGAATGGGTTCCACCAGCCCTCCGGGTCATATACAGCTACAGCCTGGTAGAACCACCAGATCATGAGCGCGACGAACTCCAAAGGGATTACGTACTTGATGACGAACACGAACCAACGACCGATGGGTCGACGCTCCTCAGGAGTGTTGATCAGCCGGTCTCGGAATCGTCCCGCTCCGTACTTGGCTGCCGCCAGAGAAATGAAGAGGCCAGATACGATTAGCCCGAGTCCCCACACCCAATCCTGATTCTGGAAGAATCCGAGTTTCCATGCAGAAGGGAGTCCCAAGAGGAATCCGACTACCCCAACCAGTGGTACCGCTGTTTCACGCTTGATCCCTAGGTCGACACCTATGCGCGTAGCCATCTCGATCATGGCGATGAGCGAGGACATTGCGGCGAAGCTCAGGGCGAGGAAGAACATGGCCAGGAATAGCTGTCCAGCAGGTATCTGTGCAAAGAGCTGAGGCATCCAAATAAAGGTCAGTCCTTCATTGCCCGCACCTAGGGCTACTCGAGCTTCCACTTCGGGCAACACCGCAAAGACGGTGCACATGACGGCGATGCCGGCTAGCAGCGAGGCGGTGTAGTCGCCGAAGGCCGTGGTGTAGCCAGTCAGCACGAAGTCGTGCTTCTTCTGAAGGTATACGCCGTAAG